>Ga0070741_10010405_pt1 | contig 17582 bp, 19 predicted proteins | sample Coa_R1_4_FD_66440 | JGI IMG/M metagenome (GOLD analysis project Ga0070741, IMG submission 66440) | Surface soil microbial communities from Centralia Pennsylvania, which are recovering from an underground coalmine fire - Coalmine... | ecosystem: Environmental > Terrestrial > Soil > Unclassified ...
AGGCGATGAATGCGGGTGTGGCGGTTTTCATACTTGGGCTTTCGGCTATCGGCTATCGCCTTTCGGCCAGCAGCCGGTTTGGTGGAGACAACGAAAGTCGTTACCGGCCGAACGCTGACCTCTGAACACTCGCTTCAGCGTGGCTATGACAATATGGTCTCGATGAGCGCACGCCACAATTCCAGATTTATGCACCTGTACGCTATCGTTCGTTTCGATCTGCCGCTCAGTTCCAAGCGGCCTCAGGACAGCGTTTCCGTTGTTTCGGTGTTTTCTACGGACGAAGCCGCGGAAGCCGAAGCCAATCGACTCAGGAAAGTGAACGAAGGCAAGCAATGTCAGTACGAGGTATTCGTGACACAGAAATAGCTTCCGGCTTTGAACGGCAACGACAAAAAGGCTACTGGCCGAACGCCGATAGCCGAGCGCCGAAAGCCCAGCCATCAGCTGCGCACCTCGATAAGCTCAACCTTCTTGCACTCCCAAAGCAAATACATAAAATTCCCAAACTCCAATTGATCCTGAGCGAAGCGCACGCGCCAGAGCCACTGGAAGTCCGCGGTGATTGCGGCTCCGCTTGTGGGCGGCGTCGCGAAACTGACAATCCCGTTTGCGATCGTGTAATCCAAGCCCTGCGTCTTGCGAACTCCGCCGACGTAGACGGTCGCGCTCTGTCCGGCGGGATTCTGCACTTGCTCCAGATACCCGCCGATGTTGCGGGCCAGTTGGAAGCTCGACGTGCTGCCGTCGCCTGTGCCGATCGGCTGTCCCGAAATGGTAGAGTCGAGCGGCTTGCGCGTGAGCTGGGCGAGATCGATCAGGAACGAATCGAATGAGCCCTGCCGCGCGAGAAAGAAGCCGACGAGCTGCTGCAGCTCGGAGTATCCGTTGGCATCGACGTGCTGCGCGTCATCGCGCAGGAATTCATACGTGAGCGATATCTTCCACAGCGGCGCGCTCCAGAACGCCGCGCGCACCTCGCGTCCGCTGGTCGCCTGCTGGATGCCGGTCGAGAACGTGGGCGTCAGCATGTAGTCCCAGGCTAGGCCGCGGAGATCGGGGAAGTTTGTATTCGACATGTGTTTGTTTTGTCATTCCGAACGAAGTGAGGAATCCCTATCGACACCCGTGCAGCATGGCGTTGGTAGGGATTGCTGGCCCGCAGCAGCAGCGGCTCGGAATGACGTGGTCGAGGCGATTTATTCTGTCATTCCGAACGAAGTGAGGAATCGCTATCGATACCCATGCAGCATGGGCATCCGTAGGGATTCCTCGCCGCAAAGGCAGCGGCTCGGAATGACAAGCCTTAGGAAGCCTAGAACTTTCCGTGTCTCCAAGCCCGCTTAATCACCTGCACCAGCGCATCGGCATGCTCGTGCAAACGACCTTCGAAGCTCTTTGAGTCCGTTGCGGAGACGGAGAAGTTGATGTGCATGTTGCTGCCGCCGCTATCATCGTCGGCGATCATCTGCGACAGGCCTGAGGACAGACTCGCGGGCAAGACCATTTCGTTCTTGTGGACGAACGCGAGCGAATCATCCGGGACGATGCCACCGGCGGCAAAGGCGTTCAGCGCTTCGAAGCCGAGGATGTTGCTGTAGGCTTCGGCGGCTACGGCGGGCGCCATCGACCATCCCACAATGGGAATTGCGGCTGCGGAGGCATAGGCCGCTGCGGCGCCTTCCGCCGCCGAGCTTCCGATGTTCGCCGCCGACGCGGTCTTCTGCGAGCCGATGCCGAAGACCTGCATGAGGGTGTGCTGCGCTACCCACTGCGCGACCATGCGTTCGAGCATGCGCAGGAAGTCGGCCAGGATCTGGTCGAGGACACGCGCGATGTTCTGCTGTAGCGTCCGCGAGCTGCTGCTCATTTGCGTGACCGTGTTGGCGAAGCCGCGATTCATGGTCGTGAACACCGTGTTCCATTGTTGGCTCTGATCGCGGACTGTTGCGGCGGTGATCTTCTGGATCTCGGCGCTGGTCTGCTGGAATTGCTCGCGCATCTGTTGCGCAGCTTGCGCTGAGGCGTCGGTCGTTTGGCGTACGGATTGGAGCAGCGAGCTGTTGTCGAAGTTCATACGAAAACCGGGAGTTAACACGAAGGTCACGAAACCGTTTTTGGTCTTAGCGCCGGAGGCACGAAATGTGAAAGCCAGCACGAAGTGCTGGGTTAGAGTCATTTAGAATCCGAGTCCCGGAGGGACGACACCTTACTCACCGATGAGAATCATCCGAATTGTGCTTCACGCCGTCATCACCATCGCAATCATCGTGCTCATTGTTGCCTTCCTTCGAGATCTCTTTCGTGGCATTGGAAATCACGAAAACAAGTTCCTCTGCTTTTCGTTGGCTCCATTACTGTTCGCAGCACTTATAGGCTTCATTCTCGAATTCAGGCGGAATCGGAAAGCGGCATTCGTGAATACCGGAATACCTGCAGTGCTTGCGGGAGTGCTGATCTTCGATGCTTTCAAGTTTGCAGAACTAGAAGCTGAGGGTTTTGTATTGATTCTTTCCCTCGTTCCGATTTGTTTTGCCGTCGCGCAAGGGATCTTGTACTACCTGGAGCTTGCTTCTGATTAAACGACGTGCCGTCCCTCCGGGACTCAGGTTCATTTTTCTTGCTTACCCAGGACTTTGTCCTGGGCTTTCACATATCGTGCCTCCGGCACTTGGCTCAGCGTTCGCCTTGGCGGCCTGGTGCTGCAGCAAGTGCTTGATTGGTTCCGGGGGCGATGAAGATACTTTGCCGCCAGCGTTTGCGACTGCACTCAATAAATCGTCCGGGGTCCGCTTCTTCCGTAAAGGCCGAGCACGCATCATCGCTGCGAGCAACAAATGCGACGGCGGATGCTCGCTCCAGTACTCCAGCAGCTCGTTGGCCTGGCGCAGTGTGAGGAGTTCGATTTCGGGAATCGTCCAGCCGGTGGAGGTTGCGATGTAGCCGAAGAGATGTGGCCAGTCGGCGATCCGGCTTAGTCGGCCGCTGGCACGGGTTCCCCCTGGGAACCAGCTTCGGAGCCACGAAGCTGCGAAGCCTCGGAGCTGCGGCGTTTCAGGCCTGAGGCTTCCAGCACACGATCCAGCACTTCGGTGAAGTTGTTCAGGTCGAGCATGTCCTCTAGTTCCTCCAGCGCGATCTCCGGATGCAGCTTGCTGATCGATTCATGAATCACCGGAACCAGCGACAGCATCGAGCCGAATCCGCTTGCCAACTTCTGTTCGGCTCCGAGCAGGATTGGCTCAAGTCGGCGCAAATCTCCCAAGGTAAGTGCGGATAATCTGAACTGTTTGCCTTTGAGAATGATGGAGTGCGTTTCCATTCAGCGTCTCCTTTTTGAGTGACACGGGTAATCCAAATTTGTTACTCTCCCTGAGCATTTCCACAGTTAGCTATGTACCTGTGAAGAACTCTCGGCGGTCTCCCAGCCAGTTGAGGAGTCTCCATGAGCACCGGCACAAGGCCCATGCCCGGACGAATTCTTTCGGTTAGTCAACACAAGACGGTTCTCGGCACGCGGAACGCTGTGCTGCGGTCGGCTGGTTACGAAGTCGTGACCACCATGGATTTGTCCGAGGCCGAAAGCATCCTCGCGAACGACGCCGGTCCGTGGGCGGCGGCGGTGCTCGGCGATTCCATCCCGTACGAGCAGCGCATTGCGTTAGCGCGGAAACTAAAGAAAATTCTTCCTGGATTGCCGGTAGTGATGGTGATTCGCAGCCATAACCCGCTCCCCGATCGCAAAACCGCCGACGGCTGGGTTAACGCCCTCGAAGGTCCAGAAATTCTGCTGGAGACGCTGCGGAATGTGATCGAGGCGCGGGGGAAATAGGGCAGTCGGCAGTCGGCAGTCGGCACTCGGCACTCGGCCAGTGACATTCTGGAGCCTTTGCTGTCATTCCGAACGCAGTGAGGAATCCCTACTATTGCCCATGCATTTTCGGTTCAGTAGGGATTCCTCGCTTCGCTCGGAATGACAACAAAGAGGGCTGCTGGAAAGAGGGCTGCTGGCCGAACGCCGACTGCCGAAAGCCGACAGCCTGGTTTATTCAGCTAAATACAAATCCATCACCTGCCCGCCGGCATTCGAGAACGCCTCGAAGTCGAACTCCGGCACGAGGAAGTCTTCGTTCTTTGTGGCCCAGGTGAGCTTCTCCGCGACACAGGAATAAAGGAGCAGGTTCGCCTGCTTGCCGGCGTACTGCTCGTTGAGCAGGATCTGGAACGTCGGCGCGAATCCCATGAGCTGCTGGCGGATGTTGAGTTGCACGCCTGCGGCGCTGGTGTAGCGATACGAGATGAGCACGGCGGCTCCGGCGTCGGCTGCGGCGAAGGTGTAGGTGCCGGCGCTGACCGAGTACTGCCCTTGCACCGGCGCGCTCGTGACTTTCACCAGCGGCAGTCCGGTGGCGGAGTAGCGCACGCCCCAGTCGTCGACGAACTGCGCTGAGTTCGTTACCGTAATCGTGTACGGGGATGACGCGGGGACGCTCTGCGCTTCGTCGAGCGACGTGAGCTTTTGTCCGCTAGTCATCGTTTGGCCGAAGAACAGATCGTTCACGTGCTTGCCGACGATCTGCGCGAACTTCGCTTTGCCGGCGATCTTGCATTTGCCGCGCGCGACGGCTTCGGCGTACTGGTTCTGTCCGTAGAGTTCTTTGAGCGAGCCCGAGATCTCCAGGCTGACGTCCTGCAGCGTGCCGAACTTGATGGGCGTAGGATTCGCCGCCAGGTTCCCGCTAACGGGATATCCCCAGAGCGTGCCTGATCCGAATTGGAACATGGGTTATCTCCTGGAAAGAAGCAGTCAGCACTCGGCACTCAGCAATCAGCTAAAAAAGCCGGTTTTGCTGAATGCTGAGTGCTGACTGCTGATTGCTTATGCTGTTGTAAGTATCTCCACCGGCACCACCGCCATCGCCGCTGCTCCATTCACGTTCTCGACAATGCGCGCGCTGCCTTGCAGCCGGCAATGCGAGACCTTGCCGCCGAGCGTCTGCTTGCCGTCGGAGTTCGGAGGTGGAGCGAGCGCGGCCTCGACCGCGTCCAGCAGATCATTCAATTCCTGAGATGGAACTGTTTGCTCGTCGCCCGAGCCTTGCGTGTAGATCACGAGATCGACAGTAGCGATCCAGATAATTGGCTCGCCGTTCGCGTTGGTCTTCGCGCGCTCGCCGGTCTGTACCTGGAAGAGCGCCGGACGCGATTCCGGCGAGACCTGCTCCGGCACTCGCCATCGGCGCGAGATGGTGGCGAACTTCGCGCCGAGGGCGGACTGGAGGGTGGTGAAGAGGACTGAGTAAATTTGTTCGCGGGAAACGTTCATCGATAAGGACCTGTTGCTCGTCTCATCGGACTCCGTTCAACTTTGGCAGCCATTTATACTTCGCTCACCTTGACGAAAGCGGAAACCAAAACCGTAATTATCGGAACGCTAGGCGCGCTTCTTGTCGGACTCGTTATTGTGTTCTTCCCCAAGGTTCAGTACGTTGACCAAAGGCAAGCTTTACCAGTCGGAGACGGATACTATTCCAGACTGAAGCAGGGTGAACTGGATGACGCTTTCGCGATGTATACCGATGGTTTTGTAGAGCACGCCGGCGAAAAATTGCGAGAAGTGGTTACGCAACTCCAGCGAGAAGGTGGCAGCATACAGGATTTTCGGTTTCTTAGGTCCCGAGTAGTCCCTCTTGTCATCAACAAATCAAGCACGATTCCATGTGTCTTTGTTCAGTACGACGTGACAAGAAAGAAGCTCAGTTCTGACGAGGGGCTAATTGTCTGCCCTCATCAGCGGGCGGACGTGTGGGCGATAGCAGGCCACGAAATTATTCGAAAAGATACGGGACAGCGCCTGTCAGCTGGGGTCAGTTTTCAGGAGAAGACAATTATCCAAATTCCTCGTTCAAGTTCGAAGTGACCATCCGCAGTTATGCCAATGCTCTTCGAGTGTATTGATCGAGAGTCAACAACACACTCTGCGGAAGCATCTCTCTGCTGAAATTAATTGTCACTTGCCCATTTGCGGAATTGGAATCTTCGCCGATGTGGGTGCGGCGGCGATAGATGTATGCGAAGCCTTCGATTGCGGCCTGCTGCAGATCGAGCGGCAACGTTGCGTATCCCGCCTGATAGACGAGCTGCACGTTCTGGAATCCGCGTGTGAAGCGATATTGATATTGGCTGCTGTACGGACCTAACGAGTAAAACGCGCTCGATCCGCCGCGCAGCATGATCTTGCGAGCGTCAAATACGAAGCCGGCGCTGACTTGATCTACGGCGGCGGCAATCGAGACGCCGTTTACCATCACGCTGCTCACCGAGATCAGCGGAAAATTGCGTGGCAGGATGAAGAGCGCGTCGTTGCCGTCGCGATTCTCGGTGTACGAGGTCGCGATGAGGTGATCGCGATTCATCCAGCGCAGCATCTGCAGCGAGCCGCGCGTGATCAGGTTCTGCAGCAGCGTGTCCTCGGCGTTGGTCTGGATGTTGAGCCAGGCTTTGAGGTCGGCGAGGACGCAGAGGTCGTCGGGGGAAGTGGGCATGGGATGTTCTCAACAGATTCTTAGATCGGGTGATCGGGCCATCGGGTGATCGGGTGAAGTAAAAACCAGAAGCTGACATTCAGGTACAAGAGAGTCTCGGCAACTCAAAACATGAGCGTGGCTGGCCGAACGCAGATCGCCCACAAGCCGAAGGCCTCTTACTTCACCCGATCACCCGATGACCCGATCACCCGATTTCTTTCTATCCGTTCCCAATGTTCTGCAACAGGCAGAACGAGAACGGCGCGAAGACCTGCAGCACCTCGTCGACGTACACACCGAATTGGTACACGCGGCTGGTGATCGGCCAATCTACCTGGTGGTAGTCGCGGCGGCATTTGATTTGCGCAACGTTGTTGACGTTCGACAGCGGATACGGCAGGCGCTCGGTCTGCATGAGCAGCGTGCCTGCGGTGAGGTATGGATGGATCTCCATCGGGATCACCTGTCCGCCGCCGGGCGCGAACTTGTTGAAGTAGCCGGCAACCATCGATCCGCCGACTACCGCCGGCTTGCCTTCCACGTTGAGGTTGATACGGAAGAGCGGCACGCCGGTAGCAGCGAGAACTTTCTTATTGATGTTCGCCGCCTCCTGCGAGCTGACCCAGATCTTCGATGGCGACAGGCGATTCGAATCCCACTGCGCTTTGAGCGCGGCATCGATCTCGACGATGCCACTCGCGCTGTCGGAAGTGAGAAACCCACCGTCGAGCGATTTGTAATATGCGTTACCGCCGCCGTTCACGTTGTTCACGATCTGCGTGATGAAGCCGTCGAAGAGCAGCGCGTTCTTGCTGTTGTCAGCGGTGATCTGGTTGGCAGTCTGCGTACCCGCGCCATTGGCGGAGAGCGTGACTTTGTTTACTGTCGTGATCTGTGCGAGGACGGCGTTTGCGGCCGACGTTCCCAGATACCACGCATATCCCGCAGCTCCAGGAATGGCGGTGACGGTTGCATTGATCGTCTGATTTCCCGAAGTGGTCGTGATGGCGTTCGATGCAGCCGAGATGTTCGACGATCCGCCACCGTAGGAGTCAGAAGTTCCGTCGATGTTCGTGCGCGATACCGATTTGGGAACGCCGTTTGGTACGCTCGAATTCAAGAAGCCTTCTGCGGTCAGCGCGACTACATATACAAGGTTCCCGGCCTGAACGGTAATCGCTCCGCCAGAGGCGAGCGTCGCGACCGGAGCCGCCGGAGTGCCGAGCGAGAGCGAAGCGTTGCCGTTCAGGATCACGCGCTCTTCGGCAATCATCACTGAACGCAGCACGGACTCAACCGTCCGCGCTCGCGCATCGTCGAAACCTTCCGCCGCGTACAGCGCTTCGAAGGTCACGTCGCCTTCGAGTCCCAGCCCGGCATAGGCGGCGGTGTAATCCTGCTCGCTCACCGTGATGCGTCCGCCGCGCTTGCCTTCGGCGACTCCCGGCGAGAGATTCGCTGTGTTGATCGCGGTGATCGCCTTCCACCGTGTGGCCGTGTCGCCGTTGCCCATCACGCGCGGCAGCGCATTGCGCAGCGGCGAGAGGACGGGATACAGCAGCTTCGCCGGTCCCGTCAGATCGTAGTTGACCAGACCGGTAGAGGTCTGGAAGGTCGCTTTGGCAAGATCGATGCCCTTCAGCAACTCGATCGTGCGCTCGGTGACTTCTCCGTTGAACATGGTGTGTAGTTCCTCTTAAATTTTCTTGGAAATGGAATATTTTGCTGATGTCAGGTAAGCCGGAGCTGAGGTGCGCTAAACGAGATTGTTTTCATTGGGACCATGCTCCAGCTCCGAAGGAGCGGAATGTAATAGCCCACGCGCGTAAGCCGTGGGTTACGAGTTCCAGAAGAGCGGAGCCCCGCAGGGGCGGCATCGTTGCAGGTCAAAACAGCTATGCCGCCCCTTCGGGGCTCGCGTCGTTGTGTCTGGCCACCCACGGCTTACGCGCGTGGGCTAATACATATCGGCCCTTCGAGCCTAAGATTCTTCGCCTTTCAGGAGTGCTTCTTAATGCACTTAGGCTCCGATCGCGGGGCGCGCGTGCGCAGACTTCATTGCTTCGAGGAATCCTGCTTCTGCGTCGGCTTGCGCACCTTCGCGCCTGGCGTGACTCCGGCTGTCCTCGGCCGCGTTCTTCGTGTCGTCCTCTTTTGAAACTGTCACGCTGGTGCGCGCGACTCTCCGTTCCGGGGGGCTAAAGCTCTTGACGAAGCCTTCGCTGAATTTGCGGAAGGCGTCGGCGAGCTCTTTAAGGCCGGATTCGAGCGACTCCAGTTTGCGGTCGAGCTCGCCGATCTTCTCCAGCGAAGCGGTGGTTTGCGAAATTGCTTTTTCAAGTTCCTGTTCGTAATTGGGATTCATTGCGTCTCCGTTTCTTGGGGCTGCTGGCTTCTGGCTACTAGCTTCCGGCAAGACTGCTGGTTGGCCAGAAGCCAGAGGCCAGGAGCCAGAAGCCGCGAATTTTCTTACCTCCACACTGCCGTCATCTTTAATCGCCGTGAAATGCGCATTCGGCACTGCGGGATTGTCCACCACGCTGATCTCCGCCGGCTGCGCGGTGAAGCGCAGGAACTCGCCGTCAGGCCACATCTGCACGTAGCGTCCACCGATGGAGAAGCCGGTGTACACGCCTTCCACACACTTCAGCCATGCAGTGTCATCGACGATCTTCGCGCGCACGGCGATCGTCTTCTGCTCGTCGTTGAACTCCAGATCGACGAGCTTGCCGACGGCGCTTGAGCGATGCATCTCGCGCACGTTGCCGAGGCTGCGTCCCGAAGTGGCACTTGCGATTTCGCGCGACCATTCTTCGAAGTAGGGTTTGGAGGAGGCATAGTCGAAGATCTCGCCGTCTTTATCGACGACCTCGGCGGTGGCGAGTCCCGTTTTGGTTCATCGACTTTGGTCAGTGTGGCGAAAAGAGTAAGTTTGGTCATAAGGAACACCGACTCAGTACCGTCCGCGGTAGCGGATGGGTGAGGGATTGCAGATAAGAGTTAAGACAGAGTCAATACTTGGCTAGGGGTCAGAGACATCCTTCGCCGTGACTCGCGAGGCGAATTTTCTTCAACAGGTCTGAATCACGTCCATCCCAAGGATTGTGTTTTTCGACAGCGGCAAAATCGAACATGACATAAACCTCCCAGTTGCTGCAGTACCAGGGAGCGGGTTCCTCGCCAATCCGAACATAGTCGCTCCATGAAGTGAGACTGCCTGGGCCGAGTACTTTGCCGAATTGAGTGCCGTGGCTCCTGAAGTAGTCTTCAACTGCCTTGCGGTTCTCGTCAGTGTGAAAGATTTCGGTACAAGAGTTCAGCCGTTGTTGATACTTAGCTTCGCGCTTCTTCCGCGCTCGCACACTGTAAAAGTGATATGCTCCCGCGGAGACCGCGATCAGGGCCACGGCTATTAGCAGTACGCGCCGCCACTTCATCGACGACATGATAGTCAGGCGCGTACTCCACTCGCAATTAGTCACCTCTCGAGCGACGAGGTGCTTGCACGAGCGCGGCAAAGGCTGCCAGGGAAGTGAGGAGGAGAAGTGTGAGTAGCATAGGGATTTTCATGAGATAGCTACGAAGCTTCGAAACCGCGCAGCCACGAAGCCAGAACCAAAGTTGCGCCGATTGCTGATCAGGCTCAGAAAGAGGGCATGCTGCCTTATGCTTAGAATGCAAAGTCGGACTATAGCCCTTGCGTGTCTCGATTTTCAGCTTCGAAGCTTCGCGGCTTCGTGGCTACGGTGTATTGGTCTCCATCCACTCAAACGTGACAGTCACGTTGCCGCCGGTGAGCGCGCCGCCGAGATTCAGTGCGATCTGCTGCGCTGTGCCGCGAAGCACAATCGGTTTTGCCGGCCTGAAGATGTAGATATCGTTCGGCGTCGCTGTTCCCGCGGCCATGCAGCCGACCTGCGCGTTGTCCAGATCGCCGACTGCGGTTCCCACACTGGGACCGGTGCCGGTGTAGGAAAGCAGAGCGCTGGAAGCCGCCGCATAGCTGGAATCGTCAGGAACTTCGGTGAAGCCTGACGAGGTGCCGCCCGTGTCGGCAGTGGATCGCTTGAGCAGCTCTACGTTGATCTCCCCTGCTGTGGATTGCGTGCAGGTGAGGGTCACTCTGGTTACCAGGACCGTATTGCTTGCATTGCCCGGCAGTACGGCGATATCTGTGGTGGAGCTTGCTGCAAACTTCTTTGACGCGTGGTAGCTCGCGGTTGTGGTGTCGGGATAGAGCTTAACCAGCTGGCGTCCATTCGAATCCGCGGCAACTGCATTCCCGCCCACCTGACTCAAGTTCACCGAGGCGTTTGCCTGGATATTGAACGTTCCCGTTCCGGCATTGGCAGTGACCGTGCCGCTCACCGGCTGTGTGATCGCCGATCCATCAACTTTGATCGCGGTCGCGTTGACCGCTGTTCCGGACAGATCAATTTCAAGTTCGAGGCTGTCGATTGCTGCACGGTTACGGTTCCGGAAATGGGTTGCGCAGTTGTGCCCGTCGGATCCACACGCAGCGGAGCCGAACTGGTGCCGATCTCTGTGCCCGATTGATTTCTCAGGTTGACGTGGAGCGCGCGATTCGGAGTCATGCGTGCACTCGCCGCATGTCCCGTGGTGATCGCTGTCGGAGGTGTGTCGTCGAACAGGCCTCCCACAGGATTGATCGCTGTTGTGCCGGTGGTAAACGCCCCGTTGTCGGAGAATCCTGCCGAAGACGAACAGCCCGAGTCGCAGGTGACGTGCAGATTGCTTCCCGTTGTCTGAGCAACGGTGAAGCTGCCGCTGCCCGCATTCGCCGTAACCGCGCCCGAGATGTTGAATGTCCCCGATCCGGCGTTGGCAGTCACAGTTCCCGAAACGGTTTGCGTGCCGCTGGGAATCGGACGCGTCACGATGCCGTACTCCGCTCCTGCAGGACTGGCGTTCAGCGCGATCGCGCGATGAAGAGCAGGAGTTCCGGCCGAATCATATGCGCCGATTGCGACCGGATTTGCCGCCGACGTCGAGCCGTCCGCCTGCGTGCCTTGCACCAGTGGATCCCCAGGCACGAAATTCGTTCCGTCCCCAATTGGGATCTTGCCTTGCGCAGCAGCGCCGTTGATCTTGAATCCGCCGGCGAGGTTTACGTTGCCATTGAATGTATGCGCGCCGCTCCAGGTAGGACTGAAACTCTGGTCGAGCTGGCACTCGGTTCGCGATGAGCCGGAGTTGTCAGTACAAACGATGCCACTGAAGAAGTTGGCCGTCGCGCGCTGTGCCAGCGAACTGCCGGCAGACTGAATGGTCGCGTATCCGCCTCCGCCTCCGCCCGCGCCGCATCCCGTACACGAGCCCGTGATCGTGAGATTTCCCACACTGAGCACATTCGCGCTCGCGCCTAGTGGCAGATTCGCCGAAGGAACGTAGTTGTCGAAGTTGAAGGTTGCGCCAGTGAACTGCACGCCGGCGTACTTCAGCACGCGCGAATACTGATCGAAAATCTCCACGCGATAGCTGATGTTCGCCGGAGATGTGTTCGCAGGATTCGCCACCGAGAACGCTCCAATCGCTCCGTTCGTGACTGCCGTGCAATAAGGGGCGACGACCTCCTGTCCGCCACCACCGACGCGAAAGGGAATTGGGTTGTCGCTCGCGTTGGTGGCAGTAAAGCAAATGGTCCCCGACGCGAGCGGCGCACCCGCTTTCTCAATGCTTGCCGCCGTGACGGTAGTCAGGTTTCATTCGCCAGATTCGCAGCGATCAGAATGAATAAGCAGTATTTATGCATAAAGACTAACGACGAGAGGGGTGAACACGAAGGTCACGAAGTTTAAACCTCAGAGGTCACGATGAAAACAGCCGCCTCCGGTGTTTGTGTCACCGATCGGTTACTTTTTATAATGTCACCGATCGGTTACTTACGATTGAATGTCACCGATCGGTTACTTTTAAAAATGTCACCGATCGGTTACATTGGTTGTAGAGGATTTCTATGCTCATCAAAACCCCGGCAGATTTAGGCGCTCTGATCCGCGATAGGCGCACGAAACTGAATCTCGGACAACAAGAGCTGGCGAAGGCCGTAGGCGCCAGCCGCAAATGGATCGTTGAAGTTGAGGCGGGTAAACCGCGCGCCGCAGTGGGGCTGATTTTGCGAACGCTGCGTGCGCTTGACCTCGCCCTCACTGCCGAGGATTTGAGAAAAACTCAGCAGCGTCATCCTCCATCGAAGGCGGTGCCATCGATCGATCTGGACGCGCATATCGATTCTTTCAAGCGGCGTTCATGAAGCAAGAACTCCTAGCCATTGCCGGACAGCTCGAGGTTGGTCGAGTAGCTCACGAAAACGGGAGACTCTCATTTGAGTACGCCCGGCAGTGGCAAGCAGACCGATCAAGCTTTCCCTTATCGGTCTCGATGCCGCTTCTCCAGGATCGTCACGGACATGCTCCGGTCGAGGCATTCCTTCGCGGATTGCTTCCTGACAACCCAGACATTCTCGGCAAGTGGGCTGCCGGCTTTCACGTCTCTCCCCGAAATCCTTTTGCTCTACTGGCGCATGTGGGAGAAGACTGTGCCGGCGCAATTCAGTTTGTTCGTCCCGAGCGCGTTGATCGACTGCTCACAGAATCGGAGAAAGTCGAAATTCAGTGGCTCACTGAGGAAGAAGTAGCCGAACGGCTGAAGATCCTGCGTCAGGACCACGCGGCGTGGCGAATTGCTCGCGATACCGGTCAGTTCAGCCTCGCCGGAGCTCAGCCGAAAACCGCGCTTTTCTTGCGCGATGGCCATTGGGGCGTGCCATCCGGCAGGACTCCCACAACGCACATCCTCAAGCCTCCACTCGGCGAATGGGAAGGCCACGCGGAGAACGAGCACTTTTGTCTCGAGCTGGCTGCGAAGCTCGGATTGGCAGCGGCACGAAGCGACGTCTCTCGCTTTGCAGAAGAGGTTGCGATCGTCATTGAACGATATGACCGCGCTTCCGCCGGAGGACGCATTCTTCGTCTTCATCAGGAAGACCTGTGCCAGGCCTTGAGTATCCTTCCAGGAAAGAAATACGAGAGTGAAGGTGGTCCTGGAGTCGCCACGATCGCCGATCTGCTAAGCCAAAATTCGGCTCGGCCCGAAGATGATGTCTACGCCTTCCTCGATGCCGTTGCCTTCAACTGGTTCATCGGAGGTACCGACGCGCATGCTAAGAACTACTCGATCCTGATCGGATCCCGAGGCGCTGTGCGCTTTGCTCCGCTATACGACGTTGCCAGCATTCTGCCATATCCCGGGATCTACATTCCCAAATTGAAAATGGCGATGAAGATCGGAGGACAATATCACCTGCGGATAATCGGCCTTCGCCAATGGCGAAAGCTGGCTGCCGAGGTTCGCGTGAACGAAGATCGTTTGATCGAGCGTCTGCGAACGATGGCCGCTGAACTTCCCGACCAAATCAGCGCAGTGCGGCGACAGATCGTCGGGCGAGAACTGAAGCACCCAATCCTCAAACGCCTTGCCGATGTACTCACGCGGCGAGTGCGGGATTGTGCGCAGATATTAGGGAAGTGAAGTCGCGTGTGACGACCACTACCGCGGTTTCTCAGACTTTCCCGGTTCCCGCCCGCGCCTTCTCCGCTTCCTGTTTGTAGTACTGCTGAATGCCGCTCAGCCGCCGGTTCAGATATTCGAGCGCCTGCGTGCAGGCATCGACCTGGTCGTCATTGGCGGCATTCGGGAATTGCAGCAGCTCCTGGACGAAGTCGCCGACCCAAGCTGCCCGTTCGGGCAAGAAGATGTTGCCGGCTTCAAACAGCGGAGAGACCGAGGTCAGCCGTGCCAATTTGGGATCTTTCGGCGTCCTTGCGATGATGCCGCTAATGTGATCCCGCAACGATCGAATCACGGCGGGCCCATTAGCTTTGTCCTCGATCAGCTTGGCCGTCGCTTGCGGATATTTACGGCTCATCTCCTGAATCGCCTGGCGCGTGCGCACGAAGTCCATGCGCTCGCGCACCTGATCGACCAGGTAATAATCAGCCTCGAACTTCGCCCAGACCTGTCCAACCACGTAGTCGGAATGGGGAGTCTCTTTGAAGCTGCAATCTCAACTCTGGATCCACTTACCCGTGCCTTCCGGAAGCTCGCGGTAATACTTGATCCAGTCGCGCTTAATGATGCCGCCTTCGAACGGCGCCGGATTCTGCTGATAGTGTCCGGCATACGCCCACGATCCCAATGCGGTCTTCAGATCATGGAGCACCTCACGAGAGAAGCGCTCTGGCCAGAGCAGATCGCCGGGTTTGCGCTCATGTATCCTGTCGACCGAAATGGGAAATCTCCAATGCTCCGGAACCTCCGCCTCCGCCGGAAGCTTTATATGCGTCCATGCGCCAGGCTCTTGCGCAAGAAGATGACCTGTCAGGTCGTCCTCATGCAGGCGCTGCATGATAACCACGATGCTTCCCGATGCGGGATCATTGAGGCGTGACCGAAATGTCGCATCGAAATTGCGGTTCGTGGTCTGGCGTTCCTTGTCGCTGAAGGCGTTCTGTGCGTTGACTGGATCGTCGACGATCAGCTCGTCGCATCCTTTGCCCGTCGCCGATCCGGTGATCGAGGTCGCGAACATTACGCCGCGCTTTGTGTTCTCGTACTGCGTCTTCAGATTTTGATCTCGCGCGAACCGAACGTCGTCGCCCCACCACCTGCGGTAGAGCTCCGAATTGAGCACGTTGCGGCGAAAGACCGAATGATCGGTGCTCAGCTCCTCGGAATAGCTCACGAACATGAATCGCCGCTGCGGCGCGGTGATCCATCTCCAGACGGGATAGAACACCGTACACAGCAGCGACTTCATGCTCCGCGGAGGGACATTGATGATCAGCCGCCGGCACTCGCCTTGCGCCACCAACGTGAGGTGCTCGCACAGCAAGTCGAGATGCCAATTCCACTCGAGCGGCGTCGCCGGTTCCAAAACGGGCCAGAAGTGTTGCACAAAAGCTTTCAGGTTGCGCTGCAGTTCGCAGCGCTGAAGCTGATCTTCCGCTTCCTTCAGCGCAGTTACTAGATCGAAAAGCGAGGGGCAAGCTTCTCCGTCGGATGAAGCCGATGACTCACTGCAATCGCTCAACGTTCAAATCCAGCGCTGTAAATCTCCGCCGAGAGGCGGGCACTCCGGCGACGAGCGATCATGAGGGGTTAGTCACAATCGATATCGCCGGAGTGGGCTTGCGGGAGAGCTTGCCCTCAGTCTTGTCATTCCGAGCGAAGCGAGGAATCCCTATGTGCCGAGATGGCTTCAATCCGCGCGAGTGCGTTGTTGGCTCGAACTTGGTTATGCGGTGCGCGCAAAATCCTTGGATAGGCCCGAAGGGCCGACAGATGCGGAGCGCAGCGGCGTGAGCCCTGGGAAACAGCGCCCAAATGATACGAGCCCTGAAAGGGCGGCATGGCTGTTCCAGCTTTGCACGATTCCGATTCGGGAACTCCATCTCCACCGATGCTGCGACATCTGCCGCCCCTTCGGGGCTCAGCGACTGGACAATCTCTACCCAGGGGTCACGCCGCTGGGCTGCGCATCTGTCGGCCCCTCGGGCCTCAAAGCACTCCATCCTTCCACCGCAGCAAACGCTCGTCGCGATCCGCACGCGTATGCGTGCATCGTCGCCGGACCGATGCGCGCACTCTCGTCGCGCAAATTCTCGGGACGATGAAATGTCAACCGGATCGCCTTTCCGCGATTGATGCAAGTGGCCGCGCGATCCCGCACCATGCGCACGGCAACCTCGCGCATGACGAAGTAAGCAGGCTCGCTCCACGTGGGCTGAAAAAGACGAAAGACTGGAACGCGATGGCTCGAGGTTTGGTGTGACATTTGAGTATGGATCGGGCTGGTCGGTTTTCGGCTAGCGGCGTTCAGCCGGTAGCCTTTTCGTGTCGTTATCAAGACAGGTTGCTGGCCGCAAGCCGAGTGCCGACAGCCGATAGCCCAGCCATCGAATACACGACCTCGCCAACGATGTAATGTGCAGGCCGAATGGAAGAGAATCCTTCCGTGAAACCGATTGGCAGCGCCGCTCCTGCCGGTGGTCAGCGGAGTTTGACCTCCGCCGAGTTCTCGTGATGTCCTTGCCTCGGCCCTCTGTCGCCGAGCGCGTATCAACTGACTACACTTTCTGTGCTATGCGATTTTGGGAAATTCGTCAAGAGAAAAGTAAGAACAATTTTGTGCGTGCGATGAGCAAGTCGGATGCCAAAAGTTGTTCCATTTCGGAACCTCACCTGCGTCCTCCAGCTATTACGTCTGGAATCTTTTCTCGCATCATCGGTGTCAACTAGCATTAGGCAACCTTTATGCGCCGATTCCGCCCAATTCGGAATCCGATTATCAGCGGCATTAACATCGGCATGTTTAATCTCGTAATGCTTGTGGTTGCTCTGTGTCTTCTGTTCGTGCAGTTCGCAAGCGCACCTACTTTTCACTACGCGCTTGGCTTGCCACGAGCAAAGCATTCAATCTGGATGCCCGAAGCCGACCGGCAACTTGCGATAACGATTCATCTTCGCGGCGGCCAGCTTTGGTATCGGAATGATCGTGTTGCGTTAGCCGATCTTCGCGCCAGAATTCTTGAGGACCTGAGCCACGGAGCAGCCCAGAAGGTTTATTTGAGCGTGGACGCTCATGAGCAGTATCGAGCTGTGAAAGAAATTCTGGATTGCGTGCAGTCGGCTGGGATTAACAGAATCGCGTTTCTTTGCAACCCGCGTCTGCTCTGATTTTCCTCAGTCTCCTCCTGCGCGCAACACCGCGTCCGCCACCCTTGCCGCCGCAACGGCTTCTTTTACATCGTGCACCCTCACCAGATGAACACCAGCGAGAATGCTCGCTGTCATCGCAGCAATGCTGCCGGCAAGACGCGATGCTCCGTCATTAGCATTCGCCGGCTTTCGCCCGACGAACGATTTGCGCGACGTCCCACTGAGCAGAGGAAATCCGAGCTGATGCAGCTCGGCCAGCTTTCCCAGTAGAGGAAAGTTCTCTTCCATGCGTTTGCCGAAGCCGAACCCGGGATC
>Ga0070741_10010406_pt1 | contig 17581 bp, 14 predicted proteins | sample Coa_R1_4_FD_66440 | JGI IMG/M metagenome (GOLD analysis project Ga0070741, IMG submission 66440) | Surface soil microbial communities from Centralia Pennsylvania, which are recovering from an underground coalmine fire - Coalmine... | ecosystem: Environmental > Terrestrial > Soil > Unclassified ...
CTGATCGCCGCCGTTAGTTGGTCCATCGCGGCGGCGTTTACCCGCAAGCTGACGCTGCCGAAGTCGAAGCCCATGAGTTCCGCTGCGCAAATGTCAGCGGGTGGGGTGCAGTTGCTGCTGCTGGCTGCTGTGACCGGAGAATTTCACGGATTTCATGTGCAGTCGGTGTCGTGGACGGCATGGTTCGCGCTGCTGTACCTGGTGGTGGCGGGATCGATCGTCGCGTTTACCGCTTATGTCTGGTTGCTGCACTACGAATCGCCGACCAAGGTTGGAACCTACGCCTACGTAAATCCGGTGGTCGCGGTTGCGCTGGGTTATGCGATGGGTGGGGAGTCAATCGGACCGCGGACTTTGATGGGAACATTCCTCATCCTGATCAGTGTCATCGTCATCACGACCATGCCCGCCAGGGATATGGCCAGCAAAAAAGAAGATAGGCAGGACGTGGCGCAGTTGAAATCGGCGGAAGCGGAATAGGGCGGCTAGCGGGGAATCCAGACGGGATGGCCGGTAAAAAGGCCGGCGCCGAAGCCAATCTGATAAGTGACGAAGATCCCGAATACAAGACTGATGAGGCCGGCGGCCAGGCCGAAGTGCTGTCCCACACGGACAAAGCGCCTCTGCCCGAAGGAAAAAGTGGAAGCCATCGCCATGGTGATCAAGACCATGCCGAGCACGGTGCCGATCCCAAAAATCAACAGATAAGCCAGGGCCCATGCTGGATCCTTAATGGTGCTGAGGACGAGAAGAGCGATGGCGGCCGAACCGGCGAGACCATGGACAATACCCACCGCCAGGGGACGCAGTCCGTTGTAAATGGCCGATCGGCCGAACCAGCGGTCGAGCCGGTTCACCGGTGTTTGTCCGGAATGGCGATCGTGATCGGTGTGGGCGTGGATGTAATCACCGTGCGCGTGATAATGCGGGGTGGAATCAGAATGCGCGCCTGCGGGGGAAGAAAAGGTAGCGCGCAGGTTGCGAACGCCGAGCGCGATGAGCATGAGGCCGACCGCGAGTTCCATGGAAAGACCGACGCGGGGCGGCAGGGTGATGCGAAAAAGAATAAGGATGGAGCCGACAGTGAAAATGGTGAGAGTGTGACCGATGCCCCAAGCGACACCGATGAGCGCGGCACGGGAGATTTTCTGCTCACGCGTGACGATGGTGCTAACAGCGATGACATGATCGGGATCGGTGGCGTGCCGGATGCCAAGCACGAAGCCGATGGCCAGGACAGTGAATAAGCTGATCAAGTCACCTCGCCAGAGTCAAGAAGCAAGAGCCACGACTGCTCTAATGATACAGGGCCCGAAAATCAGATGTGCGGAAGAGAGCAGGTTTCGTCCGGATCAGCGTTTGTAGCCGATTTTACGCAGGAGATCGTTGCGCCAGGCCACATCTTTTTCCATCTCGACGCCTTTGGGTGAGCTGCCGTCAATCACTCCAAGCACCCCGCGTCCCTGATCGCTGCGGGCCACGATGATCTCCACCGGATTTGCGGTCGCGCAAAAAATAGAGCAGACCTCCGGGACGTTACGCAAAGCGGGCAGGATGTTAATGGGATAGGCATTCTGCAGGACCAGAACAAAGGTATGGCCAGCGCCCAAGGCTTGGGCATTGCGGAGAGCGGACGCGCGCAAGCTCTCGTCATTGCCTTCGCAGCGGGTCAAACAGGCGCCCGAACTTTCATTGAAGGCAAGCCCAAATCTTGCCTGCGGCACGGTACCGACGACGGCCTCATAAATATCCTCCACCGTCTTGATGAAATGCGACTGGCCAACAATGATGTTGGCATCGGCGGGAAAATCCATGCGCACGGACTCGAGTTCGAGCATGATGCGGATATTGTAGTCCCACGGTAAGAGCACCGAGCGACGGGTGAATGCGATGTGCTAACCGCAAAAAAAAGTCCCACCGGCCCAGGAGGAGTGAGTACCGGTGGGAGCTGGGGTGCCACGAAGTTATCAGCAGACGAGGCCCGGGGCTAAAGCCCTTTTACTTTCAGATCGAAGACGCGGGCCCAAAGGCCCGCTCTTCCACTCACGGACGAGGGTCCGCCTATTTCACTTAGAGATCCGAGTTCTGCTGCAACGAATCCGTCGGCATCACCTGCGGACAGTCGCCGAGGATGGGCTGGCAAGCTGCGTCCGGCCCATGCTCCGGGTGAACCTGTAGCTTCACGCCGGCAAACTGTTCCTGCTCAGTCGAACCTTCCAGGGCAGTAGTCGAAGATGCGCCGCTGGCGATGACCTGAGTGATGTCGTCGAAGTAGCCGGTGCCCACGAAGCGCTGGTGCTTGACCGCTTCGTAGCCGTACTGGAACTCGCGGCTGAACTCTTTTTCCTGCAGCCGTGAATAGGCGGTCATGCCTGAGTCCTTGTAGCCTCGCGCCAGTTCGAACATGCTGAGGTTGAGGGAATGGAACCCGGCCAAGGTCACGAATTGGAACTTGTAACCCATGGCGGCCAGTTCGCGCTGGAATTTGGCGATGGTGGCGTCGTCGAGCTTCTTCTTCCAGTTGAAAGACGGCGAGCAGTTGTAACCGAGTGCCTTGCCGGGGTGTTCCTTGTGAACGCCTTCGGCGAAGCGGCGGGCTTCTTCGAGGTTGGGCTCGGCGGTTTCGCACCACAGCATTTCAACGTATGGAGCGTAGGCAATGCCGCGGGCAATGGCGGACTCGAGGCCGCCGCGAATGCGATAGAAGCCCTCGGCAGTGCGTTCGCCAGTGAGGAAACGCTGATCCCGGGGATCAATGTCGCTGGTCAACAGGTGAGCGCTGTTGGCATCGGTGCGAGCCATGATCAGAGAGGGGACATCCATCACATCAGCGGCGAGACGGGCCGCCACCAGTTTCTGAATGGCTTCCGAGGTCGGGACCAGGACTTTACCGCCGAGGTGCCCGCACTTCTTTGCGGACGACAACTGGTCTTCGAAGTGAACGCAAGCGGCACCCGCCTCGATCATCCCTTTCATCAATTCGAAGGCGTTGAGATTGCCGCCGAAGCCAGCCTCGGCATCCGCCACCAAGGGTGCAAACCAGTAGACGCCGTTCTTGCCTTCGGCATGGTGAACCTGGTCGGCGCGCATGAGGGCTTTGTTGATGCGGCGCACGAGGTTGGGCACACTGTCCACCGGATAAAGACTCTGATCGGGATACATATCGCCGGAATCATTGGCGTCGGCCGCGACCTGCCAGCCGCTCACGTAGATGGCTTTGAGACCGGCCTTCACCTGCTGGACGGCCTGGTTGCCGGTTACGGCGCCCAGGGCGGGGACGTAGCTCTCGGTCTGCAGGAGTTCCCATAACCGCTCCGCGCCCAGACGGGCGAGGGTGTGTTCGATGCGAATCGAGCCGCGCAGGCGGGCTACATCTTCCGGCTTGTAGGGCCGGTGAATCCCTTGCCAGCGCGGATTTTTCGACCACTCGGGAGCGGTGATCCCTTTACCATTTGTTTTTCCGTTCGTGCCATTCGTGCTCATAGATAACCTCTGGGAAAAGTGTGTGGCAGAAAGCAGTGCCTCCCCCACTTGGTAGGCAAATCCTGTCGTGAGGTTGGCTATCGGTCAAACTGATTATTCTTATCAACCTTGATAAAAATCCTTTATCGTGGGTGAACTGCTGCTGCTGGGAAAAAACGGCAGCAGTTCCTGATGTCGCATCTGTTCATTCCGGAGTGATCGCGCCGCCTGCGACGTTGGTGCCATCATCACCCGGGTGGCGGTCATTCATCACTGCACGCGCGCTTTTAGAACGCCTAAGCTCTTACCAGCCTTGATTTCGTTTGGGGCGACCGCAGCGATCAATATCCAGACCTGCCTGAGACGCCTTACGCGGCGGAGGTGCACCATGAAGAACGGCCAAAATGGCGACCGACTTTCCTGGGGAGATGCACTCTTCTTATATCTGGAGCGCGAGGGAATGCCGCTGAACATCGCGTCGGTGAGCATTTTCGAGGGACAAATCTCCCTGGATGAATGCACGCGTTTTATCGAGTCGAAGCTGCCGCTGCTGCCGCGTTATTACCAGCGGGTGGTCACGCCGCCGCTCAACCTCGGTTTTCCCAGCTGGGAGTACGACCCGGAATTCGACATTCACAACCATATTCGGGAAGTGAAATTGAAGCACGGCACCGAGACTGAGCTGAAAGCGGTGGCGGGAAAGATTTTGAGCGTGGTGATGAACCGGCAGCGGCCGCTATGGGATTTCACGATCGTGAGCGGGCTCAAAGGGAATCGCACTGCGATGGTGAAACGCATCCATCACTGCCTCGCCGATGGCATAGCCGGGATTGGGCTGATGAACGTGCTGCTGGACGCTGGGCCGGAAGGGCATGCGGAAACAAAGAAGAAGCCGCGACGTCAGTTGCGAAAGGCGCACGATGCTCTGACCTCCATGCTCGACGGTTTGCTCGGCGCCTATACGGATGTTGTGCAGAGCGTGCTAACCGCTCAGTCCACCGTCGCTAGTGTCGGGGAGAGAATAGCGGGCGGCGCGGACTGGTCGTCGGAGGAGTTTGGCCGGTTCCTGCCCGAGCTTACTGCGCCCACCGAGCGCCTCTTCTTTAATGTGACCTACCAGGGGCCGCAGAAGTTTGCCTGGGTGAAGATCCCGCTGGCAGACATCAAGGCCATTCGCGAAAAATGTGGAGGCACCCACAACGACATCGTGCTCACGCTGATGACCGCGACCATGCGGCGCTACGTCCAACTGCATGGCGACGAAGTGAAAGGGCGCACGTTTCGCATGATGGTACCGGTCAGCGTGCGCGATCACAAGGGTCCAGACGACTTGGGAAACCGCATCTCATTGCTGCCGGTGACAGTGCCGCTGGAGATCCGTAACCCTCGAAAGTTGCTGGCAGCGGTATGCGAGAGGACCGAATTTCTGAAACGCGCACACATTGCGGAGTTGGTGGGGTTGGCCGGCGGGTTGTTGGGCGTGACGCCCGCTCCCATCCAGGCCCTGGTAGGTCCGGTGGCGAGCCTGTTGCCGATCACTCCTTTTAATATGGTGTGCACCAACGTGCGCGGTCCCGAAGTTCCCCTTTATCTGCTGGGGCACAAGATGCTGGAGTGGTATCCATATGTGCCGGTAGGGGGAGAGATGGCGCTCAATTGCGCGATCCTGAGTTACAACGGGGCGGCTCATTTCGGTTTCAGCGGTGACGTGCATGCAGCGCCCGATCTCGCCCGCCTGGAAGATTTTCTGCAGCTGAGTTTCCATGAATTGCAGCAGGCTGCGGGTATTCGTCCGCCGCAAGTGAAAAAAATAAGGAAACGCAAACCGGCAACTCAGCCGACGAATCGCAGGCGGGTTACCGCACGCCCGCCGAAGCCGGCTGTTCCGATCCAACCTGAACACGCACAAGAGCCCGCTGACCCGGAAACCCACGTTCCGATGCCTGTGGCTGCAGACTGATTTTTGAGCCGTCGTGCTGAAGCCCCACAAGTCGTTCAACGAAGTCTTTTGCTCGCTGCAGGCCCGACGCCGGTACGAGGTGTGGTTTGTCCGGCTGGGCCTGGCGGACGGCAGTGGGGCGTGGTGGTTTCGCTACGTGCTGATGAATCCCGGACGCGCCGGGTGCGTGGGAAACCCGCGAGGACTTCCGGTGCAGGTATGGGCGACGTGGTTTCCGGCGAATAGCCAAGCGCGGAGTTGGATCCAGGGATTTCCAGTGGAGGGTCTCGAGCTCAGCGGCAGAAGCGAAACTCCATTCCATTTCGAACTGGGCAGGAACAGGTGCGATGAAAATTCCTGCCGAGGCGAGTTGGCGGTTGAAGGACACAAGGTTTCGTGGGACTTGCATTATCGGTCTAGCTTCAGCGTGGTGCTGAGCGACAAGGGCTGGATTGGTTTTTCGCGGACGCCACATTCGGACGCGGCATTTTCGGGACGCATCACTTTGGACGGGCGGCGCTTCGAAGGCGATCCCCTGGGGTTCGGGGTCCAAGGACATAACTGCGGGTACCGACACCGCAATTTCTGGACATGGACGCACGCATACTTTCCGGGGGCAAGCGGCGCGAGCACGTTTGAGGCTCTGGTTTACGAAATGCCGTTAGGACTGTTTTTTCGCAAGGCAGTTCTCTGGCATGAGGGAAAGCAATTCACATTTCGCAAGCTGGAGGAGCAGCGGAGAGATCGAGAGAAATTGTGTTGGGAAATGCGCTGTTCCGGGCAGGAAGAAAACTTAGAAGTTTTGATTGATGGCAGCGGGCCGGGTATTCATCGGCTGCCGTATCTAAAGACGAATTGCATGGGGAACTTTGAAGTCAGCAATAACAGCCTGGCGAATGCGGTGATTTCGTTTGAGCGAGATGGAAGTGAGCTGGAAACAAGAGGTGGAGCAGTGCTGGAGATGGTTGGGTAAGTACGTCAGCGGCTAAAGCCGCTTTTTTTCTGAGTTAACCGGCCCGGCTGAAGCCGTGCCCTGATACGACCCTCAGGGGCTAAAGCCCCGAGATCAAGGGGGCTATTTCATGTACCGCTGAAGCGGTACTCCACCCAAAAGCAAGAGCTTGTTTCATCCAAGATCAAGAGCTTGTTGCATCAAGATCAAGAGCTTGCTTCATCAAGATCAAGAGATTGCTCCACAAGATCAGGAGCTTGCTTCATCAATCAAGAGATTGCTCCACAAGATCTACGATCTCTCCGTTAGCAGCAAGCTGAGTGACAAATGCCAGACGCAGCCATCATCGAAGAGCAGCACGAGCGGTCGGCGATGGAAGCCGCCTTCGCGCTGTTTTCCGGGCCGGGGGATACGGAGACGCGCATTCACGGTCTGGAAGCGATCCTGGAAGGGCCGCAGGGGCAGCAGTTTCGCGAGGAGATGGCAGGGTGGGTCCTGCAATTCCTGCCAGTCGACCGGCTGGTTCCGGAGATGTACGCGCATTGGCGGCCGCTGGTGCGCGATGCCATGCGGTTCATGTTGTCGCACCTGTCCACACGCCGCCTCGCTCCCAAGCTGGTGGAGCAAGTCGAAATCCCGTTCGAGACGAAGCCTGAAGTACGGCTGCTGAAGCTGATTGCCAAGGTTCCCGGGCTGCAAAAGTTGGGACAGGTGCTGGCGCGCGACCCGCATCTTCCGCGGCCACTGCGGCGGGCGTTGTCGGAACTGGAGAACGGCATCAGCGACGTTACGGCAAAACAGGTCGGGGATGTGATCGAGCGGCAATTGGGGTCAAAGCTCGAACAGCACCAGGTCAAAATCGAGTCCACGATCTTTTCCGAGGCCAGCGTCAGCGCCGTGGTGCGGTTCACGTGGTGGAATCCAGACCTGAGCCGACGCGAGCGCGGTGTGTTCAAAGTGCTGAAGCCGTATATTCCCGCGTGCTTCGCCGAAGATATGCACTTGCTGGCCGAACTGGCGCACCATCTAGGGGCCAAGCACCGGGACTACGGATTTGGGCCCCATGTGATGGCTGATACGTTTAACGATGTGCGCCGGCTGCTGCAACATGAGGTCGATTTTCCCCGCGAGCAAAGCACGCTGGACAATGCGGCCAAGGTGTACCAATCGGTCGAAGGGGTGCACGTGCCGCGAGTCATCCGCCCGCTGTGCACTTCGAGAATCACCGCCATGACTGAAGAGCGCGGAAGCAAGGTGACGGATGCGGTGCGGCGGATGCCGGCGTGGCGCCGGGCGCGCGTGTCGGAGCAACTGGTTGACTCTCTGATCGCCATTCCCCTGTTTGCGCCCACAGGGGATGTGCTGTTTCACGCCGATCCGCATGCGGGCAATCTCCTGTACGACAACCGCCGCGGGGAGTTGATCATTCTGGACTGGGCACTGACGGAGACTCTGACACGTGCCGAACGACGCCACCTCGCCATGCTCCTGCTGATGATTTTCCTGCGCGATCCTGTGGGAACCTACAACGCGATTGCCGGTCTGAGCCGGCGAAGCAGCCGGCACGGGAGATCCAAGGCGCGGATCATTCATGCGGCGATCACGCGGTTTTTTAGTGAACTGCCGATCAAGCACATACCCGGCGCCGTCGATGCGATGGATCTGCTGGAGGAGGTGGCATGGGCAGGAGTTCGCCTGCCGCGCTCGCTGGTCATGTTCCGCAAGGCGCTGTTTACGCTGGATGGCATTTTGCACGATATCGCAGCCCCTGAGTTCAGCATGGAGTCGGTGATGGCCTGGCACCTTTTTAAAACATGGAAGGGAAACTGGAAGAACATTGGCGCCCCGCTGAGCGTGGAGGACTGGGCGATGTTGCAGTGCAGCGCTTTGCTTTTTCCTGGCCGGTTGTGCCTGCAGGGACTGCACGGCGCGGTGCAGCGGCCGAAGGCTGTCCCAGAAATTCCTGCCACAACGATAACGAAGAGGGCACGGAGGCGCCATGCGACGACAGCGGAAGCGGTGCCGGTCAGCGCTTAGATTTCTTTCGGCGCGGCGCTCGCGAGCGCGGTGCAGTCTCTTTCAACTTAGCTTCCAGTTCGGCCACGCGCTGGCGGAGAGAATCGAGTTCGCCGGAAGTCTGTGGTGGAGGCGAGCCGGGCTGTCCACCAAGAAATCGCTTCATGGTTTCTACCGGCGACAGAATGGCGGATTCTACTTCACTGAGGCGGTTCTGCACTGCGTGCTGCACTTTGTCGTAGGTGTCGAACGCCGACTTCAGATACCACATCACAAATTCCTGCCGCACCTGGTCAGAGGCAACGATGAGTTGGCGCAGCAACTCGAGGGGCAATCCGGTCGGTTTTTCTTTCGCGTCTTCGGTAATGATTTGGGTAAGCGTGACGCGGGTGAGGTCGCGCCCGCTTTTCGCGTCCACAACCTGCAGGGGCGTGCCTTCACGAATCAGTGCGGCGATATCGTCGAGATTCACGTAGCGGCTGCCCGCCGTATCGTAGAGGCGGCGGTTGCCATATTTTTTAATGATTACGGTTTCCGGCTTCATAAGGTCTGTGCGTTCCGGCTATGTTGCTCTGCACAATGAAACTATTCCATATTGACATAAAGTGCCAACATTTGTATAGTTAGCTCGATGCTGCAATGCAGCAAAAATGATAGAGAGTTTAGATGGAGGTATGTTATGCCAGCAGCGGCAAAGCACGAGGCGGCTCGGACTCACCCCCGGGAGCCATCCTTAGTATCCATGATTTCAGGTTGGGCGCAGCAAGGCGTGCAGAGCATGTTCGCGACGCAGCGTATCCTGCTCGATCTCGCAGTCAAGCAGAATGCCAGCGTGATGCATGCACTCCGGCAACACCTGACCGATCCTCATCATTCTCCCACTGCCATTCTTACCGAAATCGCCGGCGAGGGCGTGAATAACTTCATTGAAGCGCAGAAAGTGCTTTTTGATTTGGCCCAGAAGCAGAATGAAATCGTGATGACGGGAGTCAAAGAGCGCGTCGGCGACTGGCCGGCGGCGGAAGCCCTAACCGAACTCATGCGGCGTGGGGTGGACACGTTCATTGACATGCAGCACGAGTTCCTGAAGATCGCGGGCAAGGAAGCGCACACCTGGATGGAAGCCACGAAGGCAGGCAAGCCCTTCGACGGCAAACATCTGGTGGAAGCAGCCCGCGAAGGCATGGAAAACTTCGTCAAGGCGCAGAAGCAGTTCCTGGATGTGATCGCCCAGGAGACCGCTCATGCCACCGGGATGAAGCGGGCCGGCGGGACGAAGAAACTCAAGAAGATGGAAATCGCAGAACTGGCGCGTCAGGCGACGGAAACGTTCATCGAAGCGCAGAAGAAGCTTTTCGATCTGGCGGGGCGGCAGATGAATGCCAATGTGAAAGCGGCGGGGAAGACGATCGAAATGGTGCGTCCGTTCCCGTTCGTTCCGCTGGCCGAATTGACGCGCGATGGGGTGAAGAGCTACGTGGACGCGCAGAAGGCGCTCATGGACACGATGCTGAAGCATCGCGAAGGTGTCCGGCATGAGGCCATGCGACCAGGGAAACGTCCGGCGCGTGCACACAAGAAAGTAGCCATGGCGGCGGGCGCGGCATAAGTCGCAGAAACGAGTAGTGGGCGGCGCATGTGCAGTAGCTCCGCCCCTTGCCAGAGGCACGGCACCCTTCCTGGCGACCGCGCGGGGGAGCCATGATGGCATGACGTGCCTCTGGTCCAGACAGCGAATTGCCTGGCGGAAGCATCGTAGTAGCTTCGCCGGCGGAACAGCGCTTGCGTCCCGCATTTTGACAAGCGCGGCTATAATTCGCATCGCAACTGGATCCATCGGCCCGGGACGCGCCCTGATTCTGGATGCGCGCAGTGGTGGAAAGTTCGGATGAAGAAGCGCACACAGAAGCGGGGGCTCCGCACATCTGCAGGCAAGCGAGGCCAGAACACCCCACGAGGCCACAACACCCCCAGACAGGTGTCATCAGAAGCCAACGTCAGCTTGTGGACGGAAGCGTTGTGCGGGGCGGAACTTCTTCTCCTGCACACTTCACCGGTGTTTTACGGGTTCGGCGTGCCCCGAGGGGACGGATCGGGGGTGGTTATCATTCCGGGCTTCCTGGGAACCGATGTCTATCTTCTGGAACTTCATGCATGGCTGGGACGGATCGGCTACCGTCCATATTTCTCCGGCATTGGGCTTAATGCAGACTGTCCCAATCTGCTAATCCGCTACCGCCTAAGCGAAACCATCGAGGCGGCTTTGAAAGAGACGGGCCGGAAAATCCATTTGATCGGACACAGCCTGGGCGGAGTGCTGGCGCGATCGGTGGCGGGGCAGCGGCCTAAAGATGTGGCCTCGGTCATCACGCTGGCGGCGCCCTTCCGCGGGACGGTGGTGCATCGCACGGTGTTGCGTGCCGCCGAAGCCGTGCGCAAACGCATTCTTCAGGAGCGCGGCCGGGGAGTGCTTCCCGACTGCTACACGGGACGGTGCACCTGCGACTTCATTGGCTCGCTCCGAAGAAGCCTGCCGCGGTCGGTGATGGAGACAGCAGTCTACACGCGCCAGGATGGAGTCGTGGACTGGCGCTACTGCGTGACCAAGAACCCCGAAGTTGATTTTGAAGTTCCCGGAACCCACATCGGCATGGCATTCAATCCCACCGCCTACATGCTGGTGGCGCAGCGGCTGGCCATGGCCCAATCGGACGATTAGGCCGTTTTCCTTGCTTTAACTCCATCGTTAATCGCGAAAATATTTCTCTGCCGGAGTTGCTTCGGAAATCATCGGCACGAGTAAAGTGTTGCCCATAACACAATTCATTTTGAGGGCCAAAAGCCCGCTCGTCACGCGCTTACGAGACCCGCGTCACAGCAGAACGGCGCACCCCCGCCCTAACATGCAAGCAGATGGTTGAAGCGTGAGGCGTGCGATGAAAGTCCGCGAGTGGTCGGCGTTTGAGCTGGATTACGGCCGCAGATTATTGCAGTCGGGGATGGAGGGGGCGCGCTCCGCCGAGCACGCGTATCTCCAGGGAAAATCTCTTAGCCCTCTCATTGGCGACTACGTGAGGCATGCGTTAGCTCCGGCCACCATCGGGGCGTGCCTGGGAATTCTGGGCGCGTACCCGGAGGATGGGCATCGTTCGCGTAGCAGAATGTTTGCCTTTGGGATTTTGGGGGGCGCGATCGGTGGTGCGATCGGATTCGGCGCGAGTCTTGCCTGGCAGACGCGGCGGCTGGCCAGGAGTATTACCCGCGGCGCTTTGCGGAATGTTTCCCGAGTGCGCGACGAGCACTGGCTGGAGAAGCACCCGATCGATTATGCATAGACGCACACAGTATCTGTGCCGCATAACGGCCAGAACTGAAAAGTGACTCTGATCATTTGCGCAGGAAACTGCGCTGTTGTCGTACCGAGACGAGTTTCTTTGGGTTACCCATCCAGGTTTGGGTGACCGCTCCCGGTTGGCCGCAATAAAAACAGTTCGGCAATAAAAAAGAGGAGATTGGTGGACGGCCTCTATTCCCCCGCGCGCGCCACGTTCTGGCTGGTTCAGGGCCGAGTTTTGTTCCTGATCCTGCACGTTCTGGGTGTTGCCTGTTTCGGATTTATCGTGGCAAAGCGCCTGGTTCCGCTGCTGCGCGCGGAACGCGACCCTAGATTTGACCAGCCACTCAGGCGCCTGGGCAATGTGGCGAAGTACTGGCTGGGACAATGGCGGCATCCCCGGTACCGGTTTGCGGGCATCCTGCACATCGTGATCTTTGCCGGCTTTCTGATCCTGATCTCGCGCGCGATCTCCGTCCTTATTTCTGGAGTGTCTTACAGTGTGCCCGCGCTGCCGGGAACGGCAGGGCACGTCTACGGAGTGATTGGCGACTACGCCACCAGCGTCGTTTTCCTGGCGATGATCGTCGCTGCCGTCCGGAGAATCGTTTTGAAGCCGGCGCGGTATGCGGTGCCCGCGAAATACGGAAAAGGACACGCAGCCGATGCCATCTTCCTTCTTGGCCTGATCGCATTGGTGATGCTGGCAGACAGCCTGTTCGAAGGAAGCAAGGCTGCGATTCAGGCGCAGCAGGGCCAGGCGGTTGAATTCCTGGCAATGTTTTCGCTGCCCTGGATCGTCAAGACAACGCTCGCGTCAGCTTCCTGGCCGGTGTTGTGGAACACCTACCTGGGCTCGTATCTGCTGCACGAATTTACCTTCTTCTTTCTTCTGTGCTACCGGCCATTTGGAATTCAGTTTCACGTGGAGACATCGTTGTTCAGCATTTATTTCGCGAAGCTGGACCGCGAGGTCTTGAAACCGGTTCGGTGGGGCGTGCCTGACGAGCGTCTCGACGAGGTGAAATCGTTCGGGGTGAAGACATTTGAGGATTTCACCTGGAAGCAGATGCTGGACTTTTATTCCTGCGCCGACTGCGGACGGTGTTCGGACCAATGCCCAGCGAATGCGGTGGGCAGGCCGCTGTCGCCGCGGTTCCTCACCAGCAAGGCGCGGGATTACAGCTTCGTGCACTACCCGGTGCTCGGACGCGCGAACAACGGGTCACCACTCGTTGGGAATATCTACTCCGACGATGAAATCTGGTCGTGCACGACTTGCGGGGCGTGCGAAGCGGAATGTCCGCTGCTGGTGGAGTACATCGACAAGATCGTGGACCTGCGGCGCGGACTGGTGGACGAAGGCAAGGTGCCGCAGTCGCTGCAGAAGCCGCTCAAGGCGCTGGAGAGCCGCGGCAATCCGTACGGCAAGTTGGAAAAGAAGAGAGCGGACTGGACCCGCGCGAAAGATTTTCAGCCGGGCGGTGACGTCAAAGTTCTGAACGGTAGTAACGGCGCAACCACGTTGTACTTCGTGGACAGCATTACTTCGTATGACGAGCGGATGCAGGCGATTGGCCGGGCCACGGCGAGAATTCTCGATTACGTGGGCGAGAGGTTCGGGATTCTGGGACCCGCGGAAAAAGACAGCGGCCATGAGGTGCGGCGTTTTGGCGAAGAGTTGCTGTTTGGGGCGTTACGCGACCAGAACACCGAGGCAATCAGGAAGGCAGGAGTGCAGCGCATCGTCACCGCCGATCCGCACGCTTTCAATGCGCTTCGCCACGACTACAAAGATTTGCCGCCGGTAGAGCACATCAGCCAGTTGATCGCGAGGGAAGTGAGGGCGGGGAAGGTTCGGTTCAGTCCCGCCATGGGGGACCGAGTTTACACCTACCACGACCCCTGTTATCTGGGACGGCACAACCAGGTTTCTGAGGAACCCCGGGCCGTGCTCGACGCTATTCCCGGGCTGAAGCGGGTGGAAATGAAGCGGTCGCGAGACCGTTCATTCTGCTGCGGAGGCGGGGGGCTGATGCTGTTTTACGAGCCCAGGGAAGAAGAGCGTATGGGGGTGAAGCGGGTGCAAATGGCGGCCGAGGCGGGCGCGAACATGATCGTGACAGCTTGCCCGTTCTGCATGGCGAACATCGAAGACGCGATCAAGGTCGCGGGCCTGGAAGGAAAAATGGGCGCGATTGATCTGACGGAACTGGTGGACCAGCAGATCGCGCGTGAAGTGCCGAAAGACATACCGGTGGAGGTTGAAGGTGGAGATTCTAGTCTGCGCGAAAAGAGTGCCTGACACATCGGAAAACGAGATCGAACTGAACAGCGCAGGAAACGATATTGAGCGCGACGACCTCGTTTATTCCATCAATGAGTTTGACAACTATGCGGTGGAAGAGGCGATCCAGATTGTGGCGCGCGTCGGAGGGACCGTAACCGTAGTCACGATCGGCGGCGAGGACGACGAAGAAATTCTGCGGCGCGAAATGGCCATGGGCGCGAACCAGGCCGCACTCATTTCCGATTCCGCGTTTGAGGGATCCGATGGCAAAGGCATCGCCACCATCCTGAAGAGCTTTGTGCAGAAAGGCCGCTACGACCTGATCTTGACCGGAGCGCAGGCGGAAGCGGGTGGCGCCCAGGTTGGGGGGATGCTGGCGGCGATGCTTGATTATCCGTTCGCGTCGCTGGTGGCCTCCATCGAAGTTCTGGACACCAAAAAACTGAAGATCAGCCGGGAGATTGAGGGCGGCAACAAGGAGATCAGCGAGATCGAGCTGCCGTGCGTGCTCTCCATTCAGACAGGCATCAACGAGCCGCGTTATGTCGGAATGCGGGGCATCCTGCAAGTGCAGTCGGTGCCGATTCCGACGTTGGGCGCGGCGGACCTCAATGTTGATCATGCCGTGATCGGCGAGAGCGCGGCGAGAGTGAAACGGATTGACTACTTCATTCCTGCGCTGGGCAAAGGCGCGAAGATCCTTGAGGGTAGCAGGGAAGAGGTGATCGATCAGTTGATTGAAGCGGTCTCGGCCAAAGGAGGGTTGAAGTAATGGCTGGCATCTTGGCTTATATCGCACAGAAAAATGGAATCGTGGATGATGGCGCGGCCGATTTTTTGGCTGCGGCAAAGAAGATTGATGCTGCCGCTCCGGTCACCGCGATTCTGACCGGGTGTGAGGCCGATCTCGAGTCTGCCTGCGCAAAAATTCGCGGGATGTTCGGCGAGACCTGGAAGGTTGCGAACCAGGCGCTCGCGTATCCGAACGCGGAGCTGGTGCGGAAAGCGCTGGTCAAGATTCTGCCTGCGCAGAGCATTCTGCTGGTCGCTCATGATCACTTCGGGACGGACTTATCGCCGGGACTGTCCATCAAGCTGAACGCTACGTTTGTCTCCGATGTAGTGGACATTACAGGGATCCAGGGCGCGAAGCTCACGCTTGTCCGCCAGGAATTCGGGGGACAGCTGAGCACGCATGTTCGTTGCGATATTTCTTCCGGTGCGGTGCTGAATCTTCGGCCCGGCGCATTCAAAGCAGCGGAGGCGGCTGCGGTCAACGGGACGATCGTGGACAAGTCCGCCGAAGTTGGCGAACTGGTTGCGGGCCGCCGCTATCTGCAGACGATTGCCGCCGAAGCGGGCGACGTGGACATCACGCGCGAGCCGGTGCTGGTGTCGGTAGGCCGGGGCATCCAGGAAGCCGACAACATCTCCATTGCGCAAGAGCTGGCGGACGCGATGGGCGCCGCAGTGTGCTGCTCGCGTCCAGTCGTGGACGCGAAGTGGCTGCCAAAATCCCGCCAGGTAGGCACTTCCGGCAAAACGGTAAAGCCCAAGATTTACATCGCCTGCGGCATCAGCGGCTCCTTCCAGCATCTGGCCGGGATCAAAGGAAACCCGCTGCTGATTGCTATTAACAAGAACTCGAAGGCACCGATCTTTCAGGTCGCCGATCTGGGCATCGTGGACGACCTGCTGGAGTTCCTGCCGGAGCTGACCGGCAAGATTCGCGAGCTCGCGACCGTATCGGGGAAAGAGAGGATGCGCCCATGATTGCGCCGAAAACCTTAAAGCTGAGCTTGAAGTCGCTGCGGGATTTTGCCAAGCGGCAACTCCCCGATGAAAAGCTACTCGAACTGGACGAGGCGGATGAGTGTCCGCTGGAGATCGTGCGCAAGATGTGCAGCCCCGACGGACTCGCCATTCAGCTCCTCTTTATTCCTGTGGAGTATGGCGGGATGGGCGGGGGCGCTTTCGATGTCTATTGCGTGTGCGAGGAGATGGCGCACATTGACCTCGGGATCGCGACGGCGGTGCTCGCCACGTTTCTGGGAAGCGACCCCATCACCGTAGGCGCGACCCCGGAACAAAAGAAGCTGTGGATCAGCCGCATCGCCAGTGAGGGAATTCTGTTCGCTTACGGAGCAACCGAACCGGAAGCGGGCAGCGATCTGGGTGCGCTGAAGACGACTGCCGAGCGCGTCATGCAGGACGGCAAAGTCGTCGGGTACAAAATCACCGGCCTTAAGCAGTGGATCAGCAACGGGGGAATAGCGGACGCTTATTCCATCCTGGCGAGTACCCCCGCAGGGCCGAGCTGGTTTGTGGTGGAAAAAGGCGCGAAGGGTTTTACTCACGACCAGCCGGAAGAAAAACACGGGATTCGGCTGAGCAATACGGCAGCGCTCGCGTTGGACAACGTATACGTTGACGCCGACCGTCTGCTTGGCGGCGTCGAGGGCGAGGGTCTGAACCAGGCGCAGTTGGTATTTGGCTACACGCGCCTGATGGTGGCGGCGTTCGGGCTGGGAGCAGGATGGGCAGCGGTGGATCGCGCGATTCCTTATTCCACAAAGCGCATCCAGGCGGGTGCGCCTTTATCGGAAAAACAAGGCTATACGCACAAGCTGATCGTGCCGCATGTGGCGCGGCTGGAAGCGGCTCGCGCCTACATCGAGGAAACCGCCGAACGTATTGACGCGGGTGAGGGCAGCCTGAATACCGAAGGTGCGATTGCGAAGTACATGGCGTCAGAAGCAGGGAATGCGGCGGCGGAAGCGGCCATCCAGGCGTTCGGCGGCTACGGCTACACCCATGAATACATGGTGGAGAAGATCAAGCGCGATGTGCGCATCACGACGATCTACGAGGGCACATCGGAAATCATGGAGATGACGATCAGCCGCGACCGCTGGCAACTTCACCTCAAGACGCGTGGCCAGCACTATCACGACAAGGCGCGGGAGTATGAAGCGCTGCACGCGAGCCATCCGGAAGTGGGAGCCGATATTGCCGCTCTGAGCCTTCACGCTCTCGCAGAAGTCATGGAAAAAGCGCGAGTGGCGAGGCTCACCCGACATCAACACGTATTGCTTCGCCTGGGCGAATTGATTGGCTATGCCGAGTGCGCGGGAAGTCTGGCGCGCCGTGCGGAGCGTGCTGCGGAAAACAAGCTGAACGACAAAGCGAACCGGCGCTTCGACGCGAAGGGCTTGGCCGCACTGGCTCGCATATTCGCGCGAGAAGCGGCATTGAAGGTGGGAGAAGAAGGATTGCGCTGGAGCGGCGCGGCCGCCGGTCTGAGCGATGCGGAACTGGCCGCATTCGAAACGAGTTTGCAACTGCCCGCCCTACACCGTGCGCAGGCTGGGCTTATTTCCGACATGGATTACGTAGCCGACGTTCTCTACGGCCGGGCGGCCAAGAAAGCAATCGCTGCCTAGTCCGGGATACGCGTGGCTATCTTTCACAGGCAAGCTTGCCTGTACTGCGTCAAGAGGAGTGTGTCGTCATGGAAAACACCGCCAATCGAGCGATCGCGGTCGTGGGTCTGGGAGCCATTTTGCCGGACGCTCCCAACGTGCCGGC
>Ga0070741_10010407_pt1 | contig 17581 bp, 18 predicted proteins | sample Coa_R1_4_FD_66440 | JGI IMG/M metagenome (GOLD analysis project Ga0070741, IMG submission 66440) | Surface soil microbial communities from Centralia Pennsylvania, which are recovering from an underground coalmine fire - Coalmine... | ecosystem: Environmental > Terrestrial > Soil > Unclassified ...
GGCGCCGTGCTGGTCTACCAGTTGACGCTCCTCTATCGGCACCAACTGGGCGCCGACCTGCGGGTCGGGCTCAAACCCTTTCTCAAGGCGGCCTGACGATTTATGACCGGGCCTCAGCTAAGCGCATCCCCGGGAACCGGGGCACGTCGAGCGCGCTCGGCGTGCCCCGGCCGCCGCGCCAGGCGCTGCCCGGTTCCGCTCGCGACAGGACGCGCCGGGGCGCGCGCCGGGGCGCCCCGGTTGGTTTACGGGGCGTTTACGGTCCGCAACCCTTGCCGCTACCCTCGCGTGGCACCCTGACCCCGAGAGAGGGCGCCCTGCCCCGACCACCCGTGCGCGGCGCCGCTGGCGCATCGGGCGCCAGCGGCCGCCGGAAGGGAGCGGCGATGTACCGGCGAATCCTGGTGCCCCTGGATGGTTCGGAGCCCGCGGAGGCCGCGCTGTCGTATGCCGAGGCGCTGGCGCGGGCCAGCGGCGGCACGCTGTACCTCGTGCGCGCCGCGCCCCTCGACGACCAGGCCGCGGCCGACCGCTACCTCGCGCGCCAGGCCGCCGCGCTGGAGGCGCGGGGCCTCGCGGCCGAGACGCTGATCTTCGGCATGCGCCCGGCCGACGCGGTGGTCGAGGCGGCTACCCACGCGCAGGTAGACCTGGTGGTGATGGCGACCCACGGCCGCACGGGCCTCGACCGGTCGGTCCAGGGCAGCGTGGCCGACGCGGTGCTCCACCTCACGCCCACGCCGTTGCTGCTGGTGCGGCGGGGGCACGTCGCGCCCGTCGGCTGGCCCCGCCGCGTGCTCGTTCCCCTCGACGGCTCGGACCTGGCCGAGGCCGCGCTCGACCATGCGCTCGGCCTGCTGGGGACCGACGTCGAGATCGTCCTCTACCAGGCCGTGCTGCCCGAGGCGGCGGGCCTGCTGGGGCGCCTCGGGGAGGAGCCGGTCTGGACCGGCCTGCTCACGGACGCGGAGAGCGATGCCCAGGCGTATCTGGACGGGGTGGCCGCGCGGCAGCGCGCACTGGGGCGCCGCGTCCGCACGGTGGCCGAGTTCGGTGAGCCGGCGGCGGGGATCACGGATTTCTGCCACCGCGAGCGGGTGGACCTCGTCGCGCTGAGCAGCCACGGGCGCGCGGGCCTGCGACGCTGGCTGCTGGGCAGCGTGACGGACGAGCTGCTGCGCCTGGCGCCCGCGCCGCTGCTGGTGCTGCGCCCGCTGCTGGACACGGCCGCCGCGCCGCTCGCGCCCGCGCGGCCCGCCGTGCGGCCGCAGGGCGAGCCGCGGGTGACGCTGGGGATGACGCCGCGCCAGGTCGAGCTGCTGCGTACGGCGCTCGACCGCCTGTTGCGCGATCCGACGCGCGACGCGGCGCTCACGCCCGAGCTGCGGGCGCTGGCCGACCAGCTTGACGCGGCGCCCATGGCCGGGGGCGAGAGCCTGCCGACCAGCGTCACGGCCGCCGACTACCACGCCATCCAGCCGGGCTACCCGGTGTTCGCGCGCCAGGTCGACCCGGCGTATGACGACGACGTGGGCCAGTTCGTGGGCGTGGTCGAGGAGGTGCTGGAGCGGCGAGGCGTGCACTACCTGCGCGTGCGCGGCGGCCTGGAGCAGGCGCGCGAGCTGTACTTGCCGCTGGACGCCGTGCGCGCGACTGTGGGCCACCAGGTGCGGCTGAATCTCACGCCGGCCGACCTGGTGGGGCGGGCGTGGCACGAGCCACCGGGAGCGGCGCTACGCGCGGGCTGAGGTTGATTCGGGAGCACGAGCGCGGCGGGCCGGCGCCGACGGCCCACGCGGCCCACGGCCGCGGACGGGGGCCCCGCCTTCCCTGGGCGCTACGCTGTCCCGCTGGAGGGGCGCCATGAGGCCAGCCGAGTTCTGCCGCCAGAGCCTGGAAGTGTTGCGTGTGCCACCGGTGGAGGCTCCCTCGGCCGGCCTGGAAGCGCTGGAGACGCTGCTCGGCTGCTTCGCCGCCGACGACCTGTCGCCCGAGACGTTCGAACTGCAGCTCCACCTCCTGGCCGAGTCGGAGGTGTGCTCCTGCCTCGCCGCCGCGGCCACCCGGCTGCTGGCCGTCTGGACCCGCCAGCGCGAGGATCTGGCCGCCCTCGCCGGCGCGGGGCACCGTAACTAGCGCGCTCCGCCGCGCGGCCGGTCGCCCCGGCCGCCGAGCGCCCTGGCCCCCGGACTGATGCCGCGGTCAGGTAGCGCTCGGCGGCCGCTTTGTCCTATGCTCGCGGCAGAGGGCGCGCCCGCGCGCGCGACCGCCAGAGCCTGAGAGGATGCCGGTGCGACAGAACCGCTTTCCCGTAATCGACGCCGACGGCCACGTCATCGAGCCGATGCAAGACCTCGTTCCCTTCCTGGGCGAGGGGTTCTCGGGGGGCAACCTGAGCGGGTCGGGGACCTACACGCTCTTCCCATCGCTCGATGGCTGGTTCCGCGCCTCGAACCTCACCAGCCCGGGGCGGCGCGACCGGCCGGACCCCGAGGTGTGGCTGAGCTTCCTCGACGACTGCGGCATCGAGCGCACCGTGCTGTATCCCACGGCGGGCCTGGCGGCGGGGCTGATCCAGGACGCCACCTGGGCGGTCACGCTCTGCCGCGCCTACAACTCCTGGCTCCACGCGACGTATACGCGCGTTAGCCCACGCTTCCAGGGCGTCGCGCTGCTGCCCGTCCAGAACGTGGCGGCGGCAGCGCAGGAGCTGCGCCGCGCGCACGAGGAGCTGGGCTTCCGGGCGGCGATGCTCTGCGCGAACACCGTGCTCGGCAAGGGCTACGGCCACGCCGACTTCTGGCCGCTGTACGCCGAGGCCGAGCGGCTGGGCGTGGCGCTCGCCGTCCACGGCGCGCCCAGCCGCGGCCTCGGCTTCGACTACCTGACGACCTTCATCGAGACGCACACGCTGGAGCATCCCGTGGCGGCGATGATCCAGCTCACGAACATGACCTTCCAGGGCGTGTTCGAGGCGTTCCCCGGGCTGCGGGTGGCGTACCTGGAGTGCGGGGCGGGCTGGATGCCGTACATGATGGACCGCCTGGACGAGGAGTACGAGCGGCGCGGCGAGCGATGGGCACCGCGGCTCACGAAGCGGCCCAGCGAGTACCTGCGCGGCGGGCAGGTGTACGTCTCGATCGAATCGGAGGAGCGGACGCTGCCGTACGTGCTGGAGCTGTTCGGCGAGGACCACGTGTTCTTCGCGTCGGACTACCCGCACGAGCGGTCGCGCGCGGAGTACCTGCCGGACATCCCCGAGCTGGAGGCGCGCGCCGACCTCTCGGACGCCGCCAAGCGCAAGATCCTGGCCGACAACGCGCGCCGCTTCTACCGGCTCGATTAGTCGGGCGAGTCGGCGACGCTGAGCCGCAGGATGCGGTCGTCGGTGGGGCCGGGGCGGCCGCGGCCGTCGCGGTTGCTCGTCGCCACGTAGAGCGCGCCGTCGGGTCCGAGCGCCAGCGCGCGCAGGCGGCCGTACTCGCCAGCGATGAGCTGCTGCCGGTCGGCCACCGCCGCGCCGTCCGGCGTCAGCACGAAGCGCCAGAGCTGGCCGCCCGCCAGCGACGCCAGCCAGAGATCGCCGGCCGTGTCGAACGCCAGCCCGCCCGGCGGCCAGCCGCCCGTGCCGCTCTCGACGACCGGATCGAGGTAGCGCGGGTCGCCCGCCATGCCGATGACTTCGGGCCAGCCGTAATTGCCGCCCGGCACGATCAGGTTCACCTCGTCGTGGCAGCACCAGCCGTTCTCGCCGGTCGGGCCGTGCTCGGCGGCATAGAGCTGGCCGGTGCCCGGTCGCCAGGCCAGGCCCTGCACGTTCCGGTTGCCGAAGGAATAGGTGAGAAGTCCCGGGAAGGGATTGTCGTCGGGCACGCTGCCGTCCGGGTTCAGCCGCAGGACCTTGCCGTTCAGGGTGCGCGGGTCCTGGGCCTCGGCGCGGCGGGTGGCATCGCCGGTGCCGACGTAGAGCTTGCCGTCGGGGCCGAAGGCGATGCGGCCGCCGTCGTGGACGCCCGCGCCGGGGATGCCGTCGAGGATGACCGTCTCCCCGCCGGCCTGGCCGTCGCCGCCCAGCACGAGTCGGCTGACGCGGTTGCGCGGTCCGCCGGCGGCGTCATAGGTGTAGTAGACGTAGAAGGCGCCGCTCGCCGGGAAGTCGGGCGCCAGCGCCAGGCCGAGCAGGCCGCCCTCGGACGTGCCCTGGCTGGCGGGCAGCGTGGCGACCGGCTCGGGCCGCAGCGCGCCGTTCTCGACCACGCGCACGCGCCCCGGCCGCTCGGTGAAGAGCAGGCGGCCATCCGGCGCCCAGGCCAGCGCCCAGGGTGCGACCAGCCCGTCCGCAACCGTCTCCGTGCGTACCTGCTCGGCCTGACTCGTGCCATCCGGAGCGGCGCCGGTGGGCGCCGCTGCCGGCCCGGCGCGGGGCGCCACCAGCGCGCCCGCCCGCCGCGCCAGGGCCGCGCCACGCGCCGCCAGCCCGCCTGGCGATGCGGCGACAGCGGCGCCCGCCAGGGCCGCCAGCAGGGCTACGCAGCACACCGCCAGCAGCCAACCACGCCTCATGTTCCACCTCCCGGCTCGCCCCGGCGCGGGCCATGCTCGGCGCGCGGCGAAATGAAAAGGCCCCCGCTCAAAGCAGGGGCCCCTTCTTGGAAAAGGACATCCCGAGCGCTCTGGCCTCTAGCGAGGCTAGGCGACCACGGCTCCCGGGATGCCCGTACGCTTATCACTCACAGGCATCACCTCCTTTTCCGAAGTCCATTATACATGTTCCGTGCCGGCTGCAAAAGGCAGGCGCGCGCGGCTTCGCTCGTTCTTCACTCGGCTCAGCCGGCCCTGCCGCCGGCAGGCCATACTAAGAGAGCGAGCACGCGGCGCCCGGCTCCAGGGCGCGGCGCGGGAGGAGCACCGTTATGGCAGGCGAGGCGGAGGCCGCGCACGCCTGGGACGCCGAGGCGTACGACCGCACGGTGAGCATCGTCACGCGGCTGGGCGCGGGCGTGCTGGAGCTGCTGGCGCCGCGGCCCGGGCTGCGCGTCCTCGACCTCGGCTGCGGCACCGGCCACCTGACCGCCGAGATCGCCGCGGCCGGCGCCGACGTGATCGGCATCGACGCCGCGCCGAGCATGATCGCGCGCGCCCGCGCGCTCTACCCGCACCTGCGCTTCGAGGTGGCGCGCGGCGAGGACTTCACGCTCGCCGCGCCGGTGGACGCGGTCTTCTCCAACGCCGCCCTGCACTGGATGACGCGGCCCGCGGTCGTCGCCGCCTGCGTCGCGCGGGCGCTCGTGCCCGGCGGGCGGTTCGTCGCGGAGATGGGCGGCCATGGCAACGTCGCCACGGTCGTGGCCGCGCTGCGGCAGGCGCTGGCCGAGGAAGGCGTGCCGCCCGCCGCGCAGCCGCGGCCCTGGTACTTCCCGAGTATCCCCGAGTACGCGACGCTGCTGGAGCAGGCGGGCTTCGAGGTAACGTACATGCACCTGTTCGACCGCCCCACGCCGCTCGACGACTGCCCGGCGGGGGCCGCCGACTGGGTGCGCCTGTTCGGCGGCGCGTTCCTGGCCGCCGTGCCGCCCGCGCGCCATGACGCCGTCGCCGCGCGCGTCGCCGCGCTCGTGCGGCCGACGCTGTACCGGAATGGCCGCTGGTTCGCGGACTACCGCCGCCTGCGCTTCGTCGCCGTGCGGCGGGCGTCTTAGACAATCTGGGGGGCCCCCACGCCGCTCGCCCAGATAGGGCGCGATCCCGCTCGCAAACGAAGGGAGCAACCCGAACGTGCAGCACTACGCCGATGCCAAGACCGCGGTGATCGCGCGGATCACGGAGCGCGCCCGCGCGGCGTACGGCGAGCGCTGACGCCGGCCGATCGCCCCCGCTCGAATGCGGCGCGGGGCGCCACGCGGCCGCTCGTCGCTCAGACAGGCTCAGGGCTCGCGCCGTGGCGGGCGAGGGTCAGGGTAAGGGGGCCTTTCTGGACGTGGATGTAGGCGCGGTCGGTGCGCCTGGTGAGCTGCTCGACGAGGGTGACGAGGGGCGAGGCGGCGTCGAGGTGGTCGTAGCGGCGCGGCGGGCCGGCGGCGCGCAGGGCCGCTAGCTCGGCGTCGCTGCACTCCATGCGCAGCAGCATCTCCTCGTCGCTGACGCCGGGCGCGGCGTAGCGGGCGCGCAGCTCCTCGTAGGTCGGCTCGCGCGGCGGGTCGGCCATGATCTCGCGGGCGCGCGGGCGCTCGAGGATCTTGTCGCGCACGTTCGCGTCCATCGCCTCGATTGCCTCGTCGCCGCCCCAGTAGCCGAGAGCGTAGAGGATCACCTGGTCGGTGACCTCCTTGTAGCGCTCGCCGGTGATGACGTTGATGGCCGCCTGGCTGCCCACGAACTGGCTGAGCGGCGTCACCATGATCGGCCAGCCCCACTCCTCGCGCACGCGCACGCACTCTTCGAGCGTCTCCTCAACGCGGCCTTCCATGCCGACCAGCTTGAGCTGGTGCCGCAGGTTGCTGATCATGCCGCCGGGCACCTGGTGCTGATACTGCACGGTGTCGTACTCGACGGGGCGGCCGATGGGCAGGCCCTCGCGCTCGGCGATCGCGGTGAGGGTCGCCGACGCCGCGCGCACCGCCTCGGGGTTGAACATCGGCTCGTAGCCCAGCGCCCGCACGTTGGCCGCCACGTTGAAGACGTTGGGCAGCGCCGCGCCGTTCGCCAGCGGCGGCACGCCGACGTTGATCGTGTGGATGCCGCACTGCACCGCCTCCAGGGCGTTCAGCGGGCCGAGGCCGGTCGTGCAGTGCGAGTGGAGCTCGACGGGGATGTCGCCCGCGGCGGCCACGACGAGCGGGGCGAGCGCGCGCGTGCGCTCGGGTGTCAGCAGCCCACCGGGGTCCTTCAGGCAGATGCGGAACGGGCGCAAGGCCGCGAGCTGGCGCGCGCGCTCGGCGTAGTAGGCGTCGGTGTGGCGCGACGAGTCGGAGTAGATGATGTTCACGATCGGATCGAGCCCGGCGTCGCGCGCGGCCTGCATCTTCCACTCCCAGGCCGATGCCTGGTTCCACTCGCTGGAGATGCGCGCCTGGCGGAGGCCCGCGCGGCCCTCGCACTGCATCTTCAGCTTCTGCAGGATGGGCGGCGAGTAGTCGAACGCCGGGAAGGGGCCGACGATCGTGCGCAGCGGCGTCTCGGTGATGCGCTCGCGCACCAGGCGCAGCCGCTCCCAGGGGTCTTCCTTCAGCTCGCGCACGACCTTCTTCGGCGGCGGGTACATCAGCTCGATGGAGGTGAAGCCGGCGCGGTCGAGGTCGCGCGCGATGGCGAGGATCATGCCGGTGCGCATGTTCTGCGCCCACAGGCTGGAGTGGCCGTCGCGGATGGTTGTGTCGGCGAAGTGGATCTCGGTCATCGCTCCCTCACTGCGCGGCCCCGCCGGCGAGCGCGGCCAGCCGCTCCTCGACCCAGCGCGTGCTCACCTGCCCAGCGACGAAGGCCGGATCGCTCACGAGCGCGCGCAGAAACGGAATCGTCGTGTCGATGCCCTCGATAAGGAAGCCGGCGAGCGCCGCGCGCAGCCGCGCCAGCGCCTCGGCCCGGTCGGCGCCGTGGACGATCAGCTTGGCGAGCAGCGAGTCGTAGTAGGGCGGCACGGTGTAGCCGGCGTAGCAGTGCGTGTCCACGCGCACGCCGGGGCCGCCGGGCGGGTCCCAGCGGGTGATCGTGCCGGGGCTGGGGCGGAAGCCGTGGGCCGCTGACTCGGCGGTGATGCGGCACTCGACGGCGTGGCCGGCCAGGCGCAGGTCGGCCTGGGCGTAGGGCAGCGGCTCGCCGGCGGCGATGCGGAGCTGCGCCTGCACGAGGTCCGTGCCGCTGATCATCTCGGTGACCGGGTGCTCGACCTGGATGCGCGTGTTCATCTCGAGGAAGTAGTAGGCGCGGGTGTCCTGGTCGTACAGGAACTCGACCGTGCCGGCGCTCTCGTAGCCAATGGCGGCCGCCAGGCGGACGGCAGCGGCGCGCATGGCGTCGCGCGCCGCGGGCGCGACGAACGTCGCGGGACCTTCCTCGACGATCTTCTGGTAGCGCCGCTGCAGCGAGCAGTCGCGCTCGCCCAGGTGGATCACCTGGCCGTGCCGGTCGCCAAGCACCTGCACCTCGACGTGGCGGGCGCGGGCCACGTAGCGCTCCAGGTAGAGCGCGTCGTCGCCAAATGCGGCGCGCGCCTCGGCCGCGGCGATCTCCAGCACGCCGCCGAGCGCCGCGGCGTCCTCCACGACCTTGATGCCGCGGCCGCCGCCGCCCGCCGCGGCCTTCACGATTACCGGGAAGCCGATCTCCTGGGCGACGGCGGCAGCTTCGCTCGCGCTGCGGACGCGCGTGGAGCCGGGCGCGGTGGGAACGCCGTGCTCGGCCGCCAGGGCGCGGGCGGCGAGCTTGTGGCCCATCTGGCGAATGCTCTCGGCGCGCGGGCCGACGAAGGCCACGCCGTGCTCGGCGCAGGCCACGGCGAGGGCGGGGCTCTCGGCCAGGAAGCCGTAGCCAGGGTGGAGCGCGTCGCAGCCGGTGCCGAGCGCGGCGGCGACCAGCGCCTCGACGCGCAGGTAGCTCTGGCCGGGCGGCGGTGGGCCGATGCACACGGCGCGGTCGGCCAGGCGCGCGGGCAGGCTGTCGCGGTCGGCCTCCGACACGGCGACGACCGCTTCGGCGCCGAGCGCGTGGCAGGCGCGGATGACGCGGACGGCGATCTCGCCGCGATTGGCGACGAGCACGCGGGCGAGCGGCACGGGCGCCCCCTCGCCTACGCCGACTCAGGCCGGATGAGGAAGAGCGGCTGGTTGTACTCGACGAACTGCGCGTTCTCGACGAGGCGCTGCGCGACTACGCCGCGCGTGCCGGCGAGCACGCCGGTGAAGACCTTCATCGCCTCGACCAGCCCCACGGTGGTGCTCTCCTCGACGGCGGCGCCGACCTCCACGAAGGGCGGCGCGTCGGGGGCGGGCGCGACGTAGAACGTGCCCACCATCGGCGCGGGAACGGCGACGAGTCCGGTCGCCGCGCCGGCATCGGGCGCGGTGGGCGCGGCGCTGGTGGGCGGGCCGGCGGCGGGCGGCGCGCCGGGCGCCGGCGGCGGTTGGGCGCCGGGGGACGCTGGCGGGGCGGGCGCGGCCGGTGGTGGGGGCGGCGGTCCGCTCGGGGGCACGGTCTGCGGCGGGGCCGGCGCTGCGCTGGCGGGCGCCGCCGCGCCCGCGGCCTGCGCTAGCGCGGCCTCCGCCGGCAGCCCGGTCTTGCTGACGGTGAGGTGGAGGTCGCCGAGCGTGAGCTGGAAGTAGTCGAAGCTCGACTGGTCCACCAGCTCCAAGATGCGCAGGATATCGGCGTCGCTCAGCTCCGCCAAGTCGCCCTCCTCACACTGCGGCTTTACGGCGTTGGGTAAGTCTCCAGCGCGCGGACAAAGGGCAACACGGCCCCGACGAGGCGCAACAGCCGCTGATCGTCCGTCCAGAACAGGCAGCCGAGATGCTGAGCCAGCGCCACATAATGTGCGTCGTAGGCCGCGGGGAGCAAGTGCGCGTCACACAACGTCAGCGCGTCGTGGTGCAACGGAGGTGATGGCACGAGCATCACGGGAGCTGGCGGCTACGCTCATCGCGCAGTTCGGCCAGGATCTCCCACGAGGGAGTCATAGGGCGGTCGCCCAGCTCGGCACGCATACGCTCATGCAGGCGGCGCAGCCTGGCTAGGGCTTCGAGCCCGCGCTCCTTCTCTTCTGGGGTTAGTCGCTCGGGCGGCCGCTCGCCGGGCCGTAGTTCCAGGACGCGCAGCCCCTGGGCTGGACGGACAGGCGCCATCAGGCGATCGAGGTCCGATCGCCTCACCGCCACCCGGCGCTGGCCAATCCGGTACGCGGGCAGGTCGCCCCGGTCGATCCAGCGGCGAATGGTGGACGCGTGGACGCGCAGCAGCGCCGCCGCCTCGTTGACGCTCAGAAGCTGCTCATTTAGCAACTGGCTCATCCCTGGCCTCCTCGCGCGTGCTGCCGCCGAGGCCGCGGCGCTGCTCGTGGATAGGCACAGGATAGCGCCAGGGCTGATTGCGCGGCAATCAGGGATAAAGGCTGGCGATGTAGCCGCTCTGGTCGAACTCGCGCAGGAAGCGTTCGTCCACGAAGTCCTGGGGCGTGGCGCCGCGCACCTCGGGGCGCTGCTCGGCCACGGCGTCAATCGCGATCTGCAGCGCCTCGGGGCGGAAGTAGGGCACGCGCGGCTGCACGCGGTCCTGGATGGCCCAGGTCTTCTCCAGCACGTCGGGGTCCGTGATCTGCGCGTACTGCGCTAACACGCGCTTGTAATACTCCTTGTCCAGCTTGCTGCGCGCGACGGCGCGCACGTAGGCGCGCACGACGCGCCGCACGACGTCTTCCTGCTCGGCCACGTAGCGGCGCGTGGTGACCAGCAGCGACTGGTGGAACGGCAGGTCCTCCTCGATGGTGTCGGCCAGCACGGGGTAGCCCGCGGCGTCGGCCTGGAAGCTCATCGGTGGCGGCAGGAGCGCGGCCTGCGCGGCGCCCGATTCGAGCGCGGCGTACATCTCGGGCGTGCCGCCGGCCGACAGCATCTCGACGTCGCGGCCCGCCTCCAGGCCCACGCGGCGCAGCAGGAGCTGGGCGGCCGTGTAGCTCGTGCTGCCGGTGCGCGCGACGGCGAGCCGCTGGCCGCGCAGTTCGGCCAGCGAGCCGATGCCGGGCCGCGCGTACAGGCGGAACACGAAGCGGTCGGTCGAGACGGCCAGGCCGACGAGGTCGGCGCCGGCGGCGTTGGAAGCCACCAGCGCCTCCAGCCCGCCCATGCCGATCTGCATCTCGCCCGCGAGCAGCGCCTGGGTGAAGGTCGTGCTGGTGGCGATGTACTCCATCTCGGCGTCGATGCCCTCGTCGGCCAGGTAGCCCGCCTCCTTGGCGATCCAGCCGACGGCCATCGAGCCGCCGATGGCGGAGTAGGGGAAGCGGAGCGTCGTGCGCGCCGGCGGCGTCGGCGGCAGGTCGGCGGCCTGGCCGGAAGTGGGAGACGCCGCGGCCGGGGCGCCGCTGGCGCCGGAATCGGCGGGCTGGGCGGGCCGCGCCGCGCTCCCCGCCGGACTGGCGGGCTGAGGGGGGCGCGCGGCGCCAGCGCAGGCGGCGAGGGCCAGGGCGAGGAGCAGGCCGGCGGCGAGGGCCAGGCGGCTCATCGCGGCATCCCCGGAACGCCGGGGCCGCGGCATGGCGCGCTCACGCCTGGCCGAGGTGCTGGAACGTAGCGATCAACGTCCGCCCCCTCCCTCTCGACCGGCGTCGGTGCGCGGCTCGCTGGAACGTGGGCCGATCATAGCACCGCCGGGCAGGGCGGGCAAGGCGCGGCGGGGCTTAACGAAGCAGCGCCCGCGCCGCGTCGACGTACTGGTAGTCCACGAACTGGCGCAGGTCGACGGGGGTCGGGACGAGGCCCTCGCGCACCCAGAACTCCTGCTGACGAATGACGTCGTCCAGGTCGATGCGGCCGTTCACGTCGACGGGCAGGGTCACCGCCTTGGAGATCGTGTCGGCGGGCAGGTTCGTCCACTTGCCGACGATGGCCAGCACGTCGGGGTCGGTCAGGTGGTTGTCCTTGATGGCGGCCGTCGTGTCGCGCAGGCCGCGCAGGTAGGCGGCCAGGTAGCGGGTGATGACGGCGTCACCGCGCGCGGTCATGCTCGGGCCGATGGTGAGCATCGAGCCGGTCTGGTCGCCGACCATGTCGCTCGCCTCCATCAGGCGCACGCCGATGCCGCGCGTCTCGATCAGCACCGGCCCCGGCTCGGGCAGGATGCCGGCGTCCGTGGCGCCGTTCGCCAGCGCCGGCGCGGTGTCGGTGTTGCTGACGCGCTGCACCTCGACGTCCTGCAGGCTCAGACCGTATTTCTGGAAGCCGTTGCGCAGGGCGTAGTCCACGGGCGAGCCCTCGACGTTGAAGCTCACGCGGCGGCCCCGCAGGTCGGGGAGCGTGCGCACCTCGCCGCTGTCCCACAGCTCCTTGCGGACCATGAGCGCGCTGGTGCTGGCCGAGCTCTGGATGGCGACCGCCTGCATGGGCAGGCCGCGGGCGAGCGCGTTGAACAGGCTGGGGCTGGGCACCGCGGGAATGATGTCGAGCTGGCCCGCGGCGAGCGGCGCGACCATCAGCGCGCCCGAATCGAACGGCGTGTACTGCACGGTGAAGCCCTGCTCGGCGAAGTAGCCGCGGTCCTCGGCGATGAAGACCGGCGTGCCGGCGAGGATGGAGAGGTAGCCAGCCTGAACGGTCTGCCGTTCAGCAGGCGCCGATGGCGCGGCCTGCGCCGGGGCCTGCGCGGCGGCGGCCGGGGGCTGGGTGCCGGCGGTGGGCGCGGCGGGCTTGGCGGGCGCGGCCGCGGGCGACGAGCAGGCCGCCACCAGACCGAGCAGCGTGAGGGCCAGGCGCGCGGGGAGTCGGCGACGCATGAGGCTCTCCGTTCAGATGCTCGCACCGCGGACCTGGGCCTCGGCCGCGCGGTGCTGCCGAGGCTGGTCCCCGCGCGAGTCCACGCGAGCTATGGGAGCCAGCCACCTCCCAGAATACCGCGCCGCCGTGGGTAGCGGCCAGCCGGCCCGGTGACCTCGGGCCGGCTGGCCGCGGATGGTGCGGCGCTCAGGCGGGAGAGTGGGTGGGCGCCGCGTGGTCGTGGACGTGCGCTTCCTTGGCGTGCTCGCGCGCCTCGTCGTCCTGGCTGTAGTCGTGGCTGTGGGTCAGCGTGTTGTGGTTGTGCTCGTGGGTGTGCCAGTAGGTGCGGTGCTCCCACTCGCCGACCGGCGTGCCGCGGTGGTGGTGGGAGACGTGATAGTGGTCGTGGCTGTGGGTCTCGGCAGGGTGGGTGTGCTGGGGCTGCCGGCCCTCGCCCTCGGTCCGCTGGGCTACCATGGTTCGCTCTCCTTTGTTCACTCGCCTCACCGCTGGCGCGCGGCTGGGGCGGCCCACAGCTCTTGCAGCTCGCCGGGCAGCATGCGGCGCACGTCCTCGGCCTCGCCGGCGCTGATCCGCGCGGCCAGCACGCGCAGCACGGCGCGCGCCATCTGCTCGGGGTCGACCGGCCGCTGGCGCTCGAAGGCCGCCGCCACCCGCGCCAGGAATTGCTCGCGGTGGCGCTCGCGAACGGGCACGCGCGACGGGTCCCAGCCCTCGTAGTAGATGCCGCGAATAAGCATCGGGAGCTGCGCCGCAAGCTGCGCCCCCTCGTCGGCCGTCAGATGATCGCGCAGCGCGTGGAGCGTGGCGCGCAGAGCGAGGTAGGCGAGGTGGCGGTCGCCCCAGCCCAGCTCGTCGTCAATCGCTCGCAGCCACTCGTTCGTCTCCTGCACGGTCGTGTCGAATACGTTTAGCCCAGTCGTGCTCAAGAGTCACCTCCTCAGGTGGTTCGCCGTGGCGCGGCGGCGCCGCCGATCCGCTCGCGGGGCCTGGCGGCTGGCGGCGCGCCCGCTCAAGTGCCGTCGCGGGGCGCTACTCGGCGCCGGGGGCCGCGGGTCAGGCGCCCCTGGCCCCCGGCCGCGCGCCGGCCCGCGTCAGGTGGGCCACGAACCAGTCGCGGGCGAGCCGCGCAACCTCCTCCAGGGCGCCCGGCTCCTCGAACAGGTGCGTTGCGCCGGGGACGATCTCCAGCCGCTTCTCGGCGCGCAGCTCGGCCAGCGCGGCGCGGTTCATCTCGATCACGGGATAGTCGTGGCCGCCGACGATGAGCAGCGTGGGCGCCTGGACGTGGGGCAGCGCCGCCCCGGCCAAGTCGGGCCGCCCGCCCCGCGAGACGACGGCGCCCACCTGCTCCGGCCGGCGCGCGGCGGCCACGAGCGCCGCGCCGCCGCCCGTGCTCGCCCCGAAGTAGCCGACGCGCAGGTTCTGCGTCTCGGGCTGCCGCGCGAGCCAGTCCGTGGCGCCGGCCAGCCGCTCGGCGAGCAGCTCGATGTCGAAGCGGAGGTGGGCCGTCCGCACGTCCACCGCCTCCTCCTCGCGCGTCAGCAGATCCATGAGCAGGGTCGCCAGGCCCGCCTCCTGCAGCACCGCGGCGACGTACCGGTTGCGGGGGCTATGGCGGCTGCTGCCGCTGCCGTGCGCGAACAGCACGATGCCCTCGGCGCCTTCCGGGATGTTCAGGTTGCCCTCCAGCGTCACGAGCCCGGCGCCGACACCGACCACGGCCTCATGGCCTTCCCAGCCGCGATTGCGATCCACTGTCGTACCCTCCTGGCTGCCGATCACCCGGCGCTGTGGACTCTTGCCGTACCGGCCGCGCCGGTCCGCTACACGGCGGTGGGGAACGTCTCGGGCACCTCGCCGCTCTCCCAGCCGGCCGTCCGCTCCAAGGGCTCGACGGCGGTCGTCGTGTCGAAGTGCAGCACGGCGTCGAACTGCTCGGCCAGCCGCGCGTCGAAGTAGTGGCTCTGGCGCTCCGTCTCGGGGCGGTAGATGACGCCAATGGCGCGCTCCAGGCGCGGGCCGAGCAGCGCCAGCGCCGCCGGGTCGTCGTCGCGCCAGGCGAGCAGGAAGCGCGGTAGGCCCAGCTCGTGGAACAGCGCCTCGTAGCTGCCGGGCAGCCCGGGCCGCACCTGCTTGCGCTCGGCGGGCGCGTCCCAGTCCGACGCGGCGGTGACCGTGCCCTCATAGGTGGTGAAGCCGACGAGCAGCGCGTGGTCGTCGTAGCGCACCCGCGCCACCTGGCCCAGGTTCAACTCGCCGCGCTCGCCCAGCTCCGTCGCCCGCGCGTCGCCCAGGTGCGAGTTGTGCGCCCAGACGACGATTTTGGCGTGCGGCGTGGCACGCGTGAGGTGGGCGACGAGCGCGTCGAGGGTATCGGCCATGTGGCAGTCGCGCAGGTTCCACGACGAGACGCGGCCGCGCCCCATCATGCGGTAATACTCCTCGGCGTCCCGGACGAGCCGCGCGTTCTGCTGAGCGTAGAAATACTCGTCCTCGGCCATCTGGCCATCGCGGCGGAGATAGTCCGCGGCATGCCGCTGCAGGTCCACGAGCTGCTGCACCACATCCTCCTGGCAGGACCGCGCCAGGCCGAAGCCAGTGGCCCAGCCGTAGGCCTGGCTGTCCTCGCCGAACTGCTCGAAGCAGGCGTAGCTCTCGCGGGCGCGCGCGGCCGCAGCGGGGTCCACTCGCTCCAGGTAACGGATCACCGCCTCGATGGAGGTGTACAGGCTGTACAGGTCCAGGCCGTAGAAGCCGACCGGCCACCCGCTCGGCCCCAGCGCAGCGTTGTGGGCGCGCAGCCACTCCACGAACTCGCATACGACCGTATTGCGCCACATCCAGGTGGGGAAGCGGCGGAAGCCGTCGAGCGCCTCCGTGGCCGAGGCGTCGTGGCCGAGGCCGCGCACGTAGCAGTTCACGCGGTAGGCGTCGGGCCAGTCGGCCTCGACCGCCACGGCGGTGAACCCCTTCTCCGCGATGAGCCGGCGCGTGATGTCGGCCCGCGCCTGGTAGAACTCGTGGGTGCCGTGGGAGCCCTCGCCGAGCAGGACAAGGCGGCGGTCGCCCACGCGGTCCAGGAGGCGATCGTAGTCGTGCGCCGCGCCGGTGAGGGGCTGCGCGGCCGCGCGGAGTGTGTCGGCGAGCTCGGAGCTGGTCGCGGTTCGCATGGCGGCGCCTCCTCGAACAACCACCCGCCGCCGCGTCAGGAGCGGGTGGCGACAGACGGTTGGGCCCGAGCGGCCCGCCGCAGCAAGTCATGCACCTCCTCGTCGGTGGTCTGCGCGAAGTCGGCGTACCAGAGGCCGACGGCGTAGAACGGATCGGGCGTGAGCGCGCAGACGACATCGTCCACTTCGGCGCGGAACTCGGCGCAGGTCTCGGGCGGGGCGACGGGCACGGCGACGACGATCCGGGCGGCGTGTTCCTGGCGCAGGGCCTGGGCGGCGGCGCGCATCGTGGAGCCGGTGGCCAGGCCGTCGTCCACGAGGATGGCCGTGCGGTCGCGCACGACGAGCGGCGGGCGGTCGTCGCGGTAGGCGCGCTCGCGGCGCTGCAGCTCCGTTTCTTCCTCGGCGATGACGGCCTCGACAGCCTGGGGCGGGATCTGCAAGGCGCGGATCAGGTCGGCGTTGAGCACGCGGACGCCGCCGCTGGCGATGGCGCCCATCGCCAGCTCGCGCTGGCCCGGCACGCCGAGCTTGCGCACCAGGAACACGTCGAGCGGCGCGTGGAGCGCCCGCGCGACCTCGTAGCCGACCGGCACCCCGCCGCGCGGCAAGGCCAGCACAATCACGTCTGGCCGGTCGGCGTAGGCGGTCAGCTTCGTGGCGAGGAAGCGCCCCGCGTCGTGGCGATCTTTGAACGGTGGACTCAGCATCGGTCTCCTCCGGTTCGGCGCGGCGTCCGCCGGGCGCTCGACATCGCCAATCTGGCGCGGCGGCCGGCGGGCGCTCGGCGCCGGGCGCCTGCCCGACTCCCCGCCCCGGCGCCGTGGACGGCGGCGCCCGGCCAACGCATCGGAGCCGGTGCAGCAGACCCCGTGCCATCCCCCGCGCCGCAAGGCCAGACAAGAATGCTTGGGCCGAAATCCTGGAAACGCTGCTCCACCCTGCGGGGAACGTCGGCCGGATCGTAAAGCCGCTGACACCGGGCTTGGTGTGCCACCTACGCCGTCCTGCAATGTGAGCGCTATCCTTGATCAGGACGGTCAGGGGTTCTTAACACCCTGTCCGTGGCCCAGTGGTACGATTCGCTTGGTGGCCCTCACGGCCCATCTCCGGTGTGGTAGGTCCTGGGTCCACCAGTCACATAGCTGGAGCGAGGAGTACATTGGAGACAGGGCGCTACCACGTGGCTGCGGCACTGTGCCGAGCGCTCGGGGTGCTCTACGCGCTGCTGGCGCTCGCCATCCTTCCGGCAGTAAGCCTGGCATGGGAGATGGGGCCTGGCCGTGCGTCGCCCAATCCACTGATGAGCGTCTACCTTCTGCCGTTTATCGCCCTGTGGCTGAGCTTCACCGTCCTCGCTGGCCTCGTAGCGTATGGCTTCATATTCCTGAAGGCCTGGGTACGGTGGGCCGTGCTGATCGTCAATGCGCCCCAAACCCTATTCGGTGCACAAGTCCTGATGGTGGGACTCTTGCATGAGCCTGCAGGGCTCCTACGGCTTCCCGGAGCGGCGTTCATCTGCCTGTCGAGTGTGCTTGGGGCGATCGCTCTGCTGCCGTGGCATCCCGCTGTCAGACGGATCCTACGATGACCTGCAGGTTTCCGTCGCGTTAGGGGCCGGACGCGTGGAGATTGGCCAGCCGCCGCCAAATCCATACGTACCGGAGCCCGTAGCGGCTTATAGCATCCGCCTGACAGATCCCACTGGTCAGACCGTCTGGCAGGCCCCGTAAGCCGCGAGGTTTGCCCTGGCACTGCGTGAAGCGCAGCTAGGGGCTCGGCTGGGCGTGGCGGGCCGGGGCGGGCCGGATAGCGCCGAGCAGGCCAGCGGCGAGGGCCACGCTGGCGAGGGAGAGGGCGCCGAGCACCCAGAAGACGGCGCTCACGTCGGCGACGACGAGCAGCGCGCCCATCGCGCCGGGGGCGAGC
>Ga0070741_10010408_pt1 | contig 17579 bp, 14 predicted proteins | sample Coa_R1_4_FD_66440 | JGI IMG/M metagenome (GOLD analysis project Ga0070741, IMG submission 66440) | Surface soil microbial communities from Centralia Pennsylvania, which are recovering from an underground coalmine fire - Coalmine... | ecosystem: Environmental > Terrestrial > Soil > Unclassified ...
GCGCCGACCGGCTCGCCGGACACCAATCCGCGCGTGCGGAACGGTGACGCCGTGATCGCCGTGTTGGTGCCGCCGGCGTTCTCGAACTTGAAGCGCTTCTGCGAGAACTGCAACGTCGCGAAGAATTTGTTCGCGACGACGCCGTTGTAGTTGGTCACGAAGAGGTCGTTCGGCTGCGTTTCGCTGACGAGACCTGTCGGGTCGAGCGTGTTGCTGTTCAGGCTGAACCGGTTATTCTGCGCCGTCGAGTTATTGGTGTAATCACCGCTGATCGTGTGGCCCATCGCCGGCGTCGCCGTGATCTTGATTTCGCCGCGCTTGTTGACGTCGTTGCGCTGCGCCGACTGGGTGCTCTGGATGAACGTCAAAGTCTGATTCGTCGTTTCGTAACGGCCCGACGAGAAGAACCAGATCTTGTCCTTCATGATCGGCCCGCCGAACGTTCCCTCGGAGTTCTTGTTCCAGATGTCGGGGTTCAAGATGCCGGCCTGTTGTTCGAACGGCGTCTCCTTCAGCCATTTGCCTTTGTTCAACAGGTTCTCGCGGAAGCTGCCGCTGAACGTGTTGCCGCCGCTCTTCGTGATCATGTTGATGACGCCGCCGGAGAACCGGCCGTATTCCGCCGAGATGCCGCCGGTCAGGATGTTCGTTTCCTGGATCGCGTCTTCGATGAACAGGTTGTTCGCGGTACCGAACAGGTTGTCGTTGATGTCGACGCCGTTCATCATGAAGACGTTGTCGAACGCCGTGGCGCCAGCGATATTGACCTGACCGGCGTTCGGTGAGTTGCTGGTCAACGCGGGCGCGAGATCCGCGATTTGGTTCGGCGTGCGGCCGACCGGCAGCGCGTCGACGTCACGCTTGGTGTAGACCTGGCTGAGCGTCGGCCGCGCGAGCGGCTCCGGCGTCGGTGCCGTGGCCGTCACATTCACCGTTTCCGTCACGCTCGCCAGCGCCATCGTCTGGCTCACTTCCACGGTGCCGCCGACGGTGATGTTGATGTTTTGTTTCGTGACCGGTTTGAAGCTGGCCAGCTCGAACGCGACCGTGTACGCGCCGGCTGGAAGACCGCGGATGATATAGACGCCGTTCACGTCGGTGACGGCGGTGCGCACGCCTTGCAGCGCGGGGGAAGATGCAGTGACCGTCACGCCCGGCAGCGACAGTCCATCCGCGGACTGCACCGTTCCGGTGATCGTGCCGGTCTGCACGCCTTGCGCGAACGCTGATGTCGACAGCGCAAGCGCGACGAAGCATGCGAACACAACGAAGAAACGTTTCATTCGATTCACCTCGATGAGAAACTAACGAACGCGTCTCTAAGAGCAGTCCATATGCCAAAATGATCGGCGTAGCTCTGGCGAGCAAGATATTGATAGCGAACGACTTGTATTCATGAACAGTGTTCGGATTTGAACAGTCGGTCAACACGATCCAATTTGACGCTCTTCTGTATGACAAAATTTCGGATCATGCGTCGCATCGTTCTGGCCGCCGCTGTCATGGTGATCGCCGCGAACGCTGTCCGTCCGCACGCGGCGTCGACCACCCCGGTGCTCGTTGAGCTGTTCACATCCGAGGGGTGTGAGAGTTGTCCGCCTGCGGACGATCTCCTCGCGAGGATCGTCGCGGCGCAACCAATCGAGGGCGCACGCGTCATCGCACTCGGCGAACACGTGGACTACTGGGATCAACTTGGCTGGAAGGATCGATTTTCGTCGGCGGCGTTCACGAATCGGCAGCAGGTCTACACCGGACAACTGCGCAACGACGGACCGTACACGCCACAGCTCGTCGTCGACGGTCGTCTCGAATGCGTCGGCAGCGACGCGTCGGCTGCGCGAAAGCTGATTGCAACCGCGGCGACCGCCGCGCACGGTACGGCATCGATGTCGTGGAACGGCGCAACGGCGACAGTCGCCGTCGAGGCGCTTCCGCAAAAAGCGACCGATCGTGCCGACATCCTCCTGGCGATCACCGAAGATCGTCTCGTCTCGAAGGTGACGCGCGGTGAAAATCGCGGCCGAACGCTGACGCACGTCGCCGTCGTCCGCCAATTGATGACGATCGGTGAAGCGATCGGCGCGTCGGCAACGGCCGAACGACCGGTGACGCTGGCGCCGGACTGGAATCGCGATCACCTCAACTTCGTCGCATTCGTCCAACAGCGACGCAACGGCCCGGTGCTCGCGTCAGCGACCATTTCGCTGGCCCAGCACCCGTGAAGCGTTATTCGTACTGGCTGGACACGCTCAGCCCCGAATCCCGATCGAATCCCGAACCCCGCCCTTCGACGAGCTCAGGGCGCCCCGAGCCTGTCGAGGGGCGAATCCCGAATCCCGATCGTGTTGACGTCGCCATCGTTGGCGGCGGGTACACCGGCCTCGCCGCCGCGCGGCGGCTCGCGATTGCGGGCGCGTCGGTCGCGGTCATCGAACGCGGCGACGTCGGATCGGGCGCAAGCTCGCGCAACGCGGGCCAGGTCCTCACGGGACTCAAGATCGACGCTGGCACGCTCGTCGTGAAATACGGGGAAAGGAAGGCGCGCGAGTTGTTCGAGGTCGGCAACGAGGCCATCGCGGCGCTCGAGACGCTGCTCGCCGACGAACAGATCGAGTGCGGCTACGAACGAACCGGTCACCTGGCTGCGGCATCGAAGCCGTCGCACTTTGCGGCGATGCGCGAGGAGCAGGCGCAACTCGCGCGCGTGTTCAACCATCCGATCGAGTTGCTGTCGCGAGCGGATCAGCGCGCCGAAATCGGCAGCGACCTGTACCACGGTGTCGCTATCGACGTGGCGAGCCGCTCGATCAACCCCGCCCAATACGTCTACGGTCTCGCCGTCGCCGTCGCGAGCCGAGGCGTCGTGATTCACGCTCGCACATCGGTGACCGGCGTTCATCGCGTCGGCACACGCTGGCGTGTTTCGACGACGGCGGGGGACATTGACGCGGGTGACGTGCTGATTGCCACCAATGGATACGCTGATGCGGCCGTCCCCACCGTCCGACGCCGGTTCATCCCGATCGGCAGCTACATCATCGTCACCGAGCCGTTGTCATCGAGCGAGACCGCGATGATTCTGCCGAATCGCCGGATGGCGTTCGACTCCAGACATTTTCTGTTCTATTTCCGCCTGACGCCCGACAACCGGTTGCTCTTCGGCGGTCGCGCCGAATTCAGCAAGCCGTCAGACGCGTCGACCGACCGTGCCGCGACGATCTTGCGTCAGGGTCTCGCGCGCGTGTTCCCGGCGCTCGCGGATAAGGCGATCGATTACGTGTGGAGCGGGAATGTCGCGTTTACGCGCGATCAGATGCCGCATGCCGGTAAGCTTGACGAGATGTATTTTGCCGGCGGTTATTGTGGCCACGGTGTCGCGATGGCCACGCATCTCGGCGATACGATCGCGCGCCGCATGGCCGGCGAGCCGATCGCGCATCCGTTGATGGACGATCGCATGCCGGCAATTCCGTTCTATTCAGGCAACCCGTGGTTTCTGCCGCTCGTCGGCTCGTATTACAAGGTGCTGGATTGGCTGACGTAAACCTCGAATATTCCGTCGAGCAGATGCGAACGATGGCCGACGCGGTCGTATCGCGCTGCATCGATCACATCGCAACGTTGGATCGTCAGCCGAGTTCCGGTGACGTCAACGCGGCTGACCTGTGTCGCGCGATGCGCGAACCGGCGCCGGAGCAGGCGACCGCGCTCGAACCGCTCCTCGATCAGTTGTTTCGCGATTACGTGCCGCGGTCGTTCACGGCGGCCGGCCCAGGTTATCTTGCGTTCATCCCCGGCGGCGGCATCTATCCCGCCGCGCTCGCCGACTTCATCACGGACACGACGAACCGCTACACGGGCGTGTGGCAAGCGGCGCCGGCGCTCGTGCAGTTGGAAGCCAACGCCCTCGACTGGCTGCGCGAGTGGATGGATTTCCCGCCAGAGACGCGCGGACTGTTCACCGCCGGCGGGTCGATGGCGACGTTCAACGCGATCGTGTGCGCGCGCGAGCGATACCTGGGCCCCGATATCCGACGCGGCGTGTTGTACACGTCGGATCAAGGACATCACTCGATCCTGAAGTCGGCGAAGCTCGCCGGCATCATGCCCGATCGCGTACGGGCGATCGATTCCGACGATCGCTTCCGGATGCGCGTCGATCGACTCGCGGAGGCGATTGCCGCCGATCGACGAGCCGGCTTGACGCCGTTCGCCGTCGTGTCGTCGGCCGGGACGACGAATACGGGCGCGGTGGATCCGCTGGACGCGGTCGCCGACACGTGTGCGCGCGAGTCGATGTGGCATCACATCGACGGCGCCTACGGCGCGTTCTTCTACCTCTGCGACGATCTTCGGCCGACGCTCAAGGGGTTGCCCCGCGCCGATTCGCTGACGCTCGATCCGCACAAGGGGATGTTTTTTCCGTACGGCACGGGCGCGCTGCTCGTGCGAGACGGCGCTGCGCTGCGCGCCGCGCACGAAGCGACCGCGGCGTACCTGCCGGCGATGCCGCATCCATCGGATTTCTACGATCCGAGTCAGCACGGTCCGGAACTGTCACGTGGGTTCCCGGGTCTGCGCGTCTGGCTGGCGATCAAGCTGTACGGGTCCGCCGCGTTTCGCGCCGCGATCAAAGAGAAGCGCGATTTGACGGTCAACGCGTTCGATCGCATCGCCGCACTGCCGCATGTCGTCATCGACGCCGCGCCCGAATTGTCGTTGTTCGCCTTTCACCTGACATGGCCGGGCGCGTCGCTCGCGGACGAAGACCGCGCCACGAAAGCGCTGATGGACGAGACGACGAAGCGTGGGCGCGTGATGGTGACCGGTGCGTCGACGCACGGTCGCTACCTCGGCCGCGTCTGCGTGCTCAGCTTCCGGACGCATCAGGATCGCATCGACGCGCTGGTGGAAGACACCGCGGCGGCGATTCGCGATATCGTGGTCTGACCCCTATGAACAACCGCGAACAGTTGCGCGCCATCGCCGTCCGCGCGATGCGCGATCACGGCCTGGACCCCGATTTCCCGCAGGCGGCGCTCGCCGAGGCCGCCGCACGGAACAGCGCGCCGCAAACGAGCGACGAGCCGACGCGCGACCTGCGCTCGTTGTTGTGGTGCTCGATCGACAACGACGATTCGCGCGATCTCGATCAGTTGTCCGTCGCAGAGCGCCTGTCGACCGGCGATGTCAAAGTGCTCGTCGCCATCGCGGACGTCGACGCGATCGTCAAGCAGGGCTCGGCGATCGACGGTCACGCGGCGCAGAACACGACATCGGTCTACACCCCCGCAATCATCTTTCCGATGCTGCCGGAGCGGCTGTCGACCGATCTGACGTCGCTCGCGGATCAGCAGGAACGCGTCTCGGTCGTGACCGAGTTCGTCGTATCGCCTGACGGCACGACGAGCGGCGGGACCGTGTACGGCGCGCGCGTGAAGAACTACGCGAAGCTCGCGTACCGGAGCGTCGGCGCATGGCTCGCGGGAAACGGACCGCTGCCCGCTGCCGCCGCAGCGGTCCACGGCATGGACGATCAACTGCGCATGCAGGATCAGGTCGCGCAGGCCTTGAACCACGTACGGCATCAACACGGCGCCCTCGAGTTCGCGCGAGACGAGGTCGAGCACGTGTTCGACGGCGACACGCTCCGAAACATTCGCGAAGAACCGTCGAATCGCGCGCGCGACCTGATCGAAAACCTGATGATTGCCGCAAACGGCGTCGTCGCGCGCTTCCTCGATACGCGCGGCTTTCCTTCGCTGCGGCGCGTCGTCCGGACGCCCGAGCGGTGGGACCGGATCCGCGGCGTGGCGGCCGAGTACGGCGACACGCTGCCCGAGACGGCGGACTCGGAAGCGCTCGCGGCATTTCTCGCGCGCCGTCAGACGGCGGCGCCGGACGCGTTCGCCGAGCTCTCGCATCGCATCATCAAATTGATTGGTTCCGGCGAATACGTCGTTGATCCGCCGGGGCAGGAGCCGCCGGGGCACTTCGGTCTCGCGGTCCGCGACTACACGCACTCGACGGCGCCGAACCGGCGTTATCCGGATTTGATCACGCAGCGTCTGTTGAAAGCGACGCTGGCGGGACGACCGAGTCCGTATTCGATCGGCGAGCTCGAGAAGCTCGCCGCGCATTGCACCATCCAGGAAGACAACGCGAACAAAGTCGAGCGGCAGGTCAGGAAGTCTGCGGCGGCGCTCGTCGTGCAGTCGTCCGTCGGGCAGACCTTCGATGCGGTCGTCACCGGTGCGTCGCCGAAGGGGACGTTCGTGCGCGTGATGCGGCCGCCGATCGAAGGGATGCTCGTGAGAGGCGCGAACGGCGCCGATGTCGGCGATCGCGTCCACGTGCGGCTGTCGCACGTCGACGTCGAGCGCGGCTTCATCGATTTCGAGCGTCTCTAGCGTTTGAACCGGCGACCGACAATCGCCTTCACAACCCAGTGTTCGCTGGTGTCGGTCAAGCCTTTGCCGACACCGAAATTCAGCTCCCAGTCGGGTGATACGTTCAAGTCCACCGCGCCGAACAGCATGTGGTGCTGATCGGAGAGCGGATCGAAGTGCTTCACCGGTCCGGTTTCGGCGTAGTACTCGACGCCGGCATTGACGATCTTCGTAAAGTCCCACCCGAACTTGGCATTCGGTTCGAAGCTGGGCGCCGCGCCTGCGTCAGGCCCCTTCGTTGCGAGCGACAGGTCCGGGTTGACCGAAAAATACAAACGTCCTTCCTGCCGCTCGAAGATCGGCCGGATTTCGAGCGTCTGCGAGTTCGGATCGAAGCCGGGCTGGTTGAACGCGTACTCGAGGCTCAGGCTCACCTTGAACGGAAAGCTCTTTGACTCGGGGAACGCGAATCGCGGACGAACATGCCAACCAGTGAACTTTGCCCCGACGTCAGGCACGTACGGCGCCGTCTCGATGTAGAAGCCGGTTTCGAAATACTTCGTCCAGCCGTGCGTGATCTCGAGCGTCTCGTGGAATTGATGATGGTTCCCGTAGACGCCATCCTCGATCCCTTTCGACCCACTTGGCGTGAAGTTCGAGTGGAACTCGAACATCGTCACGCCCGGTTCGACGGTCTCGTATGGATACACCTGGATTTCGAATAGATCCTGCGCGGAGGCCGGCGTGGCGGCAGCGAGCAGAACGAGGAGACACACAGTGCGAAGTCGAATCATCGTGTTGGGAAGGTCGGCATCATACCAAGTTGCCAGAACAAAAAGGCATATTGATCGACCGTTTGCGATAGCCCATCGCTGAGCGACGTGCCGAAGCCGTGACCGCTGCCGGAAATGCGGAGCAGAATCGGGTAGCCCGACTTCGTCGCCGCCTGGAGACGCGCGGCGAACTTGCGAGAGTCGGCAGGGTTCACGCGCGGGTCGTTCGTGCCGCTGAACAAGATGACGGCGGGGTACTTCGTGCCGTCGACGACGTGATGGAGCGGCGAGTAGGCATACAACGCGCGGAATTGTTCGGCGTCCGACACGGATCCGAACTCCGTCACGTTGAACGCACCATTCGGATACAACTCGAATCGCATCATGTCGTAGATGCCGACGTGCGAGACGACCGCGCGGAACATCTCCGGGTGCTGCGTCAGCGTCGCGCCCATCAACAGGCCGCCGTTGCTTCCGCCCATGATCGCCAGCGATGCCGGGCTCGTGTATCGCTGATCGACGAGGTACTTTGCCGCCGCATAGAAGTCATCGAAGACGTTCTGCTTCTTCGTCAGCTTTCCCGCCTGATGCCACGCGTCCCCAAACTCGCCGCCGCCACGGATGTTGGCGACGACGTAGATGCCGCCCTGGTCGAGCCACACGCGTCGAGTCGGCGAAAATGAGGGCACTTCGCTGATCAGATAGCCGCCATATCCGTAGAGCAGCGTGGGATTCTTCCCATTCAGCGCCGTGCCCTTCCGCATGACGATGTTCAGCGGGATTTTCGTACCGTCTTTCGAGGTCGCGTCGACGCGCGTCACCAGCGTGTCGCTGTAATCGGCTGGCGATGTGACGGCGAGCGCGGTCTTTGCCGGCGCACCGCGTGGTCCGACGCGATAATACGCGGGCGGCGTGACGTAGCTCTGCGCCGAATACAGCACGTCGTCGCCGTCGAGCGGTTCGAGATCGGTGACGCTCGAGATGGGTTCGAGCGCGACTTTCTGTTGCAGCTTTCCTGCAAGGTCGAACACGCGCAGTTGCGATGGACCGCCGGCGAGATCGTTGACGTAGATCCGCGACGTCGTGACGACCATCGACTGAATCGACATGTCGCTCTGCGGGACGACAACCTTCGCGTCGGCGAGGGTTGGCGAGGTACTGCGTGCGATCCGCAGAATCTGTCCACGCGGGGCGTCTTTTCGCGACAACAGGTACAGCGCGTCGTCTTTGCCCCACGTCCCGCTGACAACTTCGTCGGGATAGCCGGCGAGTCGCGCCCATCCGCCGGTCGACGATCGAACGAAGAGCGCCTTTTCTCCGCCATCCCCGTTGTTGACCGTCACGAGCACGAAACGGCCGTCGTCGCTCGACTGCGCGATCGTTTCCGCAATCTTCGGCGAGTCCTTGCCGATCTCGTACGTGTCCTTGTCGGTCGCCGACCCAAGCGTGTGGAAGTAAAGCTGCTGATAGAAATCGAGGTCGCCCTCAGGTCGCTCGCCTGGCCGCGGATACCGTGTGTAGAAGAAGCCTGTGCCATCTGCGTTCCACGCGACGCTGCCGCCTGCAGTGCCGCCGTTGACGCGCGGGATGACGTCGGGAAGCTTCTTTCCGCTCTGGACGTCGAAGACATGGACGTCGCCGCGCTCGTTGCCGCCCACCGAGAGTGAGACCGCGACTTTCGAGCCGTCGAGCGACGGCACGTAGAAATCGATCGCCGTCTTCCCGGTGGGATCGAGAACCGCCGGATCCATCACCGTCCGTTCGCTGGCGAGATCGTCTGCGGATGTGAGCCTCACGAGAAACGGCTGTTCGCGCGGCGGTTGCGTTTTGATCGCGAACAGCGCGCCGTGACGGTATTGCACGTCGCTCCAGTGTGCGTGTGTGTCACCGCCGAGCGCCTTCACGCGGATGCGCAGTTGCGACATGAACGGCAGCGCGTCGAGCTGCGAGCGCGCGTAGTCGTTCTGCGCGTCGGTCCACGTTCGTACCGCCGGATCGTTCCAGTTCTCGAGCCAGCGATACGGATCGTCGACGTTGACGCCGTGATACACGTCGACCGTCGGCCTGACCGCCGTCGGCGGCGGCTCGACCAGGGCGATGGCGGCCACCAGCGAGAAGAGGAGCGTCATGGTCTTCATGGTGACGTCGATCCTATTCCTGATGCCGTCGATCGAGCGATTCAAGTTGCGGCGGCCGTGGCCGATCTCTGAACCGAGGTCGCCTGTGCCGAGTCTCGAGTCCGCGCGGAAGAAGTTTGCGTCAGTGGGCGAGCAAACACTGGAAACGGTACTCGAGCTGGCGCCGCTCGCCATCGCGACGCTCGATCTCGCCGGCAAAGTGACGCGGTGGAACGCCGTCGCCCAGCAGCTGCTCGGATGGTCCGCGGATGACATGATGCAATCCTCGAACCCGGGCGCCGCGAACGAGGCGGACTGGCTCCGCCAGTTGTGCGGCACGGCGCTGCGCGAGGGGCTGACGACCGTGGCGTGCCGCCGGCCACGCGCCGACGGATCGGCGGTCGACGTCAGCGTCTCGGTCTCGGTGACGCGGAACACCGGCGGCCGTGCCCAGGGTTTCGTCGCGGTGTATGTCGAACCCACGGTTCGGACCTACATCCGTCATGACGATGCGCTCGAGATCCTCGGTCAACTGGCGTGTGGCATTGCGCTCGAGATCAACACGCCAAGCCAGTATGTCGGCGACAACCTGCGCTTCATGAGCGATGCGTGGGTGCGCATCGTCCAGATGTTCATCGGGTTGAACCGGATGCGCGCCGCGCTCAACGCCGGCGACGACGTCGCGAGGTTGCGCGTCGAGGCCGACAGCCTGTGCCGGATTCTGGACAGCGACGATGTCGAGTTCCTGATCGACGAAGTGCCGAAGGCCATTGCGCAATCGATTGACGGCGTGCAGCGCGTGGGCCGCATGGTCAACGCGATGCGCGCATTCTCGCCGCCGACCGGCAACACGCGCAAGCCGATCGACCTGAACGCCGCGATCGAAGCGACCATGCTCGTTGCCACGACGGAACTGAAGTATGTCGCTGACACCGAGACCGATTTCGATCCGAACCTGCCCGAGGTGTGGTGCGTGCCAGGCGAGATCAACCGGGTGATCTACGCGTTGTTCTCGAACGCGGCTAAAGCGATTGCGGATGCGGCGCTGGTGCGCCCCGGCATCGGCCATATCCACGTCTCGACTCACGCGCTCAGCGAAGCCGTCGAACTTCGAATCTCGGACGATGGCACGGGGATCCCAGTCGCGATCCAGCCGCACGTCTTCGATCCGCTGTATTCGAACAACCGATCGGCGAAAGATCTGGATCACAGCCTGGCGGTCGCGCACGTCACGATCGTGAAGCACCACCGCGGCCGCATCTGGTTCGAGACGACGCCGGGCGTGGGGACCACGTTCATCGTTCAGCTGCCGGTGCGCCGCCGCGCAGCGGGAGAGACGCGATGATGCGCGTGCTGGTCGTCGACGACGATCCGAACATCCGCTCGGCGCTGCGGCGCCTGCTGCTGTTCAAGTATCACGCCGAGGTCACCGAAGCGGCCGACGGGTCGGTCGCGCTGCAGCACCTGCTGCGCGGCACGTTCGACCTCGTGCTGCTCGACATGCACATGCGCACGATGGACGGGATGGAAACGCTGCGCGCGATTCGGCGGTCGCCAAGCCACGGCACGACGCCGGTGATCATGCTGACCGGCTCGTCGGACGAGGATCTGATCAAGCGAGCGATTGCGCTCGGCGTCGAGGACTACCTCGTCAAACCGGTCGATGCGCCGCTGCTCTTTGCACGCATCGCCCTCGTCCTCGCGCGGCACGGCAAGAACGCGCTGCTCGACGCCGCGAACGCCTAGCCTTACCGCCCAGCGTCTAGCCTCTCGCCCCGGCTCGTTTCTTGGCCGGCGCCGGCATTCGAGAGACGGGTGCCGCACTCGGTTTCTTCTTCGCGCTGATGGTGTCGAGGCTTCGTCGGAGCGCTTCCATGAGATTGACGACCTTCGGCGGCGCTTCGATCTCCGGCTGCACGATCTCGCGCCCTTCGATCTTCGCGTCGATGATCTCGCGCAGGCCGACCTGATATTCGTCTTTGTACGTGTCGAGGTCGACTTCGCCTTCGAACGTCGACATCACTTGTTTCGCCAGCTTCACTTCGTCCGGCTTGACGTTCGCCGGCATGTCGGCGAGCTCGTCGATCGCGTCCATGCTGCGGATCTCGGCGGCGTGTCGCAGCGTGTACATCACGAGCCCCTTGTCGCGCGGCTGCACCTTGACGAGGTACTCGCGTCCATACAGGGCGACCTTGCCGACGCCGGCCATGCCTTTCATCCCTTCGCGGATGACGGCGAACGCGTCGCGGGCTACCGGGCCGTCCGGCGCGAGGTAGTACGGGCGCTCGAGATAAATCGGATCGATCGCGGTGTCCTCGGTGAATTTTTCGAGGTTGATGACGCGCGTCGAATCGACACGGACCTTCTGCAGGTCCTCTTCTTCGACGACGACGTAGCGACCCTTTTCGAACTCGTACCCCTTGACGATGTCGGTGTTCGGCACTTCACGTTCGCATTTCGGACACCAGCGTTTCTGCTGAATGCGCGTCTGGCATTCGCCGTGGAGCTGATTGAAGCTCAGCGTCGCGGCGGCGTCCGTTGCCGGAAACACCTTGACCGGAATGTTGACCAGGCTGATCTTGAGATATCCCTTCCACGTCGGACGCGCAGCCATCGTTACTCCTCTACCGTTTGAAATTGACCGTAGCTGGCACGCGTGTCGACGATCGACCCGGTGCGTTTCCCTTCGTACCGCTCGCGCATTTCAACGGGCACGAGGAATCCCATCATCGGCTCGGACTGATAGCTGACGTCGATCGTCGCCCGGACGTCACTGTTCTCGGCGACGATCTCGCTCATCAGGACGCGTCCGGTGTGAGCCTCGATCCAGAACCGCCCGTGTGCGGGCACGTTCTTGCCGCGAAGCGCCTTGTCGCGAATCATGGTCGGACGCTCGCGCTCGTCGTATTCGATGACCCAGATTTCCGTTGACGTGCGAAACACGCCGGGAACCTCCGGCGCCTTCGCCACAGTCGCCGGCACGCGGTCGGCGACGTGCGTGAACCTGAACCGGTACTGATTCCCTGGTTCGAGGAATTTCAGCGTGAACAGCGGCGTGTTGATCATTTCGCGATTGATGTCGCCGATGTTGTATTTCGCGCTTGAATCGATCTGGTCGCCATCCGCGTTGGTCCGCGACGCGGGAGCGGCCGGCTTGCCGTCGACCGTATGCACGTCGCGAAACTGCAACCAGCCTTCGGGACCGGCCGTGCGACGCAACCGCAACGTGGAGACGAGATCGCGTGGCGAACGGTTGAACGCCGCCGCCTGCTTGCGCGGCAGCTTCACCCATTCCTGGTGATACGTTTCCTCGGTAGCGATCGACGAGATGGTGCGCTCGAACTGCAGCACGTAGTCACCGGCGTTGCGCAGCACGGTCGCCAGATCCACGGCGACGACGAAGGCGAGCAGCGGCATCACGGCTGCTTCTTCAACAGAAACCGTTCGTCGACATTCACCTGGAACCGGCGGAAGTGTCCGTACGACGCGAGGCCTTCGATGATCGACTGGGTGGACTTCTGTTCGTACCGCTCGAACATCGCGACAGGCACGGGCGAGGCGAGCTCCGGTTGCACGTCGTATTTGACGATCATCGTCGCGCGGACGTGGCCGTCTTCGGCGATGAGCTCCGTCATCAGCACGCGGCCGGTGTCGGGGTCGATCCAGAAGCGGCCATGCGAGGGGAGATCTTTGCCGTCCGTTGTCCGGACCAGCGTGCCCTTTGCTTTTTCCTCGAATCGCACCACCCACGCCGTGGCCGCCGCGCGGAACGTCGCGTCGGCGGCGACGACGGCGGGGATGCGATCGGCCGACCGATAGAACTTGAAGCGCTTCTGGTTGCGCGGCTCGAGGAACACGAGCGGCCACATCGGCGGCACGTTGCGGCCGATGTCGCCCAGGTTGTACCGCGCGCCCTCCGCGAGAATGGCCGCGACTTGCGCTTCGGGATCGTGCGCGGGATCGAGGAACAACGTCATCAGGCGATCGTCGCGATCGCGGACCGGTTCGCCATCCACCTCGAACACGTCGCGAAACTGCAGCCACTTGTCCGACTCGGCGAGTTTGACGAGCAGCAGATCGGACACGAGATCGCGCCGCCGATCTTCGTCAGCCACTCGTCGTCCTTTCGGAAGCGCTTTCCAGTCCTGATGGCAGTGCTCTTCGGCAACGATGCTGGCGAGCGCCTGCTCGAACCGCAGCACGTAGCCGCCGGCGTGGTCGAGCACAGCCGCGAGCGTGAGCGCAGCGACGGCCGAGAGCATAGCGATAGATTACATCTCGGCGACGATGGCGGCGGATACGTCTTTCGTCGTGGCGTTCCCACCCAAATCCGCCGTCAAGGTCTTGCCGTTCGCAACGACGCGCTCGACGGCCGCGAGGATCGTGTCGTGACCGGCGCGCGCGCCGAGATGCTCGAGCATCAATGCCGCGGCCCACACGGCGCCGATCGGATTCGCGATCCCCTTGCCGGCGATGTCTGGCGCGGAGCCGTGGATCGGCTCGAACATGGACGGGTGCTTCCGCTCCGGGTTGATGTTGGCGCCCGGCGCGATGCCGAGGCTGCCGGAGATCGCCGAACCGATGTCGGTGAGGATGTCGCCGAACAGATTCGACGTCACCATGACGTCCAGCGTCTGCGGATGCGTGACCATCCGCGCGGCGACGGCGTCGACGAGGTATTTCTTGAATTCGACTGACGGATAGTCCTTGCGTACTTCTTCGGCGACCTCGTCCCACAGCACCATCGAATGCGTGAGCGCGTTCGACTTCGTCACGCTCGCGAGCATCCTGCGCGGACGCTTCATCGCGACTTCGAACCCGTAGCGCAGGATCCGCTCGATGCCGTGCCGCGTGAAGACGCCGACCTGCTGTGCGACCTCGCGCGGCGTGCCGACGTGCACGCGCCCGCCGACGCCGGAGTACTCGCCCTCCGAGTTCTCGCGGACGCAGATCATGTCGATGTCGGCGGGGCCGCGGTTCGCGAGCGGGGACGTCAGCCCCGCCAGCAACCGCATCGGGCGTAAGTTGACGTACTGGTCGAACCGCTGACGGATGGCGAGGATGATCGCCGCCGACACGCGGTCGGGCACCGCCGGCGATCCGATCGCCCCGAGGTAAATCGCGTCGAACGCGTCGAGCTGTTCGTATGCGTCCTCGGCCATCATCCGCCCGTGCTTCGTGTAGAAATCGCAGCCCCAGGGAAACTCGGTGAACGAGACCGTGACGTCGGTGCCGCGGACGGCTCGTTCGATGGCCGCCATGCCGGCCGGAATCACTTCTTTGCCGATGCCGTCACCCGCGATGACGGCGATGCGATACGAGGGCATGCGAGACTCCCCACACGATGATCGCGGCGGCGAGGCCACCCAGCGCCGGCGTCACCAGTCCATAGCCACGGCCACCCGTGGAAACCTGAATCATAAGCATGACCGCCACTCCGGCGGAAATCGCCGCGAGCGCATCACGCGTCGACGCCGACGGAACAAACAGTCCCGCGACGATCGGCACGAACAGGCTGACCGACAGCAGCGTGTAGAAGATCGTCAGCACCTGCACGATACTGGCGGACGCCACCGCGAGCGCGATGCCGAAGATGCCGCTGACGAACGCCGTCCAGCGCGCGACGCGCAGCACCGTGTCGTCGCTTGCATCGGGCGCGATGAATCGCTTGTACAGATCCTGCGATAGCGACGTTGTCAACATGAACAGCGACGCATCGGCAGCGCTGATTTCGGCGGAGAAGACTGCCGCCAAACCGATGGCGCCGACGATCGGCGGCAGCGCGCGGATCAGGATGAGCGGCAGCGCCTGCTGCGGATCCGCCAGCGTGCCGAACAGGCCGCGTGCCGCGATGCCAAGCAGCGCCGGCACGATCGCGTAGACGAAGAGGCCCAGCGCGTTCAACCCGACGCCCACGCGAACCGCGCGATCGTCGCGCGCGCCGAAGATCTTCTGCAGCAGCCCCGGCGAAACGACGAACGCCGGCGCGATTGCCACGAAGTACGCGAGCGCGAGGTCGCCGCGGGCGAACGTCCAGTACGCCATGTCATTGCCGCGGACGCTCGTGACGCCGCTCCATCCGCCGGCCGCCGAGATCGCCAGCGGCAGCGCGACCGCGAATCCGAGCATCTTCACGGTGAGCTGCACGACGTTGACCCACGCGGATGTCAGCAGCCCGCCGGCCGTGAAGTAGACCGTGATCACGGCACCGCCAATCGCGCACCCCCACGCGAACGGGATGGCGGCGACGACGTTCAGGATCGTGCCGATCGCGATGAGTTGGCCAGCCAGGATCGCAATCGAGCCAAACCACAGCAGCGTCGACACGACGCCGCGGACCGTCTGGCTGTACCGAAACTCGAGGTAGTCGCCGACCGTTCGCAAATCGTGCGCGGCGGCCGCGCGTCGAATCGCGGGGCCGATCCAGAACGCGAGCGCCGTCGATCCAATCGCGGCCGACCCGACCCACCACCACGCAGCAAGGCCCTGTGAATATCCAAGTCCCGTCGCGTTGACCGTCGATCCCGCGCCGATGTTCGCGGCGAGCATCGTCGAAAAGATCAGTCCGGGACCGAGCCGACGGCCCGCGACGAAGAAATCGGATGCGCCTCGAACACGGCGTCCGATCCACAGACCGAGCGCCATCAGCCCCAGCGAGTAGACGCTGAGGACGGCGAGGTGGAGATTCACTTCAGATCGCGCGCGGCGGGGTAGTTCGGGATGCCGGTCGCCTGTTGCGCCGCGCGGACGACCGCGTCGGCGATCACTTGCGCCGCGAGCGCCCCAATCAGGCTGACGTCGGCGTTGCCGGTCTTCGCGGCGGTGGCGAGCGCGAAGATCGTGTCGCCGTCGCCCATCGTGTGGCTCGGGTAGATCGCGCGCGCGAAGCCATCGTGCGCCATCTCCGCGACGCGCGACGCCTGCGTCTTCGTCAGCGTCGCATTGGTCGCGACGACGCCGAGCGTGGTGTTCTCGCCGGGCCGCGGCGACTGAGGCATACCGCGCGACTTCAAGATCACGCGCGCGTCGGCGAGGCCCGTGCCGTCTTCGGTGCGCGCGCCGGCGATGACTTTGCCGGTGGCCGGATCGATGACGTCGCCCGCGGCGTTGACCGCGACGAGCGCCGCGACGATCAGACCGTCGGCCATGCGAATCGCCGCGCTGCCGATGCCCGCTTTCATCGCGCGACCGGGCGCGCCGGTCTTGCCGATCGTGGCGCCGGCGCCGGCGCCGACGTTGCCCTCAGCGACCGGATTCGACGTCGCCGCTTGCGCCGCGCGATACCCGCAATCCGCCGTCACGTGAATTTTCGGATCCCCGATGCCGAGATCGATCAGGCTCGCCGCCGGCACGATCGGCACGTTGACGCGTCCGCCGTACGCCTTGTAACCGATGTTCTTTTCGTCGAGATATTTCATCACGCCGCTGCGCGCGTCGAGCCCGAACGCGCTGCTGCCCGACAGCGAGATCGCGAAGATCTGCTGCACGAGATCCGAGGGCTTCAACAGATCCGTCTCCGCCGTCGCGGGTGCAGCGCCGCGGACGTCCACGCCGGCGGTGGCGCCCGCTTCGGCGAGGACGACCGTGCATCCCGTCGGCCGTTCGCTCAACGTGTGATGCCCGACTTTGATGCCCGGCACGGCCGTCAGGGTGTTGTTGGTGTCGGCAGGCCTGAAGGCCTGCGCTACAGGCGTGGCAGTTGTAGCGCAGACCTTCAGGTCTGCCAGCACCAGCGCGATCAGAAGAACCTTGCGCATGTGGGCTATTGTAGACGGCCGTGACGAGGCCTGCGGACATCGATCGCATCGTCGCTGAAGTCGATCGCGCGGCGGATGAGATCGTCGAGTACACGCGTGCACTCGTGCGCATCCCAACGGTGAACCCGCCTGGCGAGGAGTACGACGCGTGCGCGCATTTCATCGGCGACGATCTGCAGCGGCGCGGGTTCGACGTCGAATACATCGCCGCTGACGGGCGACCCGAGCACACGCCGCTCCATCCGCGTATCAACGTCGTCGGCGCGCGTCCGGGCGCGGCCCGCGGCCCCGTCGTGCATTTCAACGGCCACTTCGACGTGGTCCCGGCCGGTGACGGGTGGACGCTCGATCCGTTCGCCGCGGTCGTGCGCGATGGACGCATCTACGGTCGTGGCGTCTGCGACATGAAGGCGGGGATCGCCGCGTCGGTATTCGCCGCCGAAGCGATCAGACGCGCGGGCGTCGCCACGCGCGGCACGATCGAGATCAGCGGGACGGTGGACGAAGAGAGCGGTGGATTCGCCGGCGTCGCGTGGCTCG
>Ga0070741_10010409_pt1 | contig 17578 bp, 18 predicted proteins | sample Coa_R1_4_FD_66440 | JGI IMG/M metagenome (GOLD analysis project Ga0070741, IMG submission 66440) | Surface soil microbial communities from Centralia Pennsylvania, which are recovering from an underground coalmine fire - Coalmine... | ecosystem: Environmental > Terrestrial > Soil > Unclassified ...
GATGCGATCGCCGGAGGTGAGTTCGAGCTCGTCGTCCTCGACGAGATCACGTATCCGCTCAACTACGGCTGGCTTCCGCTCGAGGACGTGCTCGAGGCGATTCGCACGCGGCCGCCCCGCGTCAACGTCGTCGCCACGGGCCGTGATGCGCCGGAGGCGCTGATCGAGCTCGCGGACACGGTGACCGAGATGCGGAAGGTCAAGCACGCGTTCGACCGCGGCATCCGTGCGAGACGCGGCCTCGACTTCTGATGCGCGGCCGGGCAATCGTGATCGGGCTTTGCGCTCGATGCGCTGGTCGGCGATCCTGCGCAGGGGCATCCGGTCGCAGCCTTCGGCCGCGCGGCGCGTGGGCTCGAGCAGCTGCTCTGGCGGCCGCGGCGGTCGGCGGGCGTCGCATACACCGTCCTCCTCGTCGGCGCAGCCGCCGCCGCCGGCCGGATCCTCGACCGGAACCTCGTGCTGCGCTCGCTCTCCGTCTGGACCGTCCTCGGCGGCCCATCGCTCGCGCGGGAGGCGCTCCTGCTCGCGGGAGAGCTCGACCGCAGCGCGCTCGCGTACCGGGCGGTGAACACGCTCGACGCGATGGTCGGGCACCGAAACGAGCGGTACCTCCGGTTCGGCTGGGCGGCGGCACGCATCGACGACGCCGTGAACTGGCCGGCCGCCCGGCTCGCGGCAGCGCTCGCCGCGCTGCTCGCGCCGCTCGTCGGCGGAACCGCGCGCGGTACCCCGCGCATCGCACGGCGGGACGCCGGCCGCCATCCGAGCCCCAATGCCGGCTGCCTCGAGGCGGCGTTCGCGGGCGCGCTCGGCGTGCGGCTCGGCGGACGCAACGTCTACGGCGGCCGCGCCGAGCACCGTCCGGAGCTCGGCGACGGCCGTCCGCCGGTGACCGCGGACGTGGCCCGCGCCGTTCGCCTCTCCCGCGCGGTCGGGGTCGCCGGCGCCGGCCTGCTCGCGTTGGGGGCACGATGAGTCTGACGGTGCTCCTCGGAGGGGCGCGGAGCGGGAAGTCGCGCCTTGCGATCCGGCTCGCGGAGGCGTCGGGCGGCGCCGTGGTGTTCGTCGCGACCGGCGCGGCGCGCGACGAGGAGATGGCGGAGCGGATCGCGCGCCACCGTGCAGGGCGGCCGTCGGGCTGGGAGACCGTCGAGGAGCCGCTCGAGCTGCACCGCGCCGTCGCGTCGGCGCCGCCGGACGCCTGCGTCGTCGTCGATTGCCTGTCGCTCTGGGTCGCGAACCTGCTCGAGGCGGGGCGGGAGCCGGAGCTCGACGTCCCGGTGCGGCCGGGGCCGACGATCGCGGTCTCGAACGAGGTCGGCCTCGGCATCGTCCCGGCGAACGCTCTCGCCCGCGCCTACCGCGACGTCCTCGGGAGGGTGAACGCCGCCTGGGCGGAGGCCGCCGACGAGGCGTTCTTCGTCGTCGCCGGAAAGGCGCTGCGGCTCGGCGATGTCTGAGACGCAGCTCGCGTTCGACCGGAAGACGAAGCCGCGCGGGAGCCTCGGGCTGCTCGAGCAGATCGCGGTGCGCATCGGCGCGTTGCAGGAGGTCGCGGTGCCGCCGGTGCCGGACGCTGCGATCGTCGTCGCCGCGGCCGACCACGGGGTCGCGGCCGAAGGTGTGAGCGCGTATCCGCAGGAGGTGACCGCGCAGATGCTCGCCAACTTCCGGTCGGGAGGCGCCGCGGTCAACGTGCTCGCTCGCCAGGCGGGCGCGCGGCTCGTCGTCGTCGACGCCGGCGTCGGGGCGCCGACCGCGAGCATCGCTCATGGGCCTGCGATGACGCGCGCCGCCGCGGAGGAGCACGTCGCGCACGGCCGTTCGGTCGCGGTCGAGCTCGCGGCGGACGGGATCGGGCTCGTCGCGCTCGGCGAGATGGGCATCGGCAACACGACTGCCGCGAGCGCGCTCTGCGCGAAGCTGCTGGACGCCGCTCCCGTGGACGTCTGCGGCCGCGGGACGGGCCTCGACGACGCCGGCGTCGCGCGCAAGATCGAGGTGGTCGAACGCGCGCTCGCCGCCAACGACGTCGACGCCGCGGACGCAGTCGGCGTGCTCGCCGCACTCGGCGGCTTCGAGATCGCGCTGCTCGTCGGCGTCGTCCTCGGCTGCCGCGCGGAGCGGATCCCGGTGGTGCTCGACGGCTTCATCACGGCCGCTGCGGCGCTCGTCGCCGCGCAGGTCGAGCGTGACGCCGTCGACGCGATGATCGCCGGCCACCGGTCGCCCGAGCCCGGCCACGCGCTCGTCCTCGACGCACTCGGGCTGGCGCCGATCCTCGACCTCGGGCTGCGCCTCGGCGAGGGCACCGGAGCCGCGCTCGCGATCCCGATCGTCCGCAGCGCGCTCGCGCTCCTCAACGAGATGGCGAGCTTCGACGAAGCGGGAGTGACCGACGCCGGCCGGTAGCGCACTCCTCGCGGCCGTCGCGTTCCTGACACGCGTGCCGGTGGGCGCGAGGAGCCGCGACGTGTCCGCCGGCGCAGCGCTCTTCCCCGCCGTCGGCGCGGCGGTCGGCGCCGCGGTCGGCGGAGCCGCGTACGGGCTCGCGCAGGCGGTGCCGGCGCTCGCTGCCGCAGGCGCCGCACTGGCGGTCGGGGCGCTGCTGACGGGGGCGCTGCACCTCGACGGGCTCGCCGACTGCGCCGACGCGCTCGCCGCGCGGTCGCGCGAGGCTGCGCTCGCGATCATGCACGACCACGCGATCGGCACGTACGGCGCCGTCGCCCTCGTCCTCGACCTGACCGTGAAGGCGGCCGCGCTCGCGGCGCTCGCCGGGCGAGGAGCGGTCGTGCTCGCGGCGCTCGCGGCGGGGGCGCTCTCGCGCGCGGTGCCGGTTGCGCTCGCAGCGACACTCCCGAGCGTGCGCACGGACGGGGCGGGAGCCGCGTTCACGGTGACGCCGGTCGCAGCCTGCGCGGCGGCTGCGCTCGCCGCGGCCGCGGCTGCGCCGGTCGAGCCGTGGCTGATCGCGGTCGCCGGGATCGGAGCCGCCGCCGCGTGGCTCTGGTCGCGCCGGTGGCTCGGCGGCCGCACGGGCGACACGCTCGGAGCGGCGGCGGAGCTCACCGAGACCGCCGTCCTGGTCGCGGCTGCGGCGCTCCTGTGAACGGCGCGCGCCTCGTCCTCGTCCGGCACACCGAGCCCGACGAGTCGATGCGCGGCCGCATCTACGGCCGCCTCGACCCCGACCTCTCCGACGCCGGGCGCGCCCACGCGGAGCGGCTCGCGGCGACGCTCGGCGGCGAGGCGGTCGCGGCCGTCTACTCGAGCCCGCAGCGCCGCGCGCTCGCGACCGCGGCGCCGCTCGCGCGCCGGCTGGGCGTGGAGACGATCGTCGAGCCGGGCCTGCGCGAGATCGACTTCGGCGAGCTCGAAGGGCTGTCCGTCGCCGAGGCGGCCGAGCGCTATCCGGTCGAAGCCGCGTGGATGCACGCACCGGCAGCGGCAGCGTTTCCGGGCGGCGAGACCGTCTCGGCGGTGTGCCGTCGCGCCGTCGCCGCTGCACGCGCGATCGCGGAGCGGCACGCACGCGAGGCGGTCGTGGTCTTCGGCCACGCGGTGACGACGCGCGCGATCCTCGCCGATGCGCTCGCGATGCCGCCGGACGCGATGTTCCGGATCGACCAGTCGTACGGCGGGCTCAGCATCGTCGAGTGGTTCGACGGCAATCCGGTCGTTCGGGTCGTGAATGCTGTACGGCTGTGACGGCGATCGCGCTCGACCTGGACGTGCTCGGCGACACGCGGCCGCTGTGGAACGCCTTCGTCGCGGACGTCTCGCGGCGCGCGCACGTCGACCCGGATCGGCTCGAGGAGGAGCTGCCGAACTGGCGCGTGCTCCTCGAGCGGTTCGCGGAGGACCACGCTCCCGTCTACCTCCGCCCGAGCGCGCCCGCCACCGCGGCGCTGCGGCGCCTCCACGCTGCCGGCGTGAGACTCGGCGCGTTCACCGACGTCCCCGAGGAGCTCGCACGCGTCGCGCTCGCACACCTCGGCGGGTCCCGGCGGATCGAGGCGCTCGAGGCGGGGCCGGGCGCGCTCGAGCGGCTGCTCGTTCGGCTCCCCGGCGCACGCGTCGTCCGCACCCTGGCGGATCTAGACTCGTAGCGATGGAACGCCCGGAGCTGAACGACCGGCGGCTGGAGGCGGTGCTCGAGCGGCTCGACCGCCTCGTGGCAGAGCTCGAGCGGCTGAATCGCCGCCAGGAGTCGCGGGAGGAGCTGACCGTGATCGCGCACGAGCTGCGCAACCTGAACGAGTCGCTGCAGGCGCTCGCCTACGCCGCGCTCGGGCGCGAAGGCCCGCAGGTCCGCCGCCGTCGCACCGGCTGAGGGTCGCGGCTACCCGTAGATGTCGAGCACGCCCGAGGTGGCGTGGTCGTTGGCGTTCCCCTCGGCGGCGACGACGCGGCCGTCGACGACGATCGGGCTCTGCCAGTGCGAGGGCCCGCACGGCAGCGTCGCGACCAGGCGGCCCGACTCCGGCCGGTAGACGCGGATCGCCTCGTTCCCCTGAACGTACAGCAGGCCGCCGGCGACGACGGGGCTCGTTCCGTCGTTCCCGTTCGACCACGCCGCGTGGAGGCGGCCGCCGCGCAGCGTCCATGCCTCGGTGCCGCTCCCGCTCGCGACGAAGACCCACGTGCCCCTCCACACGGCGGGCGCGGAGAAGAGAGCGGTCGTGCCCGGCGTCGGCACCGTCTGAAGCGTCTTCAGCCCGGGCGAGACCAGCCGCAGCTCCGCGTCCTTCCCGCCCTGGACGAACGACCCGTTCGAGAGGGGCGCGGGCGCCGTCGAGCCGAGGTCGAGATCGGAGGTGTTCAGCTCCGCCTGGTTCGGAGGCGTCCAGTGGCCGATGACGCGCGACGCGTCCGGCGAGAGCTCGATCACGCTGTCGCCGAAGTCGGTGCGGCCGTCGTAGGGCCCGTTGCCCGTGGCCACGAAGAGGTTTCCCGTCGACGGATCGACGACGGCGCCGGAGCGCGCCCAGATCGCCGAGTCGCTCGAACGGCACGTCGACGGCTGGATGACCCCGCGCCGGTTCGCGCACAGCGAGTTCCAGACGTGGACGATGCGGCCGTTCTTGCTGTCGAGCGTCACGACGTGCCCCTGGTACGGCGGCGCGTCGCCGATGTAGCCGCCGGTCGTCGCGATCACGAGCCCGCGGCTGAGGTTGAGCGACGACGTCAGCTTCTCGTGCGTCGGGTCGCGCGTGATCGACGTCGACCAGAGGAGCCTCCCCGTCGCGATCGCGAGCTTCCGGATCCGGCCGTCCGGCGCGCCCGCGTAGACGGCGCTGCCGTCGGGGTCGACGGTCGGCGTCATGTTCGTGATCCGGTACGAGCCGGCGTAGGAGTCGTACGTCTTCGGGGTGTAGCGCCAGCGGACCGCGCCGGTCTTGGCGTCGATCGCCTCGGTTCGGCCGTAGGTCGTCGTCACGTAGATCGTGCCGCCGGCGTAGACGGGCGAGGAGTCGACGGTTCCGTCGAGGTCGATCGTGCGGCGCCGGAGCTTGCCGATGCTCGCCGCGGTCACTCCGGTCGAAGCGGGGCCGGCGTTCTGCCGCGCCGGGCCGTAGCCGAACTCCGGCCAGCCTGCGGCGAGCGCGGGCGCCGCGAACGCGAGCGCGGCGACGAGTGCGGCGGCGGCCTTCATCGCGGCGACCGTCAGCCGACGAGCCGGTAGACCGGGCCCTCCAGGGACGCGAGGTAGAGCTCGCCACGCGCGTCCTCGCCGAACGAGGCGAGCGATGCGACGTCGAACGGCTCGCGCCGGAGCGACGTCGCCCTTCCACCGGCCATGCGAACGCTCCAGACGCGCCCGCTGCAGTAGTCGCCGAAGAAGTACCGCCCGACGGCGCTCGCGACCGTCGCTCCGCGGTAGACATAGCCGCCCGTGACGGAGCAGCCGTCGTCGCCGTGCGCGTAGACATGGACGGGGGGCACGTACGTCCACCCCGGCGCGAGGCTCTCGTGGCCGTACGGCCGGAGGCCTTCGTAGCGGTTCCAGCCGAAGTCGAGGTGCGATCGTCCGGGCGGGACGAAGTCGATCTCCTCCCAGGCGTTCTGGCCGACGTCGCCGATGTACAGGTCGCCCGTCTTCCGGTCGAACGAGAAGCGCCACGGATTGCGCAGGCCGATCGCCCACGTCGCCCAGCGAGCGGTGGGTGCGTCCACGTCGAGCCGCTTGATCTTCGCGAAATTGCCTGTCACCCGCTGGCCGTTGCCGTACTGGTCGTCGCTTCCGCCTCCGTCGCCGTTTCCCCACCACAGCCGCCCGTCCGGGCCGAACGCGAGCTGGCCGCCGTTGTGGTTCGGCGCCGGATCGCCGAAGTCGGCGAGCACGCGCACCTGCGTCGGCCGCGGACTGCGCGCGCGGTACTCGGCGATCACCGTGTTGCCGTTGCGCGCCGTGTAGTCGACGTAGAAGAGCCGGTTCTTCGCGTAGCGCGGATGGAACGCGAGCGAGAGCAGACCCCGCTCGCCGCCTGAGAGCACCCGGCCGCGGATGTCGAGGAAGGTCGAGACGCGTTTGCCCGCGACGCGCTGGATGCGACCGGCCTGCTCGACGACGTAGACGACGCCGGGCTCGGACGAGGGCGCGGTCACGTACACGGGCGCCTGAAAGCGGCCGACGAGAACGAGGCCGAGCGCACCGTGTGCAGGAGCTGCGAGCGCGAGCGCCGCGACCACTGCGACGGGAAGCCTCAACGAGCGGCGAGATCGAGCGTCTTGACCCACGGCCCGGGAGGCGTGAGCAACGACTCGGCGTGCAGGTACGCGACCCCTGCAATCGGGAGGTCGCTCCAGCGCTCGAAGCAGAAGTACCGGCGCCGCCACTCGGGGAAGAACTTGCGGTTGAAGCTGAACAACCGCTCGAGCTGGAAGACACCGTCGAGCTTCAGCAACACCGTGCGCAGCAACCCGCCGCCACGGAGGTACTCGGCGAACACCGAGAAATTCAGCGACAGCTCGCTGACACCGCGGTCGCGCGCCCACTCGAGCGTCTCCACGATCAGGAACTCCATCAGCCCGTTCGGGGTGTCGTGCCGGCGGCGCATCGTCGCGAGCGAGTAGCCGCCGCAGGCCGGCGCCGGCACGAGCTGCAGGAAGCCGCCGATGCGTCCGTCCGGGCCCGTTGCGATCGCCAGCATCGTGTTCGGGTAGGCGAAGAGGGCGTCCATCGCCATCGTGAAGCCGCGTTCCGGCCAGCGGCCGCGCCACTCGCGCGAGACCTCGCGCAGCTCGTCGCGCACCTGCGGCTCGACCTCGGCGGGCGCGAGCAGCCGCACGCGGTAGCCCGCTTTCTCGAGCCGCGAGACCGACTGGCGGACTTTCCGGATAGGACGCCCCTCGAGCGAGAACCGCTCAGGAATGACGTATGCCTCGTCGCCGAGGTAGATCGACTTGAACCCGAGGCCGGCGTAGAGAGGCAGCGCGTCGACGGAGGCTCCCGCGATCGCGACCCGCCAGGCCTTCGCATGCGCGACGCGGCGGAACTCCTCCAGCAGCTCCCGGCGCTCCGCGGGGTCTCCGATCGGGTCGCCGGCGACGACGGCGGTGCCAGCGACGACGCGATACGCGAGGAACGAGCGTCCGCTGGCCGAGAAGAACGTCGACTTGTCGCGCCGCAGGGCGAAGTACGCAAGGCTGTCGCTGCCGTGCTCGTGGACGAGCGCCTCGGCGCGCCTCCACTCCGCGGGCACGTCGCGGGCGCGGTCTGTGTACGGCCGCAGCCAGAGGAAGAGCGCGCGGGCGGCGAGCGCCGCGAGCACGATGCTGAGCGCGTCGTCGAGACGGCCCGGAACGTCGAAGACGAGGAGGAGCCCGAGCGGGATCGCGACGAGCGCGACCTGCACGAGCGGCTTGACCGACGCGGGGTCGCCGGGGGCGACGAACTCCCGGCGCGTCCGGAGCAGGAAGGCGAAGACGGCGAGGGAGCCGGCCGCCTCTTCGACGTCGAGACCTTTCGCGAGGTGCGTCACGGCGGACGCGACGACGAGCACGGCGGCGAGCTGCCACGCGCGGCGCTTGCGGCGGGCGAGCCCGCGCGAGAGCCACAGGAGCGCAATCCCGAAGGCGAGCGTGAGGACGCGGGCGGCGGCGGGAAAGCCCTGCGGGAGGACGCCGGCGACGAGCTCCGAGCGCCGCGCGATCTCGGGCGTCGACGCGGAGACGATCCCGACCAAGCCGACGAGCGCTGCTGCGCAGGCGACCAGAGCCGGCGACTCGATTCGCCTGAGGGGGGTCACCACCAACCCCAGGGTAGTCGGCGGGGCGGCTACTCGCGGACGAGCACGCGCCGCAGCTCGTCTTCCTTGCCGGGCTCGAGGATCGCCAGGATCGAGTCGCCCGACTCGAGCCGCATCGAGTCGTCGGGCATCTCCGCCTTGCCGGCACGCACGACGGAGATCAACCGCGAGCCCTCGGGGAGTGCGACCTGCCCGATCTTCTTGCCGGTGCACCCGTCCTTGTCGCCGACCGTGATCTCGACGATCTCGAGGTTCTCCTTGCGGAGCTCGAGCAGGTGGATGAGCCCGTGCTCCGGCACCTCGTGCTCGATCAGCCCCATGATCGCGGCCGTGGCGGAGACCGTCGGAGCGATCCCGAGCAGGTCGAAGTAGGGCTGGTTCCGCGGATCGTTGACGCGCGCGATCACATTCGGGACGCCGTAGCGGTCGCGCGCGAGCTGGCAGATCACGACGTTGTCCTCGTCGTCGCCGGTGACGGCGACGACGATGTCGGGCGGCCGCTCGATCCCCGCGCGCTCGAGCACGAAGAGCTCGGTGGCGTCGCCCTTGTGCGCCTGGTGCTCGAGCTCCGCCTCGAGCTGGTCGAACCGCGAGCCTCGCTGCTCGATCAACGTCACCTCGTGGCCGGCACGAATGAGGGTGCGCGCGAGGTTGGACCCGACCTTGCCGCCGCCGGCGATCAGGACGTACATCTAGCGCAACGCCCCTTCCGCGGCGCGCACCGCTTCGGTGAGGGTCGTGATCGCGCTCGACGTCGGGCAGACGACGTTCAGGCCGCGCGACGAATAGAACTCCGCCCGCGCCGGGTCGAGCACGCGCACGACGACGGAGGGCACGGCGAACTGCTTCTGGGCCATCTGGCCGATCACGACGTTCGAGTTGTCGCCGTCGGTCGTGACGACGACGGCGTCGGCGTCCTCGATCCCCGCCTGTCGAAGGAGCTGGAGGTCCATCCCGTGGCCGACGAGGAACTCACCGGTCCAGGTTTCGCCCAGGCGCCCGAGCGCCTCCTCGCGCTCGTCGATCACCGTCACATCCCAGCCCGCCGCCTTCAGCTCCCGCGCGACCGCGGAGCCGACACGGCCGGAGCCGATCACCAGCACCTTCATTGCACCTCTCAGCGTAGCCGCTTCGTCATGCCGCGCCAGCCTCCTCGTCCAGCACCCGCTGCGGGAACGCGACGATCAGCACCTCGCACGGAGCCCGCCGGAGCACGTAGTCGACCGTCGGCGAGAAGAACCGGGACTGGCGGCGCCACCGCGGGGACGAGCCGAGCACGATCAGGTCCGCGTTCGTCTCCCGGGCGTGGTCGACGATCGCGCTGCCGATCTTCCGCGCTCGCAAGGTCGTGCCGACGATCGGGACTCCGACCTCGTGGGCGAGCAGCTGGGCCTCGGCGAGGGACGCGCCGGCTCGTTCCTCGGCGTCGTCCATCGGCGCGTCGAGGGCGCGGTCGAGCGGCACCTCGATCACGTGCAGGGCCTCGACCTTCGCGTCGTGCTCCTTCGCGAGCTTCACTGCCGTCGCGACCATCTCCTCGCCGATGATCCCGAGCTTCATCGGCACGAGGATGCAGCGGAAGTCGGGGACGTCCGCGAAATGCTGCTCGTCCGGTGCGACGACCCGCTCGGTCAGCCCCTCACCGTGGGAGCGGCGGACGACGACGTACACGAGCAGCCCCGCCGCGAGCCAGGCCGGGCCGGCGTACCGCGCTCCCGGGTGCGTCACGAGCGAGATCACCCAGACCGCGAACGTGAGGATCGCGCCGACGACTGCCGGAAGCGGGATCTCCGCTCCCCGCACCTTCACGTCGAGGGGAACGCGGTAGGGGCGCGGCAGGTCGGGCTCGGCGACGCGCAGCCGGATCACCGCGAGCTGCGTCGCCGTGAACGCGATCAGGACGCCGAACGAGTAGACGCTCGCGAGGAAGACGACGTTGTTGTTCGTGAATGCGGTTGCGACCACGATCGCGCACGTGATGAGCGCGACCGCCGCGATCGCCTGCGGTGAGACGAGCGTGCGCCGGTGCAGGCGGCCGAAGACCCGTGGCAGCTGGCCGTGCTCGCCGAGGGAGTACGCGAGTCGCGAGAACCCGGAAATCGAGGTGGTGATCGCTGTGAGCAGGATGAGCGCGCCGCTCGCGCCGACGAAGAACCGGATCGTGTCCGCGAACCAGAGCGGGACGTGGCCGCGCAGCTGCTCGGCGACGCCGGCGAGCGGAGCGCGCAGCCAGCGGTGGCCGAGCGCGGTCTCGGGCCCCGGAAACGCCGACAGCGCCACCACCGCGATCGCGACGTACATCGTCACGACCGTCCCGATCGCGAGGAACAGCGAGCGCGGCAGATCGACGGCCGGACGCCTCGCCTCCTCGGCGAGGTTCGCGACGGTCTCGAGGCCCGTGTAGGCGAGCATCGCGAGCGGCAGAGCGAAGAGGAGCGAGTGCCACGTCGGCGCGGTGCCGAGCGAGGTGCCGTGGGTGAGCGCATGCGGCGAGAACAGGAAGGCGAAGCCGCACACGACGAGGAGCAGCTGCACGAGCAGGTCGAGCACCGGCACCGCGAACCCGACCGCGTACAGCGACGGCCGGCGGAAGATGCGTACCGCTGCGATCAGCACGATCGCGCTCACCGCGACGACGACGTCCCAAGGATGCCGCTCGAGCCCGTCGATGCGGAACGCGGCGCCGAGGTAGTGCGGAACGAAGAGCGCCGAGAGCGAGATCACGATCAGGTAGTCGAGGAAGAGCGCCCAGCCGGTCATGAACCCGGCCAGGTCGTTCGCGGAGCGGCGGACGAACGTCGCAGCGCCACCTGTCTCCGGCAACGCCGAGGTCGCCTCTGCATACGAGAGCGAGACGAGGAGGAAGAGGAGCCCGGCGCCGAGCAGGACGAGCGGCGTGAAGCCGATCGCGTGGAGCGCGATCACGCCGAGCGCGAAGTAGATCGACGACGCGATCTCGCCGTAGGCGACCGTGAAGAGCGAGCGGGCGTCGAGCTCGCGCCGCAAGCCCGGGAGCTTCCGGGCTATCTCCTGCCTCCCCGGGCGATGTAGAGCCGGCCGGCGCCCGCGGCGACGAAGAGCAGGCCGAGGAGGAGCCCGAGGCCGCCCGACCCCTGCGCGAGGGTCGCGACGACGAGCGCGACCCCGAGCGCCATCGTGAGCGCGGAGAGCACGAGCGTCGCGGTCCGGTACCCGCTCATCGGGACCATTGTCCCGCTCAGGCAGCTCTCTTGCCTGCGGCGACCATGACGCGGCAGGGAGCGTGCTTGAGGACGTAGTCGACCGTCTTCCCGAAGATGTCGCGGTGGCGCCCGCGGGGGGCGCCGAGCACGATGATCTCCGCCTGGCGCCGCTCGGCTTCCTCGACGATCGCGCGGCCCGCGTTCCGGGCGCGCAGGACGCGGTCGATCATGCGCACGCCGTAGATCTCCGCGGTCGCGCGCGCGTCGTCGAGGAGGCGGTCGGCCTCCTCCTCCTGCTCCGGCAGGTTCGCGTCGATCGGAAGGTCGAGCGGGACGACGATCACGCGCAGCGCGACGATCGTCGCGCCTCGCTCGGCGGCGAGGCGTGCGGCGAGGTCGACCGACTCGTGCGACTCGGGCCCCGAGACGATCGGGACGAGAATCGAGCGGTACTCGAGCGCGATCGCGGGGCCGAGCTGGAGCGGCGCCCGCCGCGTCTGCGAGAGCGGCAGCGCCAGGCGGCGGCGGTAGACCACGTAGAAGACGAAGCCGACGGCGAGCCATGCGAGCCCGGCCGCCCGCGTCGGAGCGTCCTGCACGATCACGACGATCCAGACGGCCCCCGTCGCCAGGCCGCCGAGAAGCGCGAACAGCGGCCAGTCCGTGTTGCCGATCCGCAGGCTCGGAGGCACCCTGTACGGCTCCTCCACCGGGGGCGGCTTCCGCCGCATCTGGACGACCGACGCGTGCGCGACCGTGAACGAGAGCATCGCCCCGAACGCGTACATGCGGCTGACGAAGTCGACGTTTCCCGGCAGCTGGAAGACGACCGGGAGCAGCCCTCCGAAGACGATCAGCGACAGCCACGGCGTCTTCAGCCGGGGATGGAGCCGCCGGAACATCTCCGGCAGCTGCCGGTAGCTCGACATCGCGTACGTGATCCGCGACGCGCCGATCACGCCGGCGTTCGTCGCGATCACGAGGATCGTGGCGGCGAGGACGCCGACGTAGACCTTCGCGGCCGACAGAAACGCTCCGTGCAGGTTCAGGTTCTGGACGAGGCCGAGCACCGGGTCGTTCTTGAAGCCGAGCGGCGGCTCCTGCCCGAGGCGGGTCACGTAGTGCCCGGCGGCGTCGCGGTGGACCGGAAGGGCGGACAGCGCGACGAGCGGCAGCGTGAAGTAGATCGCGAACACGGCGATCGCGACGAGGCGAATCGAGGCGGGGATGCTGCGTCGCGGGTCACGCGCCTCCTCGGCCAGGTTCGAGACCGTCTCGATCCCGGTGTACGCGATCATCGCGACCGGGATCGCGAGCGCGAACGACGACCACGTCGGCGCGACCCCCCAGTGCACGTTCGAGGTCAGCACGTGCGGGCTGAAGATCAGGACGAACCCGAGGATGACGAGCAGCAGCTGCGTCGCGAAGTCCACGACCGCGAGCAGGATGTTCAACGCCGCCGCCTCCCTCACGCCGACGATATTGATCCCGACGAGCATGACGACGACGATGATCCCGCCGATCACGTCCCACGGGTTCGTGCGCAGCGGCGTCCAGAAGATCGAGAGGTAGTGCGGCACGAAGAACGCCGAGATCGCGACCGTGATGACGTAGTTGAGCATCTGCGCCCACGCCGCGCCGAACGACACGAGCTCGTTGAACGCGTGACGCGCGAAGCTCGACGAGCCGCCTGCCTCGGGGAAGAGGACGGTCCCTTCCGCGTATGTCGCGGCGGTGCACGCGAAGATGAGGCCGGAGATGACGAAGACGAGCGGCGTCAGGCCGAGGGCGATCGCGGCGGTGACGCCGAGCGCGTAGTAGATCGACGAGCCGACGTTGCCGTACGCGGTGGCGAACAGCGCCGGTGTGCCGAGCACCCGCTCGAGACCCTGCGACTGCCGCCTCCGCCGTGGCACGGGAGGAAATTAGTGGGGCGGCAAGCCGAGCACCTGCCGCCCCACCATGCCGTTACGTGTGGACGGCGACGAGCAGCGGGATGAGCAGGATCGCGACGATGTTCGTGATCTTGATCATCGGGTTGATCGCCGGCCCGGCCGTGTCCTTGTACGGGTCGCCGACCGTGTCGCCCGTGACCGCCGCCGCGTGCGCCTCGGACCCCTTGCCGCCGTAGAGCCCGTCCTCGATCAGCTTCTTCGCGTTGTCCCACGCGCCGCCGCCGGCGGTCATCGCGATCGCGAGGAAGAGGCCGGTGACGATCGTCCCGATCAGGAGGCCGCCGAGCATGCGCACGTTGATCAGGCCGACGATGATCGGGAACGCGATCGGGATCAGCGCGGGCAGGAGCATCGACTTGATCGCCGAGCCCGTGACGATGTCGATCGCACGGCCGTACTCCGGTCGCTCCGTGCCCTCCATGATCCCGGGGTGCTCGCGGAACTGGCGCCGCACCTCCTCGACGACCTGGCCGCCGACGCGGCCGACGGCCTGCATGGCGAGCGACGCGAACAGGAACGGCATCAGCCCGCCGATGAAGAGGCCTGCGATCACCCACGCATCCGAGAGGTCGAAGAGCGTCCTCAACCCCTGATCGCGCAGACCCGTGTTGTACGAGTCGAAGAGCACGAGCGCCGCGAGCGCAGCGGACCCGATCGCGTACCCCTTCGTCACCGCCTTCGTCGTGTTCCCGACCGCGTCGAGAGGATCCGTCACCGCGCGGACGCCCTCCGGCAGGTCCGCCATCTCAGCGATCCCGCCGGCGTTGTCGGTCACGGGGCCGTACGCGTCGAGGGCGACGATCAGGCCGGTCATGGACAGCTGCGCCATCACGGCGACGCCGATGCCGTACAGACCGGCAAGGTGATGCGCGACGAGCACGCCGATCGCGATCACGATCACGGGCGCCGCGGTCGCCTGCATGCCGATCGCAAGCCCTTCGATGATGTTCGTGGCGTGGCCCGTCTGGGAGGCCTTCGAGATCGACCTGACGGGGTTCCAGCGGGTGCCGGTGTAGAACTCGGTGATTGCGACGAGCAGGAACGTCACCGCCAGGCCGACGATCGCCGACAGGTAGAGATGCGTGAAGTCGAACCGCCCGCCGTCGAACCCCATCGTGATCGGGACGAACCCGATCGCCGAGAGGACGGTGGCGACGAGCACCGCCTTGTAGAGAGCGTTGATGATCGCGTTCTCGCCGCGGCCGAGACGCGCGAAGAACGTGCCGATCACCGAGGCGACCGCGGAGACCGCGCCGAGCGCGAGCGGGTAGAGGTACATCTTCTGCGGCTCCGGGAAGAGCGTGATGCCGAGGAGCATCACCGCGACCGCCGTCACCGCGTACGTCTCGAAGAGGTCTGCGGCCATGCCCGCACAGTCGCCGACGTTGTCCCCGACGTTGTCGGCGATCACGGCCGCGTTGCGCGGGTCGTCCTCTGGGATTCCCGCCTCGATCTTGCCGACGAGGTCGGCCCCGACGTCGGCGGCCTTCGTGTAGATGCCGCCGCCGAGTCGCGCGAAGACGGAGATCAGCGAGCCGCCGAACGCGAGCCCGACGAGCGCGTCGATCGCGCGCCTCGGTGAGTCGCCGAAGCCGGCAGTGAGGATCCAGTAGTAGCCGGCGACGCCGGCGAGGCCGAGGCCGACCACGAGCAGCCCCGTGACGGAGCCGGCGCGGAAGGCGACGTTGAGCGCGGGCTTCAGGCCGTCGCGCGCCGCTTCGGCGGTGCGCACGTTCGAGCGCACGGCGACGTTCATGCCGATGAAGCCGGCGGCTGCGGAGAGCGCGGCTCCGACCAGGAAGCCGAACGCCGTGCCCCACCCGAGCTTGTGGTAGACGCCGATCAGAATGAACGGAACGATCGCGACAAGCCCGATCGTCGTGTACTGCCGGCGCAGGTACGCGGAAGCGCCCTCCTGCACGGCGCCCGCGATCTCGCGCATGCGCTCGTTCCCATCCGGCTGCTTCAGCAGCCAGACCGTCAGCCACAGCCCGTACCCGACGGCGACTCCAGCGCAGATGAGCGCCAGGAGCACGGGGTGATGCATGAACCAGTCCATCCGCACTGCCTCCCCTCGACAAAGTCAAGCGCCGAGGTCTCGGCGCGCGCGCGGATTTTAGTCTGAGGCGCCGGACGCAGCGTCGGCGTAGGCGATCCGGAGGTTCGCGAGCGCCCGGTCGAAGTCCGCGAGCAGCGACTCCTCGACGTGCCCGTGGAGGATCGGCAGGAGCGCGCCGATCGCGTCGATCGCCGTCTTCGCCTCCTCGAGCTTCTGCTGCTCGAGCTTCCCGTACGCGAGCGAGGCGAGCGTCGAAGCGGTCGAGAGCAGGAACTGGCCGACCTCGATCTGCTGCAGCGCAGCGGCGAGGTCCTCGAGCGTCGGCTCGCGGGCTTCGTCGTCAGCCAATCCGCTCACCGGCCCGCACCTGCTCAGCATAGATCTCCCCGAGGCTCGCTCCCTCCTCGTGCCGCTGCCGCTGCCGCTCGGCCGCGTTCTGCGAGGGAACCGCGAGGAACGTCGCCGCGCCGACGTCCTCGGCGGCGGGCGCCGCCCACTCCACGAGCTGCTCGATCCGCGCGCGCGCGGGAACCACCTCGGCACGCTCGAAGTCGATCAGCTCGCCCGCGAGCCCGTAGCGGATCGCCCGCCACAGGTTCTCCTCGAGCAGACGAGGCGGAAGGTCCGGCAAGGGCTCGCCGTCGTCGACGGCGCGTGCGCAGCGGACCGCGAGCGCGTAGCCGAGCGCTGCGAGGCTCTGCGCCTCGGCCAGATCGGGCTGCCCGTCCATGATCCGAAGCTCGACCGTCGGGTAGGAGAGATGCGGCCGCACGCTCCACCACAGCTGCGTGTGCTCGGTGATCGACCGCGTGCGGTACAGGAATGCGACGTAGTCCTCGAATCCGCGCCAGCCGTCGTAGGCATCCGGGATTCCGCAGCGCGGGAACGTGCGCGTGAAGATCTGCGTTCGTGCCGAGTGCAGACCGGTGTCGACGTCCTCGACGAACGGCGAGCTGGCAGAGAGCGCGAGCAGCTCCGGCAGGAAGCAGCGCAGCGCGTTGTGCACCGCGACTGCGCGGTCGCCTCCGCGGATGCCGATGTGCACGTGCAGTCCGAACGTGTTGTTCCGCCACACGACGTACCGGAGGATCTCGTCGTTGCGCCGGTAGTGCGGCGTGTCGATGATCCGCTGGTCCTGCCAGCGGCTCCACGGGTGCGTGCCGGTCGCGCCGAGCTGCAATCCGAGCTCCCGCGCGAGCGTCTGGAGCTGCCCGCGGCGCTGGGCCATCTTCGCCGCTGCTTCGGCGAAGTCGGTGCACCGCCCGGTGCGTACCTCTGCCTCCGACGCGATCAGCTCGCCGACGAGGTGCTCGTCGACGTCGGATCCGGCGGCCGACGCCTTCAGCTCCTCGAACCGGTTGACGAGCTCGAGTGAATCCGGATCGAGCAGCGCGAACTCCTCCTCGACCGCGACGGTGAAGTCGGTCCCGTTCTCGAATGCGTCGCGTGCAGTCGCGAGCTGCTCTTCGGCAGAGAGACGCTGCTCCTCGCCCATGGGCAGGAAAGGCTACGCGAGAAGGCGCCCGGCGACGCTCGCCCACGACCAGCGGGCGACGACCGCACGGCGAGCCGCCTTGCGCAGCGTCTCGCGGTCGTCGGCGCTCAGCGACAGCAGCTCTCGGAGCTTGCGGCTCAGGTCGTCGACGCTGCCGCTCTCGAATGCCGCGAGGTGGCGCAGCCGCTCCGGGTACTCGGCCTCGAGGCCGCCGGCGATCTCGGCGAGCCCGGAGTGCCGCGCCACGAGCGGCGGGCAGCCGGCGGCGGCGGCTTCGGCCGCGACCATCCCGAACGCCTCCGGGAAGATCGACGGCACGACCGCGACGTCGGCCAGCGGCAGCAGGTGCGCGAGGTGGCGATGCTCGAGCGGCCCGGTGAAGAGCGTTCGCGTCGATGCTCGAGCCTCGAGGGGAACGCGGTAGTCGCCGAAGCCGACGATCACCGCGCGCGCGTCGAGCTCCTTCAGCGCCTCGAGCAGCAGGTGGACGCCCTTGTTCTGGATCAGCTTGCCGAAATACACGATCGTCGGCTCCTCACGCGCGAAGAACGACGCAAGCCGTTCTGCGTTGCCTTCGTCAGGCAGGCGCTCGTTCGCGTTGCCCGGATTCGGCGGGTCGCGGCGCGCCT
>Ga0070741_10010410_pt1 | contig 17576 bp, 17 predicted proteins | sample Coa_R1_4_FD_66440 | JGI IMG/M metagenome (GOLD analysis project Ga0070741, IMG submission 66440) | Surface soil microbial communities from Centralia Pennsylvania, which are recovering from an underground coalmine fire - Coalmine... | ecosystem: Environmental > Terrestrial > Soil > Unclassified ...
TCGGCATACACGACGGGTGCTTGATGGTCGACTCGAATCTGCCTGCCAGGTTCGCTCAAGGCTACTTCCAGCCCGGGCGGAGCCTTGCGACGAGCGTGCGTTTTTCCAACGCTTCGTTCTTCAAGCTGAGCGACAAATCCCCAGACATGAGAGGCGTCGCGTTGCGTATCAACTTCGCGGAGGACGGATGGCACGATCTTCTGATGACCAGCTTCCCGGTTTCGCACGCGCGCGATGCGCAACAATTTGTCACGGTGGCCCAGATCGTCACTGGACCGAAATGGCTGATCTTTCCGCGCTTGCTGGCAGCCCTCGGACCTGCGGAAATGCTACGTATCCTGCGCAACGTTCGCGCCGGCAGCCGTTCGATCGAGAGCCTGGCAGTCCAACAATTCTGGAGCCGGGCGCCACTGCTGTGGGGCACGGCAGGCCCGGTGCGATACACGCTCAGACCGACACAAAGAACCTCCGATGTCGTGTTTGATCCGGCCGATGCCAACTATCTGCGCAAGGATTTTGCCAATCGACTGCGTAGCGGCGATATTGCCTTCCGGCTCGCCTTGCAGCCCTATGTGGATGAAAACCGCACACCGATCGAGGATGGCGCCGCTGAATGGCGCGAGGCGGATTCTCCATACATCGAGGTCGCTACGCTGCTCATTCCACAACAGGATCTCGATGCGGCGCAGGCGCTCGAGGCCCAGGATTCCATCGACCGGACGTTGGCGTTCAATCCGTGGAATTGTCCGGCGCCCTTTCGACCGCTCGGGAATTTGAATCGGGCCCGTCGGGAGGTTTATGCGGCCAGCGCCAAAGGCTGGCTCGCAGCCGCACCCAGTCAGCGCGCTGCGGTCCAACCCCCACCAGCAGCCACAGACCAGCTCACCTGAGCCGCGAAGCGCGCCTCAGCGCGCCTACAGACTCATGATGCCGCGCCGGATTCCCAACGTGACCGCATGCGTGCGGTCCCTGGCACCGAGCTTCCCCAGAATGTTCTTGACGTGCGACTTGACCGTCTCGTCGTTGATTTTCAGGTGACGCGCAATGAGCTTGTTGGAGTTGCCTGTTGCGACCAACCTCAGGACCTCGACCTCGCGCGCGGTCAGGGAAGCTTCCCCCTGGTGATCCGCCAGTTCCGCAGCCACTTCCGGCTGGATTCGTTTCTGCCCCTGGTGCACATTACGGATCGTTTCCAGAGTATCGTCGCGGAGCAAACCTTTGAGCACGTAGGCACGCGCCCCTGCCTCGAGTGCGCGCTGTGCCAGCACGTCCCCCGCATAGGTTGTCAACACAATGATCTTAGCGGCTGGAAACTCCTCACGGATAGCGATGATGGCCTCGATACCGTTCATATCCGCCATCTGCACATCCATCAGCGTGATGTCAGGTTGATGCAGCCGGAATAGTTCGACGGCCTCGCGCCCACCGCTGGCCTCGGCGACCATCGTCATGTCAGGTTGAGCATCGATCAGGGTCGCGATGCCTTGACGCAGCAGCGGATGATCGTCGGCACAGAGTATGCGAATGGTCATGGGGAGCCGCCGTTCGTGCTGGCCAGTGATGGACGAGGGCTGTTGTGGGCGGGCTATGTCGATGGACGCGTGGCGATGCTGGACGCAAAAGGCGTGCGGTTGTTCGGCTGGGCGGAGGGCCTCGCTTTGGGCGCGATCAAGGCGATCGCGGCGGGGCGCGGCGCGGATCTCTGGATCAGTGGAACCGACGGTATGGCTGCGTTTCATCATGGCAGGTTTCAAGCACTTCGCGCCACCGACCCCGAGGTCACCCGCGACGTTTCGGGTATCGTGCAGGACCATGATGGCGGCTTATGGCTCAATGGTGCAACAGGTGTTGCACATGTCACGCCCGAGGAGGTCGAGGCTTACGAAAGGGATCCGACCCATCGGGTGCAAGCCGAAGTCCTGAACGATGAGGATGGCCTGGTGGGCAGAGCCGACCCGTTGCGACCGCTGCCCACCGCTGTCCTCGGCGGCGACGGCCGGGTGTTTGTCGAGACGACCCAGGGAGCGTATTGGATCGACCCTCGACGTATCCGACGCAATCCCGTGGCGCCGTTGGCCAGCGTGCAAGCCGTCGTCACCGCAGATCAGGGTTACCCCGGTGCAGATCGGGTTCGATTGCCGCGGCTCACCCGCAATTTCCAGATCATTTTCACCGCGGCAAGCCTGACGAGGCCTGAACGGGTGCGGTTTCGCTATTGCCTCGACGGAGTCGACTCGGGCTGGCAGGAAGCCGGCAACCTGCGCCAGGCGGCATATACCAACGTGCCTCCGGGCATACACCGGTTTCACCTGGTGGCTGCGAATGAGGATGGAGTCTGGAGTCCCGCGAGCACCACCATCACGCTCGACATTCCAGCCGCGTTTTACCAGACTCGTTGGTTCGATGTCGGCTGTTTTCTGGTTCTCATTGCCGCCATAGGGCTGCTGGCGCAACTGCGCATGAGCTATGTCACTGCCCGACTCGAGGCGCGACTGAAAGAGCGCGAGCGCATTGCCCGCGAGTTGCACGATACCCTCATCCAGAGTGCGCTAGGGCTGATCGTGACCTTTCAAGCCCTGACTTTGAAGCTCGCGCGCGAGGACCCGGTTCGCCCGCTGATGGAGCGCGCTCTCGAGCTTGCCGATCAACTCCTGCGGGATGCCCGGGAGCGCGTCGCTCAACTCCGGGAGGCCGGGCATCAGGGCAACCTGGTCGACGCCATCGACAAGGTCGGCCGCGACCTCTTCGCAGGACGGTCTGAGCAGGTTAGCGTCATCCAAACCGGTAAGTTACGGCCGCTGCGGGCGTTTGCCGCGGAGGAGTTGTTCTGGATCGCCCGGGAGGCGCTGAGTAACATCCAACAGCATGCCGGAGCCCACCGGGTCGAAGTCGAGCTCCACTTCGCGCGCGAGCACCTGAGACTGGTCATACGGGATGACGGTCTTGGCATCGTAGCGCAAATCCATGCCCATGCGGCCGGGCGAGGACATCTGGGCGTCGATGGGATGCGCGAACGTGCGCAACAGATTGGCGCGCGCCTGGACATGCTACAAAACCCCGCCGGAACGGGTGTCGAGGTACGGGTCACGGTGCCTGCCGCCGCGGCCTACGTTCGGGCTATGTCGCGTTGGCGCAAAATCGCGTCCCACCTCGCGGGGCTGATTGGACAGCAGCGTTCAGCTAAACGGGTTTAGCAGCCGGACACCCGTAGGCGCGTAATGTGCGATATTGCGAGTCACCACCGTAAGATCATTGATAAGGGCAGTCGCGGCAATCTGTTTGTCGAGGGGGTTCTCGCGGTTCGGTACGCGCAGCCGTCCCCAGATCTCAGCAGACTCCTGGTCGAATGGCAGGATGGCGTCGTCAAATCGATCTATTACCCGTTCCAGCCAGCGCTCCAGCACGCGTGCCTGCGATTCATCGCCGCGATGTCGGATGATTTCGATACCCTGCCGCATTTCGCCGATGGTGATCACCGAAAGGTACATCGGAACGTTCTGCCTGTCGGCTTCTGCAAAGAACTGGCGTACTCCCGAATTCGCATTTTCTTTCTTGCGTGCCTCGCTGATGACGTCTGTGTCGATCAGGTACATGATCAGCTGCGGGTATCGACCTGGTGACGTGCGAAGTCCTCGTCGCGGCCTACGTTGGGCATGGCCGCCAACACTGCTGCAAGGCTACGCCGCCTCGGGCCGCGCAGCGCAGCCTCCAGGATTTCCCGATGCTCTTGCTCGGCGCTACGATTGTGTTTTGCGGCACGCTGCTTGAGCGCTTTAACAAGCTCATCCGACAAATTGCGAACTACGAGTTGCGCCATTGGCCTCTTCCTTCGAGTGACGCTATCAACGCTAGCACCTTCGGTCGAAATCTGCAATCATTGATAGCACTGCCAGGCGCAAGCGTGGGCCGCGAGCTGGAACGCGCGCAGGACCCGGCGTGACCAGCGCCCGTCACTCGGCCGGCGGACTCCCGATCGTCCCCATGGCAAAAGCCAAGGCCGCGGCGGCCGTATGCGCACTGGCCCGCGCGTCCTCGACCTGCGTTTCCGCCTGGACCATCGCATTCTCCTCCGTCGCGAGGTCGGTGTAAGTTCCCACTCCGTGTTGGAAGGAGCGTAACGCCGCGTCGTACGCCGTATGCGCTGCCTGACTCAACGCGGTGGCCGCCTCGTACTCTGCAAGGCTCGTGACCAGGCCGTTGTAAGCTTTCACGACCTGTTGGGAGGCACAGTCCCGGGTCTCCTCGAGCTTCTCCTGCGCCTCGCGTACCTTGGAGCGGGCCACCGAGATCTGGCTCGAGCGCATGCCGCCGTCGTAGAGCGGGATACTGAACGACAGCAGAATGTTGGCCCCGGGTCGATCGATACTCGAGTAAGGTTTTCCGTCCGAGCTGACCGCGCCCATATTCTGGAAAGCATGTGCCGACACGGAGATGACCGGGTAGTAGGCACGTTGCGCGCCTTTGAGGGAGGCCTCGGCCGAATCGACCTGTCCCAGCGCCGCCAACACATCCGGCCGGCGGACCAGCGCCTGTTTGATCGCTTCGCGGACAGATTGCTGGGGAGCTTGCGGCAACGGTGTTTCCGCACTATCGGCGACATTGAGCTGCGTTCCGGCATCGATGCCCAGAGACGTGATGAGGTTGGCCATTGCGGTTGTCGTGGCACCCTCGGCGGCCGTCAGGTTATACCGGGCTTGCGCGGTCTCCCGCTCCGCCTGCGCTACGGACACGACGGTGGCCAGGCCATTGTTCCGTTTTGCCATGGCGGCGTCTCGAGTCGTCTGAGCGGTGCTCAGTGCCTTCTGCGCGGCGTGCAGTCTGCCCCGCGCCGCGCCCAGATCGAAGTAGGCCTGCGTCACGGAGAAGATCACGGACTGGTGTGTGCCGGTGAACGCGACATTCGCCACGAACGAATCCGCCCGTGCCGCCTGCAGCGAGGCATCGCGGCGCCCGAAGTCGAACAACAGCCACTTCAGTGCCAGGGAGGGAATGAGTTCCTGGGTGTGGGACTCAAAGAAACCCTTGGGAACCAGGCTTTTTGGAGCCGGCAGAGGCGTGTGCTCATAGCCCCCCAGCGCCTCGAGCGACAATTGCGGCAGGAACTGACTTTCTACCAATCCCTCCGCCGCGGCGGCCGCTCGTGCGATCTCCCAGGCGGCGCGGGTTTTAGGGTTGGTGCGCTCCGCCAGGTCAATGAGTTCCGCCAGCTCGTACTGTTTTTTCAGCACAGGCGCTGCATGATCGCCGACTTGGGCCGCCCGCGCACCAGCACTTTCCGGAATCGGCCAGGGCCGGTCCGGGCTGGATGGTGCCTGGGCCGACGCCGAGCGCGCCAGCAGTAGCGCGGACCCCAACAATACCGCCGGCGCCCACACTGCCGCAGGCGCCCAAGCTGCCGCAGGTCCCGACAGCTGCTCTGTGGCCACGGTGGCGGCGATCGCCCTACGATGCTCGATGGATGTCATACGTTGTAACAAAAGCCTCTCCGGCGGCTCGCTCCACGTCCGTCACCTGCGTAGTTCCGACGGTGGGGTGGGAATGCTTGGGTAACATGCTCAGCTCGAAACGACGCACGAGGTCGAAGTGACGCACCCGAACCAGCGCCTGGACCATCCTGGCACGCGCTTCTTCCGGATCGCCTGCACGCTTCAGAACCGCATTGATCGACTCGTGTGCTTCCTTCAAAGCGGCCTGGAGTCGCGGCATGGCCGATTCGGGCCAGAGCAGGGTGAAAACCAGTGTCATGATGACGTTGCCCAACACAATGCCGGCAATCCGGTCCCGCAACACCGTCAGATCGGTCGCCGGTCCATAGCCCTGCAGGATCCCGAGGAAAAAGGCGAAGGCAATCTGCAGTCCGGCGTAGGCAAGCAACTCGCTGCTGGTTGCCACCCACGCCGCGCCCGCCGATACGGCCGCGATCAGCAGGCACAACTGTCCGATGTCGGTCATATGAGGCAACACGTACACGATACACAGTCCCGCCGCGAGGCCGCCGATGAGCGCTCCGGAAATCCTGAGCACCAGCTTATGTACGGTTTCGCCCAGGCTCCCGAGTGCCACAAAGAAACACGTCACGATGGAAGTGCGCATGCCCGGCCAGTCGAGCATGGTGTAGATGAAATAGACGATCATGACCGCGAGGGTGGATTTCAACGCGAACTGCCAGTGCGCCGGATTCGTGAAGGCATCGGGGACGAACAGGCGGCGCGCAGGTGCTTTTGAGGGGACTGCCGTTGCATTTGCTGGGAATGCCGTCGCGTCTGCGCGGCCTGCCGTGCCGGGCTGCGTCACCTCGTGCCGAAACTCCGTCAGGGCGGCCTCGAATGCCAACACCGCAGCTGCCCCATCCACCCCCGATGGCCCTTCCGCCTGCATGATGCCCGCGGTTTCGCCGTCCCACACGGCCCGGGACGCCCGAATGCTCAGGGCCAATGCCTTGCGTACCTCGACCGGATTTGTTTCCGGCAGTGCCTCGAGAATGACCAGCGCATCTGTCAGTCTGTCGAGCGCTGGCGCACGCCGCGGTTGTTTCCCGAGCAGTGAGACCAACAGCTCGCGCCAGAGAGCCAGGTGTCGATGCGTTGCATCCGTCAGCAGCGCGGCCTCCATCTCGCGCAACACCTTGCGCACCGTACGCCGGGTGAGGAGTGCCACGCTCTGCCCGAAGAGCAGATTCATCAGTACCGTGATCAGGACTGGCACCAACAGTACGACCCACAGCCACAGCGCCACCCGCGTGAGAGCCTCCGGGTTGGGCACGTCGTCCACCACCGATTGCAACATCACGAGCACGAATCCCGCCAGGTACGTGATCGGCCCGAGCGCGAAGGTACGCGCGGTGTACATGGCCAGGAAGGTGCTCAGCGCCATGGCAGGCAATCGCACGGCGGGCTCCGCCAGGTCGACCAACATCAGGCCCAGGGTCAGGACAATGGCCAGCGTCACCGCAAGCTGTCCGCCCAATGCCGTTTTTACGGTCGCTTTACGCTCGTCCTTGCTGATGAGAAAGACGATGTAGGCCATGTAGGTGGGCTCCGGAATCCGGAACACCATGGCAATGGCAACGGTGAGCGCGCATCCGGCGGCCATGTGGGCGACCGCCATGGCTCGTCCCTCTCGCGGCGCCAACTCGACAGCCAGAAATTCGACGAGCGCGCTGCGCGGCCGGGGTGCCTCAGTGATTGCCGCCATGTTGCACCTTGACGGAGGCCGTCATACCCACGTGCATGGCCTCCGGCGGCAAATGGTCGAGTCGAATCCAGACGGGGAAGCGCTGGGCGACCACTACCCAGTTGAGATCGCGTCCCACCTTGGGAAGGTCCGGACCGTCCTGATCGCTCGCCTGCACGCCTGCTCCGAGACTTTCCACCCGTCCGGTGAAGGCACGATCGCTCTCGGCCATGGTCCACACCGTGGCGTTGTCCCCAACCGCGATCCGTGGCAGCTCGGTCTCGCGGAAGTCAGCCACGGCATACCAGGCATCGGATTTGATGAGACTGAACAAAGGACGGCCTGACAGCGCGAAGGTGCCTGCCGCGATCTGCAGTCCTACCACGATCCCGGCAAAAGGTGCCCGCAAGGTCGTCAGGCTCAGATTTCGCGCCGCCAGCGCTTCGGCGGCTTCGGCGCCCTCGAGTTGGGCCCGAAGACTCGAGGTATCTCCGACCGCCTGGCGTGCCTGGGTGGCGCTGTGAGTCAACGCCTGGAGGGAGGCGAGGGCGGTGGCCTCGTTGGTCCGCGCTTCGTCGATCTGCTGTTGGGTTACATATCCGGGCCCGAGTAAAGGCTCGAGCCGTTTGAGCGATTCTTCGGACAGGCGAAGTTGCTGTCGAGCACGCGCGACCTGATTTTCGGCCGCCTGAGCGCCTGAGTCCTGTGCGGACACCTGGCGCCCGGTGAGATCGATCTGCGCCTTCAATGCCACCACTTGCGCGTGGGCCTGGCGCAACTGCAGTTCGTATGGCGCGGGATCGATGAGTAGGAGCGGTGCACCGGCCTCTACGTGTTGATCGTTCGAGATCAGAACGCGGGTGATGCGTCCATTGATCTCAGATGCCATTGCCGCGCTGTACGCGAAAATGCGCGCATCGTGTGTGCGCGGGCGTCGGTCGATCGCAAAGACAACCCACACGCCCAATACGACCGCCGCAAGGATGACCGTCGCGGCAATGAACTTTCCACGCAACGTGACGCCCGTGCTCTCGTGCGAAGCCTCGTTCACATTGGCCTCGTCAAGCGAGCCAGACCAACCAGAGCGCGAAATTGACCGCGCAGCCGAAGGCCAGCAGCACGACCAGTGGAGCCGGTATCTCCTCCAGCAGCCCGGTGAGCTTCAAAATCGCTCGCGCGAGGATTGACATCGCGAGGCCCAACAGCGCGCACACCATCCAGGAGGGAAAATACGAGCCCAGAATGTTTCTGGACGGCGCGCCATCGCAGCCCGCCAACAGGAGGGATAAACAGATCCACGCAATGAGCCTCGACACGGTGAGCCTCGACACAGTCATGCGGCCTAGTGTCACGGCAGATCCGCGCAAATGAATTCCCCCGTTTGGGGGAGAGGCGTGTGCACGCTGGGTTCCCGTGCCGGACAGGTCATCGAGAAGCGCAACTCGGCCACCTCCGCTCGGGATCGGTGACTGCGTTGCATGATGATGTGTCCAATACAACCTACATACACAACATCGTTAGACGCGGTTGTTGTTTCGTTGCCCCGTCCTCCGAGGTGATTCAGGCCAGTCGCGCCCCCGACCTGGCTCCTCCACTCAAGGGGAGGGTGACTACCACCGCGCGACCAGAAGCTGTTCCGATATACCGGAATTTTCCGCGAAGGGTGCTCATGTGGCGCAAAATTCCGATAAATACGGAAATGATTGCTGCTAGGCGACCGCCAAGCTATTATTCCTTAAATATCGGAATTATTGCTCGCGGGGTTCGCTCCCTATGCTAAGTTCGCGATGCGTCGGAACACCAGTGAGCTCTCTGGTTGAACTCGGTCAGGCAGTGCGACGTTCCCGTAAAGCTCAGCAACTGCGCATCGACGATGCCGCTGGGCTCTGCGGAGTCTCAACCGACGTGCTCTCCCGGCTGGAAAATGGCCTTCCCATTACCACCAATCGGCTGCTGCTGATCCTCGAGGGACTTGGTATGCAGATTGCCATCGCAGACCCAGCGACAGTGGTCCATGGCTGATTGGCTCGGACTTGACGTCTATCAGGCCCGCAAACTCGTGGGCCTTCTGCGCTTTGACCCTCAGGATGAGCTCTTCGAGTTTAACTATGCACCGGAGTGGTTACGGCGCCCCGAGTCTTTCGCTCTTTCTCCGCATTTACCCAAATCCGGCGGGGATGGCCTCGAATCAGGCGACACCTCGGGCGCGGTAGTGGCGAGTCACCCATCCGGTGCGGTGCGAAGATTCCTTGAAAATCTCCTTCCCGAAGGGCGGGGCCTCGATGCGGTGATCGCGGCCCATAAGATCGCCAGATCCAACACATTTGGATTGCTTCGGGTGCTGGGTCGTGAGACGGCAGGCGCCCTGTCTTTCTTACCCCAAGGCACATTACCAGAAGAAATGCTGACGGCTCGCAGGCCCATCGCGCACGACGAGCTTCGAGCTCGGATTGCCGAGCGCGACAGGCTACCCTTCTCTGTCTGGGACGGTCGCGTGCGTCTCTCGATAGCAGGCTACCAGGACAAGATCGCCGTGTATGAGGAAGGTGGAGAGCTTGCACTGGTGGACGGAGCGTTGTCCTCTACGCATATCCTGAAGCCTGAGCCCGTTGATCCTCGCCTGCCGCACCTGGTTGCCAACGAGCATTTCTGCCTGAGTCTTGCCCAGGCTCTGGGCATAGCGGCCGCACCGGCCACCATCATGCGGCTGCCCGAACCGGTGCTCAAGGTGCAACGCTTCGACAGGGTGCGCACGCAAGAGGGTGTCGAGCGGCTGCACATCGTTGATGGCTGTCAGATGTTGGATATGACATCCTCCTACAAGTATGAGCGCCCCTTCGGATCCGGGCGCGACGTGCGTGACATCCGCGACGGGGCAAGCCTTCAGAAGCTTTTCGCCGCGAGAAATTTGAGCGTTGGTCCGGCGCAGTTCGCCCTGCAGTTGCTGCGCTGGAGTCTGTTCCACGTCCTCATCGGTAATGCCGATGCGCATGGCAAGAACCTCTCCTGCTTTGTCACCGCACAGGGGCTGAAGCTTGCGCCGGCCTACGACCTTCTGAGCGCCCAAGCGTACCCGGGGGTCGATCAGACTCTGGCAATGGCTGTTGGAGATGAGTTTGACGCCAGCGCCGTGCAGGCGTACGACTGGGCGTTGTTCGGTGCGCGGTGCGGTATAGCTCGCCCCGTTGTCGTCCGCGAGCTCAAAAGCATGGCTGCGCGTGCGCCGGCCAGGGCGCATGCGCTTCTGACAGGTCCTCACTACACCATTGAAGAACGAGACACTCTCAAAGCGATAGTGTCTTTCATCGAAGCGCAAGCCGCCCGGTTCCTCGAGGCTGCAGGGCTCCTGCGCAGTATTAGTCTGGATTGACTTGGCGGCGCGGCGGCTCGATGCGAAGCTCACTTCGCCCCCGGCGGTTTCGCCCCCGGGCCCGCTCCCCCTTTGCCAGTATGCTCGCGATCCGCCTCCGGCGAGCCGGTGTCCGTGCTTTGTCCGTGATGGCGCTGCTGCCGGCTGCCGCTGTCCTTTGGCTTTGCGGGTGTGGTCGAATCCTTCGGCCCGGGCTGTGAGGGGTGTGTCATGGCGTCTTCTCCATTTGCGTCGAGTTGGAAGTCAGGGGTAGCCGGGGCACGTGGTATTCATCGAGGATGCGCTCGATTGCCGGCTGCTCCCGGCTCAGAATCGCATCCACCTGCGTCCGCAATGTCGTCTCACCACGGCTGATGCCCATCGAGATGTCATAGGCCATCGGCCACACCCCTTCATCCAACACGGGAGTGACCGGCTGCACGACCAGCCGGGTCGGCGCCCGGCTCGCGAAATAGCCCGCCAGTGGCCCCCAGATCAACCCCACCTCGATCTCGCCACTGGCAACGGCGTCGACGATCCTGGCCGGCGGGTTAGGGTGCTCGTAATCCCCGTAGACCGTGTAACCTCGGACATTCTGTACCACCCCGCGCCGCGCCAGTGCGTGCGCGGGCGGAGTGTTCATGGCGTCGGCCCCGATCATCTGTACGCCGACCGGAATGGCCTTCAGGCGAGGATCATCCAATGTCAGGCGGCCCAGTTTGCTGTCGGCGCGTGACACAAAGACGTAGGTCGAGCGGTAATACGGACGTGTCGTCAGTACCCGCTCCAGGCCCGTCGCAACACCGGGCCAGAGATCACACTTCGCCTCGGTCAGGGTATTGCGTACATAGCCGCGGCGTTGCGCCCACCAGAGGTAGCGCAGCGGCACACCCAGGTCTGTGGCCACCAGCTCGGCCAACCGGTTTTCAAACCCCTGCTGATCCTGGTTGGAAAAGGGCAGGTTGTTGGGATCCGCGCAGACCACCAGGTCACGCCGCTGTGTTGTCTGTGCGGCCGGTTGACCCATGGCGCTCGTCGACGAGCTCCCTGCAGTCTGCCCTGACCGGATCGCAAGGGCTGCGTCTTGCGCCCGGGCGCCGCCAGGCACGAGTACGAGCCAGGCGAGCGCGACCGAGCAGGCAGCGAGGAAACCCCCGATGGGGGCGACCCTTGCGAATCCTCGACGCTCAGTGCGATTCACTCGGCAGGCCCTTGCAGGGTCGTGCCGTAGTCGTTCGTGGTCTTCGGCGGAGCTCCCCACCCTGTATCCTGGCCCGCCGATTTCGGCACCGGTGCCGGAGTTTGTGAAGGTGTCGGCCCGTTCTGCGCCGCCAAGGTCTGTGGTAAGGACATGGACCGGACGTACGCCGCAATCTCCCACAACTGTTGATCCGGCACCTTGCCGCCCCAGGAGGGCATGCCGTTGGGTCGTCCTTCCACCAGGGTCTGGTGGATCTGCTCCAGCCGGCCGCCGTAGATCCACTGGCCATCCATCAGGGAGGGGCCCATGCCGCCGCCGCCGCTGGAGTGGCAGCCCGAGCAGTTGTACTGTTGAAACAGCCGCTTGCCATCGGTTACCGCCTGCGGGTTGTCGTAGTAGGCCGCCGCACGAGGATCGGTCGTGATCAACGTGTGGTTGACGCCCGGCTCCAGGGCCGAATCGATCACACCCTGGATGTTGGTCGTTGGAACCGCTGCCTGGGCGGCGCCCGGTGAAGAGCCATGGTGACAGGCCGTGAGCAAGGCCACGAGCGTGCCTACGCACACCCGGGGCACGGCTTTTCCGATGGTGCCCGGCAGGGCGCGGTCTCCCAGGCACACGGACGTGCCCCGCCGCCGCAGGTGGCGGAGGCTTTGGCAAAAACCACGCTTTTTGCCGAAGCCACGCTGGGCCGGGCACGGTGCGACGCATGCGTCGCACGGATTGACCCGCGAGGGGCAACCCCGCTTGTGAGCGGGCGATTGCCCGCGCATCGTCCGGATCCAGCGTTTCCGACTAGTGGGGAAGCGCGAATACATAAAGCGTTCCTCCAGCAGTTGTGTACTTTGGTAAATCCGACATGACGCTGACCATGCCGAGCGCCGCGCTGCCATCGCGCGGGTCCACCGGTCCGGACACGACCGCTCCCGACCAACCTCCGACACCCGACAGGATCGCGATGTACTGGTGGCCGTCCGGGCCTTTATAACTGACGGGCTGGCCGATGATTCCGCTGTCGAGCTTGTACTTCCACAGAATGTCACCCGTCTTCGCATCAGCCGCTTTGAACCAGCCATCCATGGTTCCGTAAAACACCAGGTCACCCCCGGTGACCACTGTGCCCGACCACACCGGAAAGTTTTCCTTGATTTGCCAGACCGGCTGGCGTTGGACCGGATCCCAAGCCGTCACCGCACCGCGATTACCCCCGGGGCCCGGCTTCATGTGCACCAGCGCTCCGACGTACGGTGTCCCTGCGATGTAATTCACCTGCTCGTTCATCCAGTCCATGCACATATTCTCGTGCGGGATGTAGATCAATCCGGTGCGTGGACTGAAGCTGCTGGGCTGCCAGTCCTTGGCACCCGAGGCGGTGGGGCAGATATCCCGTACCGTCTCGCCTAACTTCGTCACTTTGTCCGGGTTCATGATCGGCCGGCCGGTCTGCAGGTCCACCCCCTTGGTGGAGTTGACCGGTCCGAAGGGGTCCGCCGAAAGTACCTGCCCGTTGGTGCGGTCGATGACATACACGTAGCCGTTGCGGTCCAGGTGAATCAAGACCTTGCGCATGTGGCCGCCAAAGGGCATGTCGAGCAGGATCTGCTCGTTGATACCGTCATAGTCGTGCTCATCATGAGGTGAGAACTGGTAGAACCAGTGCGCCTGGCCGCTCGCCGGATCCCGGGCAAAAATCCCCGCGGTCCATTTGTTGTCTCCGGGGCGCTGCTCCTGGTTCCAGGGGCCGGGGTTGCCGGTCCCGTGGTAGATCATGTGCAGCTCCGCGTCGTAACTGATCCATCCCCACATGTTGCCGCCGCCGATCTTCCATGCATCCGGCGGCCAGGACTTGACGCCGAGGTCCGTCCCCTGGTCACTGGTGTAGAAAGGCTTGAATTGAGGCCCGATCAACACATCCTTATCGGGGCCTGTGTTCCAGCCCTTCCACAGGAGTTTGCCGGAATTCTCGTCAAGGGCGATGACCCAGCCTCGAACGCCCAGCTCTCCGCCGGAGTTTCCCACGTAGACGCGGCCGTCCGCGACCACCGGTGCCATGGTGATCGACTCGCCCAGGTTGATGTTACCCAGTTGGGTGCGCCATACCGGTTTTCCGGTCTTCACATCCAGTGCGATCGTCTGCCCGTCCAGGGTGTTGAAAATGTACTTCCCGTGGCTGACCGAGCCACCGCGGTTGACCACGTCGCAACAGGCCACCCCCTGGCTTGCCGGCACCGGCCACGGTGAGAACTTCCATTTCAGCGGCGCTCCCGGCTTGGCCAGGTCGAGCGCATAGACATAGTTGGGGTACGCCGTCACGATATACATGGTGTTATCGGCGACGATCGGCGCTGCCTCCTGGCCCTTGTTGACCGCGAGCGAGAAGCTGAATTGTGGCTGCAGTAGCTTGACGTTCGCCGGTGTCAGCTCTGCCAGGGAGGAGTAGCGCGTGGAGGCATAGTTCTTCGACGGCATGGTCCACTGCCCATCGTCTTGCGGCGCATTCGCAGGGCTTGCCGCGGTATGCCCGGTTCCCGGTGTTGGGGCGGCCAGGGCATGTCCGATCTGCTCGGGAGTGAACACCTCATTTTCGGGGACCGGGGCGGGTACTGTCTGTGCCGTGGCGGGTCGTCCGGTCAAGGTCAATGGCACGATCGCGAGTAAGAGTGGAACCGTGAGTGAGTTTTTCATGGTCTTTGAGTTCCGTCAGCCCGCACAGCGCGGCAGTACGATGAAAGCAACAGCCGTCAGGAGCGTGGTGACGGCAAAGCCGATCCCATAAATCACGCCCCAGAAAGCCAGAAACCGTGTCCGCGCTGTCCTGATCTCGAGCGGCTCACGATGCCCGTCCGGGCCGACTTCCCGGGTTTTCTTCAGCGTGCCCCACGAAACCCAGGTGGCCGCAAGAGCGATCAGTACGCCCGAGGCGAGTGCTGCCACCATGGCCGGGTAACTCCAGCTGTAGCCGGCGACCGGAGCCGACATGCGATTGTCCCCCGGAAAGCACGGCCAGCTCGCCAGCCCGTACCCCACATTCAACTGCAGGAACCAGGCGAGCGGTCCGCCTGCGACGCCGAAGGCCAATTCCCACAACGACACCCGTATCGGCCGTGGCGTGGGATCGCGCGACAATGCCTGCTCTGACGAGCTCATGTGCCGAACCCCAGGTACGGACTGATGTAGTAAGTTGCAAACACGAACAGCCAGACCACGTCCACGAAATGCCAATACAACACCCCGGCGGAAATCGTCAGCCGGCGGCGCGGGCTGAAGTAATCCAGCGCGGTCCACAGAAAGAGTGCCGCAAGGATTCCAAGTCCCACGACCACGTGAGCCATGTGGAAGCCGGTCGTCACGTAGTACAGCGAGGCGAAGCTCGAGGTCCCCAGCGAAAATGGCTTGGAGTGCCATTCATAGCCTTGCACGATGGCAAACACGACACCCATGACGAAGGCGCCTCCGAAGCCCCACAGCGCCTGTCCCGGGCGCCGGTCCAGGATTCCCCGCTCACCGATCCACGCCACACCGCTGGATGCCACGAGCAGAATGGTGTCGGGAAGCGCCAGCTTCAGAGTGGGACGCGGTTCCAGCACCCACCCGTGCGGCGCGGAAGCGCCCGTGTAGTAGTAGGAAAACAGCAGGTAAGCAAACAGCGCGGCTTCGGTCGCCACCAGTGTGCCGACACCCCAGTAGCCGATGCCGTGGCGGCCGATCGGGCCGATCGGAATGTTTTTCGGCTCGACGAGCGCGATCGCGGGCGAGTCAGCCATGGACGGGCTCCTGTACTGGCGGAGGCTCGCGCTCGCGCAGGTCTCTTCGCGGCCACAACCAGGCGAGCAATGCTCCAATGGTGGCGATGGCTCCGACGGCAGCCAGGATCCAGAGTTTCACCAGCACCCCGACGAAGATGGCGGACGTGGCAACGGCTAACAGGAATGGGGCGTAACTGTCCTCCGGCATCTCGAGCACCATGTCCGGCTCGGCATCCAGAGGAGTCGTCGCAATGGTCTCCTTGCCCTCATCCAGCAACAGGCCTCGATCGATTGACGATCGGGCCGGCTCTCCCAGCCGGTCTTCCCACAGCGGGTGCCGGGAAGCCACTGTAGGAATGACAGCGAAGTTGTAAGGAGGAGGCGGGGAGGGAACCGACCATTCCAGCGTATGCGCATCCCATGGATTGGCTCCCGCCGTCGCACCGCTCTTCAGGCTCTTCAGCACGTTGATCAGAAACAACAGGATGCCCACGGCCAGCAGGAAGCTGCCCACCGTGGTGATCATGTTGAGTGTGTCCCACCCCATCCCATCGGGGTACGTATAGATCCTGCGCGGCATGCCCCACAGTCCGGTGAGATGCATCGGCAGGAAGGCCAGGTTGAAGCCGATGAAGGTGAGCCAGAAGTTCCAGCGTCCCAGGCGCTCATCCATCAGGCGTCCGGTCATTTTCGGAAACCAGAAATACACCGCTCCCAGGACCGGGAAGACGTTGATGCCGATCAGCACGTAATGGATGTGGGCCACTACGAAGTAGGTGTCCGTGAGCTGCCAGTCCACCGGCACACTCGCGGTCATGAACCCCGACACCCCACCGATGACGAACAGCAGGATCATGGAGGCGAAGTAGAGAAAGGCGGTGGTGATCACGGGGCGGCCCAGCCAGATGGTCGCCAGCCAGGCGAATACCGCTACCGCCGAGGGCATGACGATCACAATGGATGCACCTGAAAAGAACGCCATTCCCATCGTTGGCAGCCCGGTGGCGAACATGTGATGCACCCAGACCCCGAACCCCAGGATCATGGTGGCCACTGTCGACAGCACCAGCAGCGTGTATCCCACGACAGGCCTGCGGCAGAACACCGGCAAGCCGTCCGACACCATGCCCATCGCCGGCAGTACGATCGCATAGACCCACGGATGCGCGAATATCCAGAAGAGGTGCTGCCACAAGAGCGGTTGTCCCGCGTTGGCCGGTTGGAAGAAATGGGTGCCGAATTGCCTGTCCATCCATAACAGGAAAAAAGCCAGGCTCACCGCGGGCACCACGAGCAGGTTTGCGACGTTCGCCGTCAGGGTACCCCAGATCATGATCGGCATTCGGTCGAGTGACATACCCGGCGCGCGCGTCCGCATGGCCGTCACCAGGAAGTTTGCCGCTCCCACCGTCGTCGAGATACCAAACAGCACCATTCCCAGGGCGTAAAAGTCCTCGTTCAGTCCCGGGTTGTAATCGCGCTCCGCCAAAGGCACGTAGTTGAACCAACCGTCGTTGGGCCCGTTGCCCGTCAGGAACCCGACATAGAGGAAAATGCCGGACGCGAGGTAAATCCAATAGCTGAAGGCATTCAGTCGTGGAAACGCCATGTCACGACTGCCTAGCAGCAACGGCCACAGGTAATTCGAGAACCCTGACAGGATCGGTAGGGCATAGAGAAAAATCATGGTCATGCCATGAGTGGAAAAGAGCTGGTTGTACTGGTCTGGTGTCAGCAGCTCCTTGTTCGGCCCGGCGAGCTGCAGCCGCATGAGCAGCGCCTCGATCCCTCCGAACAGCAGGAATATGAATGCGGTGACGATGTAGCGGGTTCCGATGTGCTTGTGGTCCACCGTGCTCAGAAAGCCTTTCAGGCCGGGCTCCGTTTCCCACAGCTCCATCATCCGGGCCTGGTGGGGCACGCTGTCGATTCCGATGCGGGGTGTCCGATAGGCTGCAGCCTTCATTGGAGCGTCTCCAGGTAGGCGAGCGTGTCCGATAACTGCTGCACCGTCAGATCCTGATTGGGCATCAACGTCCCTGGCTTCAGTTGCTGGGCCCCCTCGATCCAGGCACCCAGTACTCCGACACCGTTGGTCAACGTGCCG
>Ga0070741_10010411_pt1 | contig 17572 bp, 16 predicted proteins | sample Coa_R1_4_FD_66440 | JGI IMG/M metagenome (GOLD analysis project Ga0070741, IMG submission 66440) | Surface soil microbial communities from Centralia Pennsylvania, which are recovering from an underground coalmine fire - Coalmine... | ecosystem: Environmental > Terrestrial > Soil > Unclassified ...
AAAGCCCGCAATCGCGCTCAAGTCCGCAGGCCGGGGCGCCGATGACATGCCGTTGGGGCCGGGGCCTGCGCGCGCAGGCCGAGGCGGAGCTCGGGGAGCAGGAGCATGCGGGGCAAGGCAGGGCTGCACCGCCGGTCGACGGCCGGCGCCGTCTGGCGGCACGCCGTCGCCGTCACCGTGACGGCCGGGGTGGCCGCCGTGGGGCTGGCGTTCGGGCCGGCGGCCGAGGCCACGACGACGGGGTCGCACGCCGCGGCGGCCATCCCGCGCGAGGCCCCCGCGGGCAACGCCTTCTACGCGCCCCGCAGCCTGCCGAGGGGTCGCCCCGGCGACATCATCTGGACCCGCCCGATCGCGGCGCCGAAGGGCGCCCGGGCCTGGAAGGTCCTCTACCACTCGCAGGCGCTCGACGGTCGCGACATCGCGGTGTCGGGTGTGATCGTCACGCCGACCGGCGGCGCGCCCAACGGCGGGCGCACGATCGTGAGCTGGGCCCACGGCACCAGGGGGATCGCCGACTCGTGCGCCCCGTCGCGGCGGCGCACGGTCGTGGCCGAGATCCCCGGCATCGACGACTACCTCGAGGCCGGCTACACGGTCGCCGCCACCGACTACGAGGGGCTCGGCACGCCCGGCGTGCACCCCTACCTCGTGGGCGACAGCGAGGCGCGCGGGATCCTCGACATCGCCCGGGCGGCGCGCCGGTTCAAGGACGCGCAGGCCGGTGACGGCGACGTCATCATCGCCGGGCACTCGCAGGGCGGGCAGGGCGCGGTGTTCGCGGGCGAGATCGCGCCCGACTACGCGCCCGACCTCCACGTGCTCGGTGTGGCCGCGCTCGCACCCGCGACCGAGCTGACGACGATGCTGCCGGTCGCGTCGACACTGCCCGACACCCTCGGGTACGTCGTCATGGGCCTGATCGGCTTCCGGGCCGCGTACCCGACCGCCGACCCCACACCGGTGCTCGCCGACCCCGTCACGAAGGACCTCGCCGTCGTCGAGCACACGTGTGCCGACGGCGTCATGAAGCACTTCTCGACGTCGCCGGGTCGGGTGATCGCGCAGAACCCGGCGGACGTCAACCCGTTCCCGCAGCTCATGCAGGAGAACACGCCCGGCAGCGTGAAGATGACGGTGCCCATGTTCGTCGCGCAGGGCGACAAGGACGACACGGTGCTCCAGCCGTTCACCGACACGTTCGTGAAGCGCGCGTGCGCGCACGGCGACACGATCGAGTACCGCGTGTACCCCGGCACCGATCACTACACGGTCAGGGACGCGTCACGCCCGAACATGCTGGCGTGGATGGCCGACCGCGTCGCCGGACGCGCGGCCGACTCAAACTGCTGACGCGAGCGGCGGGCTCACCGCGACCGGGGTCGGCGGGCGCACGAGCAGCACGAGCTCGTCACCGCCGAGCACCTTCCGCTCCACGACCCTGAATCCGAGCCGCCGTTCGTAGAGGCGGACCTGCGCGCGGGCCCGGCGGTCGCCCACGGGACGCTGCACGGTCGCCGCCATCGCCGTGTGCGGGCCACACGCGCCGACGAGCTCGACTGCGAAGGCGATGCCGGCCCCGGCGTCGGCCGCCGAGAACTCGCCGACGACGACGGCGCCCGGCTCGTGGCGCCGGATCCCTCGCACGACCCACAGCATCCGGCGCAGCCGGTTCCGGTGCAGCGCCGCACCGGCGACCGACGCGACGACGACGAACTGCACGACGCGGGGCAGGCGCGGCCCGAGCCAACCCGCGACGACGGCCGTCACGGCGAGGGGAAGCGGCCGCACGCCTCCGGCTCCGACGACCGCGGTCCGCTCGCGGTTGATGAGGCTGGGCATGACCAGCCGGAGCCGGAAGTAGTTGCCCAGGAGCCGCGCGGTGCGGACGGCCGGCCGTTCGTCGGGACGAGCGAACGCATCGGTCACGATCTCGGCTGCGCGCCACGCGGTCGACGCGCCGACGACCTCGGCCACTCCCCCACCCGCGGCGACGATGCGCTCCACGCGGCCCATTGCGGGGGCAGCCTCGCGCACCGGCGCGCCGGCCGGGCGGATCGGCCCGGTCGCCAGCGGCGGAAGCACCGCGAACGGGGAAGAAGCGGGACGAGCCGGCTCAGGAGTCTCGGGGGCCCTGCCGATCATGAGGTGGTGAACACGCGCGTCCGGCCGCTCGACCCGGAGACCCTGAAGCAGCGCCTGCTCGACGAGGTCACGCAGCTGCCCGTCGGGCACGACGCGGCGCTGCGGCTCCTGGTCCTGTTCGACGACCCGCACGTGTCGACGGCGTCGGTCGGCCTCGTCATCGAGTCCGACCCCGCGCTCACGGTGCAGGTGCTGCGGACCGCGAACTCGCCGTTCTACGGCCTGTCCCGGCGCGTCGGGAGCGTCCGGCAGGCGATCACCGTCCTCGGGTTCGCGATGGTCCGGTCGCTCGCGGCGGCCAAGATCTTCAAGCTCGGCGCCCGGGACGCGGCCAACATCCCCGAGTCCTTCTGGCGGCACTCGTTCACGACCGCCGCGGCCGCGTCGGTGCTCGCCCGGCCCCAGGGCATGGCGTCGAGCGACGCGTTCAGCGCCGGGCTCCTCGTCGACATCGGCGCCGCGCTCCTCCGCCGCAACGACCCGGCCCGCTACGGCGAGGTGCTGCGGCTCACCACCCGGGGCGTGTCGGTCATCGACTCCGAGCGCGAGGTCTTCGGGCTCGCGCACCCCGAGGTGAGCGGCTTCGCGCTCGAACGTCTCCGCTTCCCGGCCGACGTGGCCACCGCCGTCGCCGAACACCACCTCATGCCCGCGCGCGGCTCGGGTCCGCTCGGGCGCACGTTGTTCCTCGCCGACCTCCTCGCGCACGAGCTCGAGCAGACGCCCTACGAGGCCGGCGCGACCCTCGCGACCGGGCTCGAGTGGCTCGGGATCGACGCCGCCGAGGGTGCCCGCCTGCTCGACCAGACCCGGGCCAGCGCCCGCAAGGTCGAGCCGCTCCAGTCGCTCATCGCGACCACCTGAGCGTCCGGGCACCGCGCGCGGGGCGCGCACCCGGGACCGTCAGGCAGGGCCACTAGCCTCTGCCGGAGATGTCCAGCCCTGCCACCGGCACGGCCGCGACGGGGGCGGCCGACGCGAACCTGCCGGTCATCGAAGTCGAGCACCTGACGAAGCGCTACAGCAGCGACGTCCTGGCGGTCGACGATCTGGGCTTCCAGGTGGCGCGAGGCGAGGTGTGCGGGCTGCTCGGCCCGAACGGCGCGGGCAAGACGACGACGCTGCGCATGCTCGTCGGCTTGATCCGCCCGACGAGTGGCGCGACGCGCATCTTCGGCACCGAGATCCACCCGAGCTCGCCCGTGCTCGCCCGCGTCGGGACGATGATCGAGCATGCCGCGTTCGTCCCCTACCTGACCGGCATGGTCAACCTGCGCCTCTACTGGGAGGCGGGCGGCGGCGACTTCGGTGACGCGAACCTCGACGAGGCGCTCGCGATCGCGGACCTCGGGACCGCGATCGACCGCAAGGTCAAGACCTATTCGCAGGGGATGCGTCAGCGGCTCGGCATCGCGCGCGCGCTCCTCGGCCGTCCCGAGGTGCTGATCCTCGACGAGCCGACCAACGGCCTCGACCCGGGCGAGATGCGGGAGGTCCGCGATCTCTTGCGCCGGCTCGCGGACCGGGGCGCGACCGTGCTGCTGTCGAGCCACCTTCTCTCCGAGGTCGAGCAGGTGTGCAGCCACGCGGTGGTGATGGACCGCGGTCGGCTGGTCGCGGCCGGCCTCGTCGCCGATCTCGTCCAGGCGTCGACGTCCGCGTACTTCGAGGTCGACGACGCGGCACGTGCCGAGGAGGTGATCCGCGCCATGGCGGGTGTGCGCGGTGTCCGCCCCGAGCAGCCCGGCCTCTCGGTCGACCTCGACGGGGCCCGCCGCTCCGACGTGGTCGCCGCCCTCGTGCACGCGGGGATCGCGGTCGAGACCGTCCAGTCGCGGCACCGGCTCGAGGACGCGTTCCTCGGCCTGCTCGCCGAGGAGGGCTGACGTGCTGTCGCTGTTCGGCACCGAGATGTCGAAGCAGTGGCGCCGGCCGCGCACCTATGTCGCGCTCGGGCTCACGGTGGCCGTCCCGATCATCGTCGTCACGGCGTTGAAGGCGAATCCCCCGTCGACGCCCCGCGGCGGCGAGGGCGACTTCTTCTTCTTCCTCGCGACGCGGACCGGTCTGTTCCTCCCCGTCGCCGCGCTCCGCGTGATGAGCCGGTTCCTGCTCGTCATCGTGGTCGCGCTGTTCGCCGGGGACGCGATCGCGTCCGAGGCGAGCTGGGGGAACCTGCGCGCGATGCTCGTGCGCCCGCTCGGGCGCGGGCGGTTGCTGTCGTCGAAGTTGGTCTCGGCCGCGCTGCTCGGCCTCATCGGGACCGCGCTCATCGTCGTCACGGGTCTGGTCGTCGGCGGCATCGCCTACGGCTGGCACCCGATCAGCTCGATCCACCTGACCACGACGCTCGGACCACTCGGCGTCGGTCCGTCGACGCTGCACTGGATCTTCAACCTCGGCATCGCGGTGCTCTACGTGTTCTGGAGCCTGTCGAGCGTCGTCGCGTTCGCGTTCATGGTCTCGACGATGACCGATTCGCCGGCCGGGGCCGTCTTCGCGGGGTTCGGGATCTACGTGTTCTCGCAGATCCTCGACGGCATCTCGTCGCTGGGCTCGATCCGCTACGCCCTGCCCACGCACTACTTCGACGCCTGGGACGCGCTCTTCCGCCCGAAGGGCGGGTTCTTCCGGCTCGGCACCGGCCAGGTCGAGGGTTGGACGTCGGACATGACGCGCGGCGTCCTGCTCCCGATCGCCTACGTCCTCGTCTTCCTCGGCATCGCCTGGTACCACTTCCGCCGCAAGGACGTCCTGTCCTGACGCCCCCCCACCGCGGGTCGGTCGAGTCAGTCGGCCGGGTCAGTCGAACAGCACGGGCAGCGACGCCGGAGAGCGGAAGGCCATGCCCGTGATGTGCACGTCGTCGGCCTCGGGGTCGAGGCGCAGGTTCGGGAGCCGGTCGAGCACCTTGTCGAGGACGACGGCCGTCTCCATGCGTGCGAGGTGGATGCCGAGACACATGTGGGGCCCGAACGCGAACGCCATGTGCTGCTGCGGGTCGCGGAAGAGGTCGAAGCGATCCGGCGCGTCCCACCGGCTCGGGTCGCGGTTCGCAGCACCGATGGTGACGCTCAGTATCGAGCCGGCCGGGACCGCGACGCCGCCGAGCTCCACGTCGCGCACCGCGGTGCGCATGATCCCGGTCAGCGGCGGCTCCCAACGCAGGCCCTCCTCGATCGCCTGCGCCGCGAGGGAGCGGTCGGCGCGCAGCGCGTCGAGCTGCTCGGGCCGCGTGAGGAGGCCGAAGAAGAGGTTGCTCGACGACCGGTAGGTCGTCTCCGCGCCGGCGGGCAGGAGCAGGCGCAGGAAGGCGAAGATGTCCTCGTCGGTGAGACGCTGGCCGTCGAGCTCGGCGCCCGCGAGAACCGTGATCACGTCGTCGGCCGGCTCCCGCCGGCGCTGGGCCAGGATCCCGGCGAAGTACTCGCGCAGGTCGCCGGACGCCCGCACGGCGCGGTCCCAGTCGACGCCGAGGCTGATGATCTCGACCGCCCAGCGGTGGAACTGGGGCAGGTCGTCGTGCGGCAGGCCGAGCAGCCCCGCGATCACGTGGACGGGGAACGGAAACGTGAGCTCGCGGACGAGGTCGGCGCGACCGCGCGACGCGAAGGCGTCGATGAAGCCGTCGACGATCGGCCCGACGAGCTCGGTCTCCCACCGTTCCATGGCCTTGCGGGTGAACGCCTGCTGCAGGAGCGCGCGGTACCGGTGATGCTCCGGCTCGTCCATCTCGAGGATCGAGTGGCCCATCACCTCGCCCATCGACATCGCGTACCCGGCCGACGAGAAGGTGTCGCCGTCGCGCAGCACCGTGACGACCTCGTCGTATCCGAGCACCCGGAACGCGGGCGGCAGCTCGATCTCCATGTCGTCGGGGATCGCGTACTCGGCCCGCAGATCGAGCGGCTGGACGGGCGACTCGGCGCGCAGCGCCGCGAACTCGGGGTACGGGTCGCGGACGGTGCCGGCACCGCTGACCCGGTTGAACAGCTCGAACGGGTCCTCGTCGGCGGGTGGCGCCTCCGCCAGGGTGCCCAGCGCGGCGGTCTGGGCGGCCGCCCGGGTCGCGATCGACGAGGTCTCCGGGGTGTCGCTCACGGGCCCAAGGTACCGCCTGACAGAATCGCCGCCGATGCGCCTCCGCTACGACGAGGAGACCGAGCGGTTCCGCGCCGAGGCCGCCGCCTGGCTCGACGCCAACGCGCCGACCGCGGCCGACATGACCGAACGGCCCCGGTCGAGCGGTCACCTCCCCGGATGGGCGCGTCGGTGGCAGCGGGCCCAGTTCGACGCGGGCTGGCTCGTGCCGGGATGGCCGCCGGAGCTCGGCGGTCGCAACGCGACGCCGGTGCAGACGATGGTGTACTTCGAGGAGCTCGCCCGCCGCCTCGTCGTGCGGTCGTGGAACATCCAGGGGCCGACGATCTTCGCCCCCTCGGTCGTCGACCACGGCACCCCCGAGCAGCGCGAGCGCTGGGCGCTCCCCGTGCTCAAGGGCGACCGCACCGCGTGCCTCGGCATGAGCGAACCGGGCGCGGGCAGCGACCTGGCCGGTCTCTCGACGCGGGCCGAGCTGCTCGACGACCACTTCGTGGTCAACGGGCAGAAGGTGTGGACGAGCGGCGCGCACGACGCCGACTTCTGCATCTGCTTCGTACGCACCGACCCGCACGCGCCGAAGCACCGCGGCATCAGCGTGCTCCTCGTCGACATGGACACGCCCGGCATCGAGGCGCGCCCGCTGGCGGCACTCGTCGACCGCGAGCATCCCGACTTCAACGAGGTGTTCTTCACCGACGTCGTCGTCCCGCGCGAGAACCTGCTCGGCGGCCTCCACGACGGGTGGCGCATCGCCAACGGCTCGCTCGCGCACGAGCGCGGGATGCTGTGGGTGTGGGAGTCGGCCCGCCTCGACCAGAGCATCGACGCGGTGCGAGCGCGCGCGACGGCGGACGGCATCGGTCGCGACCCCGCCCTGCGCGACGCCGTCGCGACCGCGTGTGTCGACTCGCTCGCCCTGAAGTGCCGCGGCTACCGGGGCTTCGCGAAGTTCGCGCGCGGCCACGATGCTCCCGAGCACCTGCTGCTCAAGCTGTTCGGATCCGAAGCGAACCAGCGCCTGTTCCTCGAGACGGCCGAGGCGCTCGGCCTCGACGCCCTCGACACGGCCGCGTCGCTCCGGACCGGTCGCGACGACGCCGACTGCCCCTGGATCCTGCGCTACCTCGGATCGTTCGGGCTCACCATCGCGGGCGGTACATCGGAGATCCAGCGCAACATCGTGGCCGAGCGCGTCCTCGGCCTTCCCCGCCGGTAGCGGAACCCACCGGTTTCGCCCCGACCGCCGGCGGGAACGTCACCGCGATGACACCGACACGTGACGAGGTCGCCCGCGCCCTCGAGCGGCTCAAGGCCGCCGGCCAACCGGCGTCGGCGTCGGCGCTGGCGGACGAGCTGGAGATCCCGGTCGACGAGCTCCAGCCCGTGCTCACCGACATGTACCGCGACGGCACGATCACGGGCATCGTCCGGGACACCTGAAGCCGGCGCGTGGAAGACGCCTACGATCTGCGGCGTTGGACGCCGAGATGGACGACACCCCCGAAGCCGATCCGGGCGCGGCGCGCCCGGTCCTCTCGGTCCTCGACCTCGCGCCGGTGGGCCAGGGCTCGACGCCGGCAGACGCGCTGCGTCATTCGGTGGAGCTGGCCCGGCTCGCCGAACGGCGGGGGTACGCCCGGGTGTGGGTCGCCGAGCACCACAACATGCCCGGCATCGCGAGCTCGTCGCCGCCCGTGCTGATCGCGCACCTCGCGGCCGTTACTACGCACCTGCGGGTCGGGGCGGGTGGCGTGATGCTCCCGAACCACTCGTCGCTCGTGGTCGCCGAGCAGTTCGGGATGCTCGAGGCGCTCCATCCCGGCCGGATCGACCTCGGGATCGGACGTGCGCCCGGGACCGACCCGGTCACCGCGGCCGCGCTCCGGCGCACGCCCAACGGATCGGGCGCCGACGACTTCCCCGAACAGCTCCGCGACCTCCTCGCCTACTTCGAGGGCACGCATCCGCAGATCACCGCGGTCCCCGGGCGCGGCTACCGGCCCGCGCTCTGGATGCTCGGGTCGAGCGACTACAGCGCGCAGGTCGCCGGCATCCTCGGCCTGCCGTTCTCGTTCGCGCACCACTTCGCGTCGCAGAACACGATCGCTGCGCTCGCCGTGTACCGCGACGCGTTCCGGCCCTCACCCGACCTCGACCGGCCCTACGCGATGATCGGCGTCCCGGTCATCTGCGCCGAGACCGCCGAGCGGGCCCGGTGGCTGGCGGGGCCGAGCTCCCTGTCGTTCGTGCGGCTGCGCCAGGGGCGCCCGACGGCGCTGCCGACCCCCGAGGAGGCCGCCGGGTACCAGTTCACCCCGTTCGAACGCGAGCTCCTCCGCCACTGGACCGCACCGCTGGTCGTGGGCGACCCGGGAACCGTGCGCGACGAGCTCCTCGCTCTCGCGGATCGCACCGGTGCCGACGAGCTGATGATCACGACGATGGTGCACGGGGCAGCCGACCGCCTCCGCTCCTACGAGCTCGTCGCCGAGGCGTTCGACCTCTGCCCCACCGAGCCGGTCGCCTGATCCGCGTGGACCTCGACACCTACCGCGCGCTCGGACTCGACCGTTCGCTCGTCGACGACGGCCTCACGAGCTCGTTCAACGGTCGCTCGTTCTTCGACGACGTCACCCGCTCGACGAGCGATCCCGGCGACGCCCCCTACGCACCCTGCCCCGAGGCGTTCCCGGCCGCCGGCACGCCGCGCGGCCGGGTCGAGCACGTTCCCGGGTGGCAGTCGAGCGCGTGCTACCCGGGAACGACACGCGACATCTGGGTGTACGCGTCAGCGGGCCTCGACGCGGCGACGGACGCGCCGGCCCTGATGGTCTTCAACGACGGCGGGACGTACGTGGCGGACGACGGCGCGATGCGCGTGCCCGCCGTCCTCGATTCGCTCGTCCACGCCGGTGAGCTGCCGCCGACCATGGCGGTGTTCGTGCAGGCGGGGCGCCCCGAGGGCGCCGACGGCGGGATGGGCGATCTCGCGACCTTCCGGCAGCGCAGTGTCGAGTACGACACGTGCGACGACCGCTATGTCACGTTCCTCGCGACCGAGGTGCTCCCGTTGGCGGAGGAGCGCGCCGGGCGCCCGGCGACGACGGATCCGGCTCGCCGGCTGATCTGCGGGATCAGCAGCGGCGGCATCTGTTCCTTCAACGCCGCGTGGCACGCACCCGACCGCTTCGGCCTCGTCCTCAGCCACTGCGGATCGTTCACCGCGATCCGGGGTGGGCATCACCTCCCGTACCTCGTGCGCACCACCGAGCGGAAGCCGATCCGGGTCGTCCTGCAGACCGGCGCGCACGACCTCGACACGGTGTTCGGCAACTGGGAGCTCGCCAACCGTGAGCTCGCGGCCGCGCTCTCGTACGCGGGCTACGAACACCGCCTCGAGGTCGGATCGGGCGGGCACACCCTCGCCCACGGGGGCGCGATCCTCGCCGACTCCCTGCGCTGGCTGTTCCGCTGAGCGCGGGGTCAGTGCGCCAGGTCGGTCAGGACGGCACGACCGAGGTAGCGGGCGGCCTCCAGGTCGTCGAAGATCGCGGGGAGGTCGGTCAACGATCCGGTGCGCGAGATGTGACTGCGGACCTTCCCGCTCTCGGCGAGGTGCACGAGCTCGCGCATGTCGGCGACCGTACCGACGGCGGAATAGATGATCGTTGCATCCTTCGCGAAGAACGCGAACGGGTTGATCTGGATGTTGCCCTCGCTCGTCGCCGGGAGACCGACGCACACCATGAGCCCGCGCTTGCCGAGCACGTCGAAGCCGAGCTGGAAGCCGGCCATCTTCGCCGAGAAGATCAGGCTGGCGTCGACGCCGCCGTATTCCGACTGGATCACGGCAAGCGCCTCGCTCGCGTCGAGCGCGCGCACCGCGCCCAGTGACTTCACGAAGTCGAGCCGTTCGGCGCCGACGTCGATCCCGACGACCTCGTAGCCGAACGCGGTCGCGAGCTGCACCGCGTAGTGCCCGAGCCCGCCCGCCGCGCCGATCACCGCGATCGGGCGGCCCGGCACCATGCGGTGCTGCACGAGCTTCTTGACCGCGCCGTACGCGGTGAGACCGCCGCACGCCAGCGGCGCCTCCTGGTCGCTCAGCCCGGGCGGGATCTTCACGAGCGCGGGCGCCCAGACCGACACGTGCTCGGCGAACGTGCCCATGAGGGCCTTGGTGTGCTCGCACAGGCGGGGCGCCCCGGCGAGGCAGTGGCGGCACGCGCCACACCAGTACGCGCCCCCGGCGCCGCCGAGCCCGAGGATCACACGGTCGCCGACGGCGACGAACTCCTCCGCGCCGGCGCCGAGTGCCTCCACGACGCCGATCCCTTCGTGGCCGAGCAGGCTCGACCCGGGCACGCCGGCCCAGTCGCCGCGCGCCAAGTGGAGGTCGGAGTGGCACACGCCGGCGGCGCTGATCCGCACGAGCGCCTCGCCGGCCCCCGGCTCCGGCGCCGGCACCTCGCCGATCCGCAGGGTTCCGTCCTCGACCCGTGCTGCCTGCATGCCGGTCCTCCGTCGCTCGTCGCCCGCGCCGCCGGGATTCTGTCACGGCCCCGCCGGCTGTTCGCCTCCTCTTCACCCGACGGCCATCTCCTCGTCTCCGGGGCGGTGCGCGGCTCCGTTTGACTGCGCCGCGCCCGATACCGAGCCAGCGAGGAAGGGGACCGATGTTGAAGCGAGCCCTGTTCGCCGCGGCCGCCGTCTGCCTGTCGACGGCCGCGCTGTCCGCCGGCGTGGCGTCCGCCGATCCGAGCCCGGGACGCGGTCCGTTGACGCTGGCCGTCTACGGCGACTCGCCGTACGGCCGCGCGGCCTACGCGCCCGGCGGGCAGACCGCCGACGTCGCGGAGCTGCAGAAGACGCCCGCGTTCATCGACACCGTCAACGCCGACCCGTCGGTGAGCGAGGTCGTGCACGTCGGCGACATCCACTCCGGCAAGGACTTCTGCACCCTGGCGTGGGACCAGCAGATCGCGACCGACTGGCAGGGTTTCCAGAAGCCGCTCGTCTACACGCCGGGCGACAACGAGTGGGCCGACTGCCACAAGGCGACGAGCGCCAGCTCGCCGGGCGAGGGCGGCGGCTTCTACAGCGGCGGCGTGCTCGACTACATCGGCACGTCGGGCATCACCACCGACCCGAGCCAGTGCGTCGACTACGCGTGCGGTGATCCGCTCGCGAACCTCGCGCTCGTCCGCCAGCTGTTCTTCGCACATCCGGGTCAGACGCTCGGCAGCGGGACGCTCTCGGTCGTGTCGCAGGCCGACGCGTACGACCGCAACCATCCGGCCGACGCCCAGTACGCCGAGAACGTCGTCTGGGAACAGCGCGACGTCGTGTTCGTGACGATCAACGTGCCCGGCGGGTCGAACAACGACGCGGACCCCTGGTACAAGGCCGCCACCGCGAGCCCGGCGCAGACCACCGAGGCGGCCAACCGGACCGCCGCCGACATCCGCTGGCTCCACAGTGCGTTCGCGCTGGCCGGTGCCCAGCACGCCAAAGGCGTCGTCGTGGTGGCGCAGGCCGACATGTGGGACCTCGACGGCAAGACACCGTCGCACCTGACCAACTACAAGCCGATCCTCGACGAGATCGCCGCCGACACGACGGCGTTCCGCCGGCCCGTGCTCATGTTCAACGGCGACTCGCACCTCTACCGGTCGGACAACCCGTTGTCGCCGACGGCGCCGTGCGTGGGTGAGAACGACCCGGCAACGGGCGGGAGCGTGTGCTCCCGCGACCCGAACGGCAGCGCCTGGACCGAGCAGCCCTACTACGACGTGGCGAACTTCCATCGGGTCACCGTGCACGGCAGCACTTTCCCGCTCGAGTGGCTGAAGCTGACCGTCGACCCCGACGCGAACTACAAGACGACCGGCACCACGTTCGGCCCGTTCTCCTGGCAGCGGATGCCGCAGCCGCAGCTCTAGCGACTCACTCGTGAGGGCGTGACACCGGCCGGCAACCCGCCGGCCGGTGTCACGCGGGTGTGATCTTCCGGCCACCCCGCTTCAGATTCTCGCGGCGTTCTGCCGAAAACACCTCTGCGACGCATGGAGCACCACGTAGGTGGATGTGCGGGTCGCGAGGAGGCGGAGATGCGCGACTGCGGACTGGGACGGCGGCGTGGACGGCTCCTCGTCTGTGCGGCGGCGATCGCCCTGCTGACCGGGCCGCTCGCCGCGGCCCCCGCATTCGCGTCGGACGCGGGCAACCCGAGCCCGACGAGCGGCCCGGGGCCGCAGGGACCGGGGCGTCACGAGCATCGCGGCCGCAACGGCGAGGTCGACGTCAACGCCTGCTCGGACGCCGTGCCCGTCGGCATCGCGCACTGCGAGGCGCGGGTCCGGATCGACGCGGGCGCCGCGTCGCCGTCGGCGGGCCGGAATCACGCCGCGACTCCGCTCGTGGTCCCCGACAGCCGGGCCTACGCGCCCGTCGACCTTCAGACCGCGTACCACGCACCGTCGTCCACCGCCGGCGCGGGCCAGACCGTCGCGATCGTCGACGCGATGGACGACCCGAACGCCGAGAGCGACCTCGCCACCTACCGCTCGACCTTCGGGCTCCCGCCGTGCACCACGGCCAACGGCTGCTTCCGGAAGGTCGACCAGAACGGCGGGACGAGCTTCCCGGCGGCGGACCGGGGATGGGCCGAGGAGATCTCGCTCGACCTCGACATGGTCAGCGCGATCTGCTCGCAGTGCCACATCCTGCTCGTCGAGGCGAACAGCGCCAGCCTCGCCGATCTCGGCACCGGCGTGAACGAGGCCGTCGCCCTCGGCGCGAACGCCGTCAGCAACAGCTACGGGACGAGCGAGTTCGCGTTCGAGAGCCTCGCCGACTCGTACTACAACCACCCGGGCGTCGCGATCACCGCGGCCGGCGGCGACACCGGCTACGGCGTCGACTACCCCGCCGCGTCGCCCTCGGTCGTCGCGGCCGGCGGCACGACGCTCACGCGCGACGGCACGGGCGGGTTCACGGAGACCGCGTGGTCCCGAACCGGCAGCGGGTGCAGCGCGTACGAGGCCAAGCCGTCGTGGCAGACCGACACCGGATGCGGCAGGCGCACCGTGTCCGACGTGGCGGCCGTCGCCGACCCGGCGACCGGTGTATGGGTGAACGACACCTACGGCGGTGATCCCGGCTTCGAGATCTTCGGCGGCACGAGCGTCTCGGCCCCGATCATCGCGTCCTTCTACGCGCTGGCGAACAACGGCCGGTCGTCGGCGCAGGTCGCGTCGTACCCGTACGCGCACCCGAGTTCGCTCGACGACGTCACGGCCGGAAGCAACGGCACCTGCTCGCCGTCATACCTCTGCACGGCCGGCACGGGGTATGACGGGCCGACCGGTCTCGGAACCCCGAACACCGCGGCCGCGTTCTCATCGGGCACGCCGGCCGACGACTTCTCGATCAGCGCCGCGCCATCGAGCCTGAGCGTCGCCCAGGGTGCGGCCGGCTCGTCGACGATCAACACCTCGGTCACGACCGGCAGCGCGCAGCCGGTCGCGCTCGCCATCAGCGGCCTGCCCGCGGGCGCGAGCGCCTCGTTCAGCCCGAGCTCCGTCACCGCCGGCCAGTCGGCGACGCTCATGATCGACGCCGGTGCCGCGACCGCGCCCGGCACGTACCCACTGACGGTCACCGGGACCGGGACGAGCGCAACGCACACCACCGACGTCACGCTCACCGTCACCGCCGTGGGCGCCACCAACGACTTCTCGGTGACCGCGTCGCCGGCGACCATCAGTGTCGGCCAGGGCAGCACCGGCTCTTCGACGATCGGCACCGCGGTCACGAGCGGGAGCCCCGAGACCATCTCGCTCTCGGTCAGCGGCGTCCCTTCGGGCACGAGCACGTCGTTCAGCCCGGCATCCGTGACGACGGGGCAGTCGGCGACGCTGACCCTCGCCGTGAGCGCCGCGACGGCACCCGGCTCCTACCCGCTCACGGTCACCGCCACCAGCGCGAGCGCGACGCATACGGCCGCCGTCACGCTCACCGTCACGGCAGTCGGTACGGGCATCGTGAACGGCACCTTCGAGACAGGGACCCTCTCGCCTTGGAGCGTGACCGGCACCGCGAGCATCGGCGGATCGGCCCACACCGGCAGCTACGCCGCCGTCGTCGGCAGCTCCTCACCCACGAACGGCGACTCGTCCATCGCCCAGACCTTCGTGTCACCCGCCGGCGGTGCAACATTGACCTTCTGGTACCGCGTCCACTGCCCTGACACCGTCACCTACGACTGGGCGACGGTGACGCTGCGCGACAACACCACCGGCACTACGGCGACGATGCTCGGGAAGACGTGCACGAACCGCTCGGCGTGGCGCTCGGCCAACGGGACGCTCGCGCCCGGCCACTCGTACACGCTGACGCTGACGAGTCACGACGACAACTACGCGGGCGACGCCACCTACACGCAGTACGACGACGTGACGCTCGGTGCGCCTCCCGCGCCGAGCTCGATCGTCAACGGCGGTTTCGAGACCGGAAACCTGAACGGGTGGGCGTCGAGCGGGACCGCGGGCATCACGACGCTGAGCCACAGCGGCAACTACGCGGCCCAGCTCGGCTCGTCGTCGCCGACGACGACCTCGTCGTTGACCCAGACGTTCACGGCTCCGTCGGGCGCGACCACGATCACGTTCTGGTACTTCAACTACTGCCCCGATAGCGTGACCTACGACTGGGCGACCGCGACGCTGCGCGACAACACGACCGGAACGACCACGACGCTGCTCTCCCCTACGTGCAGCGCGCTGCCCGCGTGGACGAGCGTGAACGGCGCCGTCACGCCCGGGCACAGCTACACACTGACGCTCACGAACCGCGACGACAACTACGCCGCCGACCCGACATTCACCGTGTACGACGACGTCAGCGTCCACTGAGTCCCCACGACCGGCAGAGCAGGTGGAGCGGCCGGTCTAAGGTCCTCTCATGGGAGTCGCCGAGAACAAGGCCGTCGTCGCCGAGCACATCCGCCACTTCCCGGAGTACACCGAGAAGGCGCTGGCGACGGGCGATCCGTCGCACCTCGCGGTCGACTTCACCGACGACTTCTGCTGGATCATGCCGAAGAGCATCCCCCGCGCCGGCGCCCACTGCGGGATGGAGGAGGTGCTCGAGTTCCTGCGCCAGGGGCTCGGCCTGTTCGAGCCGGGCACGATGCGCACCGAGATCCTCGGCATGATCGGCGAGGACGACTACGTCGCCGTGCGCGTGCACTGCACCGCCCGGTCGACGAAGGGCCGCGACTACGACAACGAGTACCACGTCCTCTACCGCCTGCGCGACGGCAAGATCTGCGAGATGTGGGACTACCAGGACACGCTGCACTTCTGGCAGGTCTGCTACGCCGACTGACGGCCGGCTCAGCCGAGCGCCGTCGTCGACACGATCGCCTGGGCCAGGCGCTGCGCGCCCAAGTCGGTCAGGTGCACGCCGTCGGCCGTGCGGAGTGGCTCCGGCCTGCCCGCCGGCCCCGGCGCAGTCGCCAGGAACGCGCCGGACGGCGTCCCGAGCGCACGCCGTCCGTCGACGAAGCCGACGTGCGGGTGGGTGCGGGCCAGATCGCGGTAGAGCGTCGTGAGCTCCGTGACCCGCGCCTCGTAGACCGGTTCGCGCATCGGTGGCGGGATGACCCAGTAGACGTGCGCGCCGCGCTGCTCGAACGCGGTCGTGATCGCGTCTGCGGCCTGGCCCCACTGCGCGAAGAAGGCGGGCGAGTCGCACGGGACCGGGTGCGCAGGGTCGAGCCCGGCCGGGTCACGGCAGTTCCCGACGAACAGGGCGACGACGACGTCGGGACGCCGGCTCGCCAACCGCTGTGACGCCGTGACCCAGTCGAACTGCTGACGCGAGACGAGCCCGGTACCCGGGAGCGCGACGCTCGTGACGTCGGCCGAAGCCGACCGCTTCACGTAGGGCGCGGTCTCGGCCATCAGCGAGTCGCCGATGAGGAGGACCTTCGGCGACGAGCGCGTGAGCCAGAACGTGGCGCCGACGACTCCGACCACCGCGAGCACCACGAGCACGACGCCCGGCGTCCGGCTCCTGCGCACGCTGCTCTCCCTTCCGCCTCTCTCATACCCCGATCCGGGGAGGCGGCACCGCCGCGGCGCCGCACGAAACGAACGGCTCATTGAAGAGATCTCTTGAGCCTTGGTACGGTTCGGGACGGTCCGCGATCATGGGCGGGCATCGCGAGGAGGCTCGCATGCGCAACGGCTCCAAGGTGTTCGACGCCGACGCCCACGTCGTCACCCCGCGGGAGCTGCAGCCCTCGCACCTCGACCATCGCCGCCGCGACCGCGTCGGATGGGAGCAGCCCATTGCCGGCTCCGAGGACCCCGAGACGGAGGGCTACCTTCCGGCGGTCGGCGAGCCCTGGCGGCCGCGACCGTGACCTGACCGCGGCCGGCAACAGACCTCGGTAGACGACAGGAGACACTGGGATGGCGACGTTCTTCAGGCGCCGGCACGAGGCCGTCGACTTCGAGGCGATCGAGGCGATGTTCCCGCCGCCGCCCGAGTACTTCGAGACCGCGTGGTTCGACCCGCCCGAGCGGACCGCGGCGCTCCAACTCGCGCGGCTGCGCGAGCGTGCCCTCGCGGCCTACGAGGTTCCGTTCTTCCGGCGACGGTGGGACGACGCGGGCGTCCACCCGCGCGACATCAGCTCGCTCGAGGACCTCTGGAAGTTCCCGTACTACGGCGTCGACGACATCCGCCAGAGCATCGACGACAACCCGCCCTGGGGCGACTACCAGGGCGTGACCCCCGACATGGCGCGCCGCGAGCCGATGCGCGTGTACATGTCGGGAGGGACGACGGGGAAGTCGCGGCCCACCTTCTACACCGCGTGGGACCGCGCGGTGCAGGGCGTGATGAACGCGCGCGCCCTCTACATGCAGGGCGTCCGACCGGGCGACGTGGTGCTCAACTCGTGGGCCTACGGGCTGCACAACGGCGCGTTCTGCTTCGACGAGGCCGTCTACGAGTGGCTCAACTGCGTCGTGATCACCGCCGGCACCGGCAACGTGACGAGCAGCGAGCGGCAGGTGCAGCTCGCGGTGCAGTACGGCGCCAGCGCGATCCTGACCACCGGCGACTACCTCCTCCGTCTCGCGGACGTCGCCCGCGAGCTCGGCTACGACCCGGGCAAGGACCTGCAGCTCAAGGCCCTGCCCAACATCGGCGACCGCGATGCGCTGGTCGGGCTCTTCGGCGGCGAGTACTACCGGACCTACGGCTTCCACGAGGTCGGCACCGTCGCCGTGGAGTGCAGTGCGCACGA
>Ga0070741_10010412_pt1 | contig 17572 bp, 9 predicted proteins | sample Coa_R1_4_FD_66440 | JGI IMG/M metagenome (GOLD analysis project Ga0070741, IMG submission 66440) | Surface soil microbial communities from Centralia Pennsylvania, which are recovering from an underground coalmine fire - Coalmine... | ecosystem: Environmental > Terrestrial > Soil > Unclassified ...
CGCGCGCCGAACGCGTGCGCCAGCGCGTGATTCACCCCGACCGAGGCGTTGGCGAAAGCCATGGCCGCGATGCACGCCGCATTGTGCATCATGCTGCGCGCCTCCACGTCACCCGGATTCTCGTAGGCGATCGGCAGGTATTTGAACGCCAGCCGGATCGCCTGCATGGCATTCGCGTCCGTGTAAGGCGACGCATAAACGGAGACGCCTGCCTCGAGCGCGTGCGTCAGGCAATCGACACCCGTATCGGCAGTGAGGCTCTTCGGCATCGACATGACGAACTGCGGGTCCACGATGGCGACATCCGGAGTCAACGAATAATCGGCAAGCGTCACCTTGCGGCCGCGCGCGCGATCGATCAGCACCGCGATAGGAGTGACCTCGCTCCCTGTTCCACTCGTAGTAGAAATCGCAACCAGTCGCGCCCGATTCGTTTTCTCCGTCGGAAATTCGGCCACACGCTTGCGGATATCCAGAAACGGCGCGCCCAGCTCCTCAAAATTGGCCTGCGGCGACTCGTACTTCAGCTTCATGATCTTCGCCGCATCGATCACTGATCCGCCGCCCAGCGCCACGATCTGGTCCGCTTTGTAAGCGTTCAAGGTTTCCACGCCGCGCATGGCTATTTCGAGTTCGGGCTCCGCGTCCGGAATCGTCAGCACGTGGACGTATGTGTCCGCCGGAATCGCCCGGCGGACCGTATCCACGTGCCCGATCTTCTCCAACGCGGCGTTGGTCACGATGATCGTGCAGCGCGACGGGAACTGCATCAGGTTCTCCACTGCATGCATGTTGAAGTAGATCTGGTTCGGCACGCGGAACCACATATGTGTTTGCGTCCTCCGGGCGACTCGCTTGATGTTCAGATAGTGGTAGACGTTGACGTTATCGGTGGTGCTGTTGCCCCCGCCGGTGCCGCAGCCGAAGGAGAACGTCGGTACCATGTCGTTGTAAACACCGCCGAGCGCGCCGATCGAACCGGGTGAGTTCACAATGATGCGGCCGGCGTTCATAGTCTCGCCGAACTTCCGGATGATCTCTTCGTTGGTAGAGAAGATCACGGCCGTGTGGCCGAGTCCTCCGGCATGGTTCACGTCGACGCACACGCGCAACGCCTCTTCGGCCGACTTCGCCCGATACACGGCGAGCACCGGGAACAGCTTTTCCACCGAAAGCGGATGTTCGCGGCCGACTCCCCGAATCGGCGCGACCAGCAGTTTCGTGTCCTTCGCCACCTGGATGCCAACCACGCGCGCTATATCGACGGCCTTTTGCCCGATGGCGATCGGCCGTGCGGCGCCGGTTGCCGGATCGATCACGGTGCGGCCCAGCAGCACCGCTTCCTCCTCGCTGCATATGTGGGAGCCCATAGCCGCGAATTTCTTGAGCACCAGATCGTAAATCGCGTCGTCGATCACCACCGTCTGCTCGGAGGCGCAGATTGTGCCGTTGTCGAACGTCTTCGACGTAATGATGTCGACCACCGCCATATCGAGGTCGGCCGTTTTTTCCAGGTAAACCGGCGTATTGCCCGCGCCGACGCCCAGCGCCGGCTTTCCGGAACTGTAGGCCGCCTTGACCGCGCCGGGGCCACCGGTCGCGTCGATGAGCGCGACATCTTTATGGTGCATCAGCCATGCGTTGTCGGGAATCGTCGGCTCCTCCAGGCAGGTGAACACGCCTTCGGGAGCGCCGTTTCGCAGCGCCGCCTCGTACATGATTCGGACCGCCTCGAAGCAGCATCGCCAGGCCTTCGGATGAGGTCCGAAGATGACCGCGTTACGCGACTTAATGGCCATGATGGCCTTGAACAGAACCGTGGCGGTGGGATTCGTGATCGGCGTGACCGAGAAGATCACCCCGATGGGCTCCGCTACTTCCACCAGCCCGCGCTCCGGAAACTCGCGGATCACCCCTACAGTGCGTTTATCGCGCAGGTAGTTGTAGACGAACTCCGTGGCCACCATATTCTTGATGGCCTTGTCTTCCAGAATGCCAAGGCGCGTCTCTTCCACCGCCAACCGCGCCAGATCCTGCGCCTTTTCCATGCCGGCCAGCACCATCGCTTTTACAATCCGGTCGACATCGTCTTGTCTGTACTGTGTAAACAATGCTGCAGCCGCCCGGGCCTGCGCAACTAATCCTTCCAGGTAGGCGATCCGTTCTTCGCTGAGGGTTGAAAGATCGACGGGCATACGGCGAGGCACCTCCCGAGAATGAGATTATAGCACCTTAAATACCGGATGCCGTATACTGGGCGGAAACCCGGCGTGCGGCGCCGGTGAGGAGGAATACATGGATCTTCGAGCACAGTTCGCGCAAGCCCAGCAGGATGTGCATGGGCTCTCCCGGCGTCCTGACGACGCCACTCTCCTGCAACTGTCCGCACTTTTCAAGCAGGCCACCGCAGGCGATGCCGGCGACGACCGGCCAGGCGGATTCGATTTCGTGCGCCGCGCGAAGTATGACGCATGGAATGCGTTGCGCGGCACCTCCGCGGAGGATGCGATGCAGCGTTATGTCGATCTCGCGGCCAGGCTTAACGTCTGAGAACGGATTCTTCGAGACCCTCGTCGGCCAACCACACCCGCCGAGACGAGTCTTAGTCTCGGCGGGGCGGTCTCGGGTGCCTGGGCAACGAGATCCGGGAAACCTGCTCAGCGATCGAGCATCAGAAAACGCTTAAAGATGCTCAGGACTTACGACTTGCGCCGCTTCATGTTGCCTAACGGACCGTCCAGAGTGCCGTCGTCGTTCCTGGTGAACACGATGTTCGGATCGGCCTTGGTGTGAACGATAATCCTGGCTCCCTTCGTTTCGTAATCGCACACCTCGGTGTCGCCCATCATGGTCATATAGGCTTTGCCCGATTTGAAGGAAACCGAGGCTACGCCGTTAGCGGTCTCGTAAGCGCCGGTGAATTCGGCGCATCCGGTTAACGTTAAGCCGGCCGCGATAGCAGCCACGGTCATCAATGTCGTCACTCTATTCATGGAAGTCCCCTCTCCTCCGGCCCGCGTTCGGGTAGAATAACCAGAAGCGCCGCGGCGCCGGTGATGCAATCCTGCCACGAAATCCGTCGGATCGGTCCTCAAGGACCTATAAAGAACTCTAAAGACCCGTAAGTGCATGACTGGCAAAGGTTCTACAAGCCGCGTCTGGCGCTTCTCGCAGTGCGAATTTGAGGAGTTCAGCCGCGCCCTGCGCCTCGACGGCAGCCCGGTCGACCTCGAAGCCAAACCGCTGGACTTGCTCTATCAACTGCTCCTCCACGCCGGCGAGGTGGTTACCAAGGAAGAACTGCTCGAGGAGGTCTGGCCCGGCGTCACGGTCGTCGAGGGCTCGCTGGCGACCGCCGTCTCCAAGCTGCGCAAGATACTGGACGCCGACGATCCCTCCATTATCGTGACGGTTCCCCGGGTCGGCTACCGGCTTGGAGTTCCGGTGCACTGCCAGACGGTCGCCGCGTCCGCCACGACTGAGCCCGGCTTCAAGCCGGGTATGGCGGTCCCTGGACGCGAGCAGTGGCGGTTGGTCCGGCGCATGGACGATGCGGGCTCCGGCGATGTCTGGCTCGCCGAGCATCCCAAGACACACGAGTCGCGCGTCTTCAAGTTCGCCGCGGACGGCGTGAGCGTCAAGAGCCTCAAGCGCGAGGTCACGCTCGCCCGGCTTCTGCGCGAGTCGCTTGGCGACCGGCCGGAGTTCGTGCGCGTGCTCGAATGGAACTTCGACACACCGCCTTTCTATCTGGAAAGTGAATATTGCGGGCAAAATCTGTTGGAGTGGGCGGCGGCGGAGGGAGGGCTTGACCGTGTGACGTTCGAGACCCGGATCGACCTTCTCATCCGTGCGGCGCAAGCGGCGGCGGCGGCGCACAGCGTCGGCGTTCTGCACAAAGACCTCAAGCCAGCCAATATCCTGCTCAGTGCCGACCAGCGGGTGAAGGTCGCCGACTTCGGAAGCGGATCGCTCGTCGACCCCGATCGTCTGCACGCCCTGGGTATCACCAATCTCGGCTTCACCCGCCCGACGGCCGATTCCGATAGGCTCAGCGGCACCCTGATGTATATGGCTCCGGAGATCCTGGCGGGCCAATCGCCGACTGCCGCCGCGGATGTCTACGCGTTAGGAATGCTGCTCTACCAGCTTGCCGTCGGGGATTTCCGCCGGCCGCTTTCGCCAGGATGGGAAACGGCTGTTTCCGATCCTCTGCTTCGCGAAGACATCGCCGACGCGGCCTGCGGCGATCCCGCGCGGCGCATTCCGAGTGCGGCGATTCTGGTCGAACGCCTGCAGAATCTCGACCGCCGTCGCCTGGAACGTAAAGATCTGGAGGCGGCGCAGGAGCGCGCGCGATTAGCCGAGCAGCGGTTGTCGGCGGCGCGCGCACGACGGCCTTGGGTGCTGGCGGCAGTGCTCGCGCTGGCAATCGGTTTCGGTGTGAGCCTGAGTCTATATCGCAGAGCGGTGCGCGAGCGCGACCGCGCCAATCGCGAGACTGCAATCGCCGCGTCCATTAACCAGTTCCTCGCCGGCGATCTACTCGGTCGCAGCGATCCTTTCCAATCGGGCCAGAAGGCCGAGACGCTGGTCGATGCCGTAAAGCAGGCCTCACCGAATATCGACCGGCAGTTCCACGCTGTCCCTGAAATCGCCGCGCGCCTGCATCACGCGATTGCGAGGGCGCTCGACAGCCGCACCAGCTACGACGACGCGCGCCGCGAGTATCAGGCTGCGGCCGCGCTTTACCGTCGGGCGGATGGACCACTGTCTCAGGATGCCATGATCGTCGAGTTGCAGCGCGCGGCGATGGAAGCGCGCACTTATCAGCAGGGCTCGTTGCCGCAGGCGAAAGAAATACTGGCCAAACAGGAAGAGCTGATCAAGCGCATTCCCCATGCAAGGGAGGATCTGCCGGTGTGGCTGGCGTCGGCGCGGGGAATGATCGCCCTGATTTCGAATGAAGCGCAGGAGGCCGCCGCGCAATTCCGCGCCGCCCACGACCGCGCCTCCACCCTGCCGGATTTTGACGAGACCGCCCGCCTTACCCTGAAACAGCGGCTGGCCTTCTGCTATATCCGTCTGGGCGACGGCGCCACCGCCGAGCGGCTCTTCCGCGAGCTGATTGCCGCGTTCACGCACACCATCGGCCCGGAGAGCCCGAACGTCCTGCGTGTGCGGCTGAATCTGGCTCAGGCATACATGGTGCAGAGAAAAGACAAGCAGGCGATCGAGGAAACCACGGCCATCTATCCGCTATATGTCGCTCGGCTGGGCGAGGATCACGAACTCAGCATGCAATTGCTGGCCACACGCGCGGAATCCGAAGGCGCGCTGGGTCTCTGGGCGGACGCGATCCGCGACAATGAGAAACTGCACGAATTCGCAGTACGCAAACAGGGACCGCTTTCGTTTTTCGCTATCGTCAGCCAGTCCGATGCGGCGCTGGCAAAATGTCGATCGGGCAAGTACAGTGACGGAGAATCCGATGCCCGCCAGGCGTACCAGGCGGCGCTGAAAGGATTCGGCCCGAAAGCCGGTCTGACAGGTGGAACCGCCGACACGCTGGCCGGTTGCCTGATCGGACTAGGCAAGCTGGACGAAGCGTCCGGCCTCCTGCGGAATATCGATGTGAAGGCGGTGGCTCAGCTTACAGGTGCGCCCGATTTCGGCGCCAATCTGAGCCTGAAGCAGGCGGAGATCGCCTACAAGAGGGGTGATTACGATCTCGCGCGCAAACAACTCCAGGCGATCGCCGGGGCGTTCGCGCGCGCCGGAGCCGAGCCGTTCCAGAAACAGGCTTTCGAAGCGCTTAGCGCCGGCCTGAACCAGCATCGGGCGGCGAAATAGTGGCCACCCAACGGCTCCGGCGGACCCGTAAAACCGACTTCCTTTCCGATGCCCCTGGGCGAAAGCCCGCATATCGATCGGAAAATCCCGATCATGCCTCGGCCCGATCCGGCGGCTCCGGCTGTCATCCTGCCGGTCGGTCGCGCTGCAAGGCAATATATCCCACATTTTTGAGCACCACTACACCCTTTTGCGGCTAACTGGCGCAGGAATTTTCTGATTTAATTTAAGTTACTTCTGGTAGTAATCTAAGGAGATTCTGATGCCGCCTTCCAGTTGCAGTTCACGAAGAGAAAAAAAGCTCGCAGATCTTTACGCCCGCTTGCGCCAAATCGATGCTGCGATTCGTTATTTGGAAAATGTGCAGCTTTCCCAAAAACGGCGGTCGTTGGCTCTCGCCCGCCAGGTCATCAAGCGGGCGGCATAGGAATTGCCTTGGCCGCTTCTTCGCGGCCGTCGTCGATCGAGCCGCCCACCGGGTCTCCCTTGCCCGACCCTGGTCCTTTGCTGCGGACCAGTGGGGTCCCCCGGCAAGGAACGTTAACAGGCGCACCCATGCGTCCGGCCGTTATTGCGGAGGCGATCGCGGTGGATTTTTTCGCGGCCGGCCCCGCTTTCGGGGAGCCGGTGGCGACTGCGATTCCCTCTTTCGAACCACAGCTTCCAAACTTAATATCGCCTCATCAATGTGCCGCAACCGTTCTTTGAGCTCCAAAAGAATCCTGGATAAATCCATTGTGGCGCGTATTGAAATCAAGAATGGCGGTAGCATCGGGCAATGTCAATTCGGATTTGTCCTAGGACCGTTTGGCACTTGGCAGAAGAACCGATAGTACCCGGCCAGCAACTGATCCAGCGAATTGTTCGTGGACGCAAGAGGCGCTAAAGTACTCGCGTATCCTATGTCTCTCCCAATCGAACCGGCTGGTACGCACGAGACGTTTTGTGCCGATTGCGGGGTCCGCTAAAGACGGACGGCACCGAATGCTCCTCGATATCCGAACGCTTCGCGCGGCACCGCGCCCCATTCTGAAATCCGAGATATCGCGCGTACTGTGGACAGTTCCGCCTGTCCCCGATTTTGGCCAGAGGCTCGTAGCCTGCGCGGTAGCTTCGCGAATGTACGACCCGAATCCACCGCCACGGTTTACGGTGCAGGCGCGCGATCGCTGGCCTTCGCACCGAGCCCGTGGAGGATGACGCGAAACAGGAATTCGATTTTCGGAACCTCACTTTGATATAGTCAGCCGGAGAATCACCGGTTCCGATAACGACTCCATGGGCGCAAACAATACGGTCGTTTTTTGCACGACAGTTCTGCTGAGCGCAGGCACGGCCGCGCGGCTCGGCGCAGCCACCGTCGCCCTCTGGCTCTTCGACGAGCAAGCTGAAATCTATCCGAGTTGTCTGCTGAACGACGCCAGTGGCAATGGACACATTCTTGCCTTCGGCCGCGGCGCCCGCATCGTCGACGGACGCTTCGGCCGCGCGCTCGAGCCGGCCGATCCCGCCCCGCTCAAGATCACCGGCAGCATACGGAATCCGCAATTCGGCCTCACGCCCGTGCCGCCGGCGCCAGGCCGCACAGTCGCGCCCATGACGTGGATGAACGCCACGTTCGCCGCCTTGTCCACCAACGGCGAAAAACACCTGCGCACGCCCGGCTTTCCTAACGTGACAGAGTCGAAGCTCAACGTCGGCAACTTCGATTGGACGATCGAGTTCTGGTACTCCGCCACACGCGAAACCCCGGCCGAGGGCGTGATCTTCGAAATCGGCCAGGGGCCCCGCGGCGAAAACGATCACGTTACACGACTCACGTTGAACCAGGATCGCGCCGGCTTCACACTCGTGAACCAGCCCTCGTCCACGTCGTTGAAGATCCCGTCGGACGTCGCCGCGCTGCACCACGGCTGGCATCACCTGGCGTTCGTCTACGATTCCGCAGCCCGCCAGTTGCATCACTACGTCGACGGCGCGCCGCAGGCTCTGCCTGCCAAGGCCGCACTCAAAACCCTCGACCACGGCGACGAAGGCTACCTCAGCATTGGCCGCGACGGCCGGTGGGGCCGGCCTCTCGGCGGACGCCTGGACGAACTGCGAATCTCCAATCACCAGGTCTACACAGCCCCCTTCCGCGCGCCCGGCAGTTTCTCGTTCGTCTACGGCAAAGGGACGCCGAAGGTTACTCTCAAAGCCGGACCGCCGCTGCTGTTCGGCCAGGGCGCTGCCAAAACCGGCGTCGTCCCGCTAGGCTCACGTAAGCATCTCTTTATCGACGACGCGCTCGTAGCCGAAATGCGCGGCATCACCTTCACGCCCAATCCGCCCCGCCGCACCGAGAAGGTGCTCGATCACGTGCGCGGCCACCTCTCGATGGTCGACGACCCGCAAGGAATGCTGCGCCTCTATTACCGCGAGGAGGGCGATTTTCTGGCGGTCCTGACCTCGAAAGACGGCGTGCATTGGGAGAAGCCCGAGCGCAACATCGTGCTACGCCAGCCGGTCGGGCTGGGGAATGTCTTCATCGATCCGAACGCGCCGCCGGAGTCCCGCTGGAAATACGTCAGCGGCATCCGCCGCCAGTCGATTTTCGTCTACAGTTCGCCCGACGGCTGGTCCTTCAAGCCTAACGAAACGGCGGCGCTGCCCTTTGCGGCCGGATCGCAGTCGATCGTTTTCTATGACGATCAACGCCAGATCTATATGGGCTATCACCGGTCGGATTACGGCGAAACGGCCGGCGGTCACACCCAGCGCCGGCAGGTTCTCTCGCAGGTGAAAGATCTGCTGTCCCCTTGGCCGTTCGAGCACATCACGCCTCAACGCACCGCGGAGGTGGCAAAGCGTGAGCCGATCCAGGCGGACAAGCTCGACCCTTGGTTCCTCGACAATGGTCCACTGACCCCACCGGGGCTCGGCATCGATCTGCCGACGGCCATGGGCCGCGACCCGAGCATCGATCCGGAAGGCACGGACCTCTACGTCAGCAAGGCTGTTAAATATCCGTGGGCGCCTGATACCTACCTGGCCTTTCCGAGCGTCTATTTTCATTACCGCGGCGACGGTCCCGAGACGCTGCAGATTCTGGGAACGGCCCGGCGTAAACGGGGTTCGGGCGTGACGGAGGTGCAGGTTTCGGTTAGCCGCGACGGCACAGCCTGGCGCCGTTATCCTCGTCCTGCATATGTCCCGATCGGCGGCGACGGTTCTAATAGCGCCCACATGTATTTCATGACCCATGGCGTCTTTCGACGCGGCAACGAGATCTGGCAATACGTGGGCGGCCACGACGGCAACGGCATCGCCTATCACTCAGCCATCGGCGAGAAAGGTCCGTGGCCCCTCTACCGCCTGGTGCAGCGCCTTGATGGGTTCGTCGCCGCCGAGGCCGCTTACACCGGCGGAATGCTGAAGACGCACCGCCTGACTTTCACCGGGAACCGGCTCCGCCTGAATATAGATACCGGCGCCACCGGCTACGCCCAGGTCGGCTTTCTGGACGAGGAGGGAAATCCGATTCCCGGTTTTTCCGTCGATGAGGGCATTTACATTAACGGCGATTTCCTGGATACTCCTGTGGAGTGGATCAAGCGAGGGACGGATGTCGCCTCGCTCGCGGGCCGGGTCGTTCAAATCGTATTTCATATGCGTGGAGCAAAGCTCTACGCGATGCAATTCTCGCAGGAATAACCTTCGTGGAGATTCGTATGAGACTGAAGATGCCGCTACTGTTCCTGGCCTGCTGGCCGGTCCTGCAGGTTTTTCCCCTAATCGCACAGCGCACCACCGCCAATATGTACGGGAATGTGCAGGACGCATCGAGCGCTGTCGTGCCAGGCGCGCAGGTTCGCGTCACCAACGAGCAGACGTCGGCACAATTCAACTCCCATGCCGACGAGCATGGCGACTTCGCCTTCACTTTCCTGCCCCTCGGCCGCTACCGGATCGACGTCGAGGCCCCCGGATTCAAGGCTTTCTCCCAGACCGGAGTGGCGCTCGACGCCGGCGAGCAGATCCGTTACCAGGTGGTGCTTCAAGTCGGCGCAGCCAGTGAGAAGATCACCGTCACGGCGGATGCTCCCGTCCTGCAGAATGCTTCTCCGCAACAGGAGGACCGGGTCTCGACCATGCAGATCCGCGACCTGCCGCACGGGAATCGCGACTGGACGAATCTTCTCTCGCTCGAGAACGGTTACAACAAGGGCGGCGACGGATTGGCGCAGTTCAACGGCCTCGCCACCGGCGGACTCACCCTGACGGTCGACGGCGTGGACGGGTCCGGCAGCGCCGAGACCTCCTCGCCTTCCATGTTCCAGAATTTCAACCCGATCAAAGTAATGAGCGAAGAGGCCATCCAGGAAGTCTCGGTAACCAAGGGCGTGATGTCAGCCGAGTATGCGCACGCGTACAGCGGCAACATCAACGTCATCACCAAGGGCGGCACCAACCAGTTCCACGGTTCGTTGTTCGAAGCCAATCAGAACAGCGTGTTCAATGCCAAGAGCGCCCAGCAGAAGCCGGGCGATCCTAAACCGCCGGTGCACATCAACCAGTTCGGCGGATCGTTCGGCGGCCCGATCCGGAAAGACAAACTGTTCTTCTTCTTCACCTATGAAGGCTACCGGCAGCAGACCACGGGCATCACTACCGGCCAGGTGCCTACAGCCGACTTTCGCGCGCAATTGCTGGCGGCGCAGCCTTCTTATAAGCAGATCCTCGATTACTATCCGCTGCCCACCCAGCCAATCGCCGGCCAGACACAGGTGGGCCTGTTCCAGGGGCTGGCGGGCACCACGTCGGACGACAACAATATCGTCGCCAAGGGCGATTACATGATCAACGCCACGAATCGCCTGTCGCTGCGCTACAACCACCTCAAACCCGAGCAACTCAATCCGCGCTTCCCGCCGACGTTCCGGCGCAATTACACCGGCACCAATGAATCCGGTACCGCCAGTTTCTTCCATACCGCGCCGAGTTGGACGGCCGAGACGCGCTTCGGATACAACCTGATCGATGTGGGACGAGTCGAAACGCTCTACCTGCTCGGCGCCCTGCCCGCCATCTCGCTGAAGAACGTCGTGGACACACAGGGCGAAGGATATTTCAAACGGGGCCACTCGTATAGCATCGAGGAAGTCATCGCCAAGACGATTGGGCGCCACACCATAAAAATGGGCGGCGTTTTCGGGCGCAGGAACCCGGAAAACTACGACAATCAGGTGCCGATTTTCACTTACGCCAATACGGCCGACCTGCTGGCCAACCGTCCCAACGGCGCGACAGTCACGCTCGTGACACCGGATTATCACGCCCACTCGTGGGAGCTGGGGGGCTTCGTGCAGGATGACTTCCGCATCAATTCAAATTTCATCCTGAATATCGGCCTGCGTTACGAGTACTTCTCGGTGTTGAAGGTCGGCGATGCCGGCCTCTACAATCCCGACGGTCCGTATGCCGCTGTGCAGCGCCCCGTCGTCTTCCGCCCCGCCGATTCCGAGTACCGGCCCGACTACAACAATTTCGAGCCCCGCATCGGCTTCGCCTGGAATCCGGACAAGAGCCACAAAACCGTGATCCGCAGTGGAGTGGGCGTTTTCCTGGCGCAACCGCTGCTGAACAACTTCGAATCGGTTTATGCGTCGGCGAGCCTGCCCACACGCCTGAACTTCTCCCAGGCCGATGTTACGAATCTCGGCCTGAAGTATCCGATGACCAACGACGACATACTGAAACTGTTCGGCAGTCAGACGGTGCCGGTCGGATACAACGTGGTCGACCCGAACTACCGCAATCCATACAGCGTGCAGTGGAGTCTTGACGTCCAGCGGCAGTTGACGCCGTCTCTCGCGCTCGAAACCGGCTATGTGGGCAACAAGGGCCTGAAGATCTTCTCGCCGCACAACATCAACCTTCCGGATCGCAACACCGGCATCCGTCCGTTTCCAAACGCGCTGCAATCGCAGTGGGGGAATAACTCCGATTTCAGCTACTATCACGCCTGGGAAACATCGCTCCGCAAGCGCTTCTCGCAGGGTCTCCTGTTCGATTTCCACTACACCTGGGCGAAGGCGATGTCGATCTCGACCGGCGACTTTTACTCCGGCAACAACACCCGCCTGCAGGACGAGACCAACTGGCGCGCAAATAAAGGACCGGCCACATTCGATGCGCCGCACCGCATCGCCGCCGACTGGGTCTACGAACTTCCCTTACGCAACTGGGTAGGCGCCCATCGCACGCTGCGCGCATTCGCGTCGGGCTGGCAGATCAGCGGCACGCTGAGCGTGCTCACCGCCGACCGCCTGGATATCACGGAGAAAAGCTCCTACGATTCCTCGCGGCCCGATTACATCGGCGGCAACATTTATTCAACTACGGGCGACCGCTTCCAGTGGTTCAACACGGCGGCTTTCGCGCAGGTGCCGATCGTGAAGGCGAGCGGCGTCACGGCGCGTCCCGGTAACATTGGCAAGTACGCCGTCTATGGACCGGGCAACTGGTCGACCGGCATTAACCTGGCGAAGACGTTCACCATTGCCGAGCGCTATCATTTCCAGATTCGCGCCGACGCGTACAACGCCTTCAATCACGTGAATCTCGGCGATCCGGTTACCGAAATCACCAGCGCCACGTTTGGCCGCATCCTGAGCGTCGGAGCGGGGCGCACGATGCAGATGAATGCGAGGATGCGCTTTTGAGTCGTTCCCTGACTAGTGCGGCGATCCTTTGCGGCCTGTTGGCCGCGCCCGCAATCGCGCAGTCGCCCGCACAGGTAGCCTCCAACGCCGGCCCGCACACGACCGCGGTGGGCACGCACCACGTCGTCCGCTACGTCTCGCAACGCACCGGTTCGGACCGGACCGGCGACGGCTCGGCCGCCAGGCCCTGGGCCGGCATCGATCACGCGCTTTCGCAAATCACCGACGCGGGACCGGCTTGCACGTACGCTGTTCTCGTGGCAACCGGAACGTATGCCGGCTCCACGATCCACCTGAAGCCCTACGTGGACCTGTACGGCGGCCATGATCCGTCCGCCTGGAAGCGCGACGTGCGCGCGTTCGCCACGACGTTGGATGGCGAGCGTGCGCGCCGGGTGATCGAAGGGGCGGATCACTGTCGCATCGATGGCTTCCGCATCGTGCGCGGGCGCGTTCGTGGAAGGGGCGCCGCGGTCCTCTGCGACGCGGTTTCACCCTCGTTCACGAACAATGTCTTCTACGATAACCGCACCGAGCGGCCGGAAAACTGGAATCCCAAGGAAATGCACGAAGATGCCAACGACGGCGGCGCTGTCGCGTGCATCAACGGCGCGGCGCCCGCGATCGAAAACGACCTGTTCGCGGCCAATGCCACCGAAGCGGGCCGGGGAGGCGCCGTCGCCTGCCATCGGCACGCGGCGCCGCGCATTTTCCGTAATGTGTTCGTCGGCAACCGCACCGGTCTCGACGATCCGCAACGATCGAGCGACGGCGGCGCCATCTCGGCCTGGGAGTACTCGAATCCGGAGATCGCGGAGAACGTAATTGTCGGCAATGAAACGCTGGCGTCGAACGACGGTGGGGGCTTGGCAATCGCATACTGGACGTCGGCGCGGCTGATGCACAACCTGATCGTCGGCAACAAAGGCGCGGATGATGGCGGCGCGGCTTTCGTAGGCGGGCAGAAGCACCACTACGGGACGCCGCTCGACCCGGTCCCGTCGCGCGACAAATTCCTCGTGCACTTCGAGGGAAACCTGATCGCCGGAAACCGCAACACCGCCGGCAGTTCCGGCGCGATGCGGGTCACGATGGAATCGCGGGCCATATTCGTGAACAACGTCTTCACCGATAATCCGGGCGGACTCTATCTCCAGGCATCGGAGGCGGAACTGCGCAACAACGCCATGCTGGATCCTCTCAGGGCCGTGAAAGAAAGCAAATCTTCCAAAACCCCGCCTGGACCCACAATTCTGGTGAACAACAGACTGCGGGGCGGCGTGAAGTTGGAGGGCCTGACTGCGAACGCCGAACGCAATGTCGATGCCGACCCGATACTTGCGGCCGAAGGCTTGACGGGTTCGGCCGAGATCGGCCGGCGCGACGAGAACCAGTTCGTATCGGCGGTTCGGGTAGCAAACGCAAACTGGCAGCCCGGCCAGTTCGCCGGGCGCGCGATTCTCGCCGGCGACCGCTGGGGTGTCGTCCGCTCTAACGATCGGAACACGCTGTGGGTCTGGGGACTCGGCGAGGCGGCGGGTGTCATCGAGCTCCGCATCCTGCCTTCGTTTGCCAATCTGGAGAATAGGCATGAATGAGATCTACACACGCCGCCGCTGGCTCGCGATGGCGGCAGCAACAGCGGCCCCGGCCAAACCGTTGCGTGGAATCTTCCCGATCATGGCAACGCCCTACACCCCGGCGAAGGCCCTGGATTACGAGGATCTCGCGCACGAGGTCGAGTATCTGGACCGCTGCGGCGTGCCCGGCATGGTCTGGCCGCAATTGTTCGGAGAGACATTCCAGTTGACGAAGGAGGAGCGCATCCGCGGCATGGAAGAGATTGCCAGGGCCGCGAAGGGCAGACGTCCGGCGGTGGTGCTCGGTGTCCAGGGACCGAACACCGCGGCCGCGCTCGAGTATCTGGAACGCGCCGAGTCGTTGCGGCCGGACGCGTTCATCGCCCTGCCGCCAACCGAGGGTAAGACGCTGGACGATTTCGTGCACTATTTTCGCGCCCTGGGCCATGCGACGACTCGGCCGCTATTCATTCAGAATGCGGACATCGGCACCGGACTCAAGCCGCCGATCGACGTGCTGATTCGCCTCGCGAAGGAGTATCCACACCTCGGGTATTTCAAGGAGGAGATCGAGCCGGCCATCGAACGCATGCGGGAGTTGGCGCGCCATCGGCCGCTTGTGTCGCGGATTTTCGCCGGCAATGGAGGCCGCAGCCTGCTTTACGAGATGCGTCTGGGCTTCGACGGCTGCATGGCCGGAAATGCCTACGCCGATGTGTATGTCGACATCTGGAACGCCTTCGAGTCCGGCCAGCAGGCGAAGGCGCGGGAGCTTTATGGCAAACTTCTCCTGATGCTGAACTGCGAGCAATACATCCCCGGCGTGCGCGAATACATGATGAAGCGCCGCGGCATTTTTAAGACGATGGTCTCCCGCCAGCGCGAAGTGTCGCTATCGCCGGAAGCGATTCGCGAGATAGAATTCCACTTTGAGGCCCTGAAGCCGCACCTGCGCGCTTAAGCCTACTTCTCTCCCAATAGCGGCGCACGCTTGCGCTTGCTGATCACCGCCGGTGCCGATGCCGGTTCGATGCCGCCCTGCGTGTTGCGGAACGGGACGCTCAGCACGACTTCGCGAATCAGCGTCCGCGCCCGGTAATCGTCCTTCTCCAGCGCCGACGCGATGCGCTGGACCGTGCACTGATCGCCGTCCTGCAGGCCGCGGCCGAGCGCATAGCCCAGCACCTTGCCGGTCAGGTTGCGCACGAAATCGTCCTTGTGGCTCAGCAGCACCCGGCGAAGCTCCACCGGACCGTTGAACTTCTCGCCCGAGGGCAGCACGCCCGCCGCATCCACCGGCTTGCCGTTCGCCTCTTTGTCCCGCCAGCGGCCCATCCAGTCGAAATTCTCCAACCCGAAACCGATCGGGTCCATCAACTTATGGCACGTGGCGCAGGACGCGTCGGCGCGATGCCGCTCCAGCTTCTCCCGCATGGTGAGGCCCTTCTCGTTCTTGGCGGCAGTCTCCAGGGGCGGAACGTCGGGCGGCGGTGGCGGCACCGGCGTGCCCAGCAGGGTATCCAAAATCCAGGCGCCGCGCAGGACAGGGCTCGGCTCACGATAGTGCGACGTCATCGCCAGCACGGACCCCATACCGACCACGCCCGCGCGCCGATCGTCCGGCCATTCGACCCTCACGAACGCGCTGCCATCCACGCCCTTCACCTTCCCTTCCAGCTCGTAGAATTTCACCAGCCGCTCGGTCAGGAACGTGTAGTTGGCATTGATCAATTCGATCAAGCTGCGGTTCGCGCTGAGGATGTGATGGAACAGCAGAATCGGCTCCTCGCGGAGATCGGCCGCGACCTCCGGCGTATAGAACTGCTGCACTTCCGACATAGCCGGCACCAACCGGCCTCCGACTTCCCACGTGCCCAGCCACTGCCCGGTGAAGGTTGACACAAACGCGCGCGAGCGCGGATCGTCGAGCATGCGGTCCACCTGCGCCGCGAGCACCTTCGGATCCTGCAGGCGCCCCTGTTCGGCAAGCCGGATGAGTTCCGCATCGGGCATTGTCGACCAGAGAAAGTAGGAGAGCCGCGACGCCATGTCGTACTGGCCGAGCGGGCGGATCTGCGGTGCCGTCGTCCGCTCCTCGATACGGAACAGGAACTGCGGCGAGACCAGCACGCCCTTGAGCGCCAGTTTCACAGCCTCCTCGAACGGATCGCCCCGCTCAGCCGCGCGGTCGTAGAGCGCAAGAAATCGGTCGACATCTTTGGGCTGGACCGGGCGTCGGTAAGCCGTCGGGAGAAACCGAGCCAGCAGCCGTCGTGCCGCTTCGCGGGGATTGAGCGGCGCCTCCCCCGGCTCCATGCCGAACAGCCGATAGTGCAGCGCGCGCTTATCCGGCGGCGGATCGTCCTGTTTCTGCTCGATCGCAACGCTGTAGAAATCGATGGGGAACTTGCCGTCTGTAACCGTGATGCTGTGGGCGCCGCGCGCGAAGCGGGCATTCAGATTGCGGGCAGTCGGACCACCGGCCGGATCGCGCGGATAAGTCAGGGTCTCGGCCGCACCGCCATCCAGCTTCACGCTCAACTGGACTTCACGATCGCGCGGCCGCTCGATCCAGACCCGCAGCACGTAGTCGCCATCGGCAAAAACGGGCGTAGTCCACGACAGTTCCTCGCCGGGCGAAATCAGGCGGCCCTTCCCCGTGGCCCCGACTTTGCCGGCGGCCGGCGCCAGGCTCTTGTGCAACGGCGGCGTAATGATCACGCGATCCAGGATCTGCTGCGCTGCCTGGAGATACCGTTCCATCAGCATGGGCGGGATGTAGAGCGTCTCCCCGTTGGTATCGAAGCCCTCGCCGCCCGAGCCATCAGCCGGGAAAATGTCGGCAACCGCGAGGTCGACGCCCAGCAGGTCGCGCACGGTATTGTGATATTCGCGACGATTCAGCCGGCGGGTGCTCACCGCGCCGGCATAGTCGCCCGCAGCACAGGCGGTCTGCCGCAGCCGATCCTCTACCCAGGTGGCAATGTGCAGGCGGTCAGCCTCCGTCAGCTTTGATGCCACAGGCGGCATGGTCCGGTTACGCAGTTGCGCGGCCACGCTGCGCCATAGCCCCCGCCGGGCTTCAATATCTTTGGCAGTCTCGGCCTTCAGAAAATCGACGCGGTTGTTGGCTTTCCCTGGTGTATGGCACGCGCCGCAGTTAGCCACCAGCACGGGGCGAATCGCCTCGGTAAACTCGCGCGCGGGATCGCTCGTGGGCGCACCCAAGGCGGCCAGAGGAACGAGCAGTAGCAGCATCCGGAGTCGCACTATTGCAACTCTACAACCCGGCGCCGGAGGCCTGCAACTTTACCCGCGCGATGCCGCCGACCGCCGGTCCCGGACCCGCCTGCGATCCCGCGCCGGTCAACGGTACAGTGTGCTCAGATCCGGTGACGGTGAGCAGCGGCAACCTGTTCCAGCAACAGGTGGAGC
>Ga0070741_10010413_pt1 | contig 17571 bp, 18 predicted proteins | sample Coa_R1_4_FD_66440 | JGI IMG/M metagenome (GOLD analysis project Ga0070741, IMG submission 66440) | Surface soil microbial communities from Centralia Pennsylvania, which are recovering from an underground coalmine fire - Coalmine... | ecosystem: Environmental > Terrestrial > Soil > Unclassified ...
GGCGACGGGCAGAGGTTGAAGCGTCCATGCGAGACGACCCGCATTGCGTAGAGCAGCTCACCGCCGAGGAATTCCATGCGCACGATGCCGCGCGCCGGGTCGGAGGCAATGTATTCCTGCAGGAGGAGCAGGTTGTCCGGCAGCCAGTAATCGGGCTGCGCCGCGAGCAGTGCTTCGAGCTGATCAAGGCGCTCGATGAGCAGGATGCGGGCGCCGCTGCCGCCCTGCTCGGGCTTGAGGAGCACCGGAAAGGGGATCTCCGACGCCCGCTCGCGCAGCGCACCGACATCGTTGAACGTAAAGGTTCGCGGCGCGGGGATGTCGAGCTCGCGCAGCAGGGCCGCCTGCGCGGTCTTGGAGAGCTCGAAGGCGAAGGCGGCCGAGCCATTCAGCACGCGCACGCCGCGCGTCTCGAGCGCGCGCATATAGGCGAGCGCGTAAGGCACGGCGCGCGTGTTGCCGCGCACGTACGCCGAAGGGCTCGCCTGGTTGAAGTAGAGCGGCGCGAGCGGCGGATCGTCCGCCGCGAATGCCGCGCGCTTGAGATCGACCGCGGCGTAGCGCACGCCGCGGCGCTCGAGCGCCGCGAAGAGCGGCTTCTGCCACTCGGGATGCTCGTAGAGGACCGCGATATCAGCCATATAGCTTGGAATATTGGGGCACCATTACGTTCATGCAAACGATGCGAAAGGAATGACGATATGCCGGGGCTAACCGGAAGCTGCCTTTGCGGCGCCATCCGCTATGCGGTCAGCGTGCCCGTCACCGAGCTGCGCGCCTGTCATTGCAAGAGCTGCCAGAAGGTCTCCGGCGCGGGCGGCACCGTCAACGCCATGCTGCCGAGCGAGGCGTTCAAGCTCACCAAGGGCACGCTCAAGCGCTATACCGCCATCGCGGACAGCGGACGCATGCTGCATCGCTATTTCTGCGCCGACTGCGGCGCGCATATCTACAGCCAGCGCGAGCAGAACCCCGAGTTCCTCTCGCTGCGTGCAGGGTCGTTCGACGAGCCGCCGCCGATGAAGATCGGCATGCACATCTGGACGAAGAGCGCACGGCCCTGGTCCTACATCGACCCGCAGGCGAAGCAACACCCCGGGCAGCCCGACGCCCCGGCTACTCGACCTTGACGCCGCGCTCCTGCACGACCTTCACCCATTGCTGGTATTCGCGGCTGATGAGCGCGTTCAGCTCCGCGGGCTTGCTGCCGACCGCGATGCAGCCCTGCGCCAGGAGCTGCTCTTTCATTTCCGGCGCCAGCACGGTGGCCGCGACCTCACGCTGGATGCGATCCACCAGGGCGCGCGGCATGCCGGCGGGTCCGAGCAGCGCGTACCAGAAGTCGATCTCAAACCCCGGCAGCCCCGCTTCGGCCGCGGTCGGCACATCGGGCAGCGTCGGATAGCGGCTCGGTCCGGCAGCGGCGAGCGCGATCAGCCGGCCGTTCTTCAGATGCTGGTACGCGGAGATCGGGGTCGCATAGGTGATCTGGATATCGCCGGCGAGGATTGCCGTCATCGCGAGCGCGATGCCTTTGTACGGCACGTGCACCATCTCGATGCCCGCGAGCTGCTGCATCAGCTCGCCGGCGAGATGCACGGTGCCGCCGACGCCCGAGGACCCGTACTTGATCTCGCCGGGGTGGGCTTTGGCATACGCGATCAGCTCGCGCAGCGATTTCGCCGGCAGCGCGGGGTTCGCGAGGATCAGCGCCGGCCCGGAACCCACCAGCGTAATGGCGCTGAAATCCTTGTTGATGTCGAACGGCAGCTTCGACACCGCGGCGTTGCTCGCGTGCGAGGAGAAGGCCATCAGCAGGTTGTAACCATCCGGCGCGCTGCGGGCGACGAGCTCCGCTGCGATATTCCCCGAGGCGCCGAGCTTGTTCTCGACGACGACCGCCTGGTTCCAGCGCTCGCCAAGCTTCTGCGCGAGCAGGCGGGCGACGATGTCAGTGCCGCCGCCTGGCGCGAAGCCGACCACCACGCGCACCGGTTTGGTGGGATAGGTTTGCGCCCATGCCGCTGACACGAAGAGGGTGAAGGCAAGCAAGAGCGCGCGCATTTGCCGTATCGTAGCCCCACCTCATCGCAGGAGGGAACGATGGCCCATACCGGCGGTTGTCTTTGCGGCGCGATCCGCTATGCGGTGGATGCACCGCTCAAGGAGCTGCGAGCCTGCCACTGCACCGATTGCCAGCGGAGCACTTCAAGATCCTGCGCGGCACGCCCAAGCGCTTTGCCAAGCAAGCCGATAGCGGCCGCGCGCTGTTGCGCTATTTCTGCGGCGAGTGCGGCTCGTCGCTCTACAGCCACCGCGAGACGATGCCGGAGGTGATCGGCGTACGCGCCGGCACGCTCGACGATGCCTCGGGCTTGCGCATCACCGCGCACATCTGGACCAACAGCGCGCCGCCCTGGTCCTATATCGATCCCGCGGCCACGCATTACCCGGTGCAGCCGGAAACCCCTCCTCGCGTCTAGGTCGGGCACGTCGCCTGCTCCAGACGAGGTGGACAGTTTTTGTCCGGAAACTGGAGAGCTTTATGAACAAGGATCAAGCGAAGGGCCACATGAAGGATATCGCCGGCAAGGCGCGCGAGAAGATCGGCTCGATGACCGGTAACCGCTCCGAGCAGGCCAAAGGCGTCGCCCAGCAAGGCGAAGGCAAGCTGCAGAAAGGCGTCGGCGACCTTAAGAACATCGCCAACAAGGACAAGGACCGGTAACAATATCCGCGTCAGGCCCGTCGCGGGCCTGACCTTTATCCAACCCGGGAGGAGCGTATGGCGAAGGGCTATCTCGTCACCTGCTATCGCAAGATCAACGATCAGGAGAAGTGGGCGGCTTACGCGAAGCTTGCCGGCCCCGCGATTCAGAAGGCTGGGGGACGCTTCATCGTGCGCGGCTCGCCCGCGCAGACCTACGAGCATGGCGTCAAGGAGCGCGTAGTGATCGTCGAGTTCGACAGCGTGCAGAAGGCCATCGCCGCGCACGACAGCGCGGACTATCAGCAGGCGCTTAAAGCGCTCGGCAACGGCGCCGACCGCGACATGCGCGTGGTCGAAGGCGTCGCCTGAGTTTGCTTTAAAACTGTGCTATGCGGCCGCCGGCGCGAGACCCGCGCGCTCGTGCGGCGGGCGCTCGTCCATCAGCCACTGCAGGGTAAACGCAGCGAGGCCGATGGCGATGAGCGCGCCCCAGGCCACGTTGTAGCTCCCGGTGCGGTCGTAGACGATGCCGCCCATCCAGGCGCCGAAGAACGAGCCGACCTGGTGGGAGAGGAACACGATGCCGTAGAGCGTGTTGAAGTGCACCAGGCCGAAGACGCGCCCGATGATGCCGGTGACAAGCGGCGCGACGCCGAGCCACAGGAATCCCATGGCGGCCGCGAACACGAGCGTCGACGCAGCGCTCACGGGCACGAGCAAGAACACCACGATGAAGAGCGTGCGCAGCAGGTAGATGAGCGCGAGCAGATGCTTCTGGCTGTAGCGCGCGCCCAATAGACCGAAGCAGTACGTTCCGACGGTATTAAAGAGCCCGATCAGCGCGAGCGCGCTCGCGCCGACGCCCGGCGCCACGCCGCAGAGCTGCAGGTACGCCGGGAGGTGCGTGGTGAGGAACACCAGCTGGAAGCCGCAAGCGAAAAAAGCGAGTGTCATGTAGAGGTAGCCGCGATGCGCCATCGCTTCGCGCACCGCGTCGCCGAGCTTCTGCTTGGTGGTGGGCGCAAGCGCATGCGCCTGCTCGCGGATCGGCAGCGCGAGTAGCGCCATCGACGCGGCAATCGCCGCGAACGTGAACATCGCTGTTTTCCAGCCGTAGGCATTGATGAGCGACTGCCCGAGCGGCGCGAGAAACAGCGTGCCGAGCGAGCCCGCCGCGGCGACAAGTCCGACCGTCTGGCTTCGCTTCTCAGGCGGCGTCGCGCGTGACACCGTGCCGATCAGCACGCCGAATCCGGTGCCGGCGGTGCCGATGCCGGCGAGGAAGCCGGCGATGTGCAGCACGCCGGGCAGCGCGCCGGCGTACACCATCAGTGCGAGGCCGAGGGCATAGATGAGCGCGGTGGCGACCAGCACCGGCCGCGGGCCGTAGCGATCCGCCAAGGCGCCGACGAAAGGCTGCGACAAGCCCCAGACGATGTTCTGCAGCGCGATGGCGAAGCCGAAGGTCGCCGCCGAAATGCCGAGCTCGAGCGTCATCGGCCGCATGTAGAGGCCGAGGCTCTGGCGCAGCCCCATGCAGAGCGAGATGATGAAGCCCGAGAGCAGGATGAGGAACAGCATGGCGCGGCGGTTGGCGGTCATGGAGCGCTCGAAGTAAACCGTTCTGTTTACCTATGATTAACCATCATCTATACTGTTGTCAACCCGAAAGCACACCGACCTGTGTATAAGTCTTCCGCACCGGGCGAGCGCATCCTCGCCGCCGCCGACAAGCTCTTCTACGAGCAGGGCATCCGCGCGGTCGGCGTCGATACGATCGCCGCCGAAGCCGGGGTGAGCAAGCGGACGCTCTACAACTACTACGCGACCAAGGACGACCTGATTGCGGCGTATCTCACCGGGCGCTTCAAGCAGATCACGCCCTCCGACGCGCCGGCGCGCGAGCAGATCCTCGCCTACTTCGACCGCATCGCCGCGATGGTGGCGGACGGCAGCTTCCGCGGATGCCCCTACGTCAACGCGGTGACCGAGATCGGCGATCGCAGGCATGCGGCGGTGGCGCTCGCGGTGCAGTTCAAGGAGCAGCGTCGCCAGTGGTACAAGGCGCTGCTCGAGCGGCTGCCGGTCAAGGACCCCGATACGCTCGCCACCCAGCTCCAGGTCCTGGTCGAAGGCGTGCTCGCCACGGCGCTGGTGCGCGGCGATACCGGCGCGGCACGTGCTGCCCGGGCGGCGGCCGAAGTGCTGCTCGATGCCGCAGGGGTGCGCAACAAGCGGCGCAAGCGATGACGCAAGCCCGCTGTCAGCGCTGCGGGCTTAAGCTAGCGGGCATGCTGCGCTCCGCTCTCCTGATGCTCGCCGCGCTCGCGCCGCTCGCGCAGGCTCAGACGTATAAATGGGTGGATGAGCGCGGCGTGGTGAACTACTCCAATACGCCGCCGCCGAGCGCCGCGAAAGCGCAACCGGTCGAAGAGCGCATCTCGGTCTACGCCGCCGATCCGTCACTGCCTCGGGCGACCGCGGTCGATCAACGGCTCGCGGCGCTCGAAGCCGAGTGGCTGCAGCGTCAGCAGCTGATGGCGTACGCGGCTGCCGCGACGCCGCCGGCGCCGGTCTACGACACGGGCAGCTACTACGGCCCGTACATCATTCCGGCCGTAGTGCACCGCCGGCCGAGCTTCTTCACCGCGCCGGCGATCATCCCCGCGGTGCGGGCCCAGCGCGCTTCAGTGCGTCTGGATTCACGACGTTGATCGGCTTCCCCGCCGCAAAGGCGAGGATCTGGTCGAAGATGTCGGCGAACTGCAGCTCCCACTCCTCGCGCGTGACGTAGCCGAGGTGTGGAGTGCAGACGACGTTCTCCATCGCGAGCAGCGGGTGCTTGGCATTGAGCACCGGCTCGTGCTCGTAGACATCGACTGCCGCCTTCCCCGGCCGGCCGGCCTTTAGCGCGGCGACCAGCGCGCCCTCCTCCACCAGGCCCGCGCGGCTCGTATTGACGAGGATGGCGCTCGGTTTCATGCGCGCGAGGTCGGCGCGCGTGACGATGCCGCGCGTCGCGTCGACGAGCCGCATGTGCAGGGTGATGACGTCGCTGTCGGCGAAAAAAGCGTCCTTGCTCGGCGCGACGGCGTAGCCATCGGCGCGCGCCTTGTCACGCGACGCCTCGCGCGCCCACACCAGGATGCGCAGCCCCATCGCGTCGCCGACCTTCGCCACCTCGCGCGCGATGCGGCCGTAGCCGTAAATGCCGAGCGTCTTGCCGCGCAGCGTGTTGCCAATGGCGCTCTGCCAACGTCCGGCTTTCAGCCCGGCGACGTTCTGCGGGATGTCGCGCGCCGCGGCAAGGATCAGTCCCCAGGTGAGCTCGGCGGTCGAATACGACGGCGTGCCGGGATGCATGCTGGAGGACACCACGACGCCAAGGCGCGTGCATGCCTCGACGTCGATGTGCGGATAGACGCTGCGCTGGCTGATGAGCTTGAGCTTTGGCAGCCGCTCGAGGAGCGGCGCGCGTATCTCGGTGCGCTCGCGGATCAGCACCAGCGCCTCGACCTCGCGCAGCCGCGCCGCGAGCGCCTCGGTGTCCTGCACGTGGTCGTTGAAGACGCGCACCTCGTGCTGCGCGAGCTTCTTGAACACGGCAAGGGTGCGCACCGTGTCGTGGTAATCGTCGAGGATCGCAACCTTCACGGGTGGAGCAGCAGGTAAGTGACGCCCATCGCCAGCGCGCCAAAGAGGAATGCCACCACGAGCAGCGTCGCGATCGGTCGCGGGGCGGCCGGCGCTGCCACCATCTCGGGCGCAGGCGCGCCCGGCGCTTCCGCGGCCGCCGTGCGCACGCGCTCGGTTTGCGCTTCCAGCTCGGCCTGCGCATCGGCGACACGCGCCTGCAGCGCGGTCAGCGTTGCTTCGGCGTCTTCGCGCTTCGTCTGCAGCTCGAGGAGCGCCGTCTCGATCTCGGCGAGCCGCGACTCGGCGTCCGCCGCTTCGGCGTCGCGGCGTTGAGCCGCCACGTCGCCGGCGCTTTGCTGCGTCTCCAGCTCGTTCACGCGCGCTCGCAGCGCCCGCACTTCAGCACTGCCGCGCTCGCTCTCGGCACGCGCTTGCACCAGCAGCGCGGCGGCACCGCTGCGCTCGGCCTGCGCCTCGGTCAGCGCTGCCGCGGCGGCGGCTTGCGCGGTTTCCGCATCATTGATGCGGCTTCGCAGGCGGGCAATTTCCGCCTGCGATTCCGAGTCTTGCGTCTTAACCGGCTTGCTGCGCAAATCGGCGAGCTCGGCATTGAGGCGCTCGAGCTCAGCCTGCGAATCCGACCGCGCGGCGTTGGCCCGCGCCAGCTCGCCCTCAAGCTGCGCTGTGGCGGCAGTCGAATGCGAGATCTGCGCACGCGCTTGCTGCAGCTCCGATTCGAGCTGGCTGACGCGATCGGCCAGCGCGGGTCGTTTGCGCAATTCAACGAGCTCGGTACGCGCGCGCTCGGCTTCCGCCCGCTCCTGCAATAGCGCCGCCACGGCGGCCGAGCGTTCGGCTTCGACCTCGGTGACCCGACTGCGCAGGCGCGCCATCTCCGCCTCGGTTTGCGGATCGACGACGGCGACCGGCTTGTTGCGCAGCTCGGCAAGCTCGCGCTGCAGGCGCTCGACCTCGGCGCGCGCCTGGGCGAGCGCGGCGTCCGCGGCGGCGCGCTCACTGACGAGCGTTGCGACGCGCGTATTCAGCGCCTCGACGCCGGCGTGCTGCGCGCGCGCCTCGACGAGCGCGGCGCGGGTCGCTTCGAGCTCGTTCATGCGGATCTGCAGCTCGCCGCGTAGCTGATCGACCTCGGCAGGCGCCTGCGGACGCGCCTGTGCCAGCGCCGCTGCGACGATGGCCGCCGGCGCCGTTGCCTCGAGCTGCAAATCCAATGGCGCCGCCGCCGGCTTCTCGACGACGGGCGGGGCGGGCGGCGGCTCCGGCGAGCGCGTCTGCGGTGGCGGCGGAGGCGGCGATGGCGGCGCGGCAGGGCGCTGCGCCTTTGCCGCGGCGCGCTGAATCGCCTCGCGAATCTTGTCGGCGGAGCTCGCGGCAGCGCCGCCAAGGCGCAGCGGGCCCATCATGGTGAGTCCTGCATCGTCGGTCGGATCGCGCGCCGGCGCGCCAAGGACAAGATCGTCGGCCGGCGCCGCCGACGGCGCGGGCTTGGCGGCCGGCAGCCGCGCAGACGGCGCGCCGATCACCACGTCGTCGCCGGCATCGGCCGCGCGCTCCGGATAGGCGCCGTGCACCTTGCGGAATTCCGGCGTCGCCTTGCGCAGGGCCTCGACCAAACCGGGATCGAACATGATGCCGGCGCCGGCCGTGATCTCGGCGACCGCGGCGTCGGTCGTCATGCGCGAGCCGCCGTATTGCGCCGCTGTCATGCTCTCGAAAGCGTCGACGATCGCCATCAGGCGCCCCGGCGACGGGATCTGGTTGCCCTGCAGGCGTCCCGGGTAGCCGCTGCCGTCCCAGAATTCGTGGTGCGTGAGCGCGAGCGTGCGCGCGAGCTTGAGGAGCGCATCGTCGTGCTCGCCGATGATCTCGGCGCCGGCCGCCGCATGGCGCTCGAACTGCTCGCGCTCGGCACCGGCGAGTCCGCGCTCGTTGTGCAGGAGCTCCGGCGGCACGATCAGCTTGCCGACATCGTGCACCGGCGCCGCTTTCGCCAGCAGATCGGCCGCCGTCTCGCGCGCGCCGGCCGCCTGCGCGAGCGCCCGCGCGTACCGCGCGAGCCGCGCCGCGCGGTTGCCGCCGAGCGAGCGCTCGTACAAGCCCATGGCGCGCACCAGGCGCCCGATGCGCAGTTCACCACCCTGCACGCCCGCAGTGCGTTCGCGTGCGAGATGCTCCAGGTGCCCGCGCACGCGCTGCAACACGAGCGGCGCGGCGAGCGGCTTCACCAGGAAATCCATCGCGCCGAGCTGGAAGGCCTGCACCACGCCGGGCGCCTCGCGGCGCTCGGCGAGGAACACCACCGGCACCTCGGCGAAGCCCGGCATCGCCCGCAGCGCCTTGCAAAGCTCGTAGCCGCTCATGCCGGCGGGCTCGGTATCGAGGAGCACCAGGTCGGGCGGCGTCGCGAGCTGCGCCCAGGCGAGCGCGGAGTGCGCGTCCGGCGCGGTCTTCACCGCCCACGATTTTCCGAGCGTGACCTCGAGGAGGCGTCTTACGCCCTCGGCGTCGTCAATCGCGAGGATGGTCGGCTTCGTGTCGCTCATGCCGTTGTTCTAGTTTTACCGATAGTACCAACGGCGCGAGCGATGCGCTCAGCAGGCCGAGGGCGGCGGCGCGACGAGCTTCGGGTCGATGGCGCGCAGGCCGTTCGGCCATGTGAGCTTGCTGAAGTCGACCGGCTGGCTGGTGAGGCCCGCGCCCTGCGCCCACTTCGACAGGCTGCAGAAATCGTCGTAGTACACCTTGTCGAGCGCGATCGGCCGGATGTTGGTGTCCCACTGGTCGCGCGTCGCCTTCTCCGAAAGGCTGTAGGTCTTGGCGGCGTACGCCGCGACCGCCGTGAAGTCGCCCTCGGCCTTCGCCCGCCCCTTCATCACCGCACGCAGAAACCGCACCACTTTGTCGGCGCCATCGGCGGAGTTGAGGAACTCGGGCCGCGCGCCGGCGACGAGATAGCCCTGGATATAGCCCTCGCCCGTGGCGAGCTGGTGAGCGTCGTTCGGGCAGATCTCGAGGGTGCGCGAGCCGATCGGCTGCCATATGAAGAAGGCGGCGATATCGCCCTTGCAGAGCGCCGCGGGCAGGAGCTGCGTATCGAGGTTCTTCACCGGCACCGACTTCGGATCGACGCCATTCTTCGTCAGGTACTCGGAGATGAACCACGAGCCGGTCGAGCCGACGCGCGTCGCCACCGTCTTGCCTGCCAGGTCCTGCGGCTTGCGCACGTCCTTGCGCGCGATCACGACGTAGCCCTTGGCGTCGCGCTCGATCGCGGCGAATGTCTGGTACTGGCCGGGATTGTTGAAGAAGTACTGCACGCTCGGCAGGTCGCCCGTCATCACGATGTCGCCCTGCCCGGTGCGGAACGTCTGGAACGCGGTGGTGCCCGACGGGAAGACGCGATAGTCCACATCAAGTCCCTGTTCCTTGAAGTAGCCGTGCTCGAGCGCCATCCAGATCGAATCGTTGTTGACCGACGGCTGACCGAAGAGCGTCAGCTTCTTCAGCGCCTGGGCTTGCGCGCCGGCAGCGAGCGCGACGAGCAGTAAAGCGACGATGGTTCTCATAGCTCCTCCATTAAGTAAGGGCGATATAGGACATGTAGCGCGAGAGCATGCGGTCGACCGCGATACGAAACAAGCGGTCGAAAACGAAGCCCAGCACGCAGATGGTGAGCAGCGCGACGAAGATGCGGTTGGTCTGCAAGAGCACCGACGACTGCTGCAGCAGGAAGCCGATGCCGGAATCCGCGGCGAGGATCTCCGCCGGGATGATGCTCATGAAGGACGAGGCCATCGCGATGCGCATGCCGGTGACGATATACGGTGCGGCCGACGGAATCACGACCAGCAGAAAAATCTGCAGCGGGCTCGCGCCCAGGCACTGCGCCGCGCGCTGGCGCACGATCGGCGCGCGCATCACGCCCGCGGTGGTGTTGATGAGCACGATGAAGAACGTGCCCCAGAAGATGAGGAAGTACTTCGACAGCTCGCCAATCCCGAACCAGATGACGGCAATGGGAATCATCGCGGTCGGCGAGAGAAAGCGCAGCAGCTCGATGATCGGGTCGAGGAGCTCGTTCACGAGCTGGATGCGGCCGAGGATCACGCCGAGCACGATCGCGGCGGCGCAGCCGGTGGCGAAGCCGACGCCGACGCGCGCCAGGCTGATGGCGACGTGGCGGAAGATCTCGCCCGACTTCGCCATCGGCGCCGCCGTTTGCAGGACGACGAGGGGCGGCGGGATGAGGAACGGGTTGAACACCACCGTGGAGAGGAATTGCCAGAGCGCAAGCGCGATCACCAGGGAGCCGGCGAAGAGCGCGGCTGCTCTCACGCGAGCAGCGCTTCCACGCGCTTGTAGAGCTCGCCCGCGCGCGGGTCGGCGAGATCGCGCGGCCGGGCGAGCGCTACGGGCAGCACCTGCGTGATGCGTGAGCCGGGGCCTACCGACATCACGCAAATGCGATCGGCAAGCGTCACCGCCTCGGCGATGTCGTGCGTGACGAACACAATGGTCTTGCCGGTGCGCTGCCAGATGTCGAGCAGAAAGCCGTGCATGCGCCGGCGCGTGAGCGCGTCGAGCGCGCCGAAGGGTTCGTCCATCAGCAGCACCTTCGGCTCCACCGCCAGGGCGCGCGCGATCTGCAGCCGCTGGCGCATGCCGCCGGAAAGCTGCGCCGGGAACTTGTGCCGGTGCTCGGTGAGATCGACCATCGCCAGGTACTTGTCGATGATCGCCGGCCACTCGCTCTTCGGCAGCCGGCGCACGCGGAGCGCGAAGCGCACGTTCTCCTCCGCCGTGAGCCACGGCAGCAGCGCGGCACCCGCATCCTGGAAGAACATGACGCGGTCCTTGCCCGCGGCGCGCACCGGAGCGCCTTCGAAATCAACGCTGCCGCCGCTCGCCTGCTCGAAGCCCGCGAGGATGTTGAGGAGCGTCGATTTGCCGCAGCCGGAAGGGCCGACCAGGCAGACGAACTCGCCTTGCGCCACGTCGAGGTCGATGCCCTCGAGCGCGAGATAGGCGCGCGCGTCCACGCCGTAGAGCTTCCGCACGTTTCGCACCGCGAGCAACGCGACTCCCTCCTCGCGTCCTATCGTACCATCGGCGAAATTCGCGAAAATTTGCGGAGAGCGGCATGGCCGGGATCGTAGTGCGCGCAGTCGACCATCTCGCCGGCAGCGGCGTCGCCTTTGCCTCTGCGGTGCAAGCCGGCCCGTGGCTCTTCCTCACCGGGCACGAAGCGTTCGACTTTGCCGGTGGCGGTGCGCCGGAGGTGGAAGGCGCGCCCGAGTTTCCGGCGTTCGGCGCGCCGCGCCTCAAGCGCGAAGCGCAATACATCCTCGCGCGCATGCGAAAGCAGCTCGCCGAGCTCGGCTCGGATTTTCGCCACAGCGTCCGCGTCGACCAGTACTACCCGGTGTTCGAGGCGGTACGCGCCTACCAGCTCGCACGCCACGGCGAATTCGGCGACTACATCCCGCCTTCCACGTCGGTGCTGATGGAGCGCCTCTTCAAGCGCGACTCGCACATCTCGATGTCTCTCATCGCGGTGGCGCCGCAGGCCGGCTATGAGATCGGCAAGCTCTATCCGAAGGAAGTGCCCGTGCCGGTGGGCTCGTTCTTCGTGCCGGCGATCACCTGCAACGACTTCGTGTTCGTCGCCGGGCAGATGGCGAGCGACGAGAACGCGCTCGATGCGAGCGTGCGATTGCCGAAAGAGACGCGCAACTGGGGCGGGCCGAACGCGGTGCGCCGCCAGACCGAGTTCATCATCCGCAAGCGACTCGAGCCCGCGCTGAAAGCCGGCGACTCGTCGTGGCCGAACGCGCTCAAGGCGCAGATCTACGTGCCGCGCGCCGCGGACATTCCCGACGCGCTCGATGTCTGGCAAAACCTGGTGCCCCATCCCTGTGCGCTGACGGCGGTGCCCACCAAGGGGTTTGGTTTCGTCGACGGCATCGTCGAGATCAACCTGCTCGCGCTGCGCGACGGCGCCAAGCGCCGCAAGGAGGTGCTGAAGGTCGACCTGCCGCCGATGACGAGCTATGGCTCGCAGGTGCGCGCGGGCGAGCTGGTGTTTGCCTCGGGCGTCATGCCGCGCGGCGGCGACGCGCGCTTCGACGCGCTCGCGCATCCGGCGCAGGTGCAGGCGGCTGCGGCACTCGACTATGCCGAGCGCGTTGCCAGGGCCGCCGGCACGACGGCGGCGAATATGGTGCGCGCGCAATGGTTCATGGCCGACGTCACGCAATTCGCCGGCGTGCAGCTCGCGTGGACCCGGCGGTTCGCAAACGCGCCGCATCCGTTCGTCTGCGTGCAGCCGCCCGGGCCGTTGCCCGCGCCGGGCGCGGCGCTGACGGCCGATTTCTGGCTCTATTCACCGTGAAGAGCACCACCGGGCGGCGCGCCTTCATCGAGCTCCTGCTCGACGAAGGCGTGTCGCATCTCTTCGGCAATCCCGGCACCACCGAGCTCGCCATCATGGAAGCGGTGCCGCAGTACCCGCAGCTCAAGTTCGTGCTTGGCCTCCAGGAAGCGGTGGTGGTGGCGATGGCCGATGGCTTCGCGCGCGCGTCTGGGCGCCTTGCGGCGGCGAACGTTCATGTGATGCCAGGGCTCGGCAACGCGATGGGCGCGCTCTACAACGCCAAGTTCTCCGGCTCGCCGCTCATCCTCACCGCCGGCCAGCAGGAGCAAGGCCATGGACTGCTCGAGCCGATGCTCTATGAACCGCTGGTGCCGGTGGCGCAGCCGCTGGTGAAATGGGCGATCGAAGTGACGCGCGCCGCCGATCTGCCGCGCATCATCCATCGCGCGGCGAAGATTGCGCTCACGCCGCCGACCGGGCCCGTGTTCCTCAGCCTGCCGGGCGACGTGCTCGATGAGACGCTCGAGCTCGAGATGGGCCGGTCGGTGCGCGTCGACGCCGCGGCGCGACCGGGCGATGAAGCGCTAGGCCAGATTGCGAACATGCTGGCGACAGCCCAGCGTCCCGCCATCCTTGCCGGGCAGGAGCTCGCGCAGCACGACGCATTCGCCGAGGCGGCGCAATGCGCCGAGCTGCTCGGCGCGGCGGTGTATGGCTCGTCGATCCCATACAGCGCACCGTTTCCGACCGAGCACGCGGCGTACATGGGCGCGCTCACGCGGCAGCAAAAGCAGGTGCGGGCGACGCTGGAAGCGCATGACCTCCTGCTCGTGCTGGGCGCGGATCTTCTGCGCATGTCGGTCTACAGCCCGGTCGAGCCGCTGCCGCCTGAGCTCAAGGTGATCCACATCTCCGAGCGCGCGCACGAGCTCGGCAAGAACTATCGCACCGACCTCGCGGTGCAGGCGGACGTCAAGCAGACGCTGCGCGCGCTCTTGCCGCTGCTCAAGATCGACCGCGCGACCGCCGCGCGCCGATTGGGCGAGCTGCGCGCGCGCAACTGGAGCGCGCAGCGCGACAAGGCGCGCATCGATGCGATGCTCGCCGCGGAAACCAAGCCGATCGACCCGCAGTACCTGGCGCTGCGATTCACCGAGGCGCTGCCGCGCGACGCGGTGGTCGTTGATGAAGGTCTGGTGAGCACCTACAGCCTGCCGAAGTTCCTGGCGATGCGCGGGCCGCGCGACTATTACGGCCTCGCGAGCGGCGGTCTCGGCTTCGCCGTGCCGGGCGCCGTCGGCATCAGCCTGGCGCTGCCCGGCCGGCCGATCGCCGCGATCGTCGGCGACGGCGCGGCGATGTACAGCATCCAGGGACTGTGGACCGCGGCGCACCTCGGCCTGCCGATCACGTACGTCATCGCCAACAATCGCGGCTACCGCATCATCAAGGAGCGCCTGGTGTCGTTTCGCAAGAGCGACCAATTCACCGGCATGGACATCCGCGAGCCGGAGCTCGACTTCGTGGCGCTCGCGCGCTCCATGGGGCTCGCCGCGCGGCGCGTCGCCGAGCCGCACGACATCGCACCGGCGCTGCGCGAAGCGTTCGCCAGCGGCAAACCGAATCTCCTGGACGTGCGCGTCGCCGACGGCTTCGGGGGCTAAAGCCCGCTCGCGAGCCGGCCGACCTCGCGCAGCGCCTTCTCGGTGCGCTCGCTCCAGGGCTGGCCAACGGCAATGCGCAGGCAATTGCGATAGCGCCCCGTCGCCGAGAACATCGGCCCGGGCGCGATGCTGATGCGCCGCTCGAGCAACTCTTCGAAAAGCACGATAGAGTCGCAGCGCCGGGGGAGCTCGACCCAGAGGATGTAGCCGCCCGCGGGCTGCGTGACCCGCGTGCCGCGCGGGAAGGACTCGGCGATCACGCGCCGCCCGTGCTCGACCTGCAGCGTGTTGTAGCGGCGCAGCTGCCGTAGCGAGCGCTCATAACCACCCGACTCGAGGAGCTCGGCGAGCGTTAGCTCGACAAGCTCGTTGTGCCCGCCGCTCGCGACGAACTTCAGCATGCGCACTCGGTCGCGCCAGCGCCCGGGCTCGATCCAGCCGGCCTTCAGTCCCGGGCAGAGCGTTTTCGTGAACGAGCCGCAAAGCATGACGTTGCCCGAGCGGTCGTAGCTCTTAGCCGCGCGCGGTGTGCCGCGGCCCGAGTGCAGCTCCGCGTACCCCTGGTCTTCGATGAGCGGCACGCGGCGCGCGGCGAGCAGCGCCACAAGGCGCTGCTTCGCGCGGTCGGTCATGGTTGCGCCGATCGGATTCGAGAGAGTCGGCATCACGACCGAGGCCTTCACGTCATGCGCGCGCAGCGCGACCTCCAGCGCATCGAGTGAGATGCCGGCGCGCGGATGCGTCGGAATCTCGAGCGCGCGCAGGCGGAGCGACTCTAGAATCTGCAGGAACCCGTAGTAGGTCGGCGATTCCAGCGCCACCGTGTCCCCCGGCTGCGTCACGGCGCGCAGCGCCAAGTTAATCGCTTCCATGCAGCCCATCGTGGTGACGATGTTGCGGTAGTCGAGATGGCAGCCCCACTCGAGTGCACGGCGCGCGATCGCGCGGCGAAACTCCTCCGAACCGGGCGGGCCGCCGTAGCGCCCGATGGCGTCGCGGCTGCGCCGCGCGCGTGCAGAGAGCACGCGCCGGATACGTTCGAGCGGGAAGTTGTCGGCGCGCGGCCAGGCAATGCCGAACGTGATCACCTCGGGATCATGCCCCGCCGAGAGCACGAGGTCGGCAAGCGCATTCACCTCGACAGCGAGCGGGCGCTGCGGCGGATGCGACAGCTCCGGCTCCGGCGCCGGCAGCGCGCGCCGCTTGACGTAGTAGCCCGACTGCGGGCGCGCCTCGATGAGGCCGGCGTCCTCGAGCTGCTTATACGCCTGCAGCACGGTCGAGACGCTGACGCGCCGCTGCTGCGAGAGCCGGCGCACCGAGGGCACGCGCTGGCCGCTGCGCAGTGTGCCGGAGGCGATCAGGTGCCCGATCGCCTCGGCAACCTGCTGATAGAGCGGCGCTGCGTCCAGCATGAGCCATCCTCCCACGGCCGCGCGCGGCGGCACAGGCACAGTCGGCGCGCGCCGCGACCAGTACAGTTCGTCCGGCGCCGCGACTGTTACCGTCACAGTTTAGCCGAGGTGAATCTGTGCCGGGCGGGCGCCTTCGCCTAGCATGGCGCCATGGTCCTGCGGCTCTCCGGCAACCAGCACCTGCGCCTCGAGCGCGCGGCCGGCGCGACCATCGAAGTGCTGGACGGCCGCGTCTGGGTCACCGAATGCGGGCGTGCCGGCGATTGCTTCGTTGGCGCCGCGCAGCGCTATCGCGTGGACGGCGATGGCCTCGTGCTCATCAGCAGCGAAAGCGCGCGCGCCGAGCTCTGCATCAGCGGAGTCGCGACGTGAGCATGGTCAAATTCGGCGCCCTGGCGATGGCAGTCGGCGTGACATTCACCATCCTCTGGGCTTTGTCGAGCTACGGCTACCCGAGCGCCGACGCACGCAGCTTGCCGGCGTTCGCCGCGAAGGCGGCCCGCGCTGCAGCCTGCCTGTAGTTAGAGCGCGAGCTTCGCGCGCACCTTGCGCCCGACGATGAAGGTCAGCGCGACAAGCGCGGCGACGCCCAGCGCGAGGAGCGCCCAGCTCGCCGCGCTGCCGCGCGCGAGCACGTCGCGCCCCGCGGCGCCGAGATAGACCTTCACCGCAAGGTCGGGCAGCACGCCGACGAGCGTCGCCACCATGTAGTGATCGAGCCGCACGCGCGTGAGACCGAGGAGATAGCTCTTCAGCCCGCAGGGGATCGCCGGCGCCATGCGCAGGAGCAGCACGATCTTGCGCGGCTCCTTGGCGACCGCGTGATTGACGGCCTTGTAGGTGCGGCTCGCGCGGGCGCGGCGCTCGATCCAGCGGCGCAGCACATAGCGCGACAGCGCCCAGCCGAGGAGCGCCGAGATCGCGATCGCCACCAGCGCCGCGGCGAGGCCGCCGAAGAAGCCGAACACCGCGTCGGCGGCGATCGGGAAGATCCACGCCGGCAGAAGCAGGAGCAGCGCGGCCGCATACACCGCGCTGAACGCCAGCACCGCCGCGAAAGGATTCATGCTTTCCATCGCGTCTTCGAAGCGGCTCCACCATTCGTCGGGCACGAGCGCCGCGCCGGCGATGACAAGAACGAAGAAGACGGCGCCGGCGAGCCACTCGAGGCGCAGGCGGCCGCGCACCAGCGCATGGCCGGCCGAGAGGCACAGCACCAGCCATACCGTGCTCGAGCAAACGCCGGCCAGCACGTCGCTGAAATAGTGCGCGCCGAGATACATGCGCGAGAACGCCAGCAGCGCCACCATGGCGATCGCGCTGCCGACGGCGCCGGCTCGAAGCCGCCAGTCGTAGGCGCGCGAGACGAGGAAGGCGGCGAGCACGCCGTAGAAGAGCGTCGCGCCGGCGGCGTGGCCGCTCGGGAAGCTGAAGCTCGACAGCACGAGCAGCGGGTTGTCGAAATGCGGCCGCAGGCGCTCGTAGCTCTCTTTCAGCACCAGATTGACGAGCATGCCGCCCGCCACGGCGGCGGCGAGCGTGAGGAGCCAGTACCACTGGCGTAGCCGCGCAAGCATTGCGGCAAAGAGCACGCTCATGACGATCATCGCGGGCGGCGAATGCAGCTGCGTCACCGCGTAGAGGAAGCTGAGCGCCGCGCCGCCGGTGCGCGCATGCATCCAGTTGACGATGCGGCCATCGAGCGCGACGAGCGCGCTGCGCGCGGTGATGTTCCAGGCGAGGCCGAAAAAA
>Ga0070741_10010414_pt1 | contig 17569 bp, 15 predicted proteins | sample Coa_R1_4_FD_66440 | JGI IMG/M metagenome (GOLD analysis project Ga0070741, IMG submission 66440) | Surface soil microbial communities from Centralia Pennsylvania, which are recovering from an underground coalmine fire - Coalmine... | ecosystem: Environmental > Terrestrial > Soil > Unclassified ...
CCGGACTGCTGGCTGCGGGGGATGAACGGTCGGTCAGGGCCGGCAACAGGATCGTCGTCCATCTGGGAAATGCCGGCGGAGTGCAACTGGCTTTTAACGGCAAGGATCTGCCGACGGCAGGCGAGCCCGGGGAGGTTCGTACCCTCGCTTTCGGGCCCAATGGTCGTGTGTCTTACAATCCTCCAAATCCGGCTCCGGGAACCACGCCGGCGGAGCCCGCAGCGAACCCGGCAAATCCGCAGTAAGTGCCTGATTTTGTACAGTGAACGGAAAAGCAGCAGCGGGAGCAAACCTGTTGCCGTGCCATGGCTTCTCAGATAATATTTAGAGGCCTTTTTTCTGAGGAAGTTGCGGTGCTTCCCTCCGTTGGTTCCGAGCCAATCAAAAGACCGCCAAAACAAAAGAGGAGAACCTGCATTGTCGAAGAATAGGTACCTTTTTACATCCGAGTCAGTGACCGAGGGCCATCCGGATAAAATCGCCGACCAGATTTCGGACGCGATTGTGGATGCCTGCCTGGCTGAGGACCCTTATAGCCGAGTAGCCTGCGAAACCCTTCTGACCACCGGCCTGGCGTTCATCGCGGGCGAGATCACGACCAAGGCGTACGTAGATTTCCCGTCGATAGTGCGCGGCACGGTCACGTCGGTGGGCTACACCGATGCGGGGTTCGGGTTCGACGCGCAGACCTGCTCCGTGATTTCCTCGATCCACGAGCAGTCGCCGGATATCGCGATGGGTGTCGATCCGGGCGGCGCGGGCGACCAAGGCATGATGTTCGGCTACGCCACCAACGAATCGGCGGAAATGATGCCCATGCCGATCATGCTGGCGCACCAATTGACCCACAAGCTCGCCGAGCTTCGCAAATGCGGACAACTGGATTTCTTGAGGCCGGATGGCAAATCGCAGGTGACCGTCGAATACGACGAAAATCACAAACCAATCCGCGTGGATGCCGTGGTTGTTTCCACACAGCATTCCGAGACCGTGGACAACAAGAAACTCCGCGCAGAAGTTCTGCAGCACGTGATCCAGGCGGTCATTCCTCCGCACATGCTCGACGCCGACACCAAATACCACATCAATCCCACGGGGCGATTTGTAGTGGGTGGACCGATGGGCGACACCGGCCTGACCGGGCGCAAGATCATCGTGGACACATACGGTGGCATGGGACGTCACGGCGGCGGTTGCTTCAGCGGAAAAGATCCGACCAAGGTGGATCGTTCGGCTGCGTACATGGCACGTTACGTTGCCAAGAATATCGTGGCGGCGGGACTCGCAGATCGTTGCGAAGTGCAATTGGCATACGCTATCGGCGTGGCTGAGCCGGTCAGCGTTCTGGTGGACACGTTCGGGACGGGGAAGGTTTCGCCGGAAAAGCTCACGAGCCTGGTGAGAGAGAATTTCCAGCTCACGCCCAAGGGAATCATCGAGTCGCTGAAGCTGCGGCGGCCGATCTTCCGCAAGACGGCCGCATACGGCCATTTCGGGCGCGCCGACAAGGACTTTTCCTGGGAAGCCACGGACAAAGCGGCGAAGTTGAGCAGCGAAGCGGGCGAGCAATCGAAACCCGCAGTACACGCGCACAAGTAGCTCGACCGGTTAGTGTCGGAGCAGGGCGGCCTTCATGCCTTCCTGCTCCAGACCGCACGAATGCGTCGAGTCTGGAACAGCGCCACAGATCCAATTCAGATTTAAATCAGTTGTGAACTAATAGGAGAAGAATGGCAACTACACCTACGCAAGTAGCCTGCGATATTAAAAGTGTTGAACTGGCCGATATGGGAAGGAAGCGCATTGACTGGGCCAACCAGTCAATGAAGGTTCTCCAGATCATACGCAAGGAATTCATCAAGAATGCGCCGCTGAAGGGGATCCGCATTTCGGCTTGCCTGCACGTGACGGCGGAGACGGCGAACCTCGCGATCGCGTTGCGCGACGGTGGCGCGGACGTGGCGCTGTGCGCGTCGAACCCGCTGTCCACCCAGGACGATGTGTCGGCCTGCCTGGTGCGTGATTACGGTATTCCCGTATTCGCCATCAAGGGCGAGGACAACGAGACGTACTACCAGCACATCATGGCGGCACTCGATCACAAGCCGCACATCACGATGGATGATGGCGCGGACCTGGTGACCACAATCTTGACCAAGCGGCAAGATGTGGGCGAGGGCATCATTGGCGGCACGGAAGAAACCACCACGGGCGTGATTCGTCTTCGCGCTATGGCGAAAGAAGGCGTGCTGCGCTATCCCATCATCGCAGTCAACGATGCGATGACCAAGCATCTGTTCGACAATCGCTACGGCACGGGGCAATCCACGATTGACGGCGTCATTCGTTGCACCAACGTGCTTCTGGCGGGCAGCAAGTTCGTGGTGGCAGGCTACGGCTGGTGCGGACGCGGTCTGGCGATGCGTGCACGCGGCCTGGGCGCGGACGTGATCATCACCGAAGTGGATCCCACGCGGGCGCTCGAAGCGGTGATGGATGGTTTCCGCGTTATGGCGATGGCCGAGGCAGCGCGCCTTGGCGATGTGTTCGTCACTGTGACCGGCGACAAGAACGTGATTCGCGGCGAGCACTTCGAAGTCATGAAAGATGGCGCGATCGTAGCCAATTCCGGCCACTTCAACGTCGAAATTGATATCCCGGCGCTGGACAAGATGGCATCGTCGAAGCGCACCACGCGGCCGTTCGTCGAGGAGTATTCGATGAAGGATGGGCGCAAGATCAACCTGTTGGGCGAAGGCCGGCTGATCAACCTGGCCGCCGCCGAGGGACACCCGGCATCGGTGATGGACATGAGCTTCGCCGACCAGGCGCTGTCGGTGGATTACCTGGTGAAGAACCACAAGAGCCTCGAGAAGAAGGTGTACGCGGTGCCTGAGGATCTGGACAAGCGGGTGGCGAAATTGAAGCTCGAGTCCATGGGCATCAAGATCGACCGGTTGACGCCGGAGCAGGAAGAGTATCTGGCGAGCTGGTCGGAAGGAACGTAAAAGCAGTAGTCAGTCGTTAGGAGCTAGTAGCTAGCAAGGGCGGCCCAACGGCCGCCCTGAATTTTTCTAGTTTGCTCCAATAGGCACTTAGCACATCTCATCAAGGTTTCCTGCTTGCATCTCGCCGGTGTCTAATTCAGTGGTGATCGTAGCCAAACGCTCCGGAGGAACATATGCAAGCTGCACCGGCGGTTGGGTGGGACCTGATGTCCTTTAGTCCACACCTACCCATGGCAGAGAAGGTGTTGATTCTCTATTTGTTTGTGATCACCGCAACCTCGCCATTCAAACTAATGAGCGTCTTGCGAACGTTCTGGTCTGTCACCCGTGCGCCGGGGAAAGCGGCCATTGAACCCGCACGGGCCGCATATCGCCTACAGGTGTCTGCGAACGAAATTCAATCGCTGAGGCGTTTGGCGCATATTACGCTGCTTGTGACAACGCTTGTGGTGGCCCTGCTCTTAAGGGCCGATTTTGCCCTCTTTTCTGAGCAGAAGATTCTTTTTGCCGGTTTCTTTAATGGCGCCTTGGCGGAAGTGCTTTCTGTCTTCGCCGCAGGCGTTTGCGTTTCAGCGACGATCTATGGTGCCTACGCGTTTTGCGAGGGCCTACTGCAGCGAATCAGAATGAGGCGGCAGCATGCTGAAAGCGTAGTTTGAAATAAATCAAAGAACTACGACAGAAATACCCGGGTTGTTGCGCCCCAAATCGGAGTCTGTTTTCAATTGCGGATGTCTCTTCGTCAGCGCCCATGTCCCCTCGTCGGAAATGCGCCAGTCCCTCCTGGAATGAAGGCGCGAATCTGGGATTGTGCGGAGCGCTGGCGAAGCCATTTCTGAACTTCGGTTCGCAGCGTCCCGCCCACGCCGCTCGAGCCGTAGCCATGGATGATCTTCACCACTGCGTATCCCTGCTGGCGTGCCAAGGTCAGTTCGCGTTCTAATCGCAGCAGCGCTTCGTTGACGCGGGGCATGCCCTCTTCGAGGTTGATGACCTTCATCGGTGAGCCGCGCATGGGGCAGGATAGCAGTACTCAGTACCCAGTACTCAGTACTGAGAACTGACAACTTCTGGCCGAGGATTTATGATGTTCGTTTGCCATGAGCATGAAGGAAATTGCTGGGTGGGCTCTGAATGTGGCCAACATGCACGGGGCGGGCTACGCCGACGTGCGCATCGTGGACGAGCGCAATCGCGCGCTTTCGACCAAGAACGGAAAAGTCGGATTCGCCGCCGTATCGGAGTCGCTGGGAGCGGGCATTCGCGTTCTCGCCGATCACTCCTGGGGCTTCGCGGCCACCGAAGATCTGAGCCGCAAAGCGATCGAGCAGACGGCTGCCAAGGCGGTGGACATTGCGCGCGCGTCGGCGAAGGTCAAGCAAGAGGATGTGCAGCTTGCGCCCGAGAAGCCGGTGACTGCGGAATGGGCCACGCCGTACAAAATTGATCCGTTCACAACTTCCGTGGAACAGAACCTTGACCTTCTGCTGAACATTGATGCCGAACTGCGCGTGGTTGCGGGCGTGACTCTGGCGGAAACCAACATGAATTTCCGCCGTTACGAGCAGTGGTTTCTTTCGTCGGAAGGTGCGAACATCCACGAGACCAAAATGACTACGGGGGCGGGTTACGCCGCGTATTCATTTGCTGAGACGGAAATTCAGAAGCGTTCCTATCCCAACTCCTTCGGCGGGCAATTTCAAAATAAGGGCTACGAGCTGATCGACGAACTCAAATTGGTTGAGAACGCGCGGCGCATTGCGGAAGAAACCGTGGCGCTGCACAAAGCCGATCAGTGTCCCGAGGGCGTGTTCACCATCATTCTGGGCGGCTCACAGCTGGGGCTGCAGATTCACGAATCGGTGGGGCATCCGATCGAGCTCGACCGCGTGCTCGGCATGGAAGCGAATTTCGCGGGCACCTCTTTTTTGACCCTCGATAAGTTGCGCAAGCTGCGTTATGGAAGCGATCTGGTGAACATCGTGGCCGACGGCACCCCGCAGCATGGGCCGGGGCTGGGAACATTTGCCTACGATGATGAAGGAGTGCAGTCGCAATGCACTCCGATCATCACTAACGGGCTGTTCACCGGATATTTATCGTCGCGCGAGACGGCGCACACCATTGGCGAGAAGCGCTCCGGTGCGACGATGCGCGCGGAAGGTTGGAACCGCATTCCGCTGATCCGCATGACCAACGTCAGCATTCTGCCGGGCGAGAAGCCGCTCACGCGCGAGCAACTCATCGCCAGCACCGACCATGGAATTCTGATGGACACGAACCGCTCCTGGTCCATTGACGACAAGCGGTACAACTTTCAGTTCGGCTGTGAGATTGGCTGGGAGATTAAGGGCGGAAAGATTGGCCGTATGGTGAAGAACCCTTCGTACTCGGGCATCACGACGGAGTTCTGGAATTCGATGGACGCAATCTGCTCGCGCGACGAGTGGACGCTCTGGGGTACTCCGAATTGCGGCAAAGGCCAGCCGCAACAAGTGATGGGAACGGGACACGGTGCGGCCCCGGCCAGGTTTCGCAATGTGAAGGTAGGCAGCGCCTATAAGGGCAATTAAGGTTCTGAGGCATGTAATGGCTTCACCCAGTACGACCGCACACACGATGCTAGACAAAGACAAAGCTCACGACATATTCGAGCGAGTGAAGAAATTCTCCACCGCTGATGATGTGGAAGTCTTGATCGCAGGTGGACGAAGCGCTCTGACCCGTTTCGCGAACAACACTATCCATCAAAACGTGGCCGAAGAGAACTACATCATCTCTGTGCGCAGCGTAATGGGCCAGCGAACGGCGCGCGCCACGACCAACAAATTTGACGACGCCAGCCTGAAGCGCGTGGTAGAGGCCGCGGAGAGTATCACCCGCGTGCAGCATCCGGATACCGAACTGCCCGCCATGGCAACGGCCGCCGAAGTTGGCGATGGATCTCATGCGCCTAATCGATTCTTTGAAGAGACCGCGGCGATCACGCCGGAGGACCGGGCCGAGGGAGTGCGCGAAATCGTTGCGGTCGCGACGAAGCACAAGTTGACTACGGCCGGGATTTTTTCCACTTCGGAGACGGTCGAGGCGATTTTCAACTCGCGCGGAGTCGCGCGTTTTCACACCCAGACCTCGTCGGAAATTTCCATCACCATGCTGGCGGGAAATTCATCCGGCTGGCAGAAGGCGAATTATCCTGATGTTCAGAAGCTCGACCCGTTCCTGCTGGCTGAGACTGCGGCGAAGAAGGCGCTCACCTCGAGGGATCCGCAGGAACTGGCGCCGGGCAAGTACACGGTGATCCTGGAACCCGCTGCCGTACTCGACCTGGTTGGGTTCATGTTCTGGGATTTTGGCGGCCTGGCGATCCTTGACCAGCGCTCCTTTCTCACCAATCGGGTAGGCGAAAAGATCTTCGGCGAAAACATCAATATCTTCGACGACGTCGCGCACCCGCTGCAGTCGGGCAGCCCGTTTGACGGAGAAGGCGTTCACCGGCAGCGAGTGCAGTTGGTGGACCGTGGTGTCGCCCGGCAACTCGTCTATTCTCGCGGCACATCCGAAAAAATGCGGAAATCCGAACATGCCGCGAAGGTTGGCGAGATTCTTCCCACCGGACACGGTTTCCCTCTGCCCAACGAAATGGGGGAAGCGCCGATGAATATCGTGGTCGAGGATGCGAGCGAGTCCGAGCCGAAAACGGTCGAACAGATGGTCGCCGGCACCGAGCGGGGCGTGCTGGTCACCCGGCTGTGGTACATCCGCGAAGTTGACCCTTACGAAAAAATCCTGACTGGAATGACCCGCGACGGGACTTTCTACGTGGAAGGCGGGAAACTCCGTCATGGGGTGCTGAATTTCCGGTTCAACGAGAGCCTGCTCCACATGCTGTCGAACGTCGAGCAAATGGGCGAGCCGGTGCGGGCGAGCGGGGAAGAGTCCTTCGACATGGTGGTTCCCGCCATGAAGGTAAAGGACTTCAACTTTACCGAAGTAACGAAGTTTTAATCGCCGTTTGGCAGGCGGAGAATCCTGCCACCGATTTATCCGAAGCCGTGCTGACCGTCACGAACGGCATTCTCATCATCATTTCGATCAAATCCGAACGCGGACATGAGTGTGCGCTCCAAAACATGTCCAGCTGCTTCAAAAAAAACCAAAATCCCGCTTGTGTTGCACTGTGATTTGTGCGATTTTATGCGCTCCCACCACCCCCGAAATTGTCTGGCCGCAGGAGTGGTCCGGAGCCTGCAAGTCGCGATGGAGCAGAAGGTTGCGAATGCTTCCCCCTGGAAGTCGCCATAACTTTCGTAACTTTTACCTGCACCATGAGCGGTGTAAGCTCCGGGTATCGTGCACGACGAAGAGTTGGTGAAGTGCGCGACACCGCGCGCCTCACAGGCCAGCAGACATGGATCAGAAGTCGCGAAAAGATCGAGCCCACGAAATCGATTCCGAGCATCCCGAAGGGCGTTATTCCGAGATGCAGAGTGCGATGCGCTTTCCTGTGAAGTTGCCGGTTTCGGTGCATGCGGGAAAAAACGAGTGCACGGCTGAGACCAGCAACATCTCCGCCAACGGCGTGTTGTTCAACGTCGATGTCGACATGCCGGTGGGATCGCCGGTGGAGTTCACGATTTCCATGCCCGCGGAGGTGGTGGGTGCGACCGCCGATGTGCAGGTTCGCTGCCGTGGCCGCGTGGTGCGCTGCAACTCCGATGGGGACCGTCGCAGTGTAGGTGCAGTGATAGACGAGTATTCGTTCGAACGCGAATAAGCGTCCGAGGAAACCAGATGGCTGCAAGTTCGCCGAAAATGGCGGAAGAACTCGAAGCGGCACCGCTGCCAGAGCCGGAATCTGGAGTCCGGCCGGTGCGCATCATCCTGGCGGATAGCCAGGCGATTTTCCGAGCCGGGTTGCGCAAGATTTTCGCTCTCGAGGATGATTTGCGGGTGGTGGCGCAAGCGGAAACGCTCGGCCAGACACTTTCTGCGGCGAGCAAGTTCGAAGCAGACGTGATTCTGCTGGAATCAGCGCTGGCGCCGAATGCATCCGAGGCAATTACAGAACTGTCGAAGGCCGCACCCTCAGCCAGGATTGTGGTTGTGACCAGCCAGCCGACGCAGGATGAAACCTTGGAATTTTATCGCCGCGGCGCGCAAGGCATTGTGTCGCGCACCATCGAACCCGAACTGTTGATGCACTGCCTGCGCAAAGTTGCCGGCGGTGAACCTTGGCTGGACGAAAAATCTGCGAACTGGGTGCTGCAGGCCTACCGTTCCCAGGGTGTTCAGGCCAATCCGGGACGGCCGAATGTTCACCTGACGCAAAAAGAAATGCAAATCGTGGCCTGCGTCACGCAGGGCATGAAGAACAAGGAAATCGCGTCACGGGTGGGCACCACCGAGCAGGTGGTCAAGAATTATCTGCGCAAGGTGTACGACAAACTGGGCGTGTCCGATCGCCTCGAGCTTGCGCTGTACTGCCTGAATCATCGCATTGCCGACACCGGCGTGCCCGAAGTTCCGGAACGCCGACCGGTGGTCAGCGAAGCCAGTCCCGCCGCGCTCTTGACAGGCGCGATGAACCTGAAAACCTCGTAGTCGTTTTTCCCGCCATCACGTTGTTCTTATCCTGCCGGATGCTATAGTTACCAGTTTATTCCCAAATTAAATACCGTCAGGAGATTGTCCGTGAAAGGCGACCCAAAAATCATTGCGGTTTTGAGTGAGGTGTTGAAGGCGGAGCTCACTGCCATCAATCAATATTTTCTTCATGCGGAGATGTGCGAGAACTGGGGCTATGAGCGAATGGCGGCGCACACCCGCACCGAGTCCATTGAAGAGATGACTCACGCGGAAAAGCTGATCGAGCGCATTCTCTATCTCGATGGCACTCCCAACATGAGCGACTATTTCAAAATCAACATCGGGCAGAACATGAAGGCACAGCTGCAGAACGATCTGCAACTCGAGTATGACGCGGTGAAGCGCCTGAATGAAGGCATCCGCACCTGCACCGCGGCGGGCGATAACGGTTCGCGCGAGCTGCTGGAGAAAATTCTGTCCGATGAAGAGCACCATATTGATTGGCTCGAAGGCCAGATGCACGCCATCAGCGAAATGGGCATGGAGAATTACCTCGCCCAGCAGTTGCACGGCGACGAGGAGAAGAAAGACTGAGCCTGGGGCGGACTGCTGCCAACTACGGGCCGGTATCTGAAGGCGTTGGGGCTGGCGCTTGCGAGGATCGGTAGCCCACCCCTACAATCGAAATCGGGACGCGAGCGGCCGCTGAGCCCCGCGTTTTCTCCACCTACAATCCGACGCGGAGAGATGGCCGAGTGGCTGAAGGCGCACGCTTGGAAAGCGTGTTTACTCGAAGGGGTAACGTGGGTTCGAATCCCACTCTCTCCGCCATGTTATTGAAAGGTTTCCATCGACGAAGGAGGAATTTTGCAGACCCGGGTCGATGCGTCCGCTTTTGGAGGGCCGAACAAAAAGCCATATCGGATGTCGCGCCCATTGCGGCTCAACAATTGCCGCTGATTGCTTCCGAATCGACACGGGCAAGACGGCAAAACTTGTTCACACTTATCGTAGCAACCGCTGGAATTCAGGTTCGTCCCGCAACGAGGCTAGATCAGGGTCATTCTTGATCCACTCTTTGCGCCAGCCGGAGCGCACGACTCTTTTCAAACAGTACAGCGCCTTTTCGGTTCGGTGTAATACCGCGTAAAGGCAGGCCACGTTGTAAAGAACAGCAGAGTCCTCCGAATCCAGCGCCAAAGCTTTTGCCGCCCATGCCAGGGCTTCTTTTCTTCGGCCAATTCGCGCCCAACAAATGGCTCCCAGGTAGAGTGCGCGAACATCGCCGGGATTCACGGACAGTTGGTGTTTGGCAACTTCGATAGAGCGAGCATACGCGGCAGCAGCCTTCGCTTTGTTTCCGAGTCCTGAGTAAGCCAGTCCCAAGAAGCAAAGCGCCTGATAATCCTCCGGCCGCACTCCGGCTGCGGACTCGAACGGTGCGGTTGCCTCTTTGTACTTTCCTTGCGCCAGGCAGGCACGCCCGTAAAAGTAGTGGGCCTCATAAAGGGTAGGATCGAGGCGAATCGCGGCCTGAAATTGCTTCTGCGCTTCTGGATAATTTCGCAGCGTTGAGAGCGCTACTCCACGGGACGCGTGAGCTTCTGCAAGTTTCGGCGCCAACTCCACTGCCTTGCGGCTGGCCGAATCTGCGGCTACCAAATTCTCGCGGGTCGCTTCCCAATATAGATAAAGATAAGAGCAGCAGTCGGCGAAGCCAGCGTGGGCCGCGGCAAATTCAGGATCCTCTTCTATGGCCCGTGCAAACATTTCTCGAGCCCGCTCGAAATTCTTACGGCGGAACTGATGAAACAGGTGCCTTCCCTTGAGATACAACTCATAAGCATGCAAGCTGGTTGTTGACGCTTTTTTGTTCGGCAAAGAACAGCGCTGGTCCATCCAGCGATCGAGTTCACCCTTGAAGGCGAGCACGCTACACAATTTGCGGTGCATCTGCCTGCGGACTGGAAATTCCTCTGTTCTCTCCCATCGCTGGACAGTGCGGACGTCCCGTTTCAAATAGGCCGCGATTTGTTTCCATCCCTCGAGACGCTCGCCTTGTTCGGAGGCAAAAGGGCGAGCATTTCGGGGCCGAAGCGCTGCCGGCAGATGCGCTCTGGTACTCATTTTCTTGACTGCGGCAAAGTGCGACAAGTCCTGTTTGCCGCAGAAAGCCGCTTGTGCAACCAGCATTGTACCTCTACTTTCATGACGAACCATGAACTGCGGAGGTCTTTCAATATATGCACTTAACCACGAATTGCTTTCGCTTGCTTTGCTGTTTGCTGGCGGGCCTCGGCAGCATCGGTTCGGCTCATGCACGCGACCGGGCAACTATCCTTTACGACGCCTTCGGAAATTCGGGAAAGCTCAAGAAGGATTGGGGGTTCTCGGTCTTGATCGAATATGCAGGCAAGAGGATTCTGTTTGATACGGGAAATAATTCCAAAATCTTTGCTGCCAATACCAGAGCGTTGGACGTCGACTTGAAAGACCTGGACTACGTCATCATTTCCCATCGTCATGGCGACCACACAAGCGGCCTTAGCCATCTCTTGAAGGTGAATCCCAAAGTGAAGGTCTACGCCCCAGCGGAATTATTCGGCGTCTTTGGAAGCACGCTTGCCAAAGGGTTTTACAAAAGCGTCGATACTTTGCCGGAAGATATGCGCTATTTCGATGGGGAGCAACCGGAAGCGATCCCCACGGGGAGTTCGTGGCCGGGAGCGAACTTCTTGTTCGTCGACACCAAGGTGGAGATCGCGCCAGGCATTTTCATTATTCCCACCGTCTCCAACGTGACGGGAACTCTGGAACTCCGCGAGCTTAGCTTGGCGATCAACACTCCTCATGGACTGGTTCTGGTTGTGGGATGTTCACATCCGGGAGTGGAAGAAATTCTGAGGGCTGCTTCTTCAGTGAATTCTCACGTCTACATGCTGCTCGGCGGCCTCCATTTGGTGAAAACTCCCGATGCCGAGATCGAGCGTCTCGCCGGTGCCCTGCATGATAGATGGAAAATCGACCGTATCGCGCCGGGACACTGTACCGGAGAGCCGGCGTTCGCCAAACTGAAACAGGTCTTTGGCGACTCCTATCTCTATGCCGGCCTAGGCTCTCGTGTGGATATTCCGTAAAGATGTTCCAACCCGTGTTCTCCCGATTCGCGCGTTCAGGTCTGAACCGCCGTAGACAGAGTGGTTGGAGAAGGCGCGCTCGGCCTAGTAGGATAGCCGGTGCGCTTTTGCGCGGTGGAAGCCTCATGACCTCTGTTTTAGAAAACCTGGAACCAAAAGCTGTTTGGAAACACTTTGCCGCTTTGGCGGCCATTCCCCGTGCCTCGACGAAAGAGGCGGCGGCCCGGCAATACGTGCTGGAAGTCGCCTCGCGCCACGGCTTGAAAACCGCACAGGACGCCGCCGGTAACCTCGTCATCCAAAAGCCCGCACGGGCAGGTCGGGAAAACGCGCCCATGGCGCTCTTGCAGGGTCACCTTGACATGGTTTGCGAAAAGAACGAGGGCACGGCGCACAATTTCGACACCGATCCGATCAAGGTCGTGCGGGATGGAGACTGGCTGAAGGCGGAGGGGACGACTCTTGGGTCGGACAACGGTATCGGAGTGGCAGCGGCGCTCGCAGTCATGGAAAGTGAAGACATTGCGCACGGTCCATTGGAATTCGCGTTCACGATTGACGAGGAGAGCGGATTGACCGGCGCAGCCCAGTTTCCCGGAGGGCTGCTGAAGTCCAGGTATTTTCTCAATCTGGATAACGAAGAGAAAGGAACGTTGTGCATCGGGTGCTCGGGCGGGATCAAGACGACCGCTCGCCGCACAGTTACGCTACGCCCCGCGACTGCCAACGAGGCCTGGCGTATCAAGGTCTCTGGCTTAAAAGGCGGACACTCGGGTGTGGATATCCATCAGGGGCGCGGCAATGCCCTCCGCATTCTTGGCGGTACGCTGCAGAAGATTGTTGACCATCTGCCCGCCGAAATTGCTGACCTCAACGGCGGAAGTGCGCAGAACGCAATCCCGCGTGAGGCTTCGGCGACGGTGCTATTGGACGCCGGGCATGAAAAAGAACTCAAGTCGCTCATCGCCAAGTCGGAGTCGGAATATCGGACAGACTTGGGCGCATTCGATCCAGGGTTACAGATCAGCGTGGAAAAGACTCAACGCCCCGCCAAGGTCATGGACGCCATGGACGCGAAGCAAACAATTTCTCTGCTGGCGAGCCTGCATCACGGGGTGCTGGCCATGAGTCCCGACGTGCCCGGCCTGGTGCAGACCTCGACCAATCTGGCGATTATCAGCACCAAGGGCGATACGGTGGAGATTGTTACCAGCCAACGCAGTGCCATAGAAAGCAGCATGAGTGCTGCCGCCGCGATGGTGACGACGGTGTGCCGGCTGGCTGGCTTCGAGGTGGAGCACAGCGGCAAATATCCCGGTTGGAAGCCCGAGCCACAGAGCGAGATCGTGCGAAAGCTACAGGAAGTGCATCAAAAAGTTTTCGGCCAACCGGCAAAGTTGATCGCGATGCATGCTGGGTTGGAGTGCGGAGTGATTGGGGAGAAGTATCCCGGCATGCAGATGGTATCTTTTGGGCCGACGATTGTAGATCCGCACAGCCCAAACGAACGCGTACAGATATCCACCGTCGATAGCTTTTGGACTTATCTGAAGTCCGTACTGGAATACATTTGAAGTGCAAGTCCGCAGGTTGATTCCATCCAGCTCTGTCCCAGGAACATGAAATCTTGCAGCGCGGAACGCCCTTGCCTCGTCCATAAGATATGGCACGAGTGGAAGGGGTAGATCCGAAGCAAACGTCTTTCTTGATGCGGCAGGTATTCAAGAAAGTCCGCAAGATGCTGGGCCGCGATCTGACACCGCAAAAGATTCAGGCGCGAGTGCCGCGCGTTTTCTGGGTGGGAGTGCTTGCCGAGTACTTGCTCGGCCAGAGAGCCAAAGTCCCGCAACGGTTAAGATCGCTGATCACGTTACGCACGGCCGTACGTGTCGGTTGTCCGTTTTGAATCGACGCCAATTCTGCCGGGGGCAGATTGTACGGATGCAGCGACGACGAGATTACCGCGATCCGGGAGGGACGTCTCGAGGGATTTGTGCCGCAGGAAACCGCCCTGCTCCGGATGGCGGATGCGATGGCTGACACGCCGTCGAATATCGGTGATGAACTGTATGCCGAGTTGCGCCAGCACTTCTCCGAGGAACAATTGATCGAGCTGGCGGCGAGCGCGGCGCTGGAAAACTATCGCGCGCGCTACAACCGCGTCTTCGACGTGGGAAGCGACGGGTTATACCGCAAAGGGATGCGCTTTAAACAACACTGATCGCCAAGCTCCGGTCAGGTTAGTGTATGGCTGCGCCTCCCCCTGCGTTGGTTAAAGAGGAGCCCTGCTGATTCTTCAGCCAGGACGCCAGTTGTTGCTGCTGGCGAGCCTTCAGATCGAGGCAGAGATCAATGCGTTCGATCGACTGTTTGAGGGAACGTTCCGCGGCAGGGCCGGGATGAGCCGTGAAGAACGCTTTCACCTGATCACGCATGTCGGCGTCACAAAAAGAGCGCGTACCCTGAACGATGATGCCGCCGGCGAATGCGCCCCCGAGCTTCTCGATACTGGGCCAGTTTTCCTGGACGAACTTCCAGGCCTGTATTTCCGTCGCCGGGTGTTGCATGATTGCCGAAATCAGGTAAGGGCTGTCCTGCGACCGCATGGACAGTGCGAACTGAAGGGTTCGCTCCACCAGCTTGGGATCGCGGAAGCGGCTGAGAGCGCCCGTATCGCGATAGTAGATCTCGGGAGTTTTGGCGTTCTTCAGATCAGCCGCGATCTTGTCGTACAAAGCCTCGTCGCCATCGAGCGCCGCCGCTCTCAAGGCAGCATCCGCGACCTCACGGTTGACGGAATCAGGATTGTTCAAGGCCTGCTCTGCCAAATTCCGGGCGACGGATTGCGCTTCAGGATCGTGGCCAGAATAAACCAGCGTGAATAGCAGGTCGCCGCGCAGGGTGTTCACCGACTCGCGTTCCCCGGGCTTTGCTGTCCAGCCAACGTCAGTGGCAATCGGACTTAACAAGTGGCGAACCCACAAGCTGTAGGATTGAGCATCCGCATCATTGGTCAGGCGGTCGCCGATGTAGCGGAGTTGGGGCAGCAACTGTCCCAGCACCGCATCGTGACGATCAGATTTAAGACCCTCAGCGAGCAGCAGGTAGTCACCGATCTTTTCGCGATTGACTTTTACGGAGGCCATGACGTCGGCCAGCAGCAAGATGCGCTCTGCCGGGGTAAGCGCAGTTTCAACATGAGGCGCCATCGCGCGTACCGCTTGGGAATCGTAACCGGAACGGTAGAAACCCATCGCGCCCGCGTTGATGAAATCCCAGCTTGCGCATCCGGGGAAGGTAAATGCCTGGTTCTTCTGCGTGACTAGCTCGCATTTTGGGGCAGCGTCGGGGGAGGATGAGCCGCTCCGCACGCAGACTGGAATTTCCCACAGTTCCGGGCTTCCCTGCTGGAGCCGAGTCCGGTCATAAAAGTACCGCTGTTGGGTGAACGAGATCTTTTGCGAACCGGCGGAGCACGTTGATGTAGCAGTCAGCAGCGGAGTTCCCGGCTGTTCTATCCAGGTGGACATGATCTTGCCCACCGGCTTTTTCGAGACTTCAGCATGTGCCGTCCAGAAATCGGCGGCGGCGGCGTTCCTGTAGGAATATTTCTCGAGGTAGTGGTTAACGCCGGCGCGAAATGTTTCCGGCCCCAGATAAGACTCCAACATCCTGAGAACGGCCGCGGTTTTTCCGTAAGTAATAGCGTCGTCCAGTTCGAGGATTTGTTCGGGAGTGTCCGCGGGCTGATGGATAGGGTGGGTGTTGGCCAGGGAATCGAGATCCAGGGAACGCACTGAGTCATCGGCATTATCGACGTTGACCTCCCAGTCCGGCTTCCAGGCGGCGACGGGTTTGCTCGACATCCAGGTGGCAAAACCTTCGTTGAGCCATTTGTCGTCCCACCATTTCATCGTCACCAGGTCGCCGAACCATTGATGCGCCATTTCATGCGAGATCACGGAGGCGACCACTTTCTTGAGGCTGATGGCTGCGTTTTTTTCGTCGAGTATCAGCAGAACTTCCCGGAAGGTGATGCAGCCGGTATTTTCCATGGCACCTGCGGAGAAATCTGCGAGGCCTACCAGGTCCAGCTTTCCGTAGGGATACTTGATTCCGAAATATTGATTGTAGAAATGCAGGTTGAATTCGGCGGCCTGCAGAGCAAAGCGTCCAAGTTCTTTCTTGCCGGGACTGGCGTACACGCGGATGGGAATCCCATCGGAGGAGCCTTCAATGTATTCGAATTGGCCGACGACGATGGCTACCAGGTAAGACGACATTTTCGGCGTGGTTGCGAAGTGCACGGTGTGCTTGTCGCCCGGACCAGGCTCATCGGAAACAACCTTGCCGTTGGAGATGACGGTCAGCCCCTTGTCCGCGACCACCGTCACGTCAAATGTTGCCTTGAAGGCCGGTTCATCAAACGAAGGAAAAGCGCGCCGCGCGTCGGTATCTTCGAGCTGGGTGGCAGCGTAGGGGCGGCCTTCGTCGTCCTTGCCCAGATAAAAGCCACGCAGCTGATCGTTGAGGATCCCGGTGTACTGAATGTGAATGGTGGCGAGGCCAGCGGGGAGCGCTTTGTCGACGGTGAATGTGACCGTCTGCGCCACGTTGTTGAGGGTGACCCGCGCGGACTGCGTACTCCCCGCGTCTGTAATCGTGACTTCGTGAAAATCTATTTCGACGGCGTGAAGAACGACCTTGGTACTCGACTCCAGCAGCCGAACCTGGATGGTCTCGTCACCGTCGAAGTTCTTCTTCGCAAAGTCGGGAGTGAATCTCAGTGTGTAGCGCGCGGGAACCACCGTTTGTGGCAGCCGTTGTGCCACACAGAGAGAAGCTGCCAGAAAAACCAGAATGAAGCTGGATGGTCGTCGCATGATTAAACTCCCGTTGCCGTGCGGTTCATCGATGCCGGATCAATTCCTTGTGCTTAAATGTCACACGCGCCTGAGAAGAATACGGTATGAGAGGTTTGGAAGTTCAATTCCGTTCTCTGCCGGGCAGGATAGAAGCCCTTCTATCACAGAGACGACTGTCGCTGGATTCTGTCACCCAGGAATGACGGGCTCAGTGCGTCTGACGAACAGGTAGGTCGTGACCAGAGTCACTGACTTTCGCGAGGTTGAGCGTAGAATCCGTGCTTACATTCCAAGACTCTGCCATTGATCGGTGCGTGTGAAACGTTGGATAGTACCCTCGACGGTACTCGGTATTTTGCTGGGAGCCCTCATCGGAGTGGGCTCTTACGCTTTTATTTACGCCAGGGGATATTCCTACCTGCTGAACGACCCGGCGGCGTGCGCAAACTGCCATTCCATGCGAACGCAGTACGATGCCTGGATCAAGTCGAGCCATCATTCCGCCGCCACCTGCAACGACTGTCACACCCCCCATAACGTGGTCGGAAAATATGCGGTGAAGGCGTCTAACGGCTTCTTTCATTCCTTTTATTTCACCACGGGCCGCTACCCGGACACGATTCGTATCACGAATTTCGATCTCGGAGTGACCGAGGCAGCCTGCCGCCGCTGCCATCAGAATATTACGGATGCCGTGGACGGAGAAGTTGCCCACGGTAACGCGCGCGGCCTCACCTGTACCCGCTGTCATTATTCTGTCGGGCATTCCGATGAGAGTGCCTGGCTCTACCTGCAAAGTTTGGAGCTGCGCCATGGCAACTGAGCCCCACAATTCGAATGGAAGCCGCCGCTGGCTGGTCGCAACGGTTGTTCTTGCTGCGGTTGCCGTTTTTGCGGTCACGGCCCTGCTGATCAATATCGTCGAACGCAAGCAGGAGGCCAAGAATCCCTTTTACCGCGTGGTCGAGTT
>Ga0070741_10010415_pt1 | contig 17568 bp, 12 predicted proteins | sample Coa_R1_4_FD_66440 | JGI IMG/M metagenome (GOLD analysis project Ga0070741, IMG submission 66440) | Surface soil microbial communities from Centralia Pennsylvania, which are recovering from an underground coalmine fire - Coalmine... | ecosystem: Environmental > Terrestrial > Soil > Unclassified ...
AGTTTCAGCCGATGAGGAATCTCGTGAGTGCTCCAGTTCGGTACGGGATTCCTCGCCTGGCTCAAATGAGAGCGAGGGGCCGGAAGGAGCTGATCCGGAGGGCGTTTATCGAAGCCCGTTACGCTCCCGCGTGCTTCTCCCCCAGCGGAACCATTTTTCGAAGCAACCACAGCAGAAGGCAACCCATGAGCGAGCCGAGGAGCGTGCCGCTGCCTACACCAAAAGTCATGTGGCCGGCGATGTGCTGCCAATGGCCCAATCCCCGGAACGAGTACTCCGGAGCGGAATAGACATTTTCGATACCGGTAAGAATGGTGAAGGCGATCGCAGCAGAAATGAGCACTTGCTCCCACACAATCAAGAAAAGAGTCGCCACAGCGACATCGAGATAGCCTCCGAACCGGCGCATGTGAATGAGCAGAACCGCCAAAAGGACGGAAATGGCTCCGGTAACGGAGACACTACAGGCACGAACGACGCCGGGAGGCGCCTGCGTCGCGGCCAGCACGAGCCTCAAGGTCCAGACGGCCGCGATCAAACCAAACAACGGCGCAAGGAGACGAAAATACTCTCGGATCTCGTGACCGGCGATTCTCATTTTGCCTCCGCGACGGACCGCGTAGCTCTGACAAGCAGCAACGTCCTGTCGTCTTCCTGTTCTTCGCCCGAGTGCTTGCGCACCGCGCGCAGCACCTGTTCCCGGATTTCGTCCAGCGTCTTGTTGCGGTGGGCCGTTACGACGGAGCTCAGCCGGGCTTCACCGAAGTCATTTCCTTTCCCGGCCCCCGCCTCGGTGATGCCGTCGGAATACAGCACGAGCAAGTCTCCGGCCTCGAGCGTTGCCGCTCCCTCCGGGAACTCGAAATCGCGCAGGACGCCGAGGGGCGGTCCGCCTGCTTCCAGGCGCTCGGTGCCTTGTGCTTTCACAAGAAGGGGAGGATTGTGACCTGCGTTCACAAAGCGGAGGCGGCATTCGTCCGCGCTCCATTCGGCATAAAACATGGTGGCGAACCTTGAGGCCTCGGTAATCGCGTAAAGGTGATGATTGAGCTGGCCGCACACCTCGCGCGGGGGATGCCCGGCGTGGGCCAACATGCGCAGCACAGCGTGCGAATTGGACATCAGAATCGCGGCGGAGATCCCCTTGCCACTGATATCGGCCAGAACAAAGGCGATTCGCCCGCCTGAAACCTGAATGACATCGAAGTAGTCACCGCTGATTCCACTGGCTGGAACGCATACCCCGGAGAATTCCAATCCGCCATCCGCCGGGAATTTTTTCGGGAATAGAGCGCGCTGCACCTCAAGGGCGAAATTCAATTCCGCCTCTTTGCGGGCCAGCTCATGCCGGCTGGCGCGCAACTCATGCTGCACACGGTAGAGGGCCATTCCCAGGACAGCGACCGCTGTCGTTCCGGCAAACGCGAGGCTCCAAGCGACAAGGGCGGATCGGCCGATCAGGTTCCGGCCGAAATAAAGCAGGAGCCCGGCGGCCACCAGGAAACCGGCGAAGTAGATTCTGTTCCGCATTGTCCTCACAAGTTTGAGGGAAGGGGGGAGCTCTTCGCAAGAGCTATTCGGCTTGGCCCCGAAGTGCCATCCGAGCCGAAAAACGAAGAAGCTTTCGGCTGGCTCCCGGAACCTGCAACTGTGCGCCGCGAAAGGGAGAACGCCGGGCTGCCCCTGACGCTCCATATGGCCTTTTGGGAAAGGGTGTGATAAAAGTGAAATAGCACCTTTAAGTTCGAAGTCGGTCATCCACGGAACAGTCTGAGCGCATCTGATTAAATAGGCCATGCCTGAGGTAATGAAAGACGTCCTGCCCAACGGCCTCACGGTCATCACGGAGGCGATGCCCAGCGTGCGGTCTGTATCGATAGGGATCTGGATGCGTATTGGGTCAAGACACGAAAGCGCTGACGAAAACGGCATAACTCACTTTCTTGAACACATGGTTTTCAAGGGAACGACGAGCCGCTCGGCGGAAGAGATTGCCCGCGCGGCGGATTCCATCGGCGGACACCTGGACGCCTTCACCGCCAAGGAATGCACCAGCTTTTCGATCAAGGTCCTGGACGAGCATGTCCCGCGCGCTTTCGATATTCTTTCGGACCTGGTTCGAAACCCCTTGCTTCGCTCTGACCATATCGCGCAGGAGTGCAACGTCATTCGCGAGGAAATCAAGATGGTCGAGGATACGCCGGATGATCTGGTGCACGAGATCTTTACCCAGACCTACTGGCGCGGACACGCCCTCGGCCGCCCGATTCTCGGCACCCGAACGACCGTGAGCAACCTGAGCCGGCAGCATCTGCTCGATTATTTTCACCGTTACTATGCTCCGAACAATATGTTCATCACCGCGGCGGGAAACCTGGAACACGGACGCATCCTGGATCTGGTTTCAAAGGCCTTTGGCAGCGCTCCGGCAAGCACTCCCGTAAACGACGGGCCTCCCCCTGTTGCCCATCCCGAAATCCGGTACCGGCGCAAGAAGGAACTGGAACAGGTTCACGTATGTATCGGCACGCCCGCCTACCACCAGTCGCACGAGAAACGATTTCCAGCCTATATCCTGAACACCGTGCTCGGGGGGGGAATGAGCTCCCGGCTCTTCCAGAATATTCGCGAGAAACGCGGCCTGGTTTACGCGATTTTTTCCGGTCTCAACACCTTTCGCGACGCGGGCTGCCTGACCGTTTATGCAGGCATGTCGGTGGAGAATGTGCGCAAGGTGACGGAGCTCGTTTTTCGGGAATTCTGCGAAATGAAATCCAACCCCATCAGCGATGAAGAACTCCAGCGCGCCAAGGACTATTCGAAAGGCAACCTTCTGCTAAGCCTGGAATCCACCACCAGCCGCATGTCCAACCTGGCGCGACAGGAAATGTATTTCGGCCGAACCATCTCGCTTGACGAGATCGCCCGCCAGGTGGACGCGGTTACGGCTGACCAGGTGCAGGAGGTGGCGCGCGAACTGTTTGATCCGACGCAGATCGCCGTGACCGTGCTGGGGCCTCTCCGCAGCTTCAGGCTCTCCCGGAGCGATCTGGTCTGCTAAACCGCGGGCTCCCGCGAGCGGTTCAAGGTCGAACCGGGCGCGAATCCTTGGCCCACGCCATCCAGTCCTCATAGATGATTTTGGAGACCACTTTGACCGCAGTGTGGAGCCAGCCGCGTTTACGCTTGCCCAGGTCCCGGCGGACGGCCTTCATTGCTCGCTTGCTTCCCCAGTGGATATTGGCTGTCTCAAAACCCATTGCATGCAGAAGGCGCTCTTCGTCCCGTTTCTTGGGCAGGGCGGAGAGCTCGATGCGCGAGCAGTGCGGGGCAAGGCGGCGCACGATCCATCTGCCGCGCAGGTGCACGAAGGGATCAAGGACTCGCGCAGCAGAAGTAAGGACGTCCTCGTAGAAGATTCTGGGATCCCCTTTACCCTCGTTAGCCCATACACATGCGGAAGGAACAAGAGCTTTGGCTTCCCGCGCTATTTTGCCGCCTCTCCATTCCGTGAGCGCCACAAAACGCTCGCGGCCCAGGCTGCCGAGGCCGGCCACACGATGGGCCATCCGGCAGGCAAGTCCCCGCTCCGGCATCAGGGATTCGATGGCTTTCCGCGCTCCTCGGGGGATATCTCCCTTGACGGTGGGCAGAGCGTCCATCTTGGCCCAGAATTGAACCGGATTGCGCAACTCACCCGTCGCCGCATCTCGGAGCCAATTGTGGCCCTCTTCCAAAACAAAAGGCCTGCCTCCTTCCTCAAGCCCCGCCTGGTACCCATCGAGGATCACGGCGCAGGAGTCTTCGGCTTTCATGGCCAGGTGGTTTGCAGTGCTGGCGAGGTGGGCGCTGACCGCAAGCCGGACAAGATCGTTGGTGTAAGCCATGGGGTAAGCTTCGTCGAAGTCATTGACGCCCCAAATCAAGCGTCCTTCGATATCGCGCCAGGTCCCGAAGTTCTCAACGTGAAGGTCCCCAACCGCCAGCACGTGCGGAGCTTTGCAGAGGTCCGGGCACACATCAGGCCACAACTGGGCCCAACGGTAAAAGGTGGCGCGCAGAAACTGGAAGGGATCCTCCGCCATGTGCTTGTGCTTCAACTCCAAGTCCGGGTCGACGATCTTTGTGTGCCGGCTGAGCCACGCTTCGTATTTGCGGCTCGCCTTTTGAATTCTCATGGAGACTCCTTCAGGTTCCGAAAGTAATGCTCCACTCGTTCCAGGTCATCCTCCGTGTCCACGCCGATGGTGTCCTGGTGGGTCTCGCACACCACGATGTTGATGCCGTTCTCGAGGAAGCGAAGCTGTTCGAGCTTTTCCGTCTGCTCGAGCTTTGACGGCGCAAGCTCGCTGAACTTCTGGAGCGCCGATGCCCTGTAAGCGTAAAGGCCGAGGTGTTTGTAATACTGAACCGTCCCGGTCCCGTCACGGTCAAACGGAATCAGAGCACGGGAAAAATAGAGGGCGCGTCCTTTCGGATCTGTGACCACTTTTACATTATTGGGGTTCAGAGCCGATTCGCGAGTCATGGCCACCTTGAGCGTAGTGACTTCGGTTTCCGGCGATGCCCGAAAGGGTTCGATCAGGAGCTCGATATGGCGGGCGGTAATCATGGGCTCGTCACCCTGGATGTTCACGTAAATCTCGGCCGGTTCGCGATTCATCACTTCCACCAGGCGGTCTGTTCCAGACCGGTGCTCCCGTGAGGTCATTTGTACGGGTATGTGGTTTTGTTGGCAGCAGGCCTGGATGTCCACGGAGTCAGTAGCCACCAGAAGGTCGTTGAGATATGGCGCGCGACGGGCGCGTTCATATACCCAGACAATCATGGGACGGCCAGAGATTTCGCGCAACGGCTTGCGGGGGAGTCGAACAGATTCAAGCCGGGCCGGTATCACACCCACAATCCTGTCCATAGCGCATATGGTATACCATCAAATCGGGGCGCGTGGTCTGGCGAATCACGGCGGTGGGGTCTATACTCGGTTCACAATGGCCGAGCCATGTGCTTTACCGGTAGGGAAATTGCCGCCTCGATTCCTGGAGGCCCTTCTTGGCTCCTGCCGCCCATCGAGATCGTCGCGCGTGGTGGCTGGCCCGCGCTTCGGTGAAGATGCCGCCGTCATCGACCTCGGAGACTCCTGCCTGGTTGTCAAAACCGACCCCATCACCTTTACGTCCGAACGAATCGGCTGGTACGCCGTCAACATCAACGCCAACGACGTCGCATGCCTGGGCGCGCGGCCGCGATGGTTCCTGGCAACACTTCTGCTGCCCGAGGGCCTCACCACGACGAAACTCGTTCGCGGCATTTTCAATGACATCCTGAAGGCCTGCCGCAGCATGCGAATCACCCTGTGTGGCGGGCATACGGAGATCACGGCGGGGCTCCGCCGACCTGTGGTCGTCGGCCAGATGCTCGGCGAAGTTAAGAAAGACAAGTTGGTCCGAAAGCAGAACCAAAGGCCGGGAGACCGGGTGATTCTCACCAAAGGCGTGGCCGTGGAAGGCACGGCCATCCTGGCCCGGGAGAAGGAACCCTTGCTCGCCCGGAGATTGGGCCTCGCCAGAGTTCGCCGGGCCAGGCGGTTGCTGCTCCGGCCTGGCATCAGCGTGGTGCAAGAAGCCATGCTCGCCATGAGATGTGGCGAGATTCATGCTATGCACGACCCCACAGAGGGTGGCGTCCTTTCGGGTCTCTACGAAATCGCCCGAGCTGGCGAAGTGGGCCTGCGTGTTTGGAAAGAACAGATTCCTGTGCTGCCGGAGACCCAGGCGTTCACCCGGGTTTTGCCCTTCGACCCTCTTGCGCTGATTGCGTCCGGCGCGCTGATTGTGGTCGCATCCCCCGAAAATGCAAGGCGAATCATGCACACTTACCAACGTCACGGTATCCCTGCCACGGTGATTGGCGAAATCTGTTCCCATGAGGACGGGATCGTCCTGCTGGATGAGGGAAAAGCCCGGCCCCTGCGCCCCCCGGGTCGAGACGAGATTGCCAGACTGCTTGAAGGACAATTCTGATGCCTCCTCGGTGTGTACCGAGCTGAACCCCCTTGCGACCCCGTGCCGAGGCGATGGCGTATGAGCAATGCCATCATACTCTCTCTATTTGCTCAACAATACGACAGAATCCTATCTCCATTCCCGACACTCGGAAAATTGAGCTTTGTCAAATTCTCCTGGAATGGAAAGCGCAGACCTCGGAACAAGAATTGCCTTCGGATCTTCGGCGGTTTGTAATTAGCGTGTTTTCACCCGCAACGGACTTGTCTGCCCTTGACCAGTGGGGAAGATCCTGCGGAGACTTGGAAGCGCGCCATCTCGATTTCCTTTTCCAGGCTTGACAGCTCGACTTTCGGTCGAAGAAACCATGAGCATCAACATCGGTTTGGACATCGGCGCCGTCAGCCTCAAACTGGCTGCCATCGGAGGGCCGGCCGATGACCCTCTGTTCGAAAATCTGGCTGGGAAGACGGAGACGTTCTTTCGGGAGAAGTTTCCGGACTCAGGTGCCTATGCCGGCCGGCCTCTGGCGCTCTCCCGTTATCGCCGCATCCAGGGAAGTCCCATCCAGTCCACCTTTGACCTGCTGAAGGAGTTCTATGATTACATTCCCGAGCACGATGTTGAAGGCATTCGGGTTACGGGTTCTGGAAGCCAGCTAATTGCCAAGATTCTGGGAATTTACTTCGAGAATGAGTTCCGTGCCATAGCCAAAGGCATGCGGGTATTTTACCCCGAAGTGCGCACTATCTTCGAAATGGGCGGAGAGTCCTCAAAGTACCTGCGGCTGGAAGCGGCGGCCGATTCGAAACACCTGGGGATCGTCGATTACCAGACCAGCGGCGAGTGCGCCGCGGGAACCGGATCGTTCATCGACCAGCAGGCTTCGCGCCTGCTTTACTCCATCGAGGAAGTGGGGCCCGTCGCCTGCGGGGCGAGCTGTGCAGCAAGGATCGCCGGCCGCTGCTCTGTTTTCGCAAAGACGGACATGATCCACGCACAGCAGAAAGGTTACTCGACCGACCAGATCCTGCGCGGGCTGTGCGACGCCGTGGCACGCAATTTCAAGTCGAGCATCGTGAAGGGGCGGGCCGTGGTCCCGCCGGTCGCCTTCATCGGTGGTGTGGCGTTAAACCAGGGCGTGACGAATGCTCTCCGCCAGACTTTCAAGCTGGAAGAGAGCGCCATCCTGGTGCCACGACTGCATGCCTGGATGGGTGCTGCCGGAGCCGCCATGCTGGAAGCCGAGGAATGGCGCAAGCGCTCGTTCAAGCGGATCCACCAGCTTCAACAGCATCAGGCCGGAAAGAAGGCGTTCGAGTGCACCGACCCGCTGTCGATGTCGAACGTCAGGCTGCTGCGCGAACAGGTGAAGGACGCAGAACCCCCGCCGCCGGGAACCAGGGTCGAGGCCTACCTGGGAATCGACATCGGCTCGGTGAGCACAAACCTGGTGGTGCTCGACAGCCAGGGTAATCTGCTGAAAGAGATTTATCTTTATACCGAGGGACGGCCGATCGAGGTGGTGTCGCGAGGACTCAGGGAAATCGAAGCCGAACTGGGCGGCCGACTGGTGATTCGTGGTGTGGGAACGACGGGTTCGGGCCGCGAACTGATCGGCGAACTGGTGGGCGCCGACACAGTGAACGACGAAATCACGGCACACAAAACGGGTGCCCTGCACGTCTCGAAGCGCCTGGGCATGGAGCCCGCGGACACCATCTTCGAAATTGGCGGACAGGACTCCAAGTTCATTCGCATCGAACAGGGCGTGGTGGTGGACTTCACCATGAACGAAGCCTGCGCCGCCGGTACGGGTTCATTCCTTGAAGAGCAGGCGGAGAAGCTGGGGATATCGATCAAGAAGGAATTTGCGCGTCTGGCGCTTGCCTCAAAAAGCCCCGCGCGGCTGGGCGAGCGCTGCACGGTGTTCATGGAACGCGATGTGACCGGCCTGCTGCTGAAGGGTGCGGAAGTGGGCGACCTGGCGGCGGGTCTGGCGTACTCGGTGGCGCTCAACTACCTGAACCGCGTGGTCCGCGGGCGAAAGATCGGCGAGGTAATTTTCTTCCAAGGCGGCACAGCTTACAACGATGCCGTGGCCGCAGCCTTCTCACAAATCCTCGGCAAGACCATCATCGTACCGCCGCACAATGGAGTTATGGGAGCCATTGGCATGGCGCTCCTGGCGCTCGAGCGCATGAAGGAGTCGCGCCAGCCCAGCCGCTTTCGCGGTTACGACCTCAACAAGGTGAACTACTCAACTCGCGAGTTTGTATGCCAGGCCTGCTCGAATCTGTGTGACATGAAAGAGTTCAACATCGAGGGACAGCGCAGCTACTGGGGTGACAAGTGCTCGGACAAGTTTCGCAAGCGCGCCCGCTCGGACCGCAAGCCGGTGATCGGGGACTTGATCGAGTACCGCGACAAGCTGCTGGAAGAGACGCTGGAATCGCCCAGAGGAAACCGGCCTGTCGTGGGCATCCCGCGCACGCTGTATTACTACGATCGCTTTCCCTTCTGGTGCGCCTACTTTCGGGAACTGGGCTTTGACGTCACCGTGTCGCCGCCCACCGACCGGAAGATTTCGGCCGTAGGTGAGGAAATCACCATTGCCCAGCCTTGCTTCCCGGTGATTGTGGCGCACGGGCACGTCATGGACTTGCTCGAAAAGAAGGTTGATTACGTCCTGCTGCCCAACGCCCTGAACTACGAAGCGCCTCCCAGCGGTGGCGAGGCACACCTTTGTCCGTGGAATCAGACGCTTCCCTTTGTGGTGCGTGCAGCCCCGCAATTTGAAGGGCAGCAGGCGAAGTTTCTGATTCCCACCGTGCACTTCCGGTACGGGATGAAGCACGTGGAGAAGGAACTCGAAAGGTTCTCGCGCCCGCTCAAGATCCCGCGAAAGAAGAATCACGAGGCAGTCCTGGCCGCTTACGCGGCGCTGGGCGCTTTCCAGGATGCTCTTCTCGAAGCGGGTGCGGATGCGCTCAAGAGACTCGAGGCCTCCAAGGAACCCGCGCTGGTGCTGGTGGGACGGCCTTACAACATCTACGACCGGAGCGTGAACTGCGACATTCCCCGCAAACTCAGGACCCTGTACGGGGCGAACGTCCTCCCCATGGATTTTCTGCCCCTGGAGGTCGAGGACGTGACGGAAGTGAATCCCAACATGTACTGGAACTCCGGCCGGCGTATCCTGGCTGCGGCGCGCATCGCCCGCCGCCACTCGAACCTCCACTTGGTTTACATTTCAAACTTCAAGTGCGGCCCGGACTCCTATATCAAATCGTTCCTGAACGATGCTTCGGGCAAGCCTTCTCTGGTTCTCCAGTTCGACGGGCACTCGAACGACGCGGGTTTCATCACACGTTGCGAGGCCTACCTCGACAGCAAAGGATTCCTGCGATGTCCCTCCTCGGCCACCGGCATGTAAGGCGGCAGATTAACGCAAGCCATCCGCTGGCGGGGAAGAAGGTCTATATCCCGACCATGGCGGAAGGCAGTTCGGAGGCGTTTGCCGCAGTCTTTCGATGGCTCGGAATCGAGGCTACGACGACGCCGCCCTCCAACGCGCGCACCCGAGAGCTGGGAGGCAAGTTCACGAGCGGCGACGAATGCTACCCGGCCAAGGTCACGGTCGGCGACTTCCTGCGCGTCCTGGAAGAACCCGGCTTTGAGCCCCGGCGCGCAGCGTTCTTCATGCCCACGGCGGAGGGCCCCTGCCGCTTCGGCCAGTATGCACCCTTCCTGGCGAAGGTCCTTCGCGACGCGGGTTACGGGGAGGTACTCATCGTCTCCCCGACCAGCGCCAACGGTTACGAAGATCTCGGCGACGTGGCCCATGCCTTCCTGCGCGCGGCGTGGAGGGCGCTGGTTTGCGGGGACATTCTGCATCGGATGCTTTTGAAGACGCGGCCTTATGAAGCCACAACGGGCACGACCGACCGCGTTTACAGGGAGTCGCTCGAAGACCTCTGCTCGACGCTCGAGAACAGTTGCGCCGACATGGGTTGTCAGCTTGAGTCCCTGGTCGAAGCAATGATCAGGGCGCGGGAGCGCTTCCGCCGGATTCCTGCCCATTACGATCCGGAAGTTCCACTGATCGGCGTGGTGGGAGAGATCTTCTGCCGCCTCAACACCTTCTCAAACGAAGACCTGATTCGCAAGCTGGAAGGTTACGGGGCGGAGTGCCTGCTCAGTCACATTACGGAGTGGGTCTTCTACACCAACGCGGAGCAGGAACGGAAGCTGCGGCTGCGGGGGCGGACTCTAACAGTGGAGATGCTGAAAGCGCGGCTGCGCTCGCACATTCAGGAAGCGGATGAGCATGCGCTCATGGCCCCGTTCCACGAGGACTTCGAAGGGTACGAAGAACCGCCGGTGCAGGAGGTCTTGAGGCTGGGGAAGCCCTATCTGCCCAACTTCGGCGTGGAGGGGGAGATGGTGCTGAGCGTCGGCAAGGCGGCTTGCCTGGCGCTTGCAGGCGCAGACGGCGTGATCGACATCAGCCCCTTCACCTGCATGAACGGCATCGTCAGCGAGGCCGTGTATCCCAAGCTGAGTCGAGATTACGGCGGCATCCCCATCCGGAACTTCTACTTCGACGGCACACAGTCTGACCTTGACCGCGACCTGGGCATCTACCTCGAACTCGCTCGCTCTTACCGGGAAAAAAAGAGTTACGCTCGCCGCTACCCGTCGTATTTCGGGCAGCCCGTGGGTTGAAGCGCTTTTGTCCCGGCGCGCGGAAGTCAGGGAGACAGGCAAGGACGCTAGTCGAGCCGGACCCGGAAGCCTCCTCGCATGCCGTTCCGGCGGGCCGTGAGAGACGCTGAATCTTGTGAGAGTATCACCTGGGGTGCGGGATCCCTCGCTCCTTCGAAATGATGGGCCTTCGGGACTGATCTCAGTGCTCCCGGTCACGCCTGGAAGACAACACCCGCCTCGTCCTGGGCATCAGAAAATGTATCAGGCAAGTCGATGAAGCCCGTCACAGCGCGTCACAGTTTAGCCGTTTGGACCCTGGTGTTGATGTCAATGCGGCTCGCCGTCGGACAACGCACGCCTGAATCCGCGCTGAATTCTGCGGAGGGCGCGGACCGATTCCGGCTTCGCGCGGAAACAAACCTGGTGGTCATAGAGGCAACGGTTCGTGACGAGGATGGCGGCATTGTGAACGACCTCACGCGGAGCGCCTTCCACGTTTTCGAAGATGGCGTCGAGCAGCAGATCAGCTATTTCTCCCGCGATGAACTGCCCCTGGCCGTCGCGCTGGTCGTTGACAGCAGCGGGAGCATGGACCCTGTCCTGCGGCAGTTGCGACGTGTGGCCTATGACACCCTTTCCCTTCTCAAGCCGGATGATCGCGTGGCCTTGTTTGATTTCGCCGCGAGAGCGGAGCTCCTGGAGGGCTTGACGAAGGATCGTCGGCGCATCGTTAATGCCCTCTCGGCGATCCAGGTGGGAGGCGGCACCGTCGTTCCAGATGCCCTTTACGAGGCTGCTGCTTACCTGGCTCATGCGGCGCCAAGCGAACGTCATGCGGTTCTTCTTCTCTCCGACAATGAAAACACGCTGAAAGGGTACGTCACCGAACCCCGGCTCATCCGCCAGGCACTCGAGGCAGAGGCGGTCATCTACAGTGTCAGGATCCGAGAGGGTCTGCACCCGCACATGATGCCTGTGTTGCTGCCCATTTATCGCGATGTTTCCGTGGAGAAGATTGCTCGCGAGACCGGAGGGGAAGTGATTGATGCCCGGAGCATCAAGGACGTAGGCCCTTCAATGGCCACCGCTATTTCACGACTGAGGCAGCGTTACAGCCTGGGGTACTACAGCACGAACCATCGTCACGACGGCGCCTTTCGAGAGGTGCAAATCCGCGTCGACGCGGGCGCGAACGGCCCGCACCACAAGTACACGGTCTATGCGCGCCGGGGCTACTACGCTCGACCGCAGGATGCAGGCTCTTTCAGCACGCTCCGATAACGCAGTCCTCGCCTCGTGCGAAAATCCTTTACAGAATGGTGTATGCTCGAAAAGGCCGCAGCGCGCGGGAGCTGGTCATAGACCCCTGCGGCTCCAGGATGCCCATGATTCACGTGGGTGAACCGAGAACTCGTCTGCAACGATCTTGCCTGGCGGGACCTGCACTCATGCTGCTTCTGCCGGCGGTCATTGTGGCGTCGCCAGCGAAGCCTTCGTCTGAGGAAACAATCCAGCAGATCCAGAGGCTCATTCAAGCTGGAGACTCAGGCGCAGCGCGAGCAGCCATCAGGAAGGCCCTGAAGGACAATCCGCACGATGCCGGACTTTTCAATCTCCTGGGTGTTGTGGAGGCCCAGCAGGGAAACTACCGGGAGGCAGAAGGCGACTTTCGGAAAGCCATCGCTGCCCTTCCCGGGTATGCGGGGGCTTATTTGAACCTGGGGCGACTCTATCAGGAGAATCTCGCGCGAGATCCCGGCGCACTTAAGAAAGGGATCGACACCTATGAGAAGCTGCTGAGCTTCCAGCCGGGGAACGTGGAGGCAAACTACCAGTGTGCAACGCTGCTGATGCAGCAAGGCGCGTTCAAGCCTTCGCTGGCCCGCCTGGCGCGCCTTCCGCGGAATTCGCAGGACCACCCCCAAGCCCTGGCGGTCCGTTGCGCGGACTACGCCGGTCTCGGCGATCGTGCGCAGGCGGAAGCTGCGGCCCATCGCCTGCTCCAGAGTCCTTTATTGACCGAGGCCGATATCCTCACCGTCCTGCCCGCTTTGGAAGCTCACCAACAGACGGCACTGGAGACCGAGCTTCTGGAGGGGCTGGTCAATCGACGCCTCGCATCATTCGCTTCCCTGCGCGCACTCGGCTTGATCTACCATCAGCAGGGCAGGCTCGACCGGGCGCGCGAGACTCTCGAACAGGCTGCGCAACTCAAACCTGACTCAGCGCCCCTCCTCGTCGAACTTGCTCGCGTGGCCTACGAACAGCGCGACCGCAAAGGTGCGTTGGGTTACCTTGCCCATGCGCGCGAGCTGGACCCTGAGAACCCTGGGATTCATTTCTTCTGGGGAATTGTCTGCATCGAGGAGAACCTGGCCGAAGAAGCGTACCGCTCCCTCAAGAAAGCCGTCAGCCTGAAGCCCGAGGATCCTTACTACAACTACGCCCTGGGGGCAGTGGCCACTGTGCGGCAGGATGCGCGGGAAGCCATTCCTTACTTTCGAAAATACTGTGAGCTGAAACCGGAAGATCCTCGCGGCCGGCTGGCGCTCGGCATATCTTATTTCAATGCACACGAAAACGCCGAGGCACGGAGGATGTTCCAGACGGTGGCCGAGGCGCCGGAGACCTTCGCGGCGGCTCATTATTACCTCGGACGGCTCGCGAATCTTGCCGGTGATCTGCCCAGCGCCACCACGGAGCTTCTCGCCGCGCTCAAAGCCAACCCTCGTTATACCGACGCCTATGCGGAGCTTGGCCTCCTGTACGTGAAACAGAAGGATTACCAGAAAGCGCAGGAGGCATTGCAGCGTGCCCTGGAAATGAGGCAGGATGACTATTTGGCCAATCTGAACCTGCTTGTCCTCTATCAACGGACCAGGGACCCGCGAGCGGACGAGCAAGCAAAGAAATTTGAAGAGATTCGGAAGAGGCGGTCGGAGAGCGCGAAGGAATTGCTCCGGACGATCGAGGTGCGGCCATGAGGCGCCCCGTCAGCTTGTTTCTGATTCTGGCTGCGTTAGGCGTACCGATTTGCGGGCAGGAATTGAGGCTTCAGGATCCAGGCGAGCCTGCTGTGGGAACGCCTGTCGGGACGATGGCACACCTGCCCATCGATCCCGCCCAGCGCAGAGCGGTAGGCGAGGCAATCCGGGCACGAGACTACCGGCGGGCGGAGACCATTCTCCTTGGCGAAATTGACAAAAATCCCAGATCAACTCCATTGCTCAAGGCTCTGGGAAGCGTCTTCTTCCTGGATGGGAAATACCTGGACACTGTGACGGCTTTGAAGAAAGCGGAGGCAATTGAGCCACTGGACAACCAGAGCCGCTTCACCCTGGCGCTGGCCTACATCATCCTGAATCATCGCGACTGGGCGCGCCCGGAACTCGCGAAGCTTGAAAAGAGTGACGCCGCGAATCCATTGTACCCGTACTGGCTCGGCCGCCTTGATTACGACGCGATGCAATTCACCGCAGCCGTGGAACGCTTCCAGCATACACTGCGGCTCGATTCGAACTTCATGAAGGCGTACGACAACCTTGGCCTGTGTTATGAGGCTCTGGGGAAATATGACGAAGCTATCGAGACTTACAAGGAGGCTATCCGGCTGAGCCGCGCGAAACTCACCTGTTCACCCTGGCCTCCCCTGAACCTGGCGACGCTGCTGGTCAAGATCGGGAGACTGGACGAGGCCGAGACTTACCTCAAGGCGTCCCTGGGCTGTGACCCGCGATTTCCCAAGGCGCATTACCAGATGGGGCTGATGCTGGAAAAGCAGAGGAAGGATGAGGAGGCTTTGCAGGAGCTGAAGGAAGCTGCGGCTAATGATCCCGGCTATGCGGAGCCCCACTATGTGATGGGGAAAATCTACCGCCGGGGTGGAGATCCGCAGAAGGCCAATGCGGAATGGGCGACGTTCCAGAAGCTGAAAAAGGAGAAAAGCGAAGAACGCCCTCTCTGATACGGCCTCGGGGCAGCCTTCCAACGACTCCCGTCAGCGCGCCAGGACATCCCTGCGGCGCAGTGGTCAACGCCAACAGGCGCAGAATCGTGCTCCCCGACGGGACGTCGGCACCTTGAATCGTAAGCCGGAGAGTTGGTTTCCTGGACCGCGGGGCTTCCTTCCCTTTCTGTTTACAGAGGTGCGGCCCGCCCGTCTTGATATTCACGAGTTTGTTTCAGTTTGCGCCTTGCGCGCTCTCCTGCTCGTGCCCCACCATCGTCTCGCGGTAGGCTTCCTTCTGCCTGGCCTCACCCTCTTTGAATGCGGCAAGATGTTTCTGGGCAATGGGACTCTGGCCGAGCTTGCTGTACAACTGGAAAAGACGGTAGTGCACATCATTGGCCGTCGGATCGTAACGCAGGGCATTCTCGTAGGCTGCGATCGCCTTCGGCGCGTCTCCCTTGAGCGCCCACGCCTTGCCGAGGTCTGCATAGGCCTGCCCATCGGTTGGATTGCTTTCGAGCAGCCGGTCGAGCGTTGGGATGGCGTGATCGGGGTCTCGAGCCTGCGTATAGGCGTGTCCAAGATGCGCCAGCGCCATCGCGTTATCAGGATCCAAAGCCAGTTCCGCCCTGTACTCCTCGATCGCCGGCTCCCAATGCATCTGCCTCTCATGGATCTGGCCGATCGCCAGATGAACACCTAATCGGCCCGGGACAGCTTTCAGCACTTCCTGGTAGACGGCGATGGCCTGCTCATTCTGTTCCGCCGCTGCATACGACCGCGCCAGCAGCAGTTTGGCGAGGTAGGAGTCGGGTTGGCGCGAGGCAACCCAATGGAAGCATTTCAAGGCGAGCCGGCTTTCCACCTCCACCCGCAGCAATGCCACGGAGGGCTGATCGAAGTACCGAGCCAAGTGGTTTTCCAGCACGGCTTGCGCAGCATCGTCATCCGAGGTTGCCAGATAACACCGTGCCAGGAGGTAGGCTGAAAGCCAGGCGTCAGCATGCCGGTCCACCCGGGGCCGAACCCGGGCCAGCGCATTCGGATAGTCACCTTTGAGGTAAAGACGCACAGCCTCTTTCAGGTCGGCGGATTTCGGCGAGGCAAGCCGGGCCTTGAGCAGACGGTTGACGGCATTATCGGCCACGGCGGGCAAGCCAGGTATCGGTTTTGCCGGAGGGATGGCGCGCCAAAGGCGCACGAAGGTCTCCTTGTGTTCCGCCGCGCCGTCCCCGCTTGCAGCCGTTGTGGACGCCTTTTGCGTCAGATTGAGGTCCGTCAGTTCACGCGCGGGATTCAGGAGCTTATATTTCTCAAGCGCGGAATTCGCGAGGTCGGTCATGCCGATCTTTGTGAACTCGATTGCCAGCCTCAAGTAGAGACCGGCAATGCCCGGGTCGCGGATGAGAGCCTTGAGATACTCTTCAACGCAGGTCACGAGATCATTTTTCTGCTCGGCCGCCATCGCGAGAGCCCAATGGTACAGGGCGGAATCGCCTCCCGTCTTGCGCAATGAGCGCAAGCTCAAGGCTACTCCGCTCAAGTACGCCTCGCCCTGGTTGTAAAAGACTTCAGGATCCTCGGGGAAGTACCTGGCCATTTTGCGAAGTTGCTGGGCTGCCTTCTCGGGCTGGTCGAGCGCGAGCTGGGCCAAAGCCAGATAAAGCCCAGCCTGCCGGTCGTCCGGTTTGAGTTCGAGCGCGTTCCCAAGATGTTGAACGGCTCCATTCAAGTCCTGAACCAGATATTGATCAATCCCCAGGAACAACTGCGCCCCCAACATGCGTGGCTCGAGGGACACGGCTTTCTCGAGGACTCGAATGGCCTCGCGATACTTTCGTTGCTGGTGATAGACGATTCCCAGGTTCAACAGGGCGCCGGCAAATCCCGGATTTCGCGCGACGATGGCGCGATATTCTTCGGCGGCAACCTCCAGGTTGTTCCGGGCTTGCGCCTGCCGGGCCAGACGGAAGTGATCTGCCGTCCATTGATCGATTCCCAGCCGTTGTTGACCGCTCAAAGCAGGGGCCTGAATGCCGAGGCTCCAGGCAGCGCATGCCAGGATGATCAGCAACCCCCGGGCCGTGACTTGCCGCCTTTGTGTAAAAGGCGCGGTACCGTTAGTCGGTGAGGGGGATTTCCCGGTTTTCAGCATTTTGATTCAACCGCTCGAAGGTCGCCCAGTACTGGGCTGCCTCCTGCGTTCGTTCCTGCTTTTGACAGATTCTCCCCAGCAAATAATAAGTCCGAGCGAATTTGGGGTCCAGATTCAGCGCCGTCAAGAGAGATTGCTCAGCGCCTTTCAGGTCGCCTTCGGCCAAAAGCGCATTGCCTAGTTCAAAGTTTGCAATAAAGGAGCGCGGACTCACTGCCACGGCCTGCCGAAGCACGGTAAGAGCCTCTGCCGCGCTCCCTTGCTGGAGAAGCAGCCGACCGCAAAACGCATAGGGTTCGGCGTTCTTGCGCCCCTTCTTCGCGTCTTCGCGAGCCATGGCCTTGCGGTAGCACTCGAAAGCCCGGGGGAAATCCCTCAGTGCTTCGTAGCACAATCCCAGGTTTTCGAGCGCGCGCGGGTATTGGGGCTGGATTTCAAGGCAGGCTTGGAACTGTTCCCGGGCTTCGCGAAAACGCCCGGTGCTGTACAGCGTGCGGCCAAGGAAATAGCGTATCTGCGGCTGCCGGGGGTCAAGCGTTGCTGCTTTGCCGAGTTCAATCGCTGCTGCGGCATTCTGACGCCTGGCGATGTAGATCAGCCCCAGCATTTCGTGCATGCGGGCGTTTTCGTCTGACAAACGGAGTGAATTCTGTGCCGCTTCATACGCAGCATCAAAAAGCTTCTGCTTGAACAGCAGCTCCGATTCCAGCGCCCATCCAAGCGCCGTCGGCCCGCACAAGTTGACATAC
>Ga0070741_10010416_pt1 | contig 17567 bp, 20 predicted proteins | sample Coa_R1_4_FD_66440 | JGI IMG/M metagenome (GOLD analysis project Ga0070741, IMG submission 66440) | Surface soil microbial communities from Centralia Pennsylvania, which are recovering from an underground coalmine fire - Coalmine... | ecosystem: Environmental > Terrestrial > Soil > Unclassified ...
AAACAGAACTACAAGATCCAGGCCCGCGCCGGCTACTACGCAATCCGCAAAAGCGAAGACTCAAACTGATTGAGCGATTGAAAGATCGGGCGATTGGCGCACCGTTTCGATTCGGCTGTTTAAATGGCTAAATCGCTCAATCACCCAAAGACGGAATCCCGAAACAACTCAATGACGGTATAGGTCGTTCCCTGCTAGACTCCCTCCCCAGGAGCCTCCGCATGCCAAGTTTCTCCCGGCGTTCGTTCCTGCATCTATCCGCCGCCGCTTCCGTTGCCGGCGCCTTCCGCATCAGCACCGAACCCATGCTCGCGGCCGCGGCGCGGAAGCCACGCTCGATTGCACCGGATGCCGTCCTGATCGACTCCAATGAAAACCCGCTCGGCCCCAGCCAAGGCGCACGCGAAGCCATGGCAGCAATTCTCCCTCAAGGTGGACGCTACGGCGACAACCTCACCGACGAACTCGTGAAGACGTTTGCGACCATCGAGGGACTGAGTACTGATCACGTACAAGCTACTGTTGGATCCACGCCACCGCTCGCGCACAGCGTGCTCGCATTCACTTCGCCACAAAAAAGCTACGTCACGGCCGATCCCGGATTTGAACTTGGCATGATGATGTCGGAACATAGCGGAGCGCGGATCGTAAAAGTTCCATTAACCAGCACGCACGCGCACGACGTCAGAGCAATGCTCGCCGCGGCCCCGGACGCAGGCCTGTTCTACATCTGCAATCCGAACAACCCCACCGGCACGATGACTCCGCGCTCCGACATCGATTATCTAGTCGCGAACAAACCGAAAGATTCCATTGTCGTAGTCGACGAAGCCTACATCCACTTGACCGAAGCCCCGAACTGCCTCGATATGGTCAAAGCAGGCAAAGACGTCATCGTCCTGCGGACATTTTCCAAGGTCTACGGACTAGCCGGCATCCGCTGCGGACTCATCATCGCCCGTCCCGATTTAGTCGAAAAAGTCGGCAATCGCGGTATGTTCAACTTCATGCCAGTTACGGCGCTCGTGGCTGCGATCGCAAGCCTGAAAGATTCCGACCTGGTTCCGGAACGCCGCCGCATCAACGCAACTATCCGCCAACAAACCTTCGATTGGCTCACCCAAAACAACTTCACTTTCATCCCCTCCCAATCGAACTGCTTTATGGTCGATACCAAACGTCCTGGCCAGCAGCTCCGCGATGCGATGGCCAAAGAAAACGTCTTCGTCGGACGCATCTGGCCCATCATGCCCACTTGGGTCCGCGTCACTGTCGGCACTCAACCAGAAATGGCCCGCTTCCAATCCGCATTCGAAAGAGCAATGAAATCCTAGGTGCAGCCTGCAGGTGTGGCGCGCGCGCCCCCGCGCGCGTCTTCGGTCCATGCACCACGATGCTAACCCGCACCCCGAGTCACCCCACGAAGTCAACATAGCCCTCTAGTACAATCATTCGCGTGAGCGACGCGGTCCGCATAGCAATCCTCGGCGACTTCAACACCGAATTCCGCTCGCATCATGCCACCAACGACTCACTCCAGCACGCCGCCCACAAGCTCAAAATGGAAGTCAAAAGTGAGTGGATCCCGACTCCCTCCCTCGCCAAGCCCGACGCAGAAAAGCTCCTCGAGTCCTTTGATGGGATCTGGGCGTCGCCTGGCAGCCCTTACAAGAGTTTCGACGGCATGTTGAAGGGTATCGAGTTCGCGCGCCGCCGCGACTGGCCGTTCCTGGGCACCTGTGGCGGATTTCAATACGCCTTCATCGAGTTCGCACGCAACGTGCTGCACATCGCCGATGCCGATTCGGCCGAAAACAATTCCGGATCCAAGAACATCATCATCTACCCGGTCGCATGCGTTGTCCCTGACCGCAAGGGAGAAGCCCCCAAACTCTCCGGCGCAGTCCCCGAAATCCGCCTTCGCCCCGGTTCCTATCTGCAGACGTTTTACGGCAAAGACAAAGAGACGGTCACGGAAGAGTTCTTCTGCAACTTCGAAATCAATCCCGAATTTGAATGGACCACCATGGAAGCCGGATTCCCGGTCGTAGCCCGCGGACCGCAGGGCGAAATCCGCGCGATCGAATCCCCCACACACCGCTTCTATGAAGCAACACTATTCCAGCCTCAACTCTCCTCAACAGAAAAGAACCCGCACCCGCTAATTCTGGCCTTCGTCCAGGCCGCCGCCGACTGGGGCAAAAAGAAGCTAGACGACAGCGTATTGGAGTAGCGCTCTGTGTGGCGCGCGCGCCCCGCGCGCGAACTGCCCGTAGCGCCAGATTCTCCAACTGCTGGCAACGACGCAAGAACACGGGTGGAAGAGCGGCGCTTTCAGCGCCGCGTCAGACGCACACCGAGAACGCGGGCTTTAGCCCCAGTGGTCGGGCTCCTGCCATTACCAAAGTCCACTCACCCCATACATTACCGTCCACCAACCAACCGTATCTACAACCAGCCACCACCACAACCTAAACTCTCCTCCACGGCCGCCCTCCCCCAAGCGCGTCCGTAGGAGCCGCGTTCGTCTATGCACGTTCAGCCCATGCAGCTGATTGACTCGCTCCGCATTCCCTTTTCGACCCTCATCAGCTACATCCCGGTCATCGCCACCATCGTGACCACATTCTTCAGTGTGATCCTCGCCCGCGCTACGCTGCGTTACGTCGAAGCTACGGATCGCCACTTGGAACTCGCTCGCGAAGAGTTCGAGCGCGAATGGAATCCCGACCTCCACATCAAGATGGAGCGTATTTCCAACACCGAAGCCCGCGTCATCGTCACCAACCTGGCGAAGACTTCGGTCCTGCTCCAGCTTCTTCAACTCCGCAAACTGACGCACGCCACGCCCTTTGAACGCTGCCGTCTCAACGATCCCCTCGTTGGCGGCATGACCTGGACGCAGGAAATGGGCAAGCGCCTCATCGCTTGCACCGGATACGAATTCGAGGGCCCCATTGCCGCTGCCATGACCTTCTACGCTGCCGGCCGCATGTACCGCACGGACTGGTTCCGCTCACAAATCGTTGTCCGCGAAGGCCGCATCGTATCGCTGGAGCCCAGCACCATGCCGACCCGTCGCGTCCGCCAGATCGAGCGCAAAGGACAACCGGAACGCCGCCGCGAATTCGTCCAGGACGTCGCGGCTGGGGCACTGCCCGATAAGGAAGTCGCTAAGTCCGAAGAAAAATCCAAAGCTGCCAACGCTTAAACCGCAAAACGGCCAAAGAACGCAGCCCACGACTTAACAAGTCGTTTACTAGAAATGTAGTGAGCACCACAAGTGAGAGAATTTTCTTCATCATCCATCTTCCGAGTTCGGTGAAAGTTCCCATTCACGTCCACCAAATGGTAATGCCGCCTTTGTTGCATCGGACCTTGCGTTCCAGGGCCCAGACGCCCCATGATGGTTATGCCCGGCGGCAGAGCATTGGCCACCGAGCCGACCCTCATTCATTGCATCTACGACTAGCGAGAACTGACAACCACCCATGCGCGAAATCATCTCTACCAAAGACGCCCCGCAAGCTATCGGCCCCTATTCGCAGGCCGTGAAAGCAAACCACTTCATCTTCACCTCCGGACAGATCGCGATCGATCCGGCAACGCAGCAAGTCATCGCAGGTGATATCGCAGCGCAAACCGATCGCGTCCTCCGCAATCTTTCAGAAATCCTCGAGGCCGCCGGCAGTGGCCTCGGCAAGGTCGTCCGTTGCGGCGTCTTCCTGAAAAGCATGAACGACTTTCCATCCATGAACGAAGTCTACGGAAAGTACTTCGGCGCAACGCCACCGGCACGATCAACCGTGGAAGTTTCTCGGCTGCCAAAAGATGTGTTGGTGGAAATAGACGTGATCGCACTGGAGTAGACGATGAGATCCGCGCTCGCGCTTGCAATGGTCTTGATAGCTGTGTCGCTTTTCGGCCAGACCTCGGCTCACCGGCCTACCCCTGTCCGCCCAAACACCAACGCTCCCACCAAGGTCACGGGCGATGGCGTGAAGACCGACTCCGGCCTTCAGTATTGGGACATCAAGACTGGCACCGGCCAGGTCGCTAACACTGGCGACAAAGTCAAAGTCCACTACACCGGATGGTTCACCACAGGCAAGAAATTCGACAGTTCCGTCGATGCCCATCAGCCCTACAGCTTTACCATCGGCAAGGGCGACGTCATCAAGGGCTGGGATGAAGGTGTGACCGGAATGAAGGTAGGTGGCAAGCGGCAACTGCGAATCCCGCCGGAACTTGCTTACGGAGACGCAGGCTACAAAAACATCATTCCGCCAAACTCTACGCTGATCTTCGACATCCAGTTGCTCTCGGTAACTCCGGCGCCTCAAGAGAATCCGCCTCAGAAATGATCGGCGTATCTACAAGCCGCCTGAAACTGGAGGCCTTCGTCCCAAACGGAAAGGCCGGCGAAACGGAATACGACTCGCGCCAATAGAAAGTCCTGCCGCGTGCTCGTAAGAGCGCCGATGAGCCTTTTTTTTGCCGGATTTTTTACGCTTTGACGACTTTACCGCTGCGCAGGCAGGACGTGCAGACGCGGATCCGCTTCCCCTGACCGTTCACCTTCGCGTGCACCGGACGCAGATTGATATTCCAGCGCCGCTTGGTGACGTTATGCGCGTGGCTGATGCGGTTGCCCGCTTGCGGCTTCTTGCCGCAAATTTCACATTGTTGTGCCATTCGACTGCTCCCAGGTAGTTCAGATCTTGTAGGGCAAACCTAAATTTTACAGGACTTTCTCCATTTTCGGCAATCACCGCAACCGCTCCTCTGGCCTGATTGTTAGATAGAACAGGTCGGCAGAAGGCATTCGATCGCGTCGCGTCCGGAGCCACCACGACCGGCACGGTACAGGCAAGGCCGCCCGGGGCAGACGAAGAGGACCACAAATTCCCATAAAAATCCCACTCTCGGGCCCGTGAATGCCCTGTGCGATACTGATCTCATGCAGTCGCCTCTTCAGTCGCCCACCGCGGCCACCGATCCCAAATCTGTCAAGGTTCATCTCACCGCGGGGACCGGTATGGACATCGAATGGGCCGACGGCCACGCTTCGCATTACACGTTTGTCTACCTCCGCGACGCGTGCCCCTGTGCGATGTGCGAGGATGAACGCGGCAAAGCCGGCCGCCGTCCTGGAGACCCGGCCGCCGCCCCCGGCGCACTGCTCATCTTCAAGCCGGCCGCGAAGCCGCTCTCGGCCGAGGGCGTCGGCAAGTACGCGATCAAGTTCTCGTGGAATGACAACCACGATCTGGGGATCTACTCGTGGAAGTTTCTGCGTGAAGTTTGTCCCTGTGAAGAATGCAAGGAAGCGCGTGCCGCAGGCTAGCCTGACCGCCTGCACGCAAAGAGTCTTTGATTCTGTGTGATTGGCCTCGACCGACGAGCAAAGTAGCCGTTCATGAGTTCCTTGGCCCACAATTCGGCAATCGAATCGACCGTGCAGGAACTCCTCCCCGATCTCCATGCCAAAGCCGCCTGCGACAAGATCGGCGTCAGCCGCGAATCGTTCGCTACCATGCTGATAGAGGTCGGCTCAAAGCATGCCTCGGCTTTGCCTTTAGCTGAGCTCCGCGTTTTCTTTCTGGGCCTGCGCGTCGACGAACTCGCCCTTGCCCGAGCCTGTGCCGCCGGCCATGACGCTGCCTGGGAGATATTCCTTACCCGCTTTCGAGAAAAGCTTTACCTTTCTGCCTTGCGGATTACCCGGGAAGACTCCTCCGCTCGAGAACTCGCTGATAACCTCTACGCCGATCTCTACGGCACAACCACTCGGGATGGGCAGCGTGTCTCGAAGCTTGCCTCCTATACCGGGCGCGGATCGCTCGAGGGCTGGCTTCGCACTGTTCTCGCCCAGGAATATGTAAACCGGTACCGCCGCACAAAGCGGCTGGTCAGCCTGGATGAGGAATCGGAAGAGGGCGTCCAGTTTCAGGCGCCAAATCCTGAGCCGGTGCAGTCCGTGGACGCGCGTTTGTCCGGAGCAACAGACTCCGTATTGGCCCAATTGCCCGCAGAAGACCGTTTGATCCTGAGTGCGTACTACCTCGACGGACGCACCTTGGCTGAGATCGCCAAGATGCTGGGCGTCCATGAGTCGACCATCAGCCGCAAAATCGACAAATTGGCCAAGTCCTTGAGAAAGCAGATCATTGCCGCCTTGACCAGCGCAGGGCTGTCCCGCCGCCAGGCCGAAGAGGCGTTGGAAGTCGATGTCCGCGACCTCCAGGTCGACATTCGCCGTAGTTTGGCGCAAGATTCCCAAGCCCGCCCGTTCTCAGAGAAGACAGTAAAAGCCAGAGTTCGCGAGGGCCAAAGTTGAACCGGAATAATGGGCAGACGTTCGCTCGATTATTGGCAAAAGAGTAATGGAAAAACTTCCCCAGATCGTCACTGAACGTTTGAAGCTGGCTGCCGTGTCGACCAGCCATCCAGACGCTGACGTGTTGACGGCCTTCGCCGAGCATTCTTTGGCGAAGAACGAGCTTGCCACCGTGCTGGAACATCTGGCTCGCTGCGCCGACTGTCGAGAGATTGTTGCACTGGCGCTTCCAGAAACTGAGTCGCTGCAGGAAACCGTGCGCCCGGTAAGAGCCGGCCGGTTCGCTTGGCCAACCTTGCGTTGGGGCTTGATCGCTGCAGGCCTGGTCGTAATCGCGTCGTTCGGAGTGATCGAATTTCAGCAACAGCATCTCCGTACGACTGCCACCGCCGACAAGAGCACCCCGGATTTGTCGCAGAATACGATCAGCCCTTCATCCCAGCCCGCGCCCGCACAGGAGAGCAAGAATGTTGCGGCCGCTGAGCCGGGAGACAAAGCAAGCAGCGATCAGCTGACCTCACGCAAAACTGGCAATGCCTCGGCCGGCGAGCAACCGAATGCATCTGGCACCTTTGCATCACGAGTCCGCGCCGTGCCTACCGGAGGACCTCTGCAGAGTGGTCCTAAGGTTCAGTTTCAGCAGAACGGACAAATTTCTCAGTATCAGGTCCCCTCGACTTCGCCGGGCGCTGCGGCAAAGCAGGAGCCATCCAGCTTGGACGCCAACTCAACAGCCATGGCAGGTGCGCAATCAGCCGCATCCTTCCACGGCTCCGCCAATCCGCAGCAGGAAAACGTCGACCTTACCGCCCAGATGCAGCCAGTTCAGCAGATCCCCCCGGCTTCCGCCGACGCAAGAGTTGTCAGGACCAAGCCCGCGATGGCTGCGAACGCTCCTCCAGCCCTCTCTTCACGTGGCCCGAATTACGCCGAAGCCAACGCTTCTTCGCCGGATTCTCTCGTCAGTTGGAGGGTCAGCGATGCAGGAGGACTTCAGCGCTCCTTCGACCAGGGCAGCACTTGGCAGGATGTAAACATCAATCAGCTGGAATCGTCTTCCGGATTGATGACGGCACGGGCGACCTCGCGAGTCAACGGCACGAGTGCAGGCTCGCTGAAGAAGGAAGCCTCATCTCCCATCTTTCGTTCCGTTTCCTCCAACGGCACAGAGATCTGGGCTGGAGCCTCAAATGCCCTGCTCTATCACTCCACGGATGGCGGCAACACTTGGACGAAGGTTCTCCCGTCCGCTTCCGGCATCGCATTAACCGGCGACATCGTAAGCGTGGAATTCCTCGATCCCCAGCGCGGACGGCTCGTTACATCCACCCCCGAAACCTGGACTACCTCCGACGCAGGCCAGACCTGGCAGAAGCAATAACCTTCATTACTTTCGTGAGCTCGCTTCCCCCAGAATTACCAAAGTGACATTTACACCTTTTGGAGCGCAGTTCTACTATCCATCTCGTGGTTTGGCAGTTCTGGGGGAGGGCTGCCGAGGCGTCCTGGACTGAAAGGTCCTAGGGCGCTTTTCTATTTCTCAGCTACTCGCTTTTGACCTTTCGTCAGGTCGAGCAGAAGGTACTGCTCATCCACGAAAGCCTCCTCGATTCTCAGGGCACGTGGTTCGATGCCAAACACTTTGAACCCTAAGGATTCGTATAGCCTTAACGCAGCAGCCTGGGTGCTCGTAACGGAAAGCAACACCTGATCGAGGCCATGAATCGCCGACGCTCGCTCCAGCAAGACTGTCATCATCCGCCGCCCAACGCCCTTGCCGCGTTCCGGCGCGCTGATATAGACGCCCCAGACGCGTCCTTTATGGCGGCTCTTTTGCCCCTTTTCCCGATAGAAGCCGGCCATTCCCACGAGACTTGCATCTTTAAACGCACCGATAACAAATGAATCTGCCCCCGACCATAACCTGCGTTTCACCTCTTCCAGCGTCAGGGACTCGTATTCTTCCAACGACGCGCTGAACGCAGCAGGCTCACCACGCAATGCTTCCAGGCGCAGTCTCAACCACTCCTTCGCATCGTCCGCATCCAACAGTCGGATTTCCATCACTCCGCCCCGCGACAGTTTGTGCAGTATCCACCAATTTCCAGTCGCGATATCAGAATCCGAAAACGGCAATCCTTCTCGACCTGCTGCTTGAGCTTTTCGAAACTGTCGCTCACGAATTCCGTGATCTTCCCGCAACGCAAACACGCCATGTGAATATGGTCTCGCCCCAGTTTTCGCTCGTAATAATGTCCTTCGCCATGGATGTGCATCAGGTCGAGCTCGTCGATCAGTCCATGGCGTTTGAGAAGTCGCAGCGTGCGGTAGACCGTGCTCCGGTCCACGCTGGCATCCAACCGCTGCGCCTTGCGTAGAATTTGCGCCGCATCCAGATGCTTGCTCGCGGTTTCCATCACACTCAGGATCGCGCGGCGCTGTTGCGTCATCCTTATCCCACGCTCGGCAAAGTGCGCCTGCAATCGACCTGGCATCTCCGTTTGTGGAAGTGGCATGAACTCAAACTCCTTTCGCAACTGGTCGCAAATACGATGCGACGGTTTCTTCGGACGAAACTGGACACTCAAGACCGCCGTCGGGCATCCTGGAAAGGTAATTGTGATGCGACTCGGTTGCAACTGGCATTGTACCTGTCTCTGCGATGCGGTCGCATCTCTACCAAAGAACTTATGAACACTCTTGATCGTCCATTTCTCCTCTGGATCGCGCGCTTCCTGAGGTTCCTTGGACCTGTCGCCTTGCTGCTGGTCGTATTCGGCATCCCCGCCACTTCGCAGGAAAGCCCGTACATCGTTACCTACGATCACTACCTCGAAGAACCTGGCAGCCTGGAGGTCGAATACTTCTCAACCTACGGCACCCAGCGCGGCGCCGGTGACTTCGTCGCCGATTGGATGGAATTCGAATATGGCGCAACCGCCTGGTGGACCACCGAACTCTATATCGACGCCCAGTCCACCTTCCACGACAGCACGCTCTTTACTGGATTCCGCTTGGAAAACCGCTTTCGCCTGCTCAAGAGCGAGCACGCGGTGAATCCGGTGCTCTATATCGAATACGAGCAGATCAACGAAGCCGACAAGATCATTAAAGAAGTCGAGGGTCACGACGTCGAGGCCGACCATGCTGTCCCAAACTCCATCGCACGTCTCGAACACGACCACGAACTTGAATTCAAGATCCTGCTGTCGAGCACTCATAATGGATGGAACGTCGCCTTTAATCCCCTGGCCACCAAGAACCTGACCAGCGGTGATCCGTGGGAATTCGGATATGCGCTGGGTGCAAGCCGCCCGCTGGCCTTGAAGGCCTCCGCACAACGCTGCAGCTTTTGCCGCGAGAATTTCATCGCCGGTCTCGAGCTTTATGGCGGCCTGGGCGACCGCGATGACTTTGGGCTTCACGAAACTTCCCACTACCTCGCTCCAGTCGTTGCGTGGAATTTGCCTTCGGACTGGACTCTGCGGCTTTCCCCGGGATTCGGTCTGAACGACAATAGCCATCGTTTTCTTTTGCGCTGGGGAATCTCTCGCGAATTTTCAGGATTCGGCACAACCATGGCACGGTTGCTTGGAGGACATTGATGAGTTTGCTCACAAAATTCTGCACGTTCTCTCTCGTGACGATCGCAATTCTTTTCGAAACCAATCTTCTGTTTGCCCAGGTTGATCGCCCGGCAAGCGCAGATAATTCTGTTTACGCTGAATTAGCGAAAGCGCCGAAGAAAGCTGCCGCCCGGCACAACCCGCTGGAGAATGATCACGATGCTCCCATCGCCGGAGCAAAGCTCTTCGCGCAACACTGCGCGGAATGTCATGGCGAGACCGCGGAAGGCGGCAAAAAAGGGCCAAGCCTTCGCGCGCCCGAAGTGCGGCAAGCCACTTCTGGAACGCTCTTCTGGCTGCTCACGAATGGCGTGGTTCGGAAAGGCATGCCGGTCTGGTCCAAGCTTCCCGACGCCCAGCGCTGGCAGCTGGTGACTTACATCAAATCTTTGGGCTCTGGTTCCTGAGCTCCCGCAACATTTAGATTGACGGTCGCGGCGAGGTCGATGGTACGGCTTCGCCTTTTATTTACCCCTTCCCTTAGGGAACCTGCAGGCCCGACGGAGTTGCGACCTTTCTCCCTCCCCGGTCATCTAACCGCAGTGTTACGATAGAAAGTTCGGCTCCCTAACGGGGCGCAATCATATAGATCGCCACACCGGCAACGCCGCCCACACGATGTTGAGCGTCGGCCGACACCGCGGCGTTACAAACGAGGAGAAAGCAAATGGCAGGCAATGGAATCGTCGAAGTGACCGATGCAAACTTCGACCAGGATGTACTGAAATCCGACAAACCCGTTCTCGTGGACTTCTGGGCAACTTGGTGCGGCCCCTGCCGCGCCATCGCCCCCATCGTCGAAGAACTGGCCACGGAGTATCAGGGCAAAATCAAGATCGGCAAGATGGACGTCGACTCGAACCAGGCCACGCCGATGCGCTACAAGGTCACTGGCATCCCGACGCTCCTGGTCTTCAAAGGCGGACAGGTCGTTGAGCAACTCGTCGGCTATCGCCCGAAAGACGCCATCGCCCAAGCCCTGAACAAGCACATCGGATAAGAGCTGTCAGCTCTCCGCCGCCAGCTTTCAGTTAACGGTAAGAACGCCCGGGATTATTCCCGGGCGTTTTTTGCATTTGAAAGCGGGTCAGCGATGTTCAGTATTTCCTGAGGACCCCGATTACTCTTCCCTGCACATCGACTGAGACGGCGGGGACGATGATTGGTTTCATGGCCGCGTTTGAAGGCTGCAGGCGAATGTTCTCTCCTTCGCGGTAGAAACGCTTCAGGGTGGCGTCGCTCTGTTCGACGAGGGCCACGACGATGTCGCCATTGTGCGCGGTCTTCGCTTTCTCGACGAGCACGTAGTCGCCGTCGAGGATCGCTTCGTCCTGCATCGAGTCGCCGCGCACCTCGAGCACGAACACTTCTTTCGAGCGCACGAAATCAGCGAGCGAAATCGTCTCGGGATTCTGGACGGCCTCGATCGGCTGGCCGGCAGCAATGCGTCCCATGAGCGGCAGCACGATCCCGGTGTTCACGCTCATCGACTGTTTCAGCTTGCCTTTAGGAGGCAGCAGATCGATGGAGCGGCTGCGGTTATAGTCGCGCGTGAGCAATCCCTTTTTCTCAAGGTTGGAGATGTGCTTGTGCACGGTCGCCAGCGAATTCAGCTTCAGGCCCTGCCCGATTTCTTCGAAGGAGGGTGAGTAGCCGTTTTCGGTGACGAACCGCGAGATGAAGTCATACACTTCGCGCTGCCTGCGTGTGATGGCCATGGCACATTATTGGCGAAGATAAAGCGAAAAAGCAAGCGCTAAGTAAAATCGTTCGCCCATCTGGCACGTGACAGAAAATTTTTTCGCCTTTCATGGCGTTGGCGCGTGTCTACCGGCGGATGTTCGCGTCAGCGGCGCCGCGCCTTCAGAGGCTTCGCCGATTTCGCATCCGCTCCAGGCAACTCGAACCCGATGCGGCGACTATTCGCCGGCAGTGGCGCGATCAATTCCCGCACCGCTTCGACCAGTTCGTTGATGGATCCGTCATGGGACTCGATGCGGCTTTCGAGTTCGTCCAGCTTCGCGGCGATGCGCTGATTGTCGAGAATCGCCTCGCGCATCCTGACAAAAGCCCGTACGACGAAGACGCTCATCTCGATGGCGCGCTTTGAGTTGAGCACCGTGGCGGCCATGATCGCGCCGTGTTCCGTGAAAGCATGCGGCAGGTAGCGGCGCCCGCCGTGTTTCGAAGTTGAGGTCACAATTTGTGACCTCAAGTTTTTGTACTCAGCGGAGGTCACGGTAAAAACAAAATCCGACGGAAAGCGGTCGCGGTTCCGTTTCACCTGCTGGTTGAGTTGCTTCACCGATACGCCATAAAGTTCGGCAAGATCGGAGTCGAGGATCACTTTCTGATTGCGCAGGACGATGATCTTCGATCCTACTTTGCGGGTCAGAATCAGGGCAGTTGAAGTCATGATGGATTCGAAACTTGAGGTCACAATTTGCGACCTCAAGGTGTAAAGATGAAATCAGGAGCACGCATCCTAGCAAGGGCCCGGGAGTGCACCGGGGCGGAGCGGGTTAATCAGGATGGTGCCGCCGCGGGCGAGAGTGGGGCATCGCGGAACAGAGGATGCCCCAAGGACTTCGAGGTGCTGCGTTTCTGACCGAGGGCGCTATCTGTCGCGGTCGGGGTCAGCTTGCTGCCCGGCGCTGCGGAGCGTGACCTGATCGTGCGAGACTTGGCCACTCTTTTGAACGGGAGCAGTTTCGGCGGCGCGATCGGGCCGGGCTTCCTGAGCGGGCTGCACTGGCTGGCGTACATCTACCGCCTGCGGACTGTGAATGGGCGTGATCATAGTTGGTCTCCTATGATTTCAATCGGCCCGATCCCGGGAGACTTTAGGTGCTTTTGGCGTAGCGCAACAAGTCTTTTGTTTAGAATATTTTACGCGTAACGTATTCAAAGCAGGACACTTGCTTGAAGTCGTCGCGAAATATTTTTTTCGCAGCGTATTAGCAAATTGTTAGAAACAAAGGAGATCGGCGGCGAGGGCGGAGCGGATAGCCTGCAAATATTTGAGCCTACTTGACTTAGAGGCAAAATATTGATTATACGAGACTTGGCGGTGCGCTCTCGCAATCCCGTCAAGCAACCCTTGGCTTCTGGCAGCTTGCGCGAAACAAGTTATTTGTTTTCAATATTTTACGTCTAAGTTATTGATTTATAGAGACTTGCGCTGCTGAGCCCTGTCACGATTTTTTCTCGTGAGTTTCTGGCAAAATATTGTTTTAAAAGAACTTACCTGGTCGGGGTATCCCGTCAGCCACCGCAAAATATTGAAACGCTTGGACTTATAGGCAAAATATTCAAACTAAAAGACTTAGGTTGACCTTCTTGCCGGTCCGACAGGCGCATGATGGAGCATTGTTGAGCGAGTGCGCAAGGGCAGATGTCACACGGCTGCGCAGATGGCTGTGGAAAACGGATTTCGGAGCAGTATTGGCGGGCTTTCGCATCTCGAAATATTTTGTCGGGCAGAGTGGAATGGTTTCTTCTTTTTCGATTCTGACGCGGCCCGTGAAGGGCCGCTCTTCCACGGGGCTTACGCTTTCGGAATCTCACCACGGTCGTGACTCGGCTGTTCCACGGTCGCTTCCGCTTTTTGAATTCGAGATAAATCCCCCTAGAATTCCGGGAGAGACTTCTTCGGCTTAGTGCTCCTTCTGCCTGCGAGCGGGCTCTCCGGCAAGGCCTTCGGCAGAGTGGAACAATTTCTTTTTTGGATTCTGACGCGGCCCTTGAAGGGCCGCTCTTCCACGGTCGCTTTCCGCGTCTCGACTCTGACCACGTGGTGACGCGGCCTTTGACGGGCTCCTCTTCCGCAGGGCTTACGCTTTCGGAATCTCACCACCGGTGGTGGCGCGGTTCTTCCACGGTCGCCAACGCTTCTGGGCTCATACCAGGGTAGATTCGCGGGGGCTTAGATTTTTTGGAGGCGTTGGACTTCGTGGACGCCGGGGATTTTGCGGAGGCCGGCGATGATGGTTTCCAGATGTTTCAGGTCGGCGATGTCGAGGACGACTTCGACGCTGGCCTGGCTGTTGGCGGTGCGCGCGGAGATATTTCGGATGTTGGATTTTGCATCGCCGATCACGCCGGTAATGTTCTTTAACATTCCGAAGCGGTCATCGCAATAGACCGTGAGCTTCACTGGATAAGCGGTTGGGGTGCTGTCGTCGCGCGCCCATTCGACATCGATCTTGCGCTCGGGCTCGTAAAGAAGGTTCGTAACGTTGGGACAACTGATGGAATGCACGGCCACGCCCTTGCCGCGGGTGATATATCCGACGATGCTTTCGCCGCGGATGGGATTACAACAGCGGGCGCGGTAGACGAGCATGTCTCCCTGACCACGGACGGTGATGGCGTTGTGATCGCCGAAGACACGGCGAACGACGCTGGTGAGCGCCCCGGGGTTCGAGGTGAAGCCTTCGGACTCGATATCGCCGGCAATGGAAGGAGTCGCGCCGGCAGGAAGAAGGCGGGCCAGCACCTGCCGCGCGGAATATTTTCCGTAGCCAATGCCCGACATCAAGTCTTCGGTCTTGCCCAAGCCGTAGGCATTGGCGACGCGGACCAGATCTTCGTCCTTGATGTCCTTGAGCGCGATGCGGTACTTGCGCGCTTCTTTTTCGATGAGCTTGCGGCCGATTTCGATGGCGCGCTCGCGCTGATGAACGTTGAGCCAGTGCTTGATCTTGTTGCGCGAGCGAGAAGACTTGACCAGGCCGAGCCAGTCGCGGCTGGGCTTGTGACCGGGTTGAGTAAGAATCTCGACGATGTCGCCGGAATGCAGCTTGTGGCGCAGCGGGACCATGCGTCCATTGACTTTGGCCCCGATGCAGGTGTGACCGACTTCGGTGTGAATGGTATAGGCGAAGTCGATGGGTGTGGCATCGCGCGGAAGGACGACAACTTTTCCTTTTGGGGTGAAGGTGTAGACCTCTTCCGGATAGAGATCGACTTTCAGGGTCGAGAGGAATTCGTTGGGATCGCTGACGTCGCGCTGCCATTCGACGACCTGGCGCAGCCACGCGAGGCGTTGCTCGTCCTGGGCGGAAACCGGGCCGTCCTTATATTTCCAATGGGCGGCGATGCCCTCTTCGGCCATCTTGTGCATCTCTTCGGTGCGGATCTGGATTTCGAAGGGAGTGCCATCTTCGGTGATGACGGAGGTGTGCAGCGACTGGTAAAAATTCGGCCGCGGCATGGCAATGAAATCCTTGATGCGTCCGGGGACGGGTTTCCAGAGATTGTGAATGATGCCAAGCACGGCGTAGCAATCCTGCAGGGAGCGCGTGATGACGCGCATGGCGTAGAGATCGTAGACCTGATCGACGGAGATGCGCTGGCGCTGCAGCTTCTTGTGGATGCTGTAGACGCGTTTGATGCGGCTTTCGACGCGCGCTTGAATTCCGGCTTCCTTGAGCTTGTCGGTGATGATGCCCTGCATTTTCGACAGGAAAACTTCTCCCTGTTTGCGGCGGGCGTTGACGGCCTTCTCGACCTGCTCGTAGCCGGTGGGATCGAGGAAGCGGAAGCCAAGATCCTCGAGTTCGCCGCGGATTTTGCCCATGCCAAGGCGATGGGCGATGGGAGCGTAGATGTCGAGCGTCTCTTCGGCGATTTTGTGCTGGCGGTCGGGCTGAAGGTGCTCGAGGGTGCGCATGTTGTGCAGGCGGTCGGCGAGCTTGATCAAGACGACGCGGATATCGTCAACCATCGCGAGCATCATCTTGCGAAGGTTCTCGGCCTGCTGCTCTTCGCGGGTAGCAAAGTCGATTTTGCTGATCTTGGTGACGCCTTCGACGATGTGCGCGACCTGCTCACCGAATTCTTTGCTGATGTCCTGAATGGTGACGGAGGTGTCTTCGACGGAATCGTGCAGCAGTCCGGCGGCGACGGCGACCGGGTCCATCTTCATTTCGGCGAGGACGAGTGCGACTTCGAGCGGGTGGACGAGATATGGCTCGCCGGAGGCCCGCGTCTGTCCGTCATGATGCTTGAGGGAGTAGTCGTAGGCTTTCTTGATGATGGTCAGATCGTCTTGCGGACGGCTCTGCTGCATCTGCTTCATCAAGTCGCGGAACTTGGTGAGCGTGAGGGCAGTGGTAGCGATCTGTTGGCGCAAGCTCGCCATGGAGGATTATAGCCCGCGAACAAGCCGGGATAGCAGGAGAGAGACCGGTTCCAGGAGTGCGGGGGCCAGGAACATTATAGCTTCCAAAGCGGCGATGATGGCCGGAGGCGGCGGGTGTGGATTCCGCGCGTTTTCAAAAAGCATGGCGACTTTTGCTTGAGAAGAAAGTTCGCCGGACATTCATTGCCGGAGATTCCGGCTTTCAGGCGAGTTGTTTGCTAGAGTGAGGGTTGATGCTGAACCTTAATGGAGCCCGGATTCTGGTGAGCGGAGCGTCGGGACCGATCGGCGCGGCATTGCTTCCTTCCCTGAAATCGAGTGGAGCGCGCGTGACTCGTCTGGCGCGCAAGGGCGCGAAATATGCGGCGGCGGACGAGCAGCAGATTCCGTGGGACCCGATGGAGGCGCTGTCTCCGGAAGCGGTCTCGGGATTCGACGCGGTGATTCACCTGGCGGGCGAGAGCATTGTTGGCCGGTGGACCGAGGAGAAGAAGCGGGCGATCCGGGACAGCCGGGTGAAGGGTACGGTAAACCTGTCGCGGGCACTGGCGCAGGCGAAGCAGAAGCCGGCAGTGTTCATCAGCAGCTCGGCGATCGGATATTACGGGGAACGCGGCGATGAAGTGCTGAACGAACAAAGCGCTCCGGGGCGCGGATTCCTGGCGGACGTTTGCGGGGAGTGGGAAGCGGCGACGAAACCGGCGAGCGATGCGGGGATCCGAACGGTGTTGATCCGGACCGGGGTGGTGCTGAGTCCGAAGGGCGGAGCGCTGGGGAAGATGCTGACGCCATTCAAACTTGGCGTAGGCGGCAGGATTGGAAGCGGACGCCAGTGGATGAGCTGGATTGACGTCGAGGATATGGCCGGAGGGATCCAATTTGTGTTGCAGAATGAATTGGTGCGGGGACCGGTGAATATGGCGGCTCCGCATCCGGCAACGAACGCGGAGTTTACCAAGACGCTGGCGAGGGTGCTCTCACGGCCAGCGATCTTTCCGGTTCCGGCAATCGCAGTGAAGTTGGCATTCGGCGAAATGGGAGAGACGGCACTGCTGGGCAGCCAGCGGGTGGAACCAATACGGCTTCTCGAGAGCGGATATAAATTCCGGTTCAGCGAACTGGAACCGTCGCTACGGCACGTCATTGAGCGTTAAGGCATCTCGTCACCGACCGGTGTGATCCTAATCACAGTCTCATAAAGATAGGTCTGCCAGATTACTTCCAGAGAGTGCGAAGTATGAGGAAGAGGCTTATCGCGGGGCTGGTAGCAATCTCAAGCGTGTGTTGGAGCATGGCTCCGGCAATCGCCTCTCCCATGGTATTGATCGCGGGGCGCAGGGGCGCAGCACATCATTCTTGTTGTGCGCGTGGGCAAGGCCGGGGGTTGGAGATCGTGACGCAACCAACGGCGAAAATGCCATGCGGGGGACAGCGGCCTTGCTGCAGGCAACAGGCG
>Ga0070741_10010417_pt1 | contig 17565 bp, 17 predicted proteins | sample Coa_R1_4_FD_66440 | JGI IMG/M metagenome (GOLD analysis project Ga0070741, IMG submission 66440) | Surface soil microbial communities from Centralia Pennsylvania, which are recovering from an underground coalmine fire - Coalmine... | ecosystem: Environmental > Terrestrial > Soil > Unclassified ...
CCGGCTCGTAGAAGCGCTCGCCCTCGAGCCCCGGCGGAGCCAGCGGCTGGCCGCTCACGCCGCCGGGCTGGTCGTGCGGGTAGACGTAGCCCTCGCCCCGGCCGAGCTTGCGAGCGCCCGGATAGTGCGCGTCGCGAAGGTGCGCCGGCGGCTCGGCGGCCCCGTGCTCGCGGATGTGGCCTGTGGCGCGCCAGATCGCCCGCGCGGAGGCGTTCGACTTCGGCGCCAGCGCCAGGTAGGCCGCGGCCTGGGCGAGGTTGAGCGCGCACTCGGGCAGCCCCACGCGGTCGACGGCCTGGGCCGCGGCGTTCGCGACCACGAGGGCCATCGGGTCCGCGTTGCCGACGTCCTCGGACGCCAGGATCACCATCCGGCGCGCGATGAAGCGCGGGTCCTCGCCGCCCTCCAGCATCGCCGCCAGGTAGTAGAGCGAGGCGTCGGGGTCCGAGCCGCGCGTGGCCTTGATCCAGGCCGAGATGTAGTCGTAGTGGCGGTCCCCCTCCCGGTCGTAGGCGATCGCCTTGCGCTGGAGCGCGTCCTCGGCCGTGGCGAGGTCGACGCCGTGGCCGGCGGCGCGGGCCGTCTCGACCGCCACCTCGAGCGCGCTCAGCGCCGCGCGAGCGTCGCCGCCCGAGCGCGTCGCCATGAGCTCCAGCGCCGCCGGCGCGACGTCGGGCGGCTCGGCGATCCCCCGCTCCGGGTCGGCCAGCGCCCGCTCGAGCAGCGTGCGCAGGTGCCGGGGCTCGAGCGCTCGCAGCTCGTAGATCTGGCAGCGCGAGAGCAGCGCCGAGTTGACCTCGAAGTACGGGTTCTCGGTCGTGGCCCCGATGAGGACGACGAGGCCCTCCTCGACGGCCGGCAGGAGCGCGTCCTGCTGGGCCTTGTTGAAGCGGTGGATCTCGTCGAGGAAGAAGATCGTCACGGCGCCGGTGGCCCGGCGGCGCTCGGCGGCCCGCTCGAGCACCGCCCGGACCTCCGCCTTGCCCGCGTTGACGGCCGACTCCTCCTCGAAGGCCCCGCGCACCGAGCCGGCGACGATGCGCGCGATCGTCGTCTTGCCGGAGCCCGGCGGCCCGTAGAGCACCATCGAGTGGGGCTCGCCCGACTCGATCGCCGTCCTCAGCGCCGACCCCGGGGCGAGCAGGTGCTCCTGGCCCACCAGCTCGCCGAGCGTCCGCGGCCGCATGCGGACGGCGAGCGGCGCCTCCGACGGCGGCACCGGCGTGCGCTGGGCCGGCGCCTCGCCGGTCTCGAACAGCCGCTCGGTCACCGCTCGCCCGCCAGCTCGCGCGCGGCCTCGAGCGCTCGCTCGGTGTCCGGGTAGAGGTGAACGCGCGTGCACTTGCCGTCGCGCACCTCGAAGAGGAAGGCGTTCTCCGCCACGACCTCGACGCCGCTGCCCCTGCCCGTGAGCCGCTGGCGCACCGGGACCACCGTCAGGTGCTCGCCGAAGTCGAAATGATCGAGCGGCTCGTAGCTCATCCGCTCCCATGCCTCCTCCCACTGCGCGGTCCACCGCTTCCAACCGTCCCAGCCGTGGAAGGTGCCGGAGTTGAGGACCTCGCGGTCGGCGTGGACCTCGACGTCGGGCGCGAAGAGCTCGCGCAGCACCGCGTCGTCCCCGCGCTCGTAGGCGGCGAAGCCGGCCAGGATGAGGTTGAGGCTCTCGGGGTCCACGCAACCAGTATCGCGCCGCGCGCGGCCCGCATCGCGCGGCCCGGCGCCCGCGCCCGGATAACCTGACCTCGATGGCCACGGAGAGGCTCGCTGTCCCGGTACCCGCGGAGCTCGGGCCCTCCGCGGTCGAGCTCGCCTCGGCCTTGATCCGCGTCAACACCGTCAACCCGCCCGGCAACGAGGGCGAGGCGCAGGAGCTCCTGGCCGACGCCCTGGCGGGCACCGGCTTCGACTGCCGCCTGCTCGCCGCCGAGGCCGGGCGCGAGAACCTCGTCGCGCGGCTCGAGGGCGAGTCGCCCGGGCCGACGCTGTGCCTCCTCGGCCACGTCGACACGGTGCCCGCCGACCCCAGCGAGTGGAGCTTCAGCCCCTGGTCGGGCGAGGTCGTGGAGGGCGAGGTCCGGGGGCGCGGGGCGCAGGACATGAAGGGCCAGGTGGCCTCCGAGGTGGCCGCCTGCGCGGCGCTCGCGCGAAGCGGCTGGCGCCCGCGCCGCGGGGCGCTCCTGCTCGTGATCACCGCCGACGAGGAGATGGGCGCGAAGGCGGGCGCGCGCTGGCTCTGCGAGGAGCATCCCGACGCCGTGCGCTGCGACCTCGTCCTGAACGAGGGCGGCGGCACCGCCGTCGAGCACGGCGGGCGGCGCTTCTACACGCTCTCGGTCGGCGAGAAGGGCGTGATGCGCTTCCTGGTCCGCACCCACGGCGTCGCCGGCCACGCCTCGATGCCGCGGATGGGGGACAACGCGCTCCTCAAGCTCGCCCCACTGCTCGAGCGCCTCCACGACCAGCCGCCGCTCGAGCCCACGGCCGCCGGGCTGCGCATGCTGAGCGAGCTGGGCGCCGACCCGGCGGGCGCCGACCACGCGGCGCTGGCCGGCGCGCTGGCGCGCGTCCACGCCGAGAGCCCGGAGCTCGCCGCCTGGATCGTCGAGCCGGCGCTGGGCGTGACCCTCGTCCCCACCCGCGTCTGGGCCTCGGAGAAGGAGAACGTGATCCCGTCGCGGGCGGAGGCGCTCGTGGATTGCCGCGTCCCGCCCGGCATGGGCGCGGAGGCCGTGCGCGAGCGCGCCGAGGCGATCCTCGGCGAGGGGGACTACGAGCTCGAGTTCGTCGAGCGCGAGGTCGGCTCGGAGTCGAGCTACGAGACGCCGCTCTTCGACGCCGTGGCCGGCTGGGTCGAGCGGGCCGACCCGGGCGCCCGGGTCCTGCCCACGGTGATGGCCGGCTTCTCGGACAGCCACTGGTTCAGGCGCGCCTTCGGCGCCGTCGCCTACGGGTTCTGCCCCGGGAACGCGATGTCGCTGGCCGAGCTCGAGCCGCTGGTGCACGGCGCCGACGAGCGCGCGAAGGTTGCCGACATCGAGCTGGGAGCCCGGTTCTTCTTCGAGATCGCCCAGGAGGTGCTCGCTTGAGCGCCGGCGTGGGCGGAAACGGGGCTGGCCCAGCACCCCGGCTGCGGCTCGGCGGCATGGCGCTTCGCAACGGCCTCCTGGTGCACGGGCCGACCTCGTGGGCCGCCGCCGCCCGTGCCCCGGACGGAAGCCTCGAGGTCGCGTCCGGGCCGAAGCCGGGTTTCGCCGGCGGGCGCGCCGGCCGGCTGCCGCTCCTGCGCGGGCCGCTGCGCCTCGCCGAGGCGCTCGCGGTCGTCATCCTCGCGCGCGTGCGGCTGCGCTCGGCCCGGCTCGCGCTCGAGGATCCGGCCGTGATCGCGGCCGCGCTCGCCGCCACCGCCTCGGCCGGCCTCGTGCGCCGCGCGGCCCGCGCCTCGCTGGCCCGCGAGGCGCTGCTCGCCCTTCTGGGCGCGCTCCCGGCGGCCGCCGCGCTTCACGATCACGATCTCGCCGCCTACCACGGCGTCGAGCACAAGGCGATCGGCGCCTACGAGCGCGGCGAGCCCGACCCGGCGGCGGTCCCGAAGGAGCACGACCGCTGCGGATCCAACCTCATCGTGCCGATGCTCTGCCTCTCCGTCCTCGGCCAGTACGCAGTCGAGCGGGCGGTGAGGCGGCCGGGGCCGGTGCACCGCGCGCTCGCCGGGGCTGCCAGCGCCTCGGTCGCCGTCGAGGTGTTCGCCTACGCCGACCGCAACCCCGGCTCGGTGCTCGGGAGGGGCGTCCACGCGACCGGCCGCGCGATCCAGCGCCTGCTCTCGACCCGCGAGCCGGCGCCCGAGCAGCTCGCCGTCGGCGTCGCCGCGATGCAGGCCCTGCTGCGGGCCGAGGGCGTAGCTGCCGATACCGTGTGAGGACCCCCGGATTGGCCCACGCACGATGAAGCTCGCGATCCTCGGCATCAGCTCCTACGACCTGAAGGACTTCATCACTTACTACCTGCCCGCGATCTTCATGGGCCTGATCGCCTACTTCGTCTGGCGGACGTTCAGGCTGATGCCGCGGACCAAGCCGCAGGAGATCACGCCCGGGTCGAAGAGCTCGATCCGCTGGGAGGACATCGCGGGCGTCGAGGAGACCAAGGACGAGCTGCGCGAGGTCGTCGAGTTCCTGTCGAACCCGCGCCGCTTCAAGCGCCTCGGCGCGAAGGTGCCGAAGGGCATCCTCCTCCACGGCCCGCCGGGGACGGGCAAAACCCTGCTCGCCAAGGCCGTCGCCCACGAGTCGGGGGCCAACTTCTTCAGCCAGTCGGCCTCGTCGTTCGTCGAGATGTTCGCGGGCCTCGGCGCGGCCCGCATCCGCCGGCTGTTCAAGGAGGCGCGCAAGAACGCCCCGGCGATCATCTTCATCGACGAGCTCGACGCCGTGGGCACCGCCCGCGGCTCCGACATCTCGGGCGAACGGGACCAGACGCTCAACCAGCTCCTGGTCGAGATGGACGGCTTCGACGCCCGCGACAACGTCGTCGTGATGGCGGCGTCGAACATGCTCGAGAAGCTCGACCGGGCGCTGCTGCGCCCCGGCCGCTTCGACCGCCAGGTGTTCGTCCCGCCGCCCGACATGAGGGGGCGCGAGGCGATCCTGGCCGTCCACACCCGCGACAAGCCGCTGGCGCAGGACGTGGACCTCGAGCGGATCGCGCAGCACACCGCGGGGCTCACGGGCGCCGACCTCGCCAACCTCTGCAACGAGGCCGCGATCCTGGCCGGGCGCCGCCACCGCGAGTTCATCGCCCACTCGGACTTCGAGGATGCGTTCGAGCGGGTCGTCGCCGGGCTCCAGTCGCGCAAGGTCATCACCGACCACGAGAAGCGCGTCGTCGCCTGGCACGAGGCCGGCCACGCGCTCGTCTCCGAGCTCCTGCCCACCGTGGACAAGGTCCAGAAGGTCTCGATCGTGCCGCGCGGCAAGGCCCTGGGCTACACCCTCAACCTGCCGCAGGAAGACCGCTACCTGAAGTCGCGGCAGGAGCTGATCGACTACATGAAGGTGCTGCTGGCCGGGCGCGTGTCGGAGCAGCTCACCTTCGGGCGCGTGACCACGGGCGCCGCCGACGACCTCAAGCGGGTCACCGACATCGCGCGGGCGATGGTCTACGAGTACGGGATGGGCACCTCGATCCGCGCCCACCAGGTCCCCGCCGACGACTACGGCGTCTCGGAGGCGTTGCGGCAGACGCGCGACGAGGAGGTGCAGGCGATCGCGGAGGAGGCCTACCGCGGCGCCTACCGCCTGCTCATGGACCACCGCGACCTGCTCGACGAGATCGCCGAGCGCCTGCTGGCGAACGAGGTCATCGAGCGCGAGGAGATCCAGGCGATCATGGCCCGCATCGAGCGCCGCCGCCAGCCGCACCTCGACGAGGAGCTCGCCAGTCCGGCGGAGGGCAGCCCGGTGATCGCGTCGGAGCCGCCCGCCGATCCGTCCTAGCCGCGCGCGCGCAGCCGGCGAGCGGCGCCCCGCCCTATCCTCCCGGGCCCCGTGTTCGATCTGATCGACCACATCGGCGTCGCCGTCAGCGACCTGGAGCAGGCGGTGGGCCTGTACGAGGCCACCTTCGGCATGGAGCTAGTCCACCGCGAGACGGTCGAGTCGCAGGGGGTCGAGGCCGTGCTCCTCGACGTCGGCGACGGCCACGTCGAGCTGCTGCGCCCCCTGGGACCGGACACGCCCGTCGGCAAGTTCGTCGAGAAGCGCGGGCCCGGCCTCCACCACGTCGCCTACCGTGTCGCCGACATCGACGCCGCGCTCGCGAGCCTGAAGGAGCGCGGGATCGCGCTCATCGACGCCGAGCCGCGGGCGGGGATCCGCGGAAGCCGCGTCGCGTTCCTGCACCCGAAGGCGACCGGCGGCGTGCTCACGGAGATCGTCGAGCCGGCGCCCGGCCACTGAGGCCGCCGGCGGGTAGCCTGGGGCCATGGCGAGCGAGACGAAGCGGGTCGAGATCGGCTTCGGCGGCGGCCAGGTGATGAGCGTGCGCATCAGCGACAGCGAGTTCTCGAAGCTGCGCAAGCAGGTCGAGCGCTCCGACGGCTGGCACGACCTCGAGACCGAGGACGGCACCGTCGCCCTCGACCTCTCCAAGGTCGTCTTCGTGCGCATCGCCGGCGCCCCCCACACGATCGGCTTCACCGGCAGCTAGCGATGCGGCGCGTCGCGCTCGCCGGCCTCGCAGCCGTCGCCGGCGGCGCGCTCTGGTGGCGGCGTCACCCGTCCGCCTGCCCCTATAGCCAGCGCTTCTGGGTCGAGGCGCCCCATCCCCTGATCACCCGCGCGCGGCTGCACGAGATCCTGCGGCCGGCGCCGGGCGAGCGGATCCTGGAGATCGGCCCCGGCACCGGCTACTACACCCTCGACCTGGCGCGCTGGGTCGAGCCCGGCGAGGTCACGATCTTCGACATCCAGCAGGAGATGCTGGACCACACCCTGCGACGCGCCGAGCGGGCGGGGATCGCGAACGTCCACGCCACCCGCGGCGATGCCCAGCGCCTGCCGTTCGCCGACGCCTCCTTCGACGCTGCGGTCCTCGTCGCCGTGCTCGGCGAGATCCCCGACCAGGACGCCGCCCTCCGGGAGGTGGCGAGGGTGCTCAAGCCGTCGGGCCGCCTGATCGTGGGCGAGCTCGCCGGGGACCCGCACATGGTCACGCTCGGCTCGCTCGAGCGACGCGGCGCGGCTGCCGGCCTGCGCCTCAGCGAGCGCCGCGGCCCCCGGATCGGGTACTTCGCGCGCCTGGAGCCGAGCCTCGGCGAGGCGGACTCGGCCGCCTGACGCTGCGGGGCAGCGGGAAAGCGACCGGTCGGTCAGCCGCGGCGGCCGAGCTCGGGACGCGGCCGGTTCAGGTCAAGCGCGATCGCCAGGATCAGCGTCGCCGTCCAACCGTTGACCGGATCGAGCTTCAGCGGTTCATCGGCCCCGACCAGGTTCGCGATCAACCACACGATGAACCAGATGAACGACATGGGTACCTCCCCGATTAGCGAGCCCTTCGCCACCAGGCTATTGCGTGCCGGCGAGAGCCGACCAGAGGCGTTGCTCGGCTGCAAGCACGGATGCCGCGGCACTGCCCACGGAAGACCAGACGGAGCGCTCCGGATCGCTGGCCTCGCTCGCCGCGAGCAGCGCGCTCGCGAGCTCGCTCCAGCGCGCGGCTGCCTCGAAGGCGAGCGCCGCCGCGTCCTCGTAGCCCGCCTCCGCGAGGAACCGCGCGTACATGAGCCGGAAGTTCCCGCCCCCGGTGCCGCGGCGCTCGATCACCTGGTAGTTGAAGCGCGCGCACCAGCGCCAATCCTCGGTCGCCTGCGGCCAGCCCGCGACCTCGGCGGCGAAACGCCGGAGCGCCGGCAGGCCCTCGTAATCGCCCAGCGGCGGGCGGAGCATTCGCTCCGCGCAGGCCTCGACCGCGCGCGGGACCGCCGCGCCCGGATCCCACCCCTCCAGGGAGCCGGCGACGGTGAACATGTGGCCCGCGAGCGGGAACAGGGGGTGCTGGGCGTGGCGCGCCCTGCGCAGGCTCGCCAGCCGCGTGCGCTGCAGCTCCTCGAAGGCCGTGTCGGACAGGTAGGCGAGCTCCCGGTCGTAGCCGGCGAGGACCACGGCGTGGCCCGGGAAGTGCGCGGAGTTCCCGTAGTGGTCGAGGTAGTAGAGGTCGGTCAGCAGCAGCGCCGGCCGGCCCGCGTCGACCAGCTCGCGCGCCGCGCGCCAGCTCTCCGCCGCGTCGGCGAAGGTCGAGAGGCGAAGCGGCAGCCCGGTCAGCTCGGCGAACCGCTCCTCGAGCCGCGCGGTGCGCCCGTTCGTGAACCGCGAGGGCGATTGCCCGTCCGCGGCGACGTAGTAGAAGCAGGCGCCGGCGCCGAGCCCGAACACCATCTCCTCGCTCAGCTTGAGCCCGTGGAAGGCAAGCAGGTTGCGCAGCGCCGTCGAGCCGCAGTGGTTGCCCGGCCGGTGGCGGTAGCCGGGGACGATCGTCGCTTCGGGCATTCGGCAGGAAGGGTATGCGCCCGCTTCGCGAGCCCGCCCTCCCGCCTATGCTGGCGCGCGATGCGACCCCGGCTTCGCCGCCGCCAGGCGCCCGCGCCCCGCGCGCGCGCCTGGCTAGCCCGCCTCGATCGGCGGCTCTTGCGCTACCTGCGCACGCGCGGCCACGGCCCCGCCGCCGAGGCGGCGATGAGGGCGCTGGGGACGGCCGGCGAGTGGGGGGCGGTCTGGGCGGCGATCGGCCTCGCCTGCGCCGCCGCCGATCCCGGCCGCCGCCGCCGCTGGCTGCGCGCCGCCTGCGTCGGCCCCGCCGCGGTCGGCGCGAACTACGTGGCGAAGCTCGCGGTGCGCCGCCCGCGCCCCGACCTCGGGCGGCGCCTGCCCCCGCTCGCGGGCGCCCCCAGCGCCCTCTCCTTCCCCTCCGCCCACGCCACGGCCTCGTTCGCGGCCGCCGCCGCGATGGGCCGCGTCGAGCCCCGCGCCCGGCCCGCGCTCTTCTCCCTGGCCGCGCTCGTCGCCCTCACCCGCCCCTACCTGGGCATGCACTACCCCTCCGACGTGCTCGGCGGGATCGCGCTCGGCCTCGCTCTGGGGGCCGCCGTCCCGGGGCTCGACCCGCCCGGCCCCGAGCAGCGGCTGCTGGACCTCGTGGCGGCGTCGGGGCCGGCGTGAAGATCGGCATCGTCGGGCTGCCCAACGCCGGCAAGTCCACGCTCTTCAACGCGCTCACGCAGGCCGCCGCCGAGACGGGCGCCTACCCCTTCACGACGATCGAGCCGAACGTCGCCGTGGTCCCCGTCCGCGACGAGCGCCTCGAGCGCGTGGCGGAGACGGTCGACGCCTCCGAGGTCGTCTTCGAGACGATCGCGTTCCACGACATCGCCGGGCTCGTGCGCGGTGCCTCCGAGGGGGAGGGGCTCGGCAACCGCTTCCTCGCCGCGATCCGCGAGACGGACGCGATCTGCCACGTCGTCCGCTGCCACGGCGCGGCCGAGGTCGTTCACCCGGAGGGCCGCGTGGACCCGCTGGCGGACATCGACCTCGTCGAGGCCGAGCTCCTCGCCGCCGACCTCGAGCAGGCGGAGGGTCGCCTCGAGCGCGTGGCCAAGCAGGCGCGGGCCGGCGCCAGGGAGGCCGTCGCCGAGCGCGAGTGGCTGGAGGCGGTGGTGGCCGCGCTCGCGGCGGGCCGGCCGGCGCGCGAGGTGCCCGCCCCGGCCGAGGCGCCCGAGGCCCCGCGCCTGCTCTCGGCGCTGACGTCGAAGCCGGTCCTCTACGTGGCGAACGTGGACGAGGGCGTGGACGAGGTCCCCGCCCCCGTCGCCGAGCGCGCGCGGGCCACCGGCGCCCGCGCCGTGGCGATCAGCGCCCGCGTGGAGGCCGAGCTCCGCGAGCTCGGCGACCCCGAGGAGGCGGCGGCGCTCAGGGCCGAGCTCGGGATCGGCGAGGCGGGGCTCGAGCGCGTCGTCCGGGCCGCCTTCGAGCTGCTCGACCTGATCACGTTCTTCACCGCCGACCGCGGCAGCCCGGCGATGGCGCGGACGCTGCGCCGCGGCGGCACCGCGTGGGACGCCGCCGGGCGCGTCCACACCGATATCCAGGCCGGCTTCGTGCGCGCGGAGGTGATCCCCTGGCGCGACCTCGTCGAGGCGGGCGGCTACGCGCAGGCGCGGGAGCGCGGGCTCATCCGCATCGAGGGGCGCGATTACGCGGTCGCCGACGGGGACGTGATCACGATCCGGCACTAGAGGCCTGCCGCGGGGGCTAGGCTGCCCCCCGGAGTGAGGACGGAGGCGAGATTCCCCGGCGTCGCGGAAGGCGCCGGCCACTACGAGAGCTTCTTCGTCAAGGCCACGCGGCCCGGCGGCGGCCAGGGGATCTGGCTTCGCCACACCGTGCACAAGCGGCCCGGTGCCGCCCCGACCGGCGCCATCTGGCTCACGCTCTTCGACGCCGGCGCGCCGGGCCCGCGGGCGGCGAAGGCGACCGTGCCGGCGAGCGAGCTCTCGGTTCCGGACGGCGCCTACATCCGCGTCGGCCAGGCGACGCTCGCCCCGGGGCGGGCGACCGGCTCGCTCGCCCTGCCCGAGCTCGAGGCGAGCTGGGACATCGCCTTCGAGGACGCGGGCGAGCCCTTCCTGCACCTCCCCTACCGGCGCCTCTACTCGGCGCCGCTGCCGCGGACCAAGATCCTGAGCCCGCACCCGTGCGCCCGCTTCGAGGGCACGCTCACCCTCGGCGACGAGGCAATCGGCCTCGAGGGCTGGCCCGGGATGGTGGGCCACAACTGGGGCGCCGAGCACGCCGAGCGCTGGGTCTGGATCCAGGGGCCGGCCCTGCACGGGCAGGCGGAGAGCTGCTTCGACCTCGCCGCCGGGCGCATCAAGCTCGGGCCGGTGAGGACCCCCTGGGTCGCGAACGGCGTGCTGCGCCTCGACGGCCGGGAGCATCGCCTCGGGGGGCTGGACCGGGCGCTGGCGACGCGGATCCGCGAGCGCCCCACCGCCTGCGAGTTCGAGCTCGGCGGCGAGGGGGTGCGCGTGCGGGGCCGAGTGGCGGGCGAGCCGCGCAACTTCGTCGCCTGGATCTACGCCGACCCCAGGGGGCCGGAGCACCACACGCTCAACTGCTCGATCGCCGACCTCGAGCTCGAGCTGACCCGCGAGGGCGCCGGCGCCGAGCGCATCGAGCTGAGCGGTTGCGCCGCCTACGAGATCGGGATGCGGGAGACCGACCACGGCATCCCGCTTCAGCCCTACGAGGACGGCTAGCGCCGGCGGGCGCGGAACCAGGTGGACTTGAGGTCCAGCCGGTACTCGAGCGCGGGCCCGCTCACGCGCGAGCTGCCGCGGGTCCCGACCACCTTGGCGCGCACGATGCGCGGCGATACGCCCTGCTTCAGGACCCGGATCCGCTCGAGCTTGCCGGCGAAGAGGCCGGCGAGCTTCGACTCCATCTGCCGCTGGGTGTAGCGGACGGTCCAGGAGTGGTCGGGCGAGATCGAGTCGTAGCGGTCGCGGACGCTCTTGAGGTAAGGCTGCGGCGCCGCGCCCGGGAAGCCGAACTCGACGTTCTCGGTCCGGCCGCCCGAGGACGAGGAGAAGTAGGCGGTCGCGATCCCGCCGCTGTAGCGGATGACCTGCCCGCGGGTGGCCTTCACGGCCGCGTTCGTGCGCCTCGTCTCCGTGTCCATGCCGCCGTAGACCTGGCTGCGCGTGTCGTCGTAGAGGTCGAAGCCCTGCCCCACCTTCGTCGTGAGCGCGAACGAGCGGGCCGCCACCGCCTGCGCCCGCAGCGCGTCCGCGGGCCACGAGGAGGGCATCTCGTTCGGCACGACGCCGCGCACGTATGCCTCCAGGCGCACGTCGTTGATGACGAGCATCTGGTCGCCCGAGACGCGAACCGTCATGTCGCCGCGGTAGTCGCGGTCGCCCAGGATCGTGACCTCGCCTCCGCCGCGGGCGGTGGCCGAGCGCCCGCAGCCGGCCAGGCGCTTGCCGTCCGCGCTCTTCAGGACCACGCCGCCGCGGCTGCGGACGAAGCGGTAGGTGCGGGCCGGGCGCAGGTCCTCGCCGCAGGCGCTCGTGGCGGACGAGAACGGCAGCGAGCGCTGCACGGTGCCGATCAGGACCCGCAGCCGCTCGTTGCTGGCCTGCCCGACGTGGGTGTTGGCGTAGTAGTGGCCGAGGATCCAGCGATAGCCGCGGCCGTGCTCGGCGTAGCCGTAGGCGCCCCACTGGCTCATGCCCACGCCGTGGCCGAAGCCGTGCCCGCGGATCACCCAGCTCGCGCTCGCGCCCGGCGCAAACGCGAGCGCCGCGACGGCGGCGAGGGCGGCCGCCAGCGCCGCCGGCTTTGCGCGCGCAGGCCTCATCCCCGCCCAGGGCGTTCGTTCCGCGAACGGCATCCCCTTCTTGATCGGCGGCTGGCGGAATCTCATTAGCCGCCCCGGGTACGCTGGTCGGAGCGACAACGGAGGTAGGAGATGAGCATCGCGACGCGTGAGCAGGAGGTAGTCGAAGCGGTCGAGAAGCGCCTCTACATCGGAGGCGAGTGGCGCGACGCGTCCGGGGGCGGGACCCTCGAGGTCGAGGACCCCGCGACCGGCGAGGCCCTCTGCCAGGTCGCCGACGCCACGCCGGATGATGCCAGAGCGGCCCTCGACGCTGCGGTCGAGCGCCAGGCCGAGTGGGCTGCGACGCCCCCCAACACCCGCGCCGAGATCCTCTGGCGCGCCTTCGAGCTCTTGAACCGGCGCGCCGACGACCTGGCGCTCCTGATGACGCTCGAGATGGGCAAGGCGATCGCCGAGTCGAAGGCGGAGATCGCCTACGCGGCCGAGTTCTTCCGCTGGTTCTCGGGCGAGGCGCTCCGCATCGACGGGTACTGGAAGGTCGCCGGCAACGCGGCGAGCCGGGTCCTGGTCATGCGCCAGCCCGTGGGGCCCTGCTACTTCATCACGCCCTGGAACTTCCCCACCGCGATGGGCACGCGCAAGATCGGGCCCGCGATCGCGGCCGGCTGCACGATGGTCATCAAGCCGGCCCACCAGACGCCGCTCTCGATGCTCGCCCTGGCGCAGGTCCTCGAGGAGGCGGGGCTGCCCGGCGGGGTCCTGAACGTCATCACCAGCTCCTCGTCGAGCGAGGTCTCGGCGCCCATCATCTCCGACCCGCGCCTGCGCAAGCTCAGCTTCACGGGCTCGACCGAGGTCGGGCGCAAGCTGATCGCGCAGGCCGCCGACGGGGTGCTCAAGGTCTCGATGGAGCTCGGCGGCAACGCGCCGTTCCTGATCTTCGACGACGCCGACCTCGACGCCGCCGTCGAGGGCGCGATGGTCGCCAAGATGCGCAACATCGGCGAGGCTTGCACCTCGGCCAACCGCTTCCACGTCGCGGGCTCGGTGGCCGACGAGTTCGCCCGCCGCCTGGCCGAGCGGATGGGCTCCCTGCGGGTGGGCCGCGGCACGGAGGAGGGCGTGCAGGTGGGACCGCTCATCGACGAGGCCCAGCGCTCGAAGGTCGAGGAGCTGGTCGCCGACGCGACCGGCCGCGGCGCCACCGCGCTCGTCGGCGGGCAGCGCCTCGACGGCGCCGGCTACTTCTTCGAGCCCACTGTCCTCGGCGGGGTGACGCCGGACGCGCGCGTGCTCAGGGAGGAGATCTTCGGCCCCGTGGCGCCGGTCACCGCCTTCGGCTCCGAGGAGGAGGCGATCGCCGCCGCCAACGACACCGAGTACGGGCTCGTCGCCTACGTCTTCACGCGCGACATCAAGCGCGCACTGCGCGTCTGCGAAGGCCTCGAGACGGGCATGATCGGCCTCAACCAGGGCATGGTCTCGAACGCCGGGGCCCCCTTCGGCGGCGTCAAGCAGTCGGGCATCGGCCGCGAGGGCGGCAACGAGGGCATCCACGAGTACCTCGAGACCAAGTACATCGCCATCAACGTCTGACCCACCGCCCGCCGGGCCGAAACCGATCTGACCCACCCCCGCCGGGCCGGAACCGATCTGACCCACCGCCCGCCGGGCCGAAACCGATCTGACCCACCCATACGGTGGGTGATGTCGGTTTGGGCGGGGGTGGGGGGCGATGCGGTGGGTGATGTCGGTTTCGGCGGGGTTGGGCGGCCCGGGCTAACCTCTTCGCGTGCGAAGTCGCTGGCTCGCGCTCTCCCTGGCGATGGCGGCGTGCTCGTGCTCGGCGCTGCTCGGCGCGGCGCAACCGGCCCTTGCGGGGGCCGCCAAGCGGGGCGGCCCGGGCGCCCACAAGTTCGAGGTCGGCGCCGCGGCCGTGAGCATCACCCCGCCGGCGGCCGGCCAGCTCGCCAACGACCCCGCCGATTGCGACCCGAGCGGCGAGTTCGACGGGCCGCGCGAGTTCGCGTTCGAGGAGCCCTACAAGGACCTTCAGGGATCCGGGCACTACGACTTCGGCGATCCCTACGTCGACTGCAACGGAAACGGCCGCTGGGACGGCAACCTGCTCGGCGGCGGCGCCGATGCGCCGCGCTTCTACGACCACGTCGCCGACGAGATCACGGCCAGGGCGATGGTCGTCTCGAACGGCAAGCGGGCGATCGCCGTCGAGGTCCTCGACAACGAGGGCGCATTCAACGTCTACCTGCAGCGCATAAGGGACCAGGTGGCCGCCGACGGCGTGCACCTCGACGGCATCTTCATCAGCTCCAACCACGACGAGTCGGCGCCGGACACGATCGGGATCTCGGGCGTCAACCCGCTGACGTCGAGCGTCAACGCGTACTACGCCGACTACATGGTGCGCCGGTCGGCGCGGGCGATCGAGCAGGCGGCGGCCCGGATGGAGCCGGCGACCATCCGCTACGCCGAGGCCAGGGAGCCGGCCAACCTCCGCCAGTGCTGGTCCTCCTACCCGTTCGTGGACGACCCGCTGATGCCGAGCCTCCAGGCGGTGGGTGCCGATGGGCGCGTCATCGTCACCCTCGGGGACGTCAGCCAGCATGCCGAGTCCCTGGGTTTCAACCCGGATCCCGCCCAGCGCGACTGGATCAGCGCCGACTGGATCCACTTCTTCCGCGACGAACTCGAGCGGCGCTTCGGGGGCGTCGCGATCGAGATGGCGGGCTCGGTCGGCAGCGTCGAGACGCCTCAGGTCTTTCCGGGCCCGATCTCGCCGATCCCGCAGCAGTTCCTCGACGTCAGCCATCCCGCCGGCTGCCGGACGCTGTTCGCCGCGAACGGGACGCCCACGCCGGTGGGCTACGGGCAGGAGACCGCGGCGCTCGGCCGGGCGCTCGCCGGCGCCGTCGCCGCCGCGCTCGAGCACGGAGCGAGGCCGTCGCGCTCGGCGGTTATCTGGGGCGAGCGCAGGGACGTCTGCATCCCGCTCAGCAACGAGCTCTTCGCGATCGCGGCCGCGGTCGGCGTGTTCGCGGAGCGCCCGGGCTACGCCAACGGCTGCACGGTCCGCTACCCGGTCGCCCCGAACGGCTCCACCTCGGGCGACGAGATCCAGAGCCAGGTCGCGGCGTTCCGGATCGGGGACGGGACCTTTCTCTCGGTGCCCGGCGAGGTGTTCCCCTTCACGTTCCTGCGCGGCTTCCTGGGCCCGGGGGACATGCCGAAGCCGCAGTACCCGCTTCCCGCCTGGCCCGTGCCGTACGCGCACACGCCGTTTCGCTTCATTGACGGGCTCGCCGAGGACATGATCGGCTACATCTTCCCGCGGGGAAACGGGGTCGGCGTGCCGGGCGAGGACGGCAACTCGCTCGACCCGAGCGACACGGACCGCTTCGGCTGCGCCCACTCCGACGACGCCGAGGCCGCCAGCTCCCAGTCGGGAGACATCATCGGCAGCGCCCTCGTCAGCCTGCTGAGGGCCCACGAGGGCAAGCCCGAGCGGGTCGTGGAGGGACGCTACGTGCTCCCCGACGGCACCCGGTCGCGCGACCCGCTGGGCTCGCCCGAGCTCAAGTGCTCGGTGGACACCCGGTTCAACCCGTCAGGCCCGGCGGTCGCCGTCTGGGTCCCGGACCGGGGCGTCATCCGGCCGCGCGCGTGGATGTCGCTGGACGGCCAGCCGCAGGCGCAGCCGGACCGCACCACCCGCGGCTACATCGCCCCCAACGGCAAGCGGACCTGGCTCGACGTCTTCGCGCCGCTGCCCGGCGCGGGCGGGTAGGCCCTGTGCCCCGGATGACCGAGCTGTCGCTCAGGAGCGCCGCCTTCGCCGACGGCGAGCCCATCCCGCGCAGGCACACCTGCGAGGGGGAGGACCTATCGCCGCCGCTCAGCTGGTCGGGCGTGCCCGAGGGGACGCGCTCGCTGGCGCTGATCGTGGACGACCCGGATGCGCCGGCGGGCACCTTCGTCCACTGGCTCGCCTGGGGGCTCGACCCGGCGCGCGGCGGCCTGGGAGAGGGAGAGGCGGCGCCGGTCGAGGGGCGAAACGGGTTCGGCGCGAGCGGCTATCGCGGTCCCTGCCCTCCCCCGGGCCACGGCCCGCACCGCTATTTCTTCCGCCTCTTCGCGCTCGACTCGGAGCTCGGCCTGGCGGCGGGCGCGAGCCGCGCCGAGCTCGAGCGCGCGCTCGAGGGACACGTCCTCGCTCGCGCCGAGCTGGCCGGCACCTACGAGCGCTGAGCGGCGCCCCGGCGGCCCTCGCCGCCCTCAGCCGTGCGGGCGCGCCATCTTGTGGTGGTCGAGCGCCTCGTCGAGGACCGATTCCTCGACGCCCATCTCCCGCGCCACCTCGCGCAGCGGCCGGCCCGAGGCGGCGGCCTCCTTGACGATCTCCGTCGCCCGGTCGTAGCCGATGTAGGGGTTGAGCGCGGTCGCGGTGGCGAGCGTGGCCTCCGCGTGGCGCTCGCACATCTCGGCGTTGGCCTCGATCCCGGCGACGCACTTCTCGTTCAGGAGGCGCGCCGCGGCGGCGAGGATGCCGATCGAGTCGAGCAGGTTGCGCGCGATCAGCGGCACCCGCACGTTGAGCTCGAACTGCCCCTGCGAGCCGGCCATGGTGATCGCGGCGTCGTTTCCGACCACCTGGTTGGCGACCTGGAGCACGACCTCGCAGATCACCGGGTTGACCTTGCCGGGCATGATCGAGGAGCCCTTCTGGAGCTCGGGCAGGCGCAGCTCGGCGAGGCCGGCGCGGGGCCCCGAGCCCATGAGCGCGATGTCGCTGGCGATCTTGGTCAGCGACACCGCGACCACCTTGAGCGCGCCGGAGAGCTCGACCAGCGCGTCGCGCGCGGCCTGCGCCTCGAACGGGTCGGCGGGCGGGAAGATGTCGAGGCCGCTGGCCTCGGAGAGCAGCGCGCGGACCCGCTGCGCGAACTCGGGATGCGTGTTGAGGCCGGTGCCCGTAGCGGTGCCGCCGAGCGGGATCTGGCCAACCCGCGCCAGCGTCCCGCGCACGCGCTCGGCGCCCAGCCGCACCTGGGCGGCGTAGCCGGCGAACTCCTGGCCCAGCGTGACCGGGACGGCGTCCATGAGGTGGGTGCGGCCCGCCTTGACGATGCCGGCGAACTCCTCGGCCTTGGCCGCGAGCGCGGTCGCGAGCCCCTCGAGCGCGGGCAGCAGGTCGCCCACCGTCTCGTCCAGCGCGGCCAGGTGGACCGCGGACGGGAACACGTCGTTGGAGGACTGGCCCATGTTGACGTGGTCGTTGGGGTGCGCGGGCTCGCCGGCGAGGCTCGCGATCACCTCGTTCGCGTTCATGTTCGACGAGGTGCCCGAGCCGGTCTGGAAGACGTCGATCGGGAACTGGTCGTCGTGCTCGCCCGCCGCCACGGCGTCCGCGGCGGCGGCGATGCGCTTCGCGAGTTCGGCGTCGAGGAGGCCGAGCTCGGCGTTCACGCGGGCCGCCGCCGCCTTGATCCGCCCCAGCCAGTGGATCACGGGCGCGGGCACCGGCTGCCCCGATACCGGGAAGTTCTCGATCGCCTTGCGGGTCTCAGCACCCCAGAGCTCGGTCTTGACCTCGGTCGCCATCGGTCCTCCGTTCAAGCGTTGCGTTCCTCGTTCCAGGGCGGAGGCTAC
>Ga0070741_10010418_pt1 | contig 17564 bp, 13 predicted proteins | sample Coa_R1_4_FD_66440 | JGI IMG/M metagenome (GOLD analysis project Ga0070741, IMG submission 66440) | Surface soil microbial communities from Centralia Pennsylvania, which are recovering from an underground coalmine fire - Coalmine... | ecosystem: Environmental > Terrestrial > Soil > Unclassified ...
GAGAGCGGCAGCGACCAGCGCTCGTATTGCGCGGCGAGGATGAGGAACACCATGATCACCGCGAGGCCGAGCGCGAGCGCCGAGGTGCCGCCGGATTTCTTCTCCTGGTAGGAGGCGCCGCCCCAGTCGTAGCTGAAGTCGGGCGGCAGCACCTCGTTCGCGATCTGCTCGACCGCCTGGATCGCCTGGCCGGAGGAGACGCCGGGCGCGCCCTGGCCGAGGAGCTTCACGCCCGGCAGGTTGTTGAAGCGCGTGAGCGAGTCGGGGCCGGAGGTGTAGCGCACGCTCGCGAGGGAGCGGATCGGGACCATCTCGCCGCGCTCGGAGCGCACGTAGACGTCGCCGATGTCCTGCGGGTTGTTGCGGTACGAGGGTTCGGCCGACATCAGCACCTGCCAGGTGCGGCCGTACTTGTTGAAGTCGTTGACGTAGTAGTTGCCGAGGGTCGCGGCGAGCGCGCCGTAGAGGTCGCCGAGCGGCACGCCGAGCGCCTTCGCCCGGTCGCGGTCCACGTCCACGTAGAGCTGCGGCGTGTTCGGCCGCCACAGCGTCTGCACGAACGCGAACTTGCCGCTCGAGTTGGCTTTCTGCAGGAACTGGCCCATCACCTGCGCGGTGCGCTGCGGCCCGCCCTCGCCCCGATTCTGCAGGTAGAACTCGAAGCCGCCCGCGGTGCCCAGGCCGAAGATCGGCGGCGGGCCGAAGGCGAGCACGAGCGCCTCCTTGATGCTTGCCGTCTTGAAAAACAACTCCCCGACCAGCTGCGGCGTGGTCGCCTTGCGCTCGGACCAGTCCACCTGCGTGACGAAGATGGTGGCGGCATTGTTGCGGAAGTAGCCGCCGAGGAAGTCGAAGCCGGTGAACGCGATCGCGTCCTTGTTCGCCGGGTTGGACTTGATCGCCGCGAGCACCTCGGACACGACCTTGTCGGTGCGCTCGAGCGTGGCGCCGTCGGGCAGGATCACCGCGGCGATGTAGAAGCCCTGGTCCTCGTCCGGCACGAGGCTTCCCGGCGTGATGCGCCACAGGCTGACGGCGAGCAGCACCATGCCGGCGAAGAGGATGAGGCCGATCGCCGCGCGCCGGATCATCCAGCCCACGCCCTCGGTGTAGCGATGCGTGACGCGCAGGAAAGCGTCGTTGAACCAGGCGAAGAAGCGCCCGGGCGTCTGATGCTCCCTTTTCAGGATCAGGACGCACAGGGAAGGGGTGAGGGTCAGCGCGACGATGCCGGAGATCACCACCGCGATCGCGATCGTCACCGCGAACTGGCGGTAGAGCTCGCCGGCGAGGCCGCCGAGGAAGGCGATCGGCACGAATACCGAGCACAGCACCAGCACGATCGCCACCACCGGCCCGCTCACCTCGCGCATCGCCTTGATCGCGGCGTCGCGCGCCGGGAGGTGCTCCTCGTGCATGATGCGCTCGATGTTCTCCAGCACGACGATGGCGTCGTCCACGACGATGCCGATCGCGAGCACCATGCCGAAGAGCGTCAGCGTGTTGATCGAATAGCCGAGGACGTGCAGCCCGGCGAAGGTGCCGATGAGCGACACCGGCACCGCGGCGATCGGGATCAGCGTCGCGCGCCAGTTCTGCAGGAAGAGGAACACGACCAGCACGACCAGCAGCATCGCCTCGCCGAGGGTCTTCACCACCTCCTCGATCGACACCTTGACGAAGCGCGTGGTGTCGTAGGGCACCGAGTAGGTGAGCCCCTGCGGGAAGCGCGGCTTGATCTCGTCCACCGTCCTGACGACGTCCTTCGCGACGTCGAGCGCGTTCGCGCCCGGCAGCAGGAAGACCCCGACCAGAGTGGCCTGCTGGCCGTTGATCCGGCCGATGAACTCGTAGTCGCGCGAGCCGAGCTCGATGCGCGCCACGTCCTTCAGGCGCAGGGTCGAGCCGTCGGGGTTGGCGCGCACGATGATGTTCTCGAACTCCTTCACGTCCGTGAGCCGGCCCTTGGTCGTGATGGTGTAGACGAGCTCCTGCGGCCCGCCGGTGGGCGACTGGCCGATCTTGCCGGCGGCGAACTGCGCGTTCTGCTCGTTCAGCACGCGGATCAGGTCGTTCGGCGTGAGCTTGAGCTGGGTCAGCCGGTCGGGCTTCACCCAGATGCGCATGGCGTAGTCCTTCGCGCCGAAGATCTGCACGTTGGTCGTGCCCGGCACGCGCTTCAGCGCGTCGAGCACGTTGAGCGTCACGTAGTTGCTGATCGCGAGGTTGTCGTACTTCCCTTCGGGCGAGTAGAAGGCGAGCACCTGGAGAAAGGCGGAGGAGCCCTTCTGCACGGTGACGCCCTGCCGGCGGACTTCCTCGGGCAGGCGCGGCTCGGCCTGCTTGACGCGGTTGTTGACGTTGAGCGCCGCCTGGTCGGGATCGGCGCCGATGTCGAACGTCACCTGGATCTGCGTGATGCCGTTGGACCCGGAGGTGGAGTCCATGTAGATCATCTTCTCGACGCCGGTGATCTGGTTCTCGAGCGGCGCCGCCACCGTCTCGGCCATCGTCTCGGCCGACGCCCCCGGATAGATCGCCTGCACCGTGACGACCGGCGGCGCGATCTCGGGGTACTGGGCGATCGGCAGCGTGCGCATCGCGGCGAGGCCGGCGAGCGCGATGAAGATGGAGAGCACCGCCGCGAAGATCGGCCGGTCGATGAAGAATCTGGAGAACATTTACTTTTTCTTCTCTGCCGCGGGTTTTTGCGGCTCGGCGATCTTCACCGGGGCGCCGGGGCCGAGCTTCATGACCCCGTCGACGATCACCTTCTCGCCGCCCTTCAGGCCCGAGGTGATGATCCACTGCTCGCCCGACCAGGGGCCCGCCTCGACCGGACGGATCTCCGCCGTACCTTTCTCGCTCACGAGGTAGACGAACTTGCCCTGCGGGCCCTCGAGCACCGCGCGCTGCGGCACGGTGACCGCGTGCGGGCGCACCGCGCCGTGCAGGATGACGCGCGCGAACTCGCCGGGGCGCAGCGCGCCCTCGGGGTTCGGCACCTCGGCGCGCACCTCGCGCGTGCCGGTCGTGGGCGAGACGCGCACGTCGGAGAAGTTCACCTTGCCCTTGCGCGGATAGATCGAGCCGTCGGCGCGGCGCAGCTCCACCTCGAAGCGGCCGTTCTTCGGCAGCACGAGGCGGCCTTCAGCGACGTCCTTCTGCATCGCCGCCTGCTCGTTGTCGGGGACGCCGAAGTACACCCAGATCGGATCGACCTGCGTGATCGTCGTGAGGAGCACGTCGGGGCCCGAGACGAGGGAGCCCTCCTGGCGCAGCGATCGCCCGGAGATGCCCGAGGCCGGGGCGTCGACGCGCGTGTAGGCGAGGTTGAGCTTCGCGTCGGTGAGCTGGGCGCGCGCGCTCTTCACGTCGGCGGCGGTAATCGCCTCGCTGGACACCGCGTCGTCGAATTCCTTCTGGCTCACCGCCCTCTCGGCGTAGAGCGGCTTGTAGCGGGCGGCGTTGCGCCGCGCCTGCTCGTAGCGCGCCTCGGCGCCGGCGACGTTCGCTTCCGCGCGCTGCAGCGCCGCCTCGAAGGGCGCCGGGTCGATGCTGTAGAGCGACTGGCCGGCCTTCACCGGCTCGCCCTCGGCGAAGTTGCGCTTGAGGAGGATGCCGGTGACGCGCGCGCGCACCTCGACCTCGCGCGAGCCCGCGGTCTGCGCCGCGTACTCGAAGGTCTGCGGCAGGTCGCGCGGCTCGGCGAGCGCGACGTTCACCTCGGGCGGCGGCATGCCGGCGCCGGGACCGCCTTTCTTCGCGGCTTCCTTGCCGCCGGGGCCGGCGGCGGGCCCGCACGCGGCGAGCGAAATGGCGAGGATCGAGCAGGCGATGACGCGCATCAACGGAAACTCCATTGGGGCTTGCGGCAGGGGGGGCGCTATGCCACGATGTTACCGTTCGGTAACGCGGATGGTACTGATCGGTAACATGCGAGTCAAGGAGCCGAGGTGAAACAGCGTCCCGTCCGCCCGGCGGCGCCGCAGCAGCCGCCCCCACGCCGGCGAATCCTAGCCGCGGCGCGCGAGCTTTTCTATCGCGACGGCATCCGCGCCGTCGGCGTCGATGCCATCGCGGCGTCGGCGGGCACCAACAAGATGACGCTTTACCGGCATTTCGCGTCCAAGGACGCCCTCGTCGCCGCCTACCTGGAGGAGCTTGCGGCCGAAGGCGACGCGCTCTGGGACGAGGCGGCCGCGCAGCACCCCGGCGACGCCGAGGCGCAGCTGCGCGTGCTGCTGAAGCGCGTCTCGCAGTTCGCGGACGAATCGAGCGGCCGGGGCTGCGCCCTCGCCAACGCCGCCATCGAGCTCGCCGAGAAGGACCATCCCGCGCGCCGCATCATCGAGCGGCACAAGGTGCACAGCCGCGAGCGCCTGACCGCCCTTTGCCGCGAGGCCGGCTACCTGCATCCCGAGCGCCTCGCCGACGAGCTCTTCCTGCTCGTCGAGGGCGCGCGCGTCAGCCTGCAAAGCGTGGGCCGGAAGGGGCCCGGCTCGCGGCTCTTCGCGCTCGCGGCGGAGCTGCTGGACACCTCACCCCGGAGAAAGCCATGAACGCCCGATTCCCCTTCGCCAAGGCCGCGCCCGGCGCCTACCAGGCGATGCGCGGCCTGGAGAGCTACCTGCACGGCTGCGGCCTCGAGGAGAAGCTGCTGCACCTCGTCAAGCTGCGCGCCTCTCAGATCAACGGCTGCGCCTATTGCCTCGACATGCACTGGAAGGACCTGCGCGCGCTCGGCGAGGACGAGCAGCGCCTCTACCTGCTCGACGCGTGGCGTGAGTCGCCGGGCTACTCGGAGCGCGAGCGCGCGGCGCTGGAATGGACCGAGGCCTTGACCCTGGTTTCCCAGACCGGCGTTCCGGATTCCGTCTATGACGCGGTGCGGGCCCATTTCAGCGACAAGGAGCTCTCGGATCTCAGCCTCCTCGTCGCGACCATCAACGCCTGGAACCGCATCTCGATCGCCGCGCGCACGCCGCCCGGCACCTACCAGCCGGCGAAGCGATGAGGCGACGCAGCGCGCGCCGCGAGGACCTGGGGCTCGCGCCCGCGGAGTTCGCGCTGCTGCGCCGCCTCGACACGCCGCAGAAGATCCAGAAATTCGTCTACGGCCTGCGGCAGAACTTCGAGCTCGACGGCCAGAGCTGCCGCCCGGTGCGCGAGGTGCTGCGCGTGCGCCGCGCCCATTGCATCGAGGGCGCGATGCTCGCCGCGTGCGCGCTCTGGGTGCACGGCGAGCCGCCGCTGCTCCTCGACCTGCGCGCCGAGCGCGACTACGACCACGTCGTCGCGCTCTTCCGCCGCCACGGCCGCTGGGGCGCGATCTCGAAGACCAACGGCATCGGCCTGCGCTGGCGCGACCCCGTGTACCGCACGCTGCGCGAGCTCGCCATGTCGTGGTTCCACGAGTACACCAACCGGCGCGAGCACAAGACGCTGCGCGAGTTCTCGGTGCCCTACGACCTGCGCCGGCTCGATCCGGCGATCTGGGTGCACGGCACGAAGAACGCCTGGCAGGTCGCCGAGGAGCTGGACGCCCTGCGGCATTTTCCCCTGGTGGGAAGACGGCATCTCGCCCACGTGCTGCGAAAGGATCCTTTCGAGCGCACGGCCTTCAGCAACCTCCAATACCGCGTGCCGCGTGCGCTCCTCGCGAAGCGCGCGCGCGTCCTCCGGCAGGCGCGCCTGCGCCGCCTGCGCAAGAAAAGGGGTCAGGACCCCTTTTTCGAGACTGCGCAGCGGAAGCGAAAAGGGTCCTGACCCCTTTTCAGCGGCGCAGTTGCGGGTCGAGGCCGGCGCTGCGCGCCGCGAGCACGCACTCGTAGAAGAGCTCGTAGGTTTCCTGCGACTGGCGCGCCGTGCCCGCCGCCGCGAGCGTGCGCCACTTCCAGCGGAACGATCGGCCGTGCTTCACCGCCACGATTTCGCATGTCTTTTCCATGCGCCCGTTATACGCACTTTGCGCACGCGCGGCCGGCCGCGCCTGAAAATCGAGGAACCGGCCACCGCCTGAAGGCGATCCGCGACGTCGCCGGCGGATGACAGCCCGTGCTACTTGCCCTGCGCGCGGCGCGCCTGCGCGATGAGATCCGCGTTGCTCGCGCGAAGCTCGCTGTCGCTCCCCGCGAAGGAATTGGAGCGCGCCGCGGTCGCCTCCGCCTGCGCCCAGTCGCGCTGCTGCAGCCGCACGCGCGCGAGCTCGTTCCACAGCCGCGGGTTGCGCGGCTCGATGCGCAGCGCGCGCTCGATCGAGGCGGCTGCGTTCGCAAGCCGCCCCGAGGCGGCATCGGCGCGCGCGCTCTGCAGGATGCTCGCCACGGCGATGCTCTCGGTCTTTACCGTGATTCCTTCCGGCGGCGGCGAGCCGGGCGCCGGCTGCCGGGTCGTGGACGAGGACGAGGCCGAGGGCGAGGGGCTCGGCGGCGCGCTCGCGCATCCGGCCATGAGCAAAAGAACGAGGATCGCAAAGCGCATCAGCGTCCGAACAGCCGGTCGAGCCAGCCCTTGAGCGGTTTTACCGCATCTTCCACTGCGCGTCCGATCGCTTCCACCGCGCCGCCGACGCCGCCCGCGCAGGGCGCGCTGTCCTTCGGCGCCGAGCCCTTGATGAACGGAAGGTCCACCGCGCCGGGGCAGCCCTTGCCCAGCAGCCCGGTCTGCGGGTCGATGGTCGCGGTCTCGATATTTTCCGGCGCGGAGAGCGCGAGCGGCTCGGGGCCGAGCGCCGCCATGAGCTCGCCCCACACCGGCACCGCCGCCGCGCCGCCGGAGAGATGCGCCTCGCGGTTGTCGTCGTAGCCGAGCCACACCACCGCGAGCCGGTCGCCGGTGAAGCCGGCGAACCAGGCATCGCGCTGGCTGTCGGTCGTCCCCGTCTTGCCCGCCGCCGCGATCTCGGGCGGGATCCAGCTCTTCAGCGCCTGCGCGGTGCCCTCGCTCACCACGCCCTGCATCGCGACGCTGAGGAGGTGGATCGGCTCGGCGGGGAACGCCTGCTCGACCGAAAGCGAATAGTGGTTGAGCGGCTTTCCCTCGGCGGTCGTCACCTCGCGGATCGCGCGCAGCGGCGTGCGGAAGCCGCCGCTCGCGATGGTCTCGTACATCTGCGCCACCTCGAGCGGGCTGAGGTCCACTGCGCCGAGGAGCACCGAGGCGTAGGGCGGCGGCATCTTCTGCATGCCGAGCTTCTGCGCGGTCTGCAGCACCTTCTCCACGCCCAGCGTCGTGCCCAGGCGCGCGGTCGAGAGGTTGTAGGACTGCGCGAGCGCGGTGCGCAGCGGCACCATGCCGTGGGATTTTCGGTCGTAGTTCTCCGGCTTCCAGTCGGGCGCGCCGGCCGCCTTCCAGACGAAGGGCGAGTCGTCGAGCGGCGTGACGAGCGTGTAGTGCGACGGGTCGGAGAGCGCGGTGAGATAGATCGCGGGCTTGAGGAGCGAGCCGATCGGCCGCGCGGCGTCGAGCGCGCGGTTGAAGCCGCGCAGCCGCGGATCGCGCCCGCCGACGAGCGCCTGCACCTCGCCCGTCTGCGTGCCGGCGACGATGACCGCGCCCTCCAGGCCCGGCGCGCCGAAGCGCTTGTCGCGGTCGTACTGCTCGATGCGCCGCACGAGCGCGCGCTCGGCAGCGGCCTGCACGCGCGGGTCGAGCGTGGTGAAGACGCGCAGCCCTTCCGAGCGCAGGTCCTCGTCCTTGTAGTCGCGCCGCAGCTGCCGCTGCACGAGCTGCACGAACGCCGGGTACGGCGTGGTGCCGCTCGCCGCCCGCGGCTGAACGCCGAGCTTCGCGCCCTGAGCCTGCTTCACCTGCTCCGGCGTGAGCGCGCCGACCTCGCCGGCGAGCTTGAGCACGAGGTTCCGGCGCTCGAGCGCGCGCTGCGGGTTGCGGTGCGGGTCGTAGTACGACGGCCCGCGGATCATGCCGACGAGGAGCGCGCTCTCCGCGACCGTCAGGTCCTGTACCGGCTTGCCGAAGAAGTACTGCGCGGCGAGGCCGACGCCGTGGATCGCGCGGTCGCGATCCTGGCCGAGGTAGATCTCGTTCAGGTACGTCTCGAGGATCTCCGCCTTGTCGTAGTGCAGCTCCAGCAGCACCGCCATGATGAGCTCGTTCACCTTGCGCGTGATCGAGCGCTCCGGCGTGAGGAAGAAGTTCTTCACGAGCTGCTGCGTGAGCGTGCTGCCGCCCTGCACGTGCCCGGTGACCGAGCTGAGCGCCGCGCGCGCCATGCCGCGCAGGTCGAAGCCGAAATGCGAGTAGTAGCGACGGTCCTCGGTCGCAATGAGCTCGCGCACCAGGTGCGGCGGCACCTCCGAAAGCCGCACCAGCAGCCGGTCCTCGTTCCCCGCCGGATAAATCCCGCCGATCGGCAGCGGGTCCAGCCTCGCGAGCGGCACCTGCGCGTCCGCCGCATCCCGCAGGCCGCTGATCCTCGCATCGGCAAAGGAGACGCGAATGCGCTTCGCCGGCTGCGATCCGTCCCAGAACACGAACGGCCGCACCGCGACCTCCAGCCCGCCGCCCGTCTTGCGATACCACCCCGACTCGCCCTGTCCGCCGTCCTTGTAGCCGAGCGCCTTCAGCTCCTGCTCGAGCTCCGCCGGCTTGAGCTTCAGCCCCTCGTGCAGCTCAAGGGGCCTCGCATAGATCCTCGCCGGCAGCGCGAAGCGCCGCCCTTCGAACTCATGCCGCACGCGAAAGTCGAGAAACAGCGCCCACGCCGCGAGCGCGAGACCTGCGAGGAGGAAGACGACGAGGAGAAGCCGGACGAACCCGTTACTGCGCAACACTTATGGATTGTAGATCGTATGTGGCCTTTACTCGGAGACACTATCCAGGCGTTAAGTGGCTTTTCGTTTCACTTTTCCGGCGGCCCAGCAGAATGCAGTGCGGTATGTTGCCCCCTTACCCCATACTGCTCAAACATGCCCACAACTAACACGACCAACATTCCGCACTACGAACCGTTCGGGTGGCATCACTGGCCTGAGCATTTTTTCCTTTCGTACCAGTTCCGACGCGCGCTCGGAGAAACGCAGGAAGGCGGCGGCTCGGTGAGCGAATGTTTTCAAGCAGCTAGCCGCATGAAACCCGGAGATGCGGACAGCTGGCACAAGGAGTGGCTGCATATCGCCGATCGAAACGACAGACGAGGCGACGAGGCAGAAAAGGCGGGACACGTCCGGACCGCGATGAACTGCTGGCTTCGGGCAGCGGATTACTACAGGTCCGCCGAATTCTGGCTTCTGCCGGACGATCCGCGACGCTTGCCGACTTTCGATAAATGCGAGCGCGCGAGCCAGAAGTGGCTGAAATACATCGGTGGCGAAGTGGTAGAGGTGCCCTATGAGAACGCAGTGTCCCTGCCCGCATACTTCATCAAACCGGCCAAGGGTACAGCTAGAAATCCCGTCCTTATTTCCTTTGGCGGCCTCGACTCCTTCAAGGACGAGCTTTGGTTCATGACCGGCCGGGGTGCAGTAGAGCGCGGCATTGCCGTGCTGTTGGTCGACGGGCCCGGCCAAGGTGGCACCTTACGCCGGCACGGCGTCTCCTCGCGCCATGACTACGAAGTCCCCGTGGGTAAATGCATCGATTATCTTCTGACGAGACCCGACGTCGACCCCTCGCGCATCGCGGTGAGTGGATCCAGCATGGGAGGCTACTACGCCGCGCGCGCCGGCTCCAAAGAGCATCGCCTGGCCGCCTGCATTTCGCACGGCGCCATCTGGGACATCGAAAAGCGGTTTCGAGATCGCGGAGAGAAGCACGCGCTCGCGAACCATATGAAATGGGTCATGGGCGCCAAGACGATGGCGCAAGCCATCGAAAAAGCCAAGCCGTTCAAGCTGGAAGGCGTCCTGGACGGAATGAAGTGCCCGTATCTCGTATTGCATGGAGGACACGATGTACTGGGCGTCGAGAGTGTGAAGACGGTTTACGAATATGCGAAGTCCAAGGGCGTGAACGTCACTCTTCGCCTGACCGAGGCGGAGGAAACCGGTGCAGAACATTGTCAGCACGACAATCCGACCCTTGGTCAGGAAATCATGATCGACTGGCTTGCCGACGTATTCCGGATCGATCAGCGCAAGCTGAGTTTCGCCGCTTGATCCGATGAAACGTACTCTCGAGATTCCAGGTATCGCAAAGCCACCGCTGCACTATTCGCAAGCGATCCGAGCCGGGGATTGGATTTTCCTTGCAGGTCAGATGGCAACCGACTTCCGAGACGGAATCGCTCCTGATGCGCGAGGCCGAATTGGGCTGCCGCTTCACCAGTCGCCCGTAAAGCTCCAATCGAATTACATCTTTCAAAGCATGAAGGGCTTGCTGGAAGCGGGAGGCTCGTCACTCGATCAGATGATTCGCATCGATCAATTCAGCCCAACCCGTGATTTCATGGAGCCGTATCTCGAGGTTCGAAACTCCGTGCTGGCCCGTGCGAGACCAGCGAGCACGGCCCTTCAGGTGGAGCGGCTCATGCTCGACGAGGCGCTCGTTCAAGTGGACGGAATAGCGATTGCGTCGGACGGCCAGCTGCAAAAAACGGCCTTGAACACGGACAAAGTATCGCGTCCCCCGGCAGGCTATTCTCTGGCGATCTCTGCAGGCGATCTCATTTTCGCCTCAGGTGCCACACCGACCGATTACCGCTCCGCCGGCCCCTGGCCCGCGGGTGAAGGAACCGGTGTCGCCGAGGAGGCCCGCGTCGACGCGAATTTCTGGTTCGGCTCCGAGATTAAGAAGCAGACGGCGTACGTGCTGCAGAAACTCGATAAATACCTCGTAGCCGCGGACTCGGGCCTCAGAAACGCGGTAAAGGCGCAGGCGTACCTGGCTGATATGGCCGACCATTTTGCGTTTCTTGAAGCATGGCGCGCCGTGATGGGCGACAGCAAGGTCGCGTTGTCCGTCGTTCCGGTCAAGGGCATGTCCACTCGAGGGGGGCGCGTAGAAATAAATATGGTCGCGACGCGGCCTGCAGCTAAACGGACCGGGCTCTGCGCGCCCGGAATCGCGCAAGCGCTTTGCGGTGGAGCGCACGCCGTGCGCGCGGGCGACCTGCTCTTTATCTCGGGTCAGATGGCCTGTAATGACGCTGGCCCACTGGAGCGCTCGAACGACCCTTTCAGTCTGTACCGCTCCTCGGCTCGTGTCCAAATGGACGCGATACTGCGGACCACTTCGGAAATTTGCGCAGCGGCCGGAGGATCTCTTAAAGACATCGTCCGGGCGCAGCTCTTTTATACCGACCTGAAGGAAGTGGCGGAATCGATCGAGCGGTGGAAGGATGCATTCCCGGACCATCCGCCTGCCGCAACGTTTGTTGAAGTTCCGTCGCCGCTTGCAGTGCCCGGATGCACGATCCTCGCCGACTTCGTCGCGTGGTTGCCTGATTAGGCAACCACGCGACGTCTCCCTTAGTCCGCGGGCGCGAACTTGCCGTTCTTCACCGTCTGCATTGTGAGCGTTGACGGCTGAATGCCGTAGTGGTCCGTCGGCGAATAGCTGAACGTCGCCGTCACGCCCGGCATGCCCTTGAGCTGCTCCATTGCGTCGCGCAGCTTCGCGGGTTCGGTACCGGCACGTGAAATGACAGTCTTGAAGATCTCGACGGAATCGTAGCCGTTTCCGGCAAAACCGGACGGATCCCGTTTGTACTTCGCGTGAAAATCGGTCACAAAGCGTTTAAAGAGCGCCTTCTGGGGATCGCTATCCGGCAACTGATCCCAGATGCTCAATTTGGACGCAGCAAACAGCACGCCATTCACCGCCTCACCTGCAAGTCGGAGGAGATTGGGGTCGGTGGCGCCGTTAGGCAGCAAAACCGGCTTGTCAATCCCCAACTGGCGGTAATTCTTGAGCGCAATCGCCAAGGCAGCACCATTGGCCCAGATGACATTCGCTTGCGTATTCGCTGCGCGGATCTTCGATAGCTGAGGCGTAACGTCCTGGTCATTGTTGCCAAACGTCTCCTGAACAACCAGCGCCATCCCGTTTTCCTTCAGTAGCCGCTCCCACTGCTCGCGGCCGCTGACTCCGAAACCGTTATCGCTATTGAGAACGCCGACGCGCGAGATTCCCTTCTTCTTCAAGTAGGCGATTTCTGCGCCGACCAGCGTGGCATCCGTGATGGTCGTGCTGAATACCCATTTGCGCTCGGCTGCCGGCCCGGCAACCTTCACTGACGCGCCATTGCAAATCATGGGCATATCAGCGCGTTGTATGGTGTCCAGGATAGCGAGGCACGAGCCCGAAGCGTGGGGTCCGATAATGGCAACGACTTTCTCGCGCTCGACGAGCCGCTTGGCGGCAGTGACGGATTTCGTTTCGTCGCTTTCGCTGTTGATCTGGACCAGCTCGATCGGGCGGCCCTTTATCCCACCGGAAGCATTGATATGCTGGACGGCGATTTGCGCGCCTTCGTAGCCCTGGTTACCCAGCGATGCGATGGCCCCCGAGGTTTCGAACATCGTGCCGATGCGAATAGGATCTGCCGCTGCCGCAGTACCGGTCAAAATGATCGCGGCAAGAATTGCAGCCCAAGCTCTACCTGTGTTCATTTACCCCCCCATTAGACCGACTCGCTGATACCGAGATAGCTCTTACGAATCTCGGTGCTTTTACTTAACATCCTTGAAGGGCCCTCGGCCGCCATGCGCCCAGTGCTGAGCACATAAGCTCGATCGCTTAGCTCCAGCGCAGCGTGCGCGTTCTGCTCGACGAGCATAATGGTGAGCCCCTGGTTACGCAACTCCACCAACTTAGCAAAAATGTCCATGATGATCTTCGGCGCGAGTCCTAGAGAGGGCTCGTCGAGCAGCAGTAGGCGTGGCCGGCTCATTAGCGCACGGCCGATGGCCAGCATCTGACCCTCTCCACCGCTCAGGGTCCCGGCGACTTGCTTGGCTCTCTCCTTGAGCTTGGGAAATAGCCGGAAGACCTCGGTGAGGGTCGCCTCGATTTCTTCATCCGCCTCCCGGGATCTGAAGAAATCGGGTATGTATTGCCGCAGGCGATTTATCCTCGAATACGCGCCCAGCCGCAAGTTGTCGACCACAGTCAAGGAGTTGAAGAGTTCGCGGCCCTCCGGGACCAACGCGATGCCGGCGTGGATTACGTCCGAGGCATTGGATAGGGTTATGTCCGCGCCGTCCATCCGGATATGGCCGGCATAGGCCGGCAACGTCCTCGTTACTGCTTTGAGCAACGATGTTTTTCCCGCCCCATTAGCACCCAGCACCGACACAATTTCGCCGCCACGGACGTTCAGCGATATGTCGGTGAGAGCAATCAACCCTCCATAGCGAACTTCCAAGGAATCGACTTCAAGGAGTTCGCGCGCATCCCCCCGGTCAGCCGCGCCCCGTTGAGCCACCGCCTTCGGCATCAGATCGTCAGAGCCTAGATAAGCGCGAAGCACCGATTCGGAGCGACGAATTTCCGTTGGCGAGCCATCCGCGATTATTGTTCCCTGGTCAAGGACAATGACCCTCTGCGCAAGGTCGCCGACGACCCGCATGTCGTGCTCGACAAAAAGGATAGTGGTGCCGTCCTGCCAAATCCTTCGGATCACGTTCACCAAGGCATTTTTTTCGGCGGGGTTCAGGCCCGCGGCAGGTTCATCCAGCAGCAGCCATTTCGCACCGCTGGCCATTGCCCTCGCAACGCCAAGTAAACGCTGTTGACCAGCCGGCAGGACGGCAGCTTTTATTTTCGAATGCCCGGCAAGTCCCACGTTCTCGAGAATGCGCAGCGCTTCGGCGACCAGGCTATCGCCAAGCGCTTTCGTTCGAGCCGGGCGAAATATGCTTCCCAATATGGACGCCGCGTTTCGGGTCGCCATTGCCGCGACCACGTTCTCTAGCACGCTGAGATTCTTGTAGAGCTCCCCATGCTGAAAAGTCCTGCCGATTCCGGCTCTGTTCACCAGATAAGCCGGCAGCCCGGTTACATCGTGACCGTCGATCCGTATCGTTCCGGAAGTGGGGACCGTGTCTCCACTAACTACGTTGATCAACGTGCTTTTCCCAGCGCCGTTGGGACCGATGATCGCCACGAGCCCACCTTGCTCAACGGTGAACGAAATGCCGGATAGGGCATGCAGGCCGCCGAAACGCTTTCCGATCCCCTCCGCCTTAAGCACGCTAGACCATGTGGCGCGGACGCCGGCGGAACGGCGGCCATCGCACGAATTTGCCCAGCTCGGACAACATGCCCTTCGGACAAAACACGACGATGCCAATAAGAAGCAGGCCGAAAACGACCACGTCGTAGTACCCGAGGTTCTGTAACGGCTCGGTGATCATCGTGATGAAGGCCGCGCCCACCAGGACGCCCTGCAGGTTTTGAAACCCGCCGATCGCGACCATCAAGAGCAGGCGGATGGAAAATCCTGTGCCGAATGGCTGCGGACTGATGAAGCCGATGTAATGCGCGTAGAGCGCCCCTGCAAGGGCCGCCATGGCGGCGCTGAGACCGAGCACGCTCCTTTTCAGCGCTGCGACATCCGCACCGTACGCTGCGGCGGCTCTCTCGCTCTCCGCTATCGCCTGGAGCAACAGGCCTGCCGGTGACCGCACGAGCCTAGAGGCGGCATAGTAAGCGAGCGTGCAGCCCAGAAAGGCGACGCATGCGAACTTGGCGTCCGTATTAAGAGCCCATTTTCCCAACGCGAAGGGTGCGATGCCAGGCAGCCCGTTCGCACCGCCCGTCAAACCGCGAAGCTCCACGAAGGCGATGGAGACCACAATGCCGAACGCCAACGTGGCGATCGCCAGATGATGACCGCGTACGCGGAAGATCACCCAACCAATGGCATAGCCAAGCAGACCGACGATCGTCGCCGCAGTCATGCTGCTTAGCCATGGATCCACGCCGATACGGGTGCTGATCAGAGCGCTGCCATAGGCACCTAGACCGTAAAACGCGGCGTGGCCGAGCGAGATCTGTCCGGCATAGCCGACAAGGAGCGCAAGTCCCATCGCCGCCATCGAATGCAAGGCGATGACGATGAGGATGTTCACGAGGTAATTGCTGCCGGATAACACGCCGACAACGAGAGCCATAAGGTAGACGCATAACGCAGCCATCAGCGGACTGTTTTTTCCAGATCACCCAGGATGCCAGTGGGCCTGAAGGCGAGGAATCCAAGCAGGATGACGAAGACGATCGCGTTCTTGAAGCCGGAGCTTACATAGCCGGCCGCAAATGCTTCCGCGATGCCGAGCAGAACTCCTCCCAGCATCGCGCCACTCGCCGTACCGAGGCCTCCCACAATGCACGCCGTGAAGCCCTTGATTGCGAGGGGGATGCCGATCTCCGCGTTCGTCAAGGTGATCGGAGTCGACACGATTCCCGCTATGGCCCCCAGGACGCCGCTGAGGATGAATGCAATCGTGGCCATCGTATTTCCGTTGATGCCGCACAACGTTGCCGCGAACGGATTCACTGAGCATGCCCTGAATGCGCGTCCCGCGTAAGTGAACTGGAAGAAGATGGTGAGAAGACCGACCAGAAGCAATGCGGTACCGATCACCCAGAGCGTCTGCATGGGGATCGTCGCGCCCGCGATGGTGAGCGGCTTATCGCCGGAAAAAGCGGGCATGGTTTGCGCATCCGTCCCCCAGATGACGACCGCGATGCCCTGAAAAACTATACCGGCGCCAATGGTGACTATGACGGCAGCAACGAGGTCGCCGCGTAGCGGTCGTATGCCGAGCCTTTGGAGCAGTGCGCTCGCCAATGCAGCGCCTGCGACACCAGCCAAAATAGCGAGCGGTAAGGCGACGCCTTGGGCCCATAGCCCAGCCGCGATCATCCCGCCGAGCATCGCAAAATCGCCCTGCGCGAAATTCACGATGCCCGTAACGTTGTACACACCCGTGAATCCAATGGCAACCAGGCCGTAAATGCTGCCGACGACAAGCCCGCTTAGTAATAGTTGGATCGCCTGATCCATCGACGCTCCTCCCCAACGCCATTATTAAGCATTACTGGCGCGTTGGCGCTCGCATGTCGAACCAGCAAGGTCTGTGCATTGAAGGCCCGCCGAGTCTGCTGAGATCGGCAACGACGACTGGCGAGGTGCGCCTAAAGGCTAGGATCCTGGGCGCGGAAGACGTCTACCTTCTCGGCACAGAAACCACGAAAACATGCGAGAGTAGCGTCAATAGATTGGCGTACGTCGCGCCCAAAGGGGAGGCAATGCGGCACGCTCGGCTTGTAGATCAGTTACGGCGTTGAACGGTTCAGCGAACAAGCGGCTGCCTTCGATCCGTCGATACCTGCTGTCGCGGATCCTCGGCATTTTGCTGGTCTCTTTCCTCGTCTTCGTCGGGACTGCCTACCTCGTCGTAGTACGGCCGGCGCAAGAGGAGCTCGCGCGGCTCGAGATGTCGCGCGTCGCCACCGAGGTCGAGGGCGACATCAGCGCGCTGATCAATCAGATGGAACGCGTGCTCGGGACTGGACGGGAATGGGGGCGCAGTGGACTGCTCCATCTTGACCAGCCGCAGGATTTCGCGGCGCTCATGATCCCGATCGTACGCATCCGGCCGCAGATGTCCGCCGTGCTGCTCGCCGACGAGCGCGGCCGCGGCCTGCAGCTCAACCGCGCGCCCGAAGGCTGGGTCGTGCGCGAGACAGACGTCGCGAAGCTTGGCCCACAGCAGCACTTCATGCAGTTCAACGACGACGCCGGTTACGTCGGCGAGAAGTGGGTCACGACCGGCTACGACGCGCGCACGAGGCCCTGGTACAAGGGCGCCCTCGAGCTCAAGAACGACGACGAGGTGTTCTGGACAGCGCCTTACTCGTTTTTCGCGCGCCAGGACGTCGGCATGACCGCGGCGATGCGCTGGACCGACCGAAACAGCGGCGAGCGCTGGGTTATCGGCTTCGACGTGCTGCTTCTCGACCTGTCGCGCTTTACTTCGAAGATCGAGGTCGGTACGCATGGCCGGGCCGCGGTGCTCTCGGCCGACGGCAAGCTCGTCGGCTTGCCGCGCGCCAAGGTGAACCGCTCGGCGAGCGAGCTCGAGGCACAGCTTTTCAAGACGCCTGGCGAAGCGGGATTGCCGATCCTCGCCGCGGCCTATGACGAGTGGATCGCGGCAGGCCGTCCCGAGGCGCGCACCGACCACTTCTCGTACGCCGGAGAGGACTGGATTGCGCGCTTCCGGCCGGTGGCCTTGCGCAACCAGTCGCTCGTCATCGCGACGTACGCGCCGCGCTCCGACTTCGCGGTGGGCACGGCATGGAATGCAGCAGCAATCGGCGCCGTCATGCTTTTCGTACTGGCGCTCGGACTTCTCATTGGGCGCCGGTTCTCGCGCCGATTGGCCGGCGTCGTCGAGCAGCTGGTAAACGAGAGCGAGCGTATCGGCGCCCTGCAGCTCGATGCGCCGGTCGACATCCCGGTCCGGGTGCGGGAACTCGCGAGGCTGGTGGGAGCCCAGGAGCGGATGCGCACCATGCTGCTCGACGCCACGCGCAACCTCGAGTCGCAGGTCCGGAGCCGCACGCAGGCCCTGACCGACGAGCGCGCGCTGCTG
>Ga0070741_10010419_pt1 | contig 17563 bp, 20 predicted proteins | sample Coa_R1_4_FD_66440 | JGI IMG/M metagenome (GOLD analysis project Ga0070741, IMG submission 66440) | Surface soil microbial communities from Centralia Pennsylvania, which are recovering from an underground coalmine fire - Coalmine... | ecosystem: Environmental > Terrestrial > Soil > Unclassified ...
ATCGTGAGCAGCGGCACCGTCGAGTCGCCGGCGACGAGCGACCCGTGGCTCCCTCCGCCGGAGTGATGGCGGCCACCGAGGTCGGCGAACTCCCAGCCCTCGGCGGCCGAGACGAGGAGGTCGCCGGCATTCGGGTTGCCGATCGCGGAGCGCACCCGCTCGCCGGCGTCCGGGTGCTCGAGCTCCTCGGGCCGCCCGTCGACGCCGTCGCGACGCACGACGACGTCGCCGCCGTCCAGGCGGATGGTGACGTCGACCGAGGGCTCGCCGTCGAGAGCACGTGCGAGCTGCTCCGAGTCGGTCCGTGCGCCGGGCAGCAGGTAGACCTGCGCAGCGCGATTCGACGCGCACACCACGATGTCGTCGAAACCCGCAAGCCGCGTCTCGATCCGTGCAGAGCGCTCGACCTCCGTCTGACCGTGATCGGAGGCGACGATGACCGCGTAGCGCTCGAGGAACTCGTCGCCGCCGCCGGCTGCGTCGAGCAGCGTCTGCACGGCCGCGTCGGTGCGGGCGAGCGCAACGTCCTCCGCACCGGCAGGACCGTGCAGGTGCGACGAGTAGTCGAAGTCGGAGAGGTAATACGCGAGGAAGTCGAAGCCGTCGCGCGTGACGAGCCAGCGACCGACCGCCGCGGCGTACGCGTCCGTCGAGCCGGCCGCGCGGCTGCGCACTGCGAACGGCGCGCCCGTGTGGTCGGATTCGAACAGGCCGTAGTAGAAGAAGCGCTTCGGCCCGTACGCGGCCTTCGTCACCCACGGCAGCGTCGGCAGGTACCGCGTGCGCCCGCGATAGCAGGTGATGTTCACGGCGGCGGCGACGAGCCCTTCGTCCTCGACACCCTCGTACACCGTCGTCACATCGGTGGAGAGGTGCCTGCCGTTCATGTTGTAGATCGTGTCCGTTATCGATTGAGCGATCCCGGCTGCGCGCAACGCCGAGAAGGACGAGCCGTACTCGACGATGCGCTCCTCGCTCCGGTCCCACCACACGAGGTGCGGGATGTGGTGGCGCCCGGGCCCGGCGCCCGTCGCGATCGACGAGAGGCACACGGGCGTAAGAGACGGGAACACGGAGGTGCCCCGGCGGTAGTCGCCGCGTGCGGCCAGAAACGACAGCGCCGGCGCACGATCGCTCTCCACGGCGCGTTCGAACGCCTCCGGCGTCATCCCGTCGACGACGATCAAAACGACCTTCTTTGCGGGCATCTCAGTCGCGGGCGAGCGTGCGTAGCCCGGCGTAGCGCTCGGGCGAACGCCGCCGCAGGCGCGCTGCGAGGGCGGGGAGCGCGAGCGCCTCGACGTAGCCGAGCGCCGGTACCCACGCGATGCCGGCGGCGCCGACTGCGACGCCCGCGACGATCAGGGCCGTCCCCCCGGCCGTGCCGCCGCGGCGGAGTGCGCCCCGCACGATCTGGGCGGCGCCGAGGCCACCGAGGAGGCCGCCGGCCGCGCCGGCCGCGACGTCGCCCCAGCTCCCCGGCTGCCAGGCGTCGATTCCGTAGCCGAGCCCGGCGCCGGCCGCGGCTGCCACGACCGCGACGACGAGCGCCGCGAGCCGGAGCGCCCCCGCGAGCAGGACGCCGGCGGCGGCCCCGAGACCCGCGGCGACGCCGATCCAGTACCACGCGCCCATCGACGTGGAGTGTATTGCCGCAACTCGAGGCGCCGCTCCCGCGTTATAGGGCCGGTGCAAGACGACAATCGCCATCTGCTGGTCTTCTTCACCTCGCAGCGGTCGGGCCCGGCCCGGCGCATGGAGAGCCTGCTCGCCCACATCGCGCGCAAGGAGCGAGAGCACCTCAGGGTGAAGAAGGTCGACGTCGACGAGCGCCCGGACATCGCCGAGCGCTTCTGCGTCGATCGCGTTCCCGCGCTCGCACTCGTCAAGGGGAAGAAGGTCGTGGCGCGGCTCGACGGACGCGTGACGACGCCGCACATCGAGGCGATGCTCGAGTCGTTCCTAGATCCCGTGGCCTAGGCGCTCGATGACGGCGAGGCCGAAGTCGGCCGCGCGCTTGCCGTCGATGACTCGGTGGTCGAACGTCACGGAGACGTTCCCCATGCGGCGGACGACGATGTCGCCGTCGCGCACGACCGCTCGGTCGTCGATGCGGTGGACGCCGAGGATCGCAACCTCCGGATGGTTCAGCAGCGTCGTCGTGAACGCGCCGGCCGAGCGTCCCGCGCTCGTGACGGTGAACGTGCCTCCGCGCAGCTCCTCCGGGGCAAGCGTGCCGGCGTGCGCCGAACCGGCGAGGCGGCGGACGTCGGCGTCGAGCTCCTCGAGCGTGCGCGAGTCGCAGCCGCGCACGACGGGGACGACGAGTCCCTGCTCGGTCTGAACGGCGACGCCGATGTCGTAGCGGTCGAGGTACACGAGTTCGCCGTCCTCGACGCGCGCGTTCAGCTCCGGGAACTCCTGCAGCGACGCCGCGCACGCCTGCAGCACGAGCGGGACGAGCAGCTTCAGGTCGAGGCCGGTGAAGTCGCACTCCTCGACCCACGTGATCGCCGGCACCGCGTGCGCCTTCGTCAGGTGCTCGAACATCTGGCGCTTGATGCCGCGAATCGGCTCCCGACGCCCTTCCCTCGGCCCGGTCGCGTTTCGCACGTCCCGCTCGGTGATTCGCCCCTGCGGCCCCGTGCCGGTCACGGAGTCGAGATCGACGCCGAGCTCCTGGGCGAGCCGGCGGACCAACGGCGTGGCCCGCGTCTTGGTGTCCGACACCGCTTTGGTGTCTGCCACCGTTTCATGCGGTTCGCCGCCGATCACCACCAGGAGCGTGCCGACCGGCACGACCTCGCCCTCGCCGACGAGGATCCTCGTCACCGTTCCCCCGGCAGGTGACGGGATCTCGACCGTCGTCTTGTCCGTCGCGATCTCGACGAGAGGATCGTCCTCCGCGATCTCCTGCCCCTCGGACACGAGCCAGCGCGCGACCTCTCCCTCGGTCAGGCCCTCACCGAGGTCCGGAAGCTTGAACTCGTAGCTCACGCGCCCAGTATCGCGTGGACGCCCTTCGTGACGTTGACGATCTGCGTCACGTGCAGGTCGACGGACACGCTCGCAAGTGCAAGCGCTTCCTTCCGCGCGAGGCCGAGCTCGCGTTCCATCAGGTCGAGCATCGTCTCGGTCGCCTGCGCCGCCGCGGCGTCGAGGTCCTCGTCGAACCCGAATGCGACCCATGCGTCCTCCGTGCGCGCGATCGGGGAGCGCAGCTCCATGTCGCTGACCTCGAGCGTCAGCCTCGCGCGCTCGAGCGGGCACTCGATCGCCGTCCCGGAGACCTCGCCGTCGCCCTGTGCGCCGTGACCGTCGCCTGCCATGAGCAGCGCGCCGTCGACCGGAATCGGAAGGTAGAGCGTCGAGCCCGCGACGAGCAGCTTGCAGTCGATGTTGCCGCCCCACCGACGAGGAGGGATCGTCGAGTGCTCGCCCGGCTCCGGCGGCGGCATGCCGATCACGCCGAGAAACGGAGCCGATGGGACGAGGTGCGCGCCCAGACGCCACATGTCGCCGTCGAGCCTCCACTCGAACCGCTCGCCGTCGCCGAAGGTCTCGCCCCACGTGCGCGGCGTCACCTCGTCGATGCCGACGACGAGCGTTTGGCCCGCCTTCGCGCCCCGGACCTCGAACGGCCCGGCGAGCGCGTGTCCGGCGCCTTCGGGCCGCGTGGACTCGTCGCCTGGATCCCATTTCCAGCCCGAGCTCAGCGCGCGGAACGAGATGGGCTCGCCCGGCGCGACGGACGCATCCGGCTCGTAGTCGACGGAGAAGAAGCCTCTCATTCGCGCGGCTCCTGGATCCACGCGTCCGGCGGTGCGATGAGGACGCGCAGCCCGACGCGGCGGCCCTCGTCGTCGCGAAGCTCCCACAGCGCCACGGCCTGCTCGTCCCCGCGCAGCTCCGGCGCGAACGTGGCGGGGACGTACCCCGCCTGCAGCTTCCGGTCGGCGTCCCACACGGCGACCGCATCGGGGTCGTGCGGGTTGTCGGGCTCGTGCACGAGCGCAAGCCGCCGCCCGGGCGCGAAGGCGTCGTCCTGCAGCTGCTCCGTGCGGTACGAGGTGCCTGCGACCTTGATCACCAGGAGCCGCGGATCCTTCCAGGACAGCGCCTGCCCCGTCGCGGCGTCGCGCAGCCAGTAGCCGGACTCGCCGCGCTCGAGCCAGATGCGCAGCCGCGCCAACTAGAACTCGACGACACGCCGCACCGCGGCGGAGACGCGCTCGACCGAAGGCATGTACGAGTCCTCGATCTTCCAGTACGGATACGGAACGTCGAATCCGGTGACGCGGATGACGGGCCCGCGCAGGTCGAGGATCGCCTTCTCGGCGAGGATCGCGGCGATCTCAGCGGCGAAGCCGACCGTGCGCGGCGCCTCCTGCACGATCACGACGCGGCCCGTCTTCGCAGCCGACGCGAGCAACGCGTCCTCGTCGAGCGGACGCAGCGACCTGATGTCGAGCACCTCGCAGGAGGCTTCGCCCGCGAGCTCGGCCGCCGCGCGCTCGCACAGCGGAACCATCGCGCCGTACGCGACGAGAGTCACGTCCGATCCGGCGCGAGCAACCCGCGCCTTGCCCAGCGGGACGACGTGCTCGCCGTCCGGCACCTCACCGCGCTCGGTGCGATAGATCAGCTTCGGCTCGAAGACGACGACCGGGTCGGGGTCGCGAATCGCCGCGGCGAGCAGCCCCTTGGCGTCCGCGGGCGTCGACGGAATCGCAACCTTGATGCCGGGGGTGTGCACGTAGTACGTCTCCGGCGAGTCGTCGTGCAGCTCGGGTGCGCGCACGCCGCCGCCGTAGGGCATGCGCACGGTGATCGGGAACTCCATCTTCCCGCCCGTCCGCCAGCGGTAGCGGCCGACGTGCGTGATCAGCTGGTCGAGGCACGGATAGGAGAACGCGTCGTACTGCATCTCGCACACCGGCTTCCAGCCGGCCATGCACAGCCCGACCGCGGCCCCGAGGATCCCGGCCTCGGAGAGCGGCGTGTCGACGCACCGGCTCTCGCCGAAGCGGTCGCGCAGCCCTGCGGTCGCGCGGAACACGCCGCCGGCACGACCGACGTCCTCGCCCATGACCATCACCGAGTCGTCGCGCGCGAGCTCGACGTGGAGCGCGTCGTTGACCGCCTCGACGAGAAGACGCTCGCTCACGTGTGCCAGCCGTCCCTGAGATTCGGCGGCGGAAACACATACGCGTGCTCGAACAGGAGCTCGGGGTCGGCATCCGGCTCCGCCTCCACCGCGGCGATACCCGCACGCATTGCGTCGGCGGCCTCTGCCTTGATCTCCGCTTCGAGGTCGTCGCCGAGGAGGCCGAGCCTGCGCAGGTAGCGCTCGTACCGGCCGAGGCACTCGTTCTTCTTCTCTTCCTCCACCCGCGCGAGGTCGATGTATGCGCGCGGATCGTCGGCGGTCGCGTGCGGTGCCGCACGGTACGTCACCGATTCGATGAACGTCGGACCTTCGCCTGCACGCGCGCGATCGACGGCCTCCCGTGTCGCCTCGTAGACCGCGAGCACGTCGCCGCCGTCGACGCGCACGCCCGGCATCCCGTAGCCGACCGCCTTGTCCGCGAGCGTCTCCGCGTGCGTCTGCGCCGATAGCGGCGTCGAGATCGCCCACTGGTTGTTGTTGCAGAAAAGGATGAGAGGCGCCTGCATCACAGCGGCGAAGTTCGCCCCTTCGTGGAACGCTCCCTCGCTCGTCGCGCCGTCTCCGAAGTATGCGATCGCGCACGCGGGCTCGCCCTTCAGCTTCTTGCCCCAGGCGAGACCGGCTGCGTGCGGTACGTGCGTGCCGATCGGCACGCAGATGGACGCAACGTTGTAGTCGGCCGGGTTCCACCAGCCGGCCGGGTGACCGCGCCACCAGTGCAGCACCGTGGACGGCGGCATGCCGCGGAGGAGCCCGATCGCCGACTCGCGATAGCTCGGGAAGATCCAATCCTCGTCCGAGAGCGCATGGACGGAGCCGGCCTGCATCGCCTCGTGGTTCCAGAAGATCGCGTACGTCCCGATGCGCCCTTGCCGGTGGTACACGAGCGAGCGCTCGTCGTACGTGCGCAGCAGCACCATCGAGCGATAGAGGCCGAGCAGCTCGTGCTCGCCCACGCCGTCGAGCTCGCGATCCTCGTCGATGACGCGGCGGAGGTCCGGGTCGCCCTGTGCCACCTGAGCCATCTCCCCGGAAGGGTAGTGCGGCTACACGAAGACCGAGACCGCCCCGCGCTCGGCCACGAAGACGGCCTCCTCGACGTCGCCGAGGTCCTCGCCGTCGGCGTGGAGCGCCGTCGGCCGGTCGCAGACGATCTCGACGCGATCGAGGTCGTGGCCGTAGAGCGTGTCGCGGCGTCCGCGGGAATGGCCGGACAGGATCGCGAAGGCGAAGGGGACGAGCGAACGACGGCGCACACGGACGGGCGCGACGAGATCGAGGCCGAGCTCGAACTGCGCGTCGCGGGCGATCGGCAGCGGTAGTCGCTTCGCGTACGTGTACGGGCTTCCGTTCGCGACGAACGCGAACGCAGCCCGGCCGAACCCCTTCACCTCGAGCGTCGGCTCGAGGTGACCGGTGTGCGTCGCGAGCGCCCCGACGACCGCGAGCGCGTACGCGAGGTCACCCGGACGCTTCCCTTCGTCGGTGCGGCCCATCTTGTCGACCCGGCGAACCGCGTCGGCGTCGAGCCCGACGCCGGCCGCGAACGCGAAGCGGCGGCCGTTGACGCGGCCGACCGTGATGCGGCGTGTACGTCCGGCCTGGATCGACTCGGCGAGCCTCCGAGCGGCCTCCACCGGATCCGCCGGCAGCCCCAGCGCGCGCGAGAGGACGCTCGTCCCGCCGCCGGGGAGAAAGCCGATGGGGACGTCATGTGCGAGGCCGTTGAGCGCCTCGTTGAAGCCGCCGTCGCCGGAATACACGACGACCGCCTCGGTGCCGTCGGTGAGTGCGCCGGTGACGAGCTCGGTGGCATGGCCTGGGCGCTCGGTGAGGACGACGGTGAGGTCGGCCACGCGGGCGAGCTCGGCCTGCACGTCGGCCAGCTTCGCCTGCGTGACGCGCGTCGCGAACGGGTTGACGACCAGCGTGACCGAAGTCAGGCCGTCAGTGAATCACGACGGCGCCCTGCAAGAGCGGACCGCCGAGCGCCGCCCGGTGCCGCCAGTCGACGCGAAAGACGTCGTGCCTCGCGCCGTCGACAGCCAGGGCCGTGAAACGGACGCGCTGCCCGGAAGCGATGCCGATGCCCTTCATCGCGACGGCGTTGGCCGTCCAGCGCATCGAGGTGAACCGGAGCGCGCGGAAGACCGTCGCATTTCCGCTCCCGAGCACGAGCTTGGCACCCGGACCGGCCGCGAAGTCGAGGCGGAACCGTCCGGCCGCGACGACGCCCGTCGCGCGGACTGTGCGATACCGCGCGGCACGGACTCCGGCCACCCCGCTCAGCCCGGCGCCGGGGACGGTCTCGGGCGCGAGCGCCTGGCCCTGGGGCGGCCTCGGCTGGTCCGCGAAGGCTGGCGCGGCAAATGCGAGCACAGCGGCCACCACGAGAGCGAGGCGCATCCCGCCCCGTCCTTTCCCCGATTACGGCGTAGCGTAACCGCGCATGCCGTCGACGAGCAGAGCGGTGAACCGGTCGGCCAGCCCGTCCGTGTCCGCACCGGGCCGCAGCCAGGTGTAGGCCCAGTTCGCCGCGGAGAGGGCGAGCAGCGCCGCGGTGCCGTCGTCGAGGTCGGTACGGAGCTGCCCGAGCTCGCGCCCCTCGCGGAAGAGCGCCCGGAAGCGCTCCTCGTACCGGCGGCGCTCGGCGACGAAGGCGTCGCGGCGCTCGCCCTGGAGGTAGCGCCATTCCCGGACGAAGACGGTCGCCACGTCGAGCTGCTCGGCGACGACACGGAGGTGCGCGCGGAGAGCCGCGCGGATCCGCTCCACGACCGGACCGTCCTCCGGAACCGTGTCGAGGGCGGCGTGGAAGGCGCGAGCGCCGTCGATCGCCACCTCCCAGAGCAGGTCGGCCTTCGACTCGATGTGCGAGTACAGCGACCCCTTCTGAACGCCGAGCGCCTCCGCCAGGTCGCCGACGGAGGTGCCGTGGTAGCCCTTCTCGGCGAAGAGGCGGGCGGCGGCGCGGGTTAGCTCCGTCCTCCGATCGGTCACTAGACTGAGGCTAACGATCGTTCGGAAGGCGGTGGCGGATGGGCGACGAGCAGGCTTTTCTCGAGGACGTCCAGGCCGGGGGGCAGGTCGAGACGACCGACTGGATGCCGGACGAGTACCGCGCGAGGCTGATCAAGTTCATCGAGATGCACGGCAACTCCGAGCTCATGGGCGTCCTGCCCGAGCGCGAGTGGATCCTCCGCGCCCCGACGCTCCAGCGCAAGCTCGCGCTGACGGCGAAGGTGCAGGACGAGGTCGGCCACGCCCAGCTCATCTACCGCGTCGTCGAGGACCTCGGCAAGCCTCGCGAGCGCTGCCTCGCCGACCTCGTCGACGGCAAGGCGAAGTTCCACAACGTCTTCCACTATCCGACGAAGACGTGGGGCGACGTCGGCGTCATCGCATGGCTCGTCGACGCGGCCGCGATCATCAGCCAGAAGGCGCTGCTGAAGTGCTCGTACGCGCCGTACGCGCGGATCATGAAGAAGATCTGCTGGGAGGAGTCGTTCCACATCCTGCACGGCCGCGACGTCATCCTCGCGATGGTCACCGGCACACCCGAGCAGTTCGAGCTCGTGCAGGAGGCGCTGAACCGGTGGTGGTGGCCGCTCATGCAGTTCCACGGCAACCCGATCCCGAAGGACGAGGACCCGATGTATGTCTGGCGGATCAAGTCGCAGGGAAACGAGGAAGCGCGTCAGCAGTTCCTCGAGGGCTACGTGCCGCAGATCTGGGAGCTCGGCCTCACCGTCCCGGACCCGAAGCTGCGCCGCCGCGACGACGGCACGTGGGAGTACACGGAGCCGGACTGGAGCGAGCTGAAGCACGTCGTCACCGGCCACGGCCCGAAGACGGAGGAGCGGCTCGCGTTCCGCCGCCGCTTCCTCGAGCAGGAGCAGTGGGTTCGCGACACCGTCCTTGCAGCGTGATCTGGGAGGTCTTCCGCCGCGAACGGAAAGGGCAGGCGTTCGAGCACGCCGGCTCCATCGTCGCGCCCGACTCAGAGTTCGCGGAGGCGTGGGCGCGCGAGCAGTACGGGCGGCGCGGCGAGTCGGTCGGCCTCTGGCTCGTCCCGCGCGACGCGATCCACGACGTCGAGGACTGGGCGGACGAATTCGACCTCAAGTACCGGCGGGTCGACGGCTACTCGATCAAGGCCCGCCTGAAGGAGGCACGTGAGAGAGCTTCTTCTCGCCCTCGCTGACGACGACGGCCGCGGAAAGTGCGGATTTTGGGAGGCAGTGGATGGCTGATCGCGCGGACACCCTCCTCGCCCTCGCTGACGACGAGCTCGTCATCGGCTGGCGGGACTCCGAGTGGACCGGCATCGCGCCGATGCTCGAGGAGGACGTCGCGTTCTCGTCCATCGCGCAAAACGAGATCGGCCATGCGCGCGCCGTCTACGAGCTGCTCTCCGACGACGCAGACGCGCTCGCATTCGATCGCCCGCCGGGCGAGTACCGCTGCGCCCCGCTCGTGCAGCTGCACCTGCTCGACTGGGCGCATACGATCGCGCGCCGCTGGCTGTACGAGGTCGCAGACGAGATCCGCATCACTGCGCTCCGCGACGAGCTTCCGGTCGCGGCCAAGATCGACCGGGAAGAGGCGTACCACCGTATGCACGCGGAGATGTGGCACGAACGGCTGCAGGACGAGCCGCGCTTCCGCGACGCAGTGTCCGAGCTGTGGCCGTACGCGCTCGGCGTCGTCCTGCCGGAGCAGCGCGCCGCGCTCTCGGCGCGCGTCGGGCTCGAGGAGGTGGAGGCAGTCGAGCGCGGCGTCTTCGACGACTCGTTCGCGGCCCTGCACGAGGAGATGACGATGGTGCGGCGCTCCGCTCCGGTGGGCGCGCAATGGTGACGGCGGAGCAGGTCTGGGAGGCGCTCGAGGGGATCCCCGACCCGGAGATCCCCGTCGTCTCGCTCGTCGACCTCGGCGTCATCCGATCGGTCGACGTCGAGCAAGGACACGTCCACGTGGAGCTCACGCCGACGTTTCTCGGCTGCCCGGCGCTCGAGTTCATGAAGCGCGCGCTCGAGGACGCGGTGGCCGGCCTCGGCGCCGAGCCGGAGATCGAGGTCGTGCACGACGACTCGTGGTCGACGGACAAGATCACGCCGGCGGGGCGCGAGAAGCTCCGCGCCGCCGGCTTCGCGCCACCTGCTCCGCGCCTCGTGCAGGTGCAGCCGCACGTGCACCGGTGCCCGTACTGCGGGTCGACCGACACGCGGCTCGAGAACCTCTTCGGTCCGACGCCGTGCCGGTCGCTCCGCTACTGCGAGAGCTGCCGGCAGCCGTTCGAGCAGTTCAAGACGATCTGATGGCTGCCGTCTCCGATCTCGCTGCGCGCTTGACCGAGGCGGAGGCGCGCTATGTCGCCGCGAATCCCGAGTCGCACCGGATGCACGAGCAGCGGGCGCTCGTGATGCCGGGTGGGAACACCCGCACCACCATCCACCAGCCGCCGTTCCCGCTCACGATCGTGCGCGGCGAAGGCGCGCGACTCGTCGACGCCGACGGCCACGAGTACGTGGACTTCCTCGGCGAGTACACGGCCGGCCTCTACGGCCATTCGCATCCAGTCATCGTCGCCGCGATTCGCGAGGCGCTCGCCGACGGCATCGTCCTCGGTGCGCCGAACCGATACGAGACGACGCTGGCAGAGGCCATCTGCGCCCGCTTCTCGGCAGTCGACCTCGTCCGCTTCTGCAACTCGGGTACTGAGGCGAACCTGCTCGCGCTGTCGCTCGCACGCGCGGTGACCGGCCGCTCCGGCATCCTCGTCTTCTCCGGCGCGTACCACGGCGGCATCCTCCTGTTCGCGCACGGCGTCTCGCCGCTCAATCCGCCGTTCGACTGGATCGTCGGCGAGTACAACGACGCGGATGGAGCAGCGAGGCTCGTCGCCGAGCACGCAAACGAGCTTGCCGCCGTCATCGTCGAGCCGCTCCAAGGCGCCGCGGGCGTGATTCCCGGTGACCCGGCGTTCCTGCGCGCGCTGCGGGAGTCGACCGAGAAGCACGGTGTGCTGCTCGTTTTCGACGAGGTGATGACCTCGAGGCTCTCGCCGGGCGGCGCGCAGCTGCTCCATGAGATCGATCCCGACCTGACGACGATGGCGAAGTTCGTCGGCGGCGGCCTGTCGTTCGGAGCGTTCGGCGGCCGCGCAGATCTCATGGGTCGGTTCGATCCCTCGCGACCCGATGCGCTGCAGCACGGCGGGACGTTCAACAACGACGTCCTCACGATGGCCGCGGGAGCGGCCGGCCTCACTCGAGTGCTGACCGACGCTGAGATCGCGCGTCTGAACGGGCTCGGCGATCGCCTCCGCGACCGCCTCAATGCGTTCGCCGGCGACGGCGACGTCGACTTCTGTGCGACCGGCCTCGGCTCGCTCGTCGGCCTCCACTTCACGCGGGGCCCGATCCGGAGCGAGCGCGACGTGCCGGAAGCGCCGGAGCTCCGCGGCCTCCTCCACCTGCACATGCTCGAGCGCGGGTTCTCCTACGGCCGCCGCGGCTTCGTCGCCCTGTCGCTGCCGCTCGACGAGACCGATGTCGACGGGTTCGCCACAGCGGTGGAGGAGTTCCTCGGCTAACCGGAGCGCCAGCTGAGGCCGACGACGGCGCCGATGCCGGTCGTCAGCCGGACCAGATGCGTCCCGTCGGCGCGCACGACCCAGAGGTCGGAGATGCCCTCGCGGTCGGTCGCGTCGAACGCAAGCTCGGTTCCGTCCGGCGACCAGGCGAGCCCGCTGCCGAGCGGCGACGCGTCGAGGCTGCCGAGCGGGTACCGCGCAGGACCGATGACGAGCGAGAGCCGACCGTGCTCGTCGGTGCGGAGATACGCGAGCGTCCCGCTCCCGGACCACGCGAGCGAGCCGATCTCGGCCGCGCTGTCGCGCGCGACCGTGCGCGCATCGGTGCCGTCGAAGCGCGACGTCCGGACGAGCGTCGGCGCGACGTCGCCTCGGATGTATGCGAGCCGCGTCGGCCCGAACGCGGGATCGTCGCCGTGGGAAAGGAGCTGCGCGGCCGCGCCGCCCGCGGCGGGGATCGTCCAGACGGACGGGCCCGTGTCGTAGGTTGCGTGCTGGTAGGCGATCGCGCGGCCGTTCGGAGACCACGCCGGATAATCGTCGAACCATCCGTCTTCTCCGACGGTGATCGCGTGCTGCCCGGTGCCGTCCGCGTTCATGACCCAGATGGTCGACGGGCACCCGTCGCACTTGTTCGCGACGATCTGCTGGACGTACACGATCTTCGTCCCGTCCGGCGACCACGTGGGCTCGAACTCGTGCGCGGACGTGCTCGTCAGCTGCCGGAGACCCTTGCCGTTGCCGCCGATCGAGTAGAGGTCGGCGTTGGGCTCGGCGCACCCCGTCTGGTAGACGAGCGACCGCGCGTCGGGAGTGAACTGGACGACCTGGAACCACGGCTGTTCGCTGCACGGCGGCCCCGTCGCGAGCGGCGCGCCGACCGCTCCGCCATATCCGTCGACTGCGAGCGTCGCCGTCAAGTCCTTTCGCACGGTGACGGCGGCGACTTCGTTCCCGTCCGCCGACACGGCGTCGGGGTAATCGAAGGTCGCGAAGGACGGCGGAAGCTGGAGCTGGCGGTCGTCGGCGACGTCGAATCCGACGAAGCCGTCTCCGTTCGCGACCCGCAGCCGCGCGTCGCCGAGCCAGTCGATCGGCCCGTAGGCTGCGCCCTCCGTCGTCGGCGGCAGCTGCGCGTCGACCGCCGGCGCTCCGACGCCGCCGGGCCGAACCTGCAGGCGGCGCCCGAGCACCGTCGCGAGACGCGACCCGGCCGGCGACCACGCAGCGTCGCTGCCGCGAAACGACGTGAGCTTCCTTCCGCGCTCGTCGTAGACGGCGATCGTCTTGTCGTACTCGACCGCCAGCCGGTTCCGCTTCGACCAGGCGAACGGCCGGCCGTAGTCTCCAGGCACCGTCCAGAGTCGCTTTCCGGCGGACGTGACCACGTCGATCTCCGAGTCGTTCGACTGGTAGGCGACCTCGCTCCCGTCCGGTGACCATCTGATCGCCGCGGCTCCTCCGTTGTGGACTGCGTGGCCGCGGCCGAGCGCGTCGCCGAACCAGAGGAGGCTCGCGCCGCCGTAGCCGCCGATCGAGGCGGCAAGCCGCGTCCCGTCCGGCGACCACGCGACAAGACCCTCGGCTCCCTGACCGTCGCCGCGCGTGAAGAAGTACGGCGACACGCGCGCCAGGTGGGTGCCGTCGATACGAACCGTGTAGAGCGCGACACGTCCGCCGCGGTTGCTCACGAACGCGACGGCCTTGCCGTCGGGTGAGATCGCCGGAGCGACGTCGTGGGCGACGTTTCGGCTGAGGTCGACGCGCTTCCCGTCGAGATCGACACGGTAGATCTCGCCGTAGTAGAGCGGCGCTCGGTCGGCGGCGAACACGATCACGCCGGGTCCGGCAGGCGCAGGCGACGCCGAAGCCGCGCCGACGAGGATCACGGCCGACCCCAGCAGAGCGAAGGCCACGCGACTCATGCAGCCGCGGCCAGCACCTCGATCAAGCGCTCGACGTCGCCGGCGTCGTTGTGCAGGTGCGGAGATATCCGCAGCGAGCTGCCGCGAGGCGCGGCGTAGCAGCGCTTCTCGGCGAGCATCGCGATCACCCGCGACTGCGCGTCCCTCGTCAGGCGAATGCCGAGCATGTGCGGCGCCCGTTCCCGGTCGGACGGAGGCTCGAAGCCGAGCGCACCCGATCGTCGGGCGATCTCGCCCGTCACGTGTGCGAGCGAGGCCGAGATGCGCGGCACGCCCCAGTCGAGGATCTGCTCGAGTGCCGCGATCGCCATCGGCGCGATCTCGAACTTCGTGCGCTGACCGACGTCGAAGCGGCGCGCACCCGGCTGGAACTCGTCGCGATAGTCCACGAGTGCTCCGAAATCGTCCGATCCTGCACGAGAGATCCAGTTCTGCTCGAGCGGCTCGCCGTCGCGGTGCTCGGCGGCGACGTACAGGAAGCCGAGGCTCATCGGGCCGAGGAGCCACTTGTAGCCGACCGTGACGAGGAAGTCGGGCCGCACCTCTGCGACGTCGATCGGCATGGCACCGACCGACTGGCTGCCGTCGACGACGAGCCGCGCGCCGAGCTCGCGCACGTGCGCGGCGACCGCGGGGAGGTCGACGAGTGAGCCGTCGGTCCAGTGGACGTTCGGGACGCTGACGATCGCCACCCGCTCGTCGAGAGCGTCGAGCACGGCCTCCGTCCACCCCTGTCCCGGCTCTCGGACGACGGTCAGGATCTCTGCACCGCTGCGCTGCGCCGCGTCCCGCCAGGTGTAGATCCCGGAGGGATACTCGTCGGCGAGCACGAGCACGCGCACTCCCGGCGCCAATGGAAGGTTGCGCGCCGCCGCAGCGAAGCCGTAGCTCGTCGCCGGGACGATCGCCACGGCCTCAGCGTCTCCGCCGACGAGGCGGGCGAACAGCGCCCGCAGCCGCTCGATGTCGGAGAACCAGTCCTCGGCGGAGATCGCCCACGGTCGCGCACGCCGTTCGAGCGCGGCCACGCCCGCCGCCCGGACCGCGTAGAGCTGCGGCGCGAGGCTGGCGGTGTTGAAGTACGCGATCTCGGGCGGCACGTCGAACGCCGAGCGCTTGCACGAGAGCGGCTGCATCCGGCGAAGAACCTTACGGGGCCGCTCGAGCCGAGCGCACGATCCGGCCGGTAGGCTCACCTCCGTGACCGTCGAGATCCTCTACTGCCCCGTCTGAGGCGGCTACGACCGTCGGGCCGCGAGTCTCGCGGCCGAGCTTCGCGAGCACGGCATCGACGCCACCGCCCGCGAGGGTGAAAAGAGCCAGTACGACGTCGTCGTGGACGGAAGGACGATCTTCTCGAAGCAACGGGAGCACCGCTTCCCCGAGGATGGGGAAGTGCTCGCGCTCCTGAGCGGCCGCGACCGCTAGCTTCCGCTGAACGACGGCGGACGCTTCTCGACGAATGCAGCGACGCCCTCGCGGAAATCGGCCGTCTGCGTCGCGGCCTGCTGCAGCTGCGCTTCCATCTCCAGCTGCTCGTCGAGCGTCGCCGTGTCGGCGTGGTCGAACAGCCGCTTCGTCATCGCGACGGCACGTGTCGGCATTGCCGCATAGGCAGCCGCGATCTCCGCGGTTCGCTCGGCCAACGCGTCCGACTCGATCACCTCGGAGACGATCCCCCATGCGTGCGCCTCAGCTGCAGTGAGCCTGCGGTTCGACACCATCCACTCGAACGCCCGCGGCGCGCCGAGGAGACGGTGGAGGAAGTACGTCCCACCCGAGTCGGGGACGAGACCGATACCGACGAAGCCCGGGACGAAGACGGCGTTGTCGGCGGCGATTCGCACGTCGCAGGCGCACGCGAGCGAGAGGCCGGCACCGGCGCAGGCACCGTTCACGGCCGCGATCACCGGCTTCTCGAGCGCGCGGATCGCATGGATATTCGGGTGATAGGTGGCGCGGAGCGCGTCGTCGATGTTGGGGGCGTCGCCGAACTCGGTCAGATCCTGGCCGGCGCAGAAACCTCGACCCGAGCCGGTGATGACGATCGCACGGACCTCCGGATCGCGCGCCTCCTTCAATGCGTCCCGCAGACCGGCGTGCACCGCGCGGTTGAACGCGTTCATCACGTCCGGCCGGTTGAGCGTGATCGTCTGGACCGCGCCCTCCCGCGTCACCTCCACCTCGGCCATGCAAGGAATCTACGCGATCAGCGTCCGGTGAAGTCCGGCTTGCGCTTCTCGAGAAACGCCTTCAAACCCTCGTCGGCGTCCTCCGAGGCGCGGGCGAGGAAGAAGGACTTGCGCTCGAGCTCGACTCCCGCCGAGAGCGGCACCTCGAAGGCCGCGTCGATCGCCTCCTTCGCGAGGTGCACGGCGACCGGGCCTTTCGCCGCGATCTCGCCGGCGACCCGCTTCGCCTCCGCAAGGCACGCCTCCTGCGCGACGACGCGCGCGACGAGCCCGTGCGTCAGCGCCTCGCGCGCCGAGAGCATACGCCCGGTGAGGATCATGTCCATCGCGACCGCCTTCCCGACGGCGCGCGTCAGCCGCTGTGTGCCGCCGGCGCCGGGCAGGACCCCGAGGTTGATCTCCGGCTGGCCGAACTTCGCCGTCTCCGACGCGACGATCAGGTCGCACAGCATCGCGAGCTCGCAGCCGCCGCCGAGGCAGAACCCGGACACGGCGGCGACGATCGGCGTGCGGACGGCGCGGATCGCCTCCCACCGCTCGAGGTGACCGCTCTCGTACAGCGTCACCGGCGTCCCGGCCGAGAGCTCGCCGATGTCGGCCCCTGCCGCGAACGCGCGCTCGCCGCCGGCGAGCACGATCGCGCGGATCTCCGGATCAGAGTCGAATTCGCGCAGCGCGGCGACGACCGCGTCCATCAGCTCGCCCGAGAGGGCGTTGAGCTGCTTCGGCCGGTTCATCACGACGACGCCGACGCGGCCGTCGCGCTCGACGAGGACGATAGGGTCCGCCACGTGTACGGCGAGTTTACGGCCCTCGAGATCGACCGTCCCGAGGAGTGGATCCTGCGGATCACGCTCAGCACCCCCGGCAAGCTCAATGCGGTCGGGCACGAGGCGCACGCGCAGCTCGCATCGGTGTGGCGGACCATCGACCGCGACCCGGATACGCGAGCCGTCCTCGTGCGGGGCGCGGACGGCGCGTTCAGCTCCGGCGGCGACCTCACCCTCGTCGAAGACATCGCCAGGGACTGGGAGACGCGCCTTCGCGTGTTCCACGAGGCGCGCGACCTCGTCTACAACGTGGTGGACTGCTCGAAGCCGATCGTCGCCGCGATCGACGGTCCAGCGGTCGGCGCCGGGCTCGCGGTCGCGCTTCTCGCCGACGTGTCGGTCGCCGCTCCGAGCGCGCGCATCGTCGACGGCCATACGCGGCTCGGCGTCGCCGCCGGCGACCACGCCGTCCTCGTGTGGCCACTGCTTTGCGGGATGGCAAAGGCGAAGTACCACCTGCTCCTCTGCGAGCCGGTGGACGGCGAGGAGGCGGAGCGAATCGGCCTCGTCTCCCTGTGCGTGCCCTCCGCCGAGCTCGAAGAACGCGCGCTCGAGATCACGCGCCGGCTTGCGGCCGGTTCCCAGTCGGCGATCCGGCACACGAAGCTCGCACTGAACAACTGGCTGCGAGCGGCGGGGCCCGCGTTCGACGCGTCCCTCGCGCTCGAGTTCCTCGACATGTCGGGCCCCGACGTCCCGGAAGGCGTCGCCGCCGTCCGCGAGCGCAGATCTCCGAAGTTCAGCTGAGCTCGAGGAACTCGACCGCGGGCGGCGGGAAGCCGCGCTTGTACGCGTCCTTGCCCGTGGCCATGAACTCGTCGCTGCGCACGGCCGCGTCGAACGCCGCC
>Ga0070741_10010420_pt1 | contig 17560 bp, 11 predicted proteins | sample Coa_R1_4_FD_66440 | JGI IMG/M metagenome (GOLD analysis project Ga0070741, IMG submission 66440) | Surface soil microbial communities from Centralia Pennsylvania, which are recovering from an underground coalmine fire - Coalmine... | ecosystem: Environmental > Terrestrial > Soil > Unclassified ...
AGGGAGAAGGACCCTTATGCGTATTTTGATGCATGATTATGGCGGCTTTCCCTACCCCTGGCAACTGGCGCGGACTCTTGCGGAGCGTGGTCATAGCGTAGAATATATCTACAATGCGGCGGAACCGCCGCGCGCCACTATCCAGACCGCCCCAGAAGAACAGGCCCGCCTGACGGCCCTCGGCATCAATCTACCCAAGCCGCTGCTCAAACGCTCTTTCGTCAAACGGCGGGCCTGGGAAGTCCAGTACGGGCGCACCGTCGGGCCGGAGATAGATCGCTTCCGCCCGGATGTGGTCATCTCCGCCAATACCCCTCTCGATTCTCAGGTCAGCCTCCTGCGGCATACGCGGCGGCGAGGAGCCAAGTTCGTCTTCTGGGTCCAGGACCTGAACAGCGTGGCGGCCTATGCCATCCTCAAAGAACGGCTCTCCCTCCTTGGGGCGCTCGTCGGCAAGCACTATATCCGACTGGAACGCTCCCTGCTCCGTCAGAGCGATGAGGTCGTCCTGATTACGGAGGACTTTCGGAACTATACGGACAGGTGGGGCGTGCCGCGCGAAAAGACCCACGTCATCGAAAACTGGGCGCCCATCGAGCAGCTCCCCATGCTGCCGCGCAACAATGCCTGGGCGAAACAGCACGGCCTGCTGGATAAGATCTGCCTGTTGTACGCCGGCACGCTGGGCCTCAAGCACAATCCCGAACTGCTGGCCCGGCTGGCGCAGACGCTCAAATGCGACCCGCGCGTGCAGATCGTCACGGCGGCGGAAGGTTCCGGCATCCCCCTGCTCAAGCAGATGAAAGCGGAGATGCGCCTCGACAATCTGCGGATCATGCCGTTCCAGCCCTTCGATATCCTGCCGATGGTGATGGCCTCCGCCGACCTGCTGATCGCGATCCTGGAGCCGTCGGGGTCGCAATACTGCGTGCCTTCCAAAGTCTTGACCTATCTCTGTTCGGGAAGACCGTTGCTGCTGGCCGTGACGCCGGACAACTTGATCGCACGGATCGTCGAGCGCCATCGGGCCGGTCTGGTCGTGCCGCCTACGGATACCGATGCGTTTGTCAAAGCCGCCGAACGCCTGCTGCATGACAAGGAACTGCGCCTCCAGTGCGGCAGGAATGCGCGCAGCTATGCCGAGGCGCACTTCAATATAGATGTCATCGCCGACCGATTCGAGATGCTGATCAGCCAGCCGAGCCTCTGTGTCGCGCAGCCGCTTTCCAGAGCGGAGTCCGTGCGATAGCTTTCTGTTCCTATCGCCGCAGCGCCTTCGCGAGCGCCCTGTCGGCCCGCAGTATCCGATCCGACTTTTGCCGGAGGCGCGCGGCGCGGTTCATCCTGTCGTGAGGAGATACAATAGATGCATTCTCTCCGCCAAGACAATCCTTCCTCGCTTGAACTCGGCCCGCATGGCGATGCCGCCTCAGCCGTGCAGACGGCTCCGCCGAAGCCCCGTTCGCAAGAGCGTATCCAGATCGTCATTCGCGAAGTTCCCTCCGCCGGGGCGTCCGTCGCAGCAGTCCCCTCGCCGGCCTCTCGCTTTGCGAAAGACTATGCCGATCCGCTCTTTCCCCGCAAGGAAGTCCCCTATTTTCGGGCGAAGCGTGCTTTCGATGTCGTCTTCACGCTGCTGATCCTGACCCTGGCGGCCCTTCCGATGCTGCTGATCGCCGTCCTTATCAAGCTGACCTCGCGCGGCCCCGTCCTGTTCAAGCAGATTCGCGTCGGGGAAGGCGGGCGCTACTTCTGGTGCTATAAGTTTCGCTCGATGTGCGTGGACGCGGAGGCGAAAAAGGCGGAACTGATGCATCTCAACGAAGTGACCGGCCCCGTGTTCAAGATCAAGCGTGATCCGCGCGTCACCCGTATCGGGGCTATCCTGCGCAAATATAGCCTGGACGAACTGCCCCAGTTCTTCAACGTCCTCGCGGGCGATATGTCCGTTGTCGGCCCGCGCCCGCCCATCCCTTCCGAGGTCGAACAGTACACGGACTATGAGCGCGGTCGGTTGGCAGTGCGGCCCGGCCTGACCTGTCTGTGGCAGATCAGCGGGCGCAGCAATCTCTCCTTCGAGAGATGGGTCGAACTCGACCGTGCCTATATCGAGACGATGTCTTTCACCAACGACCTGAAAATCATCTGCAAGACCGTGCCGGCCGTCCTGCGCGGTTCGGGGGCGCACTGATTTTTTCTCGCCTTCCCACAGCGGCAGGCCGGGCCTGCGGTCGGTCGGCTGCCGGTTGTGCTATACTGGTTATATCAAGTCCGGCCCATAGCTTGTAGTCTCCTCCTTGAGAAGGAGGTGGCCCTACTACAAGTGTTCCAGCAGGGTGGATATGAGGGCAGAGAAACTCCGATAGCGTCTCTTCACCAGGCGGTTTCTCCGACCCGATCCCCCTGTATGCCGGAAAGGAAGCCGACCGAAAACCGATGCGCGCCGCCACTCAAGCCTCAACGCAATCCAGCGATTCCTGGCAGCAGGCTCTCCAGAACCGCATCCTGCTGGTGGTTCTGAGCATGATCGTACTGATTCCCCTGCTGGCCTCTCCCTCGAACCAGGCCATGCAAGACCTGGCGATCAAGGCGATTCAGGTCGTTGCCGCCCTGCTGGCCGGTCTGCTGATTATGCGCGCACGCCTGCCCCAACGCATAGGCGATGTTGTCACCTTTCTCGGCACCGGAGCGAATCTGGCTGTCCTGCTCTTCTTTCTTGCCTCTGTCGTCTCGCTGCTGCTCGGCCCCAAAGACCCGCCGCTATTCCGCCTCGGCCTGACCGAACTGCAGCGGTTTTTGGCCGGTGTGCTGCTCTACTTTGCGCTGGCTTATCATGTCCGCCGCTCCGGCCATCTGACCCGAATCAGCAATGAACTGGTCTATGTCGCGGGCCTGTTCTCGATCCTGGGCTTAAGCACGCTGGCAGTGCAGGCGACCAATGAACACGCCATTCTGTTCGGCGATCATCAGTTGTTCGGCGGGTTCCTGATGCTTCTGCTGCCGATGCCGCTCATTGCCGCCGTGACGGAGCAGGAACCGAAGCCTAAGCTGGTGGCGCAGGTCTGCGCCGTGCTGACGTTCGTCTGCCTGATCATGTCGGGCCTGCGCAGCGCCTGGTTCGGGGCGGTCGCGATGCTGGTCGCGCTGTCGCTTTTCAGCCTGATCGGTTCCCGCACGCGCGACCGTGTGACGACCTTCAAGAAGCACTACATCGTGCCTCTGCTCACGCTGGTCGCCTGCTGCGCCTTCGTCGCGCTGCAAGGCGACATCGGCAGAACCATTCGACGGCGCATCTACGCCGGAAACAAGACGCTTATCACCCGGCAACTCTACTGGAATGCGGCGGAACAGTTGCTCGTGACCCGGCCCGTGTTCGGCATCGGTCTCGGTATGTTTCCTCTCTACCAGCTTCCCTACAGCGGCGAAGGCCGTCCGGCGAGCGTCGTTCTTCAGAATCGCCCCGCGCTCTCGGAGATGGCCCACAACTTCTGGCTGCAGACGGCGGCGGAGCAGGGGCTTGTGGGCGTCTCGCTCTTTGCCGCCATCATCGCGACGTTCCTGGTCGCGGGCCTGCGTCGCCTGCGTCATCTGCATGGCGGCATTCGCCGGTCGCTGCTGCTGGCGAGCCTGGCTGGCATGGTAGGCTTCTGCATTGATGCCATGTCGAACCCGGCCTGGCAGTACGCGCAGGTCAGCATCTTCTTCTGGCTCCTGCTGGGCCTGGGGGTCGCGGCCCTGCGCCCCCGCGCCACAATAGACAGCACCGACTGAAGTCGCCGTTCTCTGCGTGTTTGCCCCAGAACCACGGGGGAGAAGGTCTACCCAGGGAGCCGAGCGGCGTCAGAGATCGCTCCCTGAAGGCGTCACCAGCGGTGCTATAATGGCTCTGCAGGAGGCGCCTGAGTTCGTTCGGCCTGGGCCTGGAGCATCCCCTCTTCCTCTGTCAGACGCGCTTTGTGGAACTGTTCCGCACCGACTCCCTGCTGGCCGAGTTCGGCCTGCGGTTTTAGCCCGGCCCTCCGCTTGGTGATGCTGGGCAACTGTCTGGCCTTGTCGTAGCCATAGGTAAAGGTCGCCTCGTACCGGGCGTTGATGCGACCGGCCCGCCTAAACTCCGGTCAGGCACTCCATCAGGTTCCCAATCGAACTCAGGCCATCGCGCGGCGGCGCGGGCGGCCCCACGCCGCCCTGCGCCGCCTCATTTCCGGTCGCGGGCGTCTCCGTATCGAACTGATGGTTGATCGAGGCCAGCGTCGGCAGCTTGAACACCGTCTCGATGAATTTCAGGATGGAACTATGCTCATAGAGCGTGGTTTCCAGGTGCGCCGGTTTGGCATAAGGCGAGATGACCCAAGTCGGCACGCGGATGCCCGCGCCGTAAGCGTCCAACTGCGGCGGCGGGACATGATCAAAATAGCCGCCGCCTTCGTCGTAGGTAAGCAGGTAGACCGACAGCGGCCAGTAGGCCGATTTCTGAAGCGCCTCGATCAGCTTTTGCTGCATCCCCATGCCAAGCTGCACGTTCGTCGGAGGATGTTCGGAATACCCTGCGCTGATGATGAGGAAAGCCACCTGGGGCAGCGTATGGGCGGCAAGGTCACGCAGATAGTCGGCGGTCGTGAACTTCGTGACACGGGGTTCGTCTTTCCACTTGGCAAACAACTGAAACTGGTTGAGATTCTCTCCGATGATGTCGGTCGTGCCGTAATGGTACACCTTCCAGGTCACATGATGCTGGTCGAGCAGGTCGAGGATCGTCGGATAGTCCAGGCTTCCCGGTGGGACATGATTGGTCGTCTGCCCGCCGCTTGTCCCGCTGGCAAGATAGAGTCGGTTCGGCAGGGTCGGCCCCAGCACCGAACTGAAATAGTTGACACAGAGCGTGAAGTCTTTGAAGAGGCTATAGTAGTAGGGCAGATCGGTCTCCAGGAAATAGCCGAGCGAATGAAGACCGCCGATCTGATAGAAGCCGTCCATCGCGCCGCGATTCCACTGCCGGTGCATCGAGCGCCAATCGTGGCTGATGTCGGCGGGCGAGTGCGTGGTCAGGTGGTAGGGGACGACCCGGGTATTGTTATGGCCCGGTTGTGTGAAGCCAGAAGGCGGGCCGTAGTCGCCGATGAAGGGCGCAAAGCCAAAATAGTGATCGAAAGACCGATTTTCCTGGCAGGAGACGATGACATGCTGAACGCCTCTGCCTTCCACCGGGGGCAGAGGCGTCTGGCCGCCGCCGCCACCGCATCCCGCCAGCGCCTCCATTCCCAGCGCCCCGGCGGCGCCAGCCGCGCCGAGACGCCCCAACCGCTTCAAAAAATCCCGGCGTGACTCGAGGGCTACGCCAGGGCCTACATGAGTATGGCGTTCTATTGGCTTGTCTCCTTCAGCGATCCGATAGTAGTACCGTGACAAGAGAGGAGGGCCAACGGAAGCGACAGAGTCTCCGGCGCGAGGGGAAGTCGGGCGCAGGAGCGCCTGCCCGCTTCCGGGCAGGCCGTGCGGTATCCACCGATCCGAGGGCTTACCTCTTGTTGTCAGGAGAGACGACCGTGAGGGTCAGGTCGGCGCGATTGCGGCTGACGATCAGCAGAGGATCGAAACGGAAGGGCCTCTTGGTGTCCCACAGGCCCGCGCGGGCGATAGCGTTTTCGGCGTCCGGACGGCGTCCGGGCGTCTGGTTTTTGGCGGCATAAGCGAGGATGCTGATGGTCTGATCGTCGCGCGGGAACCGCTTGTCCACCGTGAATACGCCCTCGAAACGGCCCTCGCCTACCGGGGACAGTTCCCACATCTGCCCTGTGCGGCTGTTCCGGGCCACCACGACGACATAGACCGGCGGATCGGGCGGCAGCGGCAGCTTCGCCTGGATACGCACCTGCTGGCCGGGTTCGGCGATGCTCGGCTCCAACCGCGCCGCCGTAAACCGCATGTAGTCCGACTCGACCGTCGAGGGCTGCGCCGAGTCGACAGGCATCAGGCGCACCGGATCGAGCCAGGCCGAAAGCGTGCGCTGCTCCTTGCCGCCCGCCTTGAAGACCTCCTGCTGCACCCAGTAGACCCGCGCCACGCCCACCATATCGGCGCTGCCGCCCGTCACCACCTTCATCAGCAGCGCGCCGGGCTGCTTGCGCTCTTCCTGCGGGGGCGGCTTCCGGTCGCGCGGGGTCATGGCGAAAAGCACCTGATCGGCCACGATGCCCCCCGCTGCGATGCCGCCTTTGGTCAGAGGGTCGGCGACATTGGCGACCTGACTGGAAGTGACGGCCTTGACGCCTGCGCGCAGCGGATTGGCGACGAAGCCCGCCGCGTCTCCGACGAAGCGGGTGATGCCGCCGAAGACCTCGGTAAAGAAGCCCTTGCCGCGCTTGTCCAGGTGCAGAACACGCTTCGGAACGGCCAGCGCGTACTCCCCGTTGCGGTCGGTGCGCGCGTAGTCCACGACCTTGTTGGAGTCATCGTAGACCGCCACGACCGCATCCGCCTTCGGGCGGTTGTCCGCCCCGACGACGCGCCCCGTAACCCAGACCATCTCCTCGGCCCGCGCCGACGGCACGGCGGACAGGCCGAGGCCCGCCGCCAGCAGCGCCACTGCCAGCGCGCGCGCCCATCGGCGGGAGCGCCTCTCTTCCTGCTCTCTTCCTGCCATCGTCCTCACTGCTTCCAGACTTCGTGCTTCGGATTGTCCATCACTTCGGTCAGCTTGGCGACACCGGCAAAACTCCAGACCTTTTTCGGGGTCACCAGGAAGAAGGTCGGGGTCATGCTCGCGCCGCCCGCTTTGGCATCCTCACGATCCTGCTCGCACCGCGCCTTGAACTCTTCGGAGGCCATCGCCTGTTTGAACCGCTCCACATCGAGGCCGACCGCACGCGCAAAATCCTCGAACCGATCCGCGGTGAAACCGGGCGACTCCAGCATCTCCTGATGCGCGAACAGATAGTCGTGCATCTGCCAGAATTTGCCCTGCGCGCCCGCCGCCTCCGCCGCCTGCGCCGCCTGCATACTCCATTTATGAGTCGGAATCGGCAGCGGGAAGTTACGGAAAGCCAGCCGGACTTTCTTCTTCATCTCCGGGTCTTTCAGATACTCGTCGAGCTTCCCTGACGCCTCTTTGCAGCCCGGACACATATAGTCGGCGAACTCGACGAGCAGGAACGGCGCGTTGGGGTCGCCCTTGACGTGCATATTAGCGCGCACGATCCTATCGCGCGGCAGGGGAGAGGACGTGCCTTCGCCTCGGTCTTTTACCTCGGTCATGGCGATTCCCAACTGGATTTTGCGGAACTGCTCCATTACCGTCGGCAGATACATGAAGCCCATCATCACCGCGATGAAGCCCAGGACGGCGGCCAGCATCTTCTGTTCGCCGGTCAGCTTGCGCCCCTCGATCAGGTAGTCGCGGGAAGCCAGCAGAAAGATGAGAGTGATCAGGACGGCGGAGCTAAAGCAGTAGGGACAGAACGACTGGATGACAAAGAGCGCGGTGTATTGCAGCCACCAGGAGATAGCGATACCGGCCAGCGCCAGCCCCCAGATCGCCATATTCACCTGATTGAGGGCGGCGTAGGCGGGCGCGGTCAGGTCTTCCAGTACGACCGGCGCAGGGGCGGGCGGGGCCATATCTCCCACGGGCGTCTCATCGGTCGCCGGGGCGCTCTCCTCGGCGGCCGCTCCTGCGGTCGCATAGGCGGCGGCGCGCGCGGCCTCTGCCGTGCGCACGGCTTCCAATCGCTTCTTCCGTATAAAACAGAGCGCGATCAGCAGCAGATACATTCCCAGGCCGAAGACCGCCGTCGGGATCGGCCCGACGTGACCGTAGCTGCTCTGCAGCGTCCCCTTGCAGCCGCCCCCCACCATGCCGCAGGGCAGATTGAAGCTGGGGCTGAAGTGTTCGTAGGTCAGCAGGGAGGCGATGCCGGCGCCGAGAAACGCCAGGAACAGCGTCACGTAGTTAGAGAGAGATCGAGTATTCATGGCTTCATTATAGGGTATTTTCATCCGGCGCGTCAAGCGACTTCCGGCCAAAGACGCGCGCTCCCTTCCTCACTTTTCCGGCCAATGCAGGTTCGTACCGCCCGCGCCGGTTGCAAATCGCCCGCCTAGCGTGTATAATCTCTGGTATGGCGGGCGCATCCGTTCTCACAGGACTGCGTGCCGCCTTCCTTGTTCGCTGAGTGGCGTGTTTCGATTCTGGGAAATTCCATGCCTGTGTCTACCGATCTCTCGGCGCTGCCGCTGCGCGCGTTTCTGCGGCCTGCTCTGGCGCTTGCGCCGGAAGACAGCCTGACGCGATTTATTCACCTGACGCGCGCCCTCTCCGCAACGCTGCCGGTGGTACGCAACAACCGGCTCTGCGGTATGGTGTCGCTGGACGACGTGCTGCCCATTCTGAACGCGCCTTCGCCGGAGGCGCGGGAGAGCGCGCTGGAGCGCCCGGTCTCCGAAGTGATGCGCCCGCCCGCCGCCGTCGCCACCCCGCAGATGACGCCGGAAGAGGTGGGACGGCTCTGCGCGGAGCATCGCCTGAGCCTGATTCCCCTCGTCGAGCCGGACGGCTATTTCCTGGGCGTCCTCCTGGCAAGCGACCTGCTTGCGCCGGACGAGGCGAGGCCGCGTCCTGCGGTCATCGGGGGCATGGCGACGCCCTTCGGGGTCTATCTGACCAACGGCAGCCTGCAAGCGGGAGCGGGCAACCTGGCGCTGGTGGCGACCGGCGCGCTGATGGCCGTTCTGTTCACACTGTCGCAAAAACTGGTCGAAGGCGCTCTCTGGCTGGCGCATCGCTATGCCGGTCTGCCCTATTCGCCGATCTATAACCTGGACTACACGCCTCCGGCGCAGCAGCCGTGGCTCGGCCTACTGTCGCTGGCCCTTATGGGCGGAGTCTTTGCGCTGTTCCTGCTGCTGCTGCGGGCGACACGGTTAGCGGGCTTCCATGCCGCCGAGCATCAGACCGTCCACGCTATCGAGCGCAACGAGAACCTGACGCCGGAGATCGTCCGCCGGATGCCGCGCGCCCATCCGCGCTGCGGCACGAACCTGGTGACGGCGGGCGTGCTGTTCTTCGGTCTGCAAGAGGCCCTGGCTTATATACCACACATGGATATGAGTATTGTTCCTGTGCTGGCCGGGATTGTCACCTTATTTACCTGGCGGACGGTCGGCACGTTCCTGCAGGAGCGGTTCACCACCAAACCGGCCCGCCCGCGCGAGATCGCCAGCGGCATCGCGGCAGGCGAGGAACTGCTGGAAAAGTATCAGCGCAGTCTGCCCGGACGCCCGCGCCCGCTGCGTCGGCTGTGGTGCATGGGCCTGGTGCAGATCGTGGCCGGTTCCACTGCGACCCTGCTGGTTTTGACGCAGCTTGAGCGGCTCTGGAACCTGTGGCATTCTTAATCGAGAAGAGCGGACAATCCCCTTTTGCCCGGCGGATCAATTCGCGGCTGCAAAAGCACAAAATCCGCCTGCGCGGGTTGGCGAGTCGGCGCAGGCCGACTTCGTGCCTTTCTAGCAGCGGTTTCAACCGCCGATATGAAGGGGAGTTCATCCGCCGAGGAGAGTTTCTGCTGTGATAACCGATGATCTGTCCGCGCTGGTGCGTCAGGCCGTTCTGGAGGCACGCGACGCGGGCGAGTTGCCTCTTTCCACCGATAGCTTCGCGGTGAACCTGGAGACGCCGAACAACAAAGCGCACGGCGACTACTCCAGCAACATCGCCCTGACTCTGAAAAAGGCGACGGGCCTCAACGACAGCCGCGACATCGCCCACCGCATCCTCCGGCATCTGCCTGCCAGTCATCCGCTCATCGCGCGCGTCGAAGTCGCCGGGCCGGGGTTCATGAACTTCTATCTGAAACCGGACTGGCTGCACGATACGCTGGTCAAGATCGAGGCGGAGGATACGGGGTACGGCACGGGAACGGCGCGGCAGGGCGAGAAGATACTGATCGAGTTCGTCAGCGCAAACCCGACCGGCCCGATCAGCGTCGTCAACGGACGCGCCGCCGCCCTCGGCGATGTGCTGGGCAACCTGCTGGCCGCGCAGGGCGCGGGCGTAGGGCGGGAGTTCTATGTCAACGACGCCCTGAACTCGCTGCAACTGGAGAAGTTCGCGCAGTCGGTCACCATTCGCTATCTGCAGCAGCTAGGCCATCCGGTACTGGTTCCAGCAGCAAACGATGACGAGGCCGACACGACGGAACCGGGCGTTGCGCAGGCGGGCGAAAAGCCTCTGGTGCATTTTCCGAAGGACGGCTATCGGGGCGAGTATGTCAAAGACATCGCGAAGGCCATCGTCGCGGAGGTCGGCGACCGCTACGAGAACGCGCCGGAAGCGGAGCGCGCTCCTTTCTTCCGCAAAGCCACCCTGGAACGGATCGTCGCCGCGCAGCGGGCCGCGCTGGAGGCGTTCGGGATCGTCTATGACGAGTGGTTCTACGAAAGCCGCCTCTATGACGATGGCGAGGTAGACAATGCCATCGCTCTTCTCCGGGAACGCGGCTACACCTATGAAAAAGACGGCGCGCTCTGGCTCAAGTCCACCGCGTTCGGCGACGACAAAGACCGCGTGCTGGTGCGCTCGAACGAGAAGGCGACCTACGTGGCGGCAGATGCCGCCTATCATGCCAACAAGTTCCGGCGCGGCTACACGCATCTCATTGACATCTGGGGCGCGGATCATCACGGCTACGTATCGCGCCTGAAAGCGGGCGTGGCCGCGCTCGGCTACGATCCGAAAGACCTGGAGATCATCCTGACGCAGATGGTGTCGCTGGTGCGAGAGGGCGAGGCGGTCATCGGGGGCAAGCGCAAGGGCAACGTCATCGAACTCAAGGAAGACCTGATTGACGAGATCGGCAAGGACGCCGCGCGCTTCTATTTCCTGCTCAACTCCTACGAGACTCCAGCAACGGTGGATGTGGAACTCGCCAAGAAGCAGTCGAACGAGAACCCGGTCTACTATGTGCAGTATGCTCATGCGCGGCTCTGCAACATCCTGCGGCGCGCGGAGGAGCAGGGCGTCGCGCTGCAGCCTGCGCAGGCGGTGAATCGCTCCCTGCTGGCGCATCCGGCGGAACTGGATGTGCTGCGCAAGCTGGCCGACTATCCGCAGGAGGTCGCCATCGCCGCGAAGGATTATGCCCCGCACCGGCTGACGCGCTATGCGATGGACCTGGCGAGCCTGCTCAACATCTTCTATGAGAACTGCCGCGTCCTGCCCGGCAAAGACGATCCGGTTGCCACCGACCTGACGACGGCGCGTCTGGCGCTGGTCAATGGAGCGCGCATCGTCCTGCGCAACCTTCTCGGTCTCCTCGGCGTCTCCGCCCCCGAAAAGATGTAACGCTGTTCCGGGTACTAAAAGTACCCGTCTGGGGGGCGGCTGCGCCGCCAAGCGTCCTTCGGACGCCCAATGCAGTTCCCGTCCGGCAGGACGGTTGGCCGCAGGCCCTCTAGACGGGTACTTTCAGTACCCGGAACAGCCGGGGCAAGACAGTGTGCAGCAGGAGAGAAAGCCGGTTGTTATGATCTCGTGGTCGTCGCGGCCTCGGCAGGCGGCATCAAAGCCTTCGAGACGCAGCTCTCCGGCCTGCCAGCGGACTTCCCCATTCCGATAGCTCTCATCCAGCATCGTACCGCGCACCAGCCCAACTTACTGCCGAAGATGTTGAGCGGCGTATAGCGGCTCAAGGTCAAAATAGCTGAACCGCCGGAGAGGATGCGGCCCGGCACGATCTACGTGGCCCCGCCGGATCGTCATCTGATAGTGCAGGCCGACCGGTCGCTGGCCCTCTCGGACGGTCTGTAGAATCCGGCATGTTCTCTCGTCGGCCAATCCGCTGTTCTCCTCGGCAGCGGAAGCTTTCCGAGGACTCGTCATCGCCGTCGTCCTCACGGGCGGCGACCGGGACGCTACCGATGGCGTCCAGGCGGTCAAGGCATGTGGCGGAACGGTCATCGCGCAGGACGAAGCGACCTCCGAGCATTTTGCCATGCCCTCCTCCGCCATCGCTTCCGGCAGTGTAGATCAAGTTCTCCCTCTCCAGGAGATCGCTCCCACGCTGGTGCGCCTGACAGCCTCAGTCGGGGAAGTCGTTTCTACTCCCGAAAAAATGTAAAATAACCCCCTCTCAGACGGAAGACTTTGCCGTAGCGCCTGAATCTGTTGCGCAGCCGGAGAGAGTCCGTCCTGACTCTCTCCGGCCCGGATTGCTTCCCCTATTCCAAAAGGCGCTCTAGGCGCGGCGGCGGAAGACTCTGCCGTAGCGCCCGAATCTGTTGCGCAGGCGGCCCCAGAGTGTAGTCGCCAGGATGTCGTCGAAGATAGAGTAGAACACCGGCGTCGCCAGCAGGGTCAGCAGCAGGGAGAAGGTCTGCCCGCCGATGACCGTGTAGCCGATGGTGCGGTTGGTGGCCGCGCCCGTGCCGCTGGAGAAGACCAGCGGGATCATGCCCGCCACGAACGCGATGGTCGTCATCAGGATGGGCCGCAGACGGTCGCGGTTGGCCTGGATGATGGCGTCGTAGCGGTTCATGCCGCGCGCCCGCAACTGGTTGGTATGGTCTACCTGCAAGATGCCGTTCTTCTTGACCACGCCGAACAGTACCAGGATGCCCAGCATCGAGAAGATATTGAGCGACTGGCCGAAGACCAGGATCGCCAGCATCGCGAACGGAATGGTCAGCGGCAGGGCCAGCAGGATCGTGACCGGATGAATCCAGGACTCGAACTGCGCCGCCAGCACCAGGTACATGAAGACGATGGACAGCAGGAACGCCGCCAGGAACGCGACGAAGGCCCGCACCTGCTCCCGCGACGTGCCGGTGACGCCGGAGGTGTAGTCGGGCGGCATGTTCAGGTCTTTGACGATCTTGGCGAGCTTGTCCTGAACGGCCTGCTGCGACGTGCCGGGCAGAATGTTACAGGAGAGGGTCACCTGCCGCTGCCGGTCCAGGCGCGTGATCTGCGAAGGGCCAGTCCCGGTATCGAAGGTCACCACCTGGTCGAGCGGCACGCTGACGCCAGGCTGCGACGAGGGAACCGTCATCTGCTGGATAACGCTCGGATCGGTGCGGAAGGGCAGTTCCGCGCGCAGATGCACCTCATACTGCTCGCCGCCCTGGAAGAAGTTGGTGACCTGCGCCCCGCCCACCAGAATGCGCAGCGTGTTGGCGATGTCCGCCACCGAAACGCCCAGATCGGCAGCCCGCTGCCGGTCTATATGGACGCCGAGTTCCGGCTGCCCGATGACCAGCGAGGTATCCGCATCCACGACGCCCGGCACTTTCCTCAACTCGGCCAGGGCCTTTTGCGAGTACTCCGTCAGCTTGTCCAGGTCCGGCCCGGCGATGAAGTAGGTGATGGTCGCGTTCTGCCCGCCGCCGCCGGAGAAGGCCGGAACCGGCCCGACCGACGTGCGCAGCGAGCCGTATTTCGGCAGGATCTCGGAACGGGCGCGCTGCATCAAGGTCTGCTGCGACAGGCCGGGACGCTGCTCCACGTCTTTGAGCTTGACATAGATGGCGGCCAGGTTGTGCGTGCGCTGATCGTTGTTGCCGATGGTAAGCAGGGTATATTTCACGCCGGGCAACTGCTGCACGTCGTTGGCGATGCGGCTGCCCAGCGCCTCGGTCGCCTCCAGGCTGGTTCCTTCCGGCGCGCGCACCGTCACCTGGAACTGCGACTCGTCGTCCTCCGGCAGGAAGTTCTTGGGAACCGCCGGAACGATCCACTTCATGCTGAAGAGGGTGAACAGGCAGGCCAGCGCCACGACCCAGCGATGGCGCATCGCCAGGCGCAGCAGGAAGGTATAGACCGCGTCAATCGGCTTGAAGAGGCCGGTCTGCTTCGAGCCGCCCGACGCTCCGGGCGACTGCGCCGCTTCCGCCTCGGCCTTCCCTCCCTGGATCGCAGCCTCTATCTCCGCCTGTGGAATGCCGATGGGCATCCGATCCGACGACTCCGGCCCTTCCGCCGGGGGCGGACTCGGCTTGATCCAGCGCGAGGAGAGCATCGGCGTCAGCGTGAAGGAGACGATGAGCGAGACGAAGATCGCGAACGCCATCGTCAGGCCGAACGAGTTCATGAAGCGCCCGACGATGCCCGACATGAAGGCGACCGGCAGGAAGACGGCGATCAGCGAGAGCGTCGTCGCCAGAACCGCCAGCCCGATCTCGCGCGTGCCTTCGATGGCCGCCTCGAAGGGATTCATGTGCTTCTCTTCGATGAAGCGGAAGATGTTCTCCAGCACCACGATGGCGTCGTCTATGACGATGCCGACCGAGAGCGTCAGGGCCAGCAGCGTCAGGCTGTTGAGCGTGAAGTTCATCCAGTACATCAGCGCGAACGTGCTGATGATGGAGGCCGGAATCGCGATAGCGGAGATGATCGTGGTGCGGATGTTCCACAGGAACAGCAGCACGACGACCGCCGCCAGGATGCTGCCCAGAATCAGGTGTTCCTGCACGGAATGGGTCGAAGCTTTGATGTAGGTGGACTGGTCGCGCGCGATCAGCAGCGAGTAGCCGGAGGGCAGCGTCTTCTTGATCTCTTCCAGGCGCGCTTTGACGGCGTCCACCGTCGCGACCGTGTTCAGGCCCGACTGCTTGCGGATGGAGAGCAGCACGGTGGGGTTGCCGCTCAGCTTGGCGACTGTCTCCGCCTCCTCCATGCCGTCTTCCACGCGGGCGACATCGGAGATATAGACGGGCGTGCTGCCCTGTTTCGCGACGACGATATGGTTGAACTCTTCCGGCGTCCGCACGCGGCCGTAGGTGCGCAGGGTCAGTTCCCGCGTGTTCTGGTCCACCTTGCCGCCCGGAATCTGGATGTTCTGCGCCTGGAGCGCGCGCTGCACATCGGCGGAGGTCAGGCCGTAGGCGCGCAGGCGCTGCGGGTCGAGCCAGAGGTTGATCTGCCGTTTGCGCCCGCCGATGATGTTGACCTGGCCGACGCCGCTGATGTTCTCGATACGGCGGCGCAGCTTTTTGTCGGCGTATTCGGTGATGTCGCGAATGCTGCCGGGGCCGGAGAGAACGATGTCGAGGATCGGCGTGGCGTCCGGGTCTACCTTGTCCACGATGGGCGGCTTGATGTCGGTGGGGAGGTCTTGCAGGATGCCGTTGACCTTATCCCGCACCTCCTGCGCCGCGACATTGATGTCCTTCTCCAACTGGAAAGTGACGATGACCTGGCCGAGTCCTTCATAGGAGAAGGAAGAGAGTTGGTCTATGCCGGAGATGGTGTTGACGGCCTCTTCGACTTTGTCCACGACATCGGTTTCGATCTCTTCCGGCGACGCGCCGTCCTCCCGCACGGTGACGACGACGACGGGGAAATCTACCTTGGGGAAACGGTCTACGCCGAGCCGGGTGTAGCTAAAGAAGCCGACGACCACGAGCATCAGGATGATGACCGTCGCGAAGACCGGACGCCGCACACAGATTTCAGCCAACCACTGCATGGTGTTTCCTCCTGAAAACGCCTTCCGTCCCGGAGATGCCGGCGCGCCTGCGTATAGTTCGTATAATCAAATAGTTCGGTACAGAAAGAAACGGAAAGGGGCGGCGAAAAAAATGGGAAACCGGTGGACGCGCGCCTCCTCTACAGTATACCTGTGTTTTTCTTCACAAATGACTATCAGTCAGTTATTTTCTAGCTTCGATACGATTCGCGAGGCCGCAGAATTCCTGCCGCGCGCCCCAAAATAAAGAAAAATGGGAAAATCTTGTGAAGTCGCCGCCTGCTTTCAGGCCGGACGATTCAGGTTGGCGGCGATGCGTTCCAGGACGCGATGCAGGGTCGCCAGTTCGTCGTCGGAGATGTCGGTAAGCGCCGTCTCTTGCAGGCGCAGGAGCAGCGCGCGGAGGCGCGGTTCCAGATGGCGGCCCGCTTCGGTGAGATAGAGGCGCACGATGCGGCGGTCTTCCGGGTCGCGGGCGCGCAGCGCCAGGCCATGCCGCTCCAGCTCATCCACCAGCGGCGTCATCGTCGAGCTTTCCAGCCCACAGCGTTTGCCCAGTTCCGACATCGGCAGGCCGTCGGCATCGCCCAGGTGCAGGATAAGGGGGATGGCTCCCGGAAACAGATCGGTGATCCCGGCGGCGCGCATCTGCTGCAGCGCCTGCTGCCGGAACGCCTGCTCCACCATCTTGAACAGCCGATGCAGCGGCGCATGGCGCAGCGCCGAGGCGGGCGGCATCGCCCCGCTGCAACAGGCAGGCCGCTTTTCGGTGGGCCTCTCCCCTAGATCGTCCATGACTGCTCAGAGCCGATCTCGGTCACAGTGATTCCCAGATTGCGCAGGAACGCCATGCCCGCCTCCAGGTCTTCGCGCGTTCCCTCGATCTCCAGGACGAGCATCCCGCCCGTGTGCGCGTCTATGTTGGCGCGGCGGATGTTCGGGATCAGGCGATAGTCCGTCACCAGATGATAGATGATCGGCTCTTTGACATGTTCCAACGGATAATCCAACTGAACGCGAACGGTTTCTGTATCGCTCATGGCATTATTTTCCTGTCTCCGGCCCCGTCAGCAGTTTCCAGACGCGCAGGGTCTCCGCGACGCTCCACGCCTGCGCGATGCAGCCGTTCGGGCGCTGCGGTGGCTCCGCGTCGAATATCTCGGCGAGGGAACCGACGCCGAATTCGGACAGATGCGCGTGCAGCGGGCGCAGCAGGGACGATGCCGCCTCCCTGTCGCCATGTACCTTGAAGTGCGCCTCCGCGAACGGCCCCAGCAGCCAGGGCCAGACCGTTCCCTGATGGTACGCTCCATCCCGGCTGCCCTGGTCGCCGCCATAGTGCGCGCGGTAGGCCGGGTCGTGCGGCGAGAGCGTGCGCAGGCCGCACGGAGTCAGCAGTTCCTCCTGCACGACGGCCAGGATCGCAGCGGCCACCGGCGCGGTCGGCTCCAGCGGCGCGAAGGGCAGACTGAGTGCAAAGACCTGGTTCGGGCGCGTCGCCCAGTCGGGCGTGCTGTTGTCCGGCGTGTCCAGCACGTCGTAGAGGCCCCTGCCGTCCGGGCGTGGGAAGCGCGCGGCGAAACTGGCCGCCGTCTGCTCCGCCAGCGCGCTATATTGCGCCGTCGCCTTCTTGTTTTTCAGCAGCGTGGCGAAGTGCGCCATCGTCCGCAGCGCGTTGTGCCAGAGCGCGTTGATCTCGACCGGCTTCCCGATGCGTGGCGTCACGACCCAGTCGCCCACTTTGGCGTCCATCCAGGTCAGTTGCACGCCTGACTGTCCGGCATAGAGCAGATTGTCGGCGGCGACATGGATATTATACCGCGTTCCCTGCTGATGGCAGCGAATGATCTCTTCCAGCACCGACCAGAGCGCGTCCTTGATCAGCGCCAGATCGCCCGTTGCCGTGACATAGCGATAGAGGGCCGCGAAGTACCAGAGCGTGGCGTCCACCGTATTGTATTCCGGCGTCTCGCCCATGTCCGGGAAGCGATTGGGCAGCATCCCCTGGTCCACGTAGGCGGCAAACGACAGCAGAATCTCGCGGGCCAGTTCCGGGCGACCGGCGGTCAGGCAGAGGCCGGGCAGCGCGATCATGGTGT
>Ga0070741_10010421_pt1 | contig 17557 bp, 19 predicted proteins | sample Coa_R1_4_FD_66440 | JGI IMG/M metagenome (GOLD analysis project Ga0070741, IMG submission 66440) | Surface soil microbial communities from Centralia Pennsylvania, which are recovering from an underground coalmine fire - Coalmine... | ecosystem: Environmental > Terrestrial > Soil > Unclassified ...
ATTTATTGAAGGAGCGGGAGTAGGCAAGATTTCAACTGCGAAACCGTGAAAGGGGAAGTGTGCTCGCTGACACTGTCATGGCATTTCAGGCTTGATCAATGCTTATTCTGAGCGATGCCCTTTTCGCAGGAGAAAGGTGTTCGGATACCCTTCCAGTCCATACTGGCCTGGATTACTGGGGAAACGAAACACCGTGCCTTCAGAAGCTGAAGTCAAATTCTGGGCTGTCCCACCGTTCGGGCCAGGGGTAATGAAGTAGTCTACGTTTTGTGGCAGGTTGTACCACTGCCTGTCTGAGTCAGTTAAAGCCATAAGTGTAAAAATAAGTATTAAGCGAACGTGAATTCCACGCCCAGGACTCGCCAGCTACCGTTATAGGTGTCCCCCGCGTCTCCGCCCTCGCGCTGCACCCGAAACATCAGCAGGTCGTTTTCAGCGACTGCCGTAATCGCGTTGTAGGCTGCTGAGGGGGCCGTTATTTTGGCTACGCGGTTGGCAGTCGCCCCGGAGGTGTAGCCGGTCTGGGTGTCATTAGTATCCTGAGTTACGGCAGAACCGTCGGTTGGAATCAGCGTGGTTTCAAATCGAAGTTGTAAAGTTGTGCTCGTATTCGCTCCCTGAATATACCAGGTTTTGATGGAGCTGATACTCGTCTTCCCTGTGGGGACCTGGACCATGTAGTATTCGTAAGACTGTACGCCATCCGCATGCTGGTGAACCTGTCCCTGGGTGGCGTCAACCATTGTCACGTTGGAAGCCGTGGTCAGGTTCTGGGTCGTGGCGTGGACAAACACGGTGCCACTGCCTCCTGAGGCAGTAATTGTAGTCCCGCTGATGGTCAGCCCTGAGCCCGCCGTCAGCCAGGTAACCTGTCCCGCGCTGTCATCCCAGAACAGAATCCGGTCCGCGTTCGGGTCAGAGAGGGAAGCTCCCGTCCCCCCGTCTGCCAGGGCCACATCTGTCCCGCCCGGGGAGTACACACCAGAAGTTAAGGCAAATGTTCCTGAGCTGTTCGGGAAGGTGAAGGTTTTACTGGAACCCGAAACACTACTCGCATCTAAAACAGCTCCCACCGTACCGCCCACGGCACTGAATAACGTGGTGCTGCCATATAAACTGATTGTTCCATTATTCGCATTCAAGAACACCTCAACATCCGTTGTTCCGCTACAGAACAAATCAATCTTGTTTACGGCATTAACAAATATCTGATCCCAGTACAGATTATTGCCAGATTCTCCAAGGACAAGTGTTTGACTATTCGTGCTTAATGGAGAGAGGCTTGCACCGGTTGCGTCCGTTACTTGTAAATAAGCTATTCCAGCACCGGTTTTGTCGTAAAAGGCAATTCTGTTTTTATCCCCCTGAATCTGGACTCCGCCTCCGACTGTCGAGAAAATATCACTCACCTGTCCGGCTGAAAGCTTTTCGGGGTTAATATCACCAGATGCGAAATACAAAGAATCGCCATCCTTGCCGAGTTTGTACAAGTCCTTGTTGAATTCGTCGTAGAGGTCAGACATTGATGAGTTCGCTGCTCGCTTTAATTATCTCAAACCCGCTGTAAGTAAATGGTTCTCCCGTAGAAGACCCGGAAATTCTCGGGCGGAACTTTCGCCCCTTAATGCTGCACTTGAGTAAGGTGCAGGACTTATCCAACTGTCCCAGAGGTTTTGTCCAGTCGCTCACAGGGTCGTCTTCAATCTGATACTGCACATTGCTTCCCCGCTCGCCCTCGTGGTGAAAGAGCAGCTTTTCAATGTTCTTCCGGGTGGACATCTGCCCATCCACGGTGTACCACCTATGAATCAGGGAATAAGAAATCGCGGTACCGTTGTCATCTGTGCCTGTGTTTATTTTCAAAACATTCCCGCTGTTGTCCCCGACTAACTGATACACCGTCGAACCGTCGTTGTACCTTGAAGCGCAGAGGATCTGACTGGGCTTGCTGTAGTGAGTCCAGGTCTGCGTGGAAATCGTGTACCTGACTTCAAGGTTGTTGTAGGTCACGCCGTTAATCGTCACGTTCCCCAAGGCCCAGCACACGGCATCCCCGCTGGTCTCGATCCAGCCCGCGACGTTCGAGTAATTGGACAGGGAAATGTTCCTGGCAATGTCCGTTATTGGCTTGGAAATCTCGGAGACTCCTCCGTCGTACCCGTAGCGGTAAAAGCCGGTCGGGTGGTGGAAGTAAATCCCGTCCTTGGTTTCGACAATGCTTTCGTTACTGTACGTCCCCACGTTAATGGCCGGGTCAGGGTCAGTCTGCTGCACGGAGTAGACGCGGTAAATGTGGTTGTTCTTGAATATCAGGAGGGTGTTTTTCGCCCGCTTCAGGCCCGTAATGTTCTCCCCGTCCGAAGGGGAAATGTCAATCCAGTCACCGGTCGTAACATCCGTATTCCAGGTCACCACGGGAGTGGCTTCTGCGGAAGGCAGGGAAGAAAAGTAAATCCGGTCAGGGAAGGTGGAGTTTCCCGTAATCCAGACCCTTGAGCGGAAGTTGTCAATAAATTTGCCCACGGGGGCACCGGAGGCGTTACCGTTAGTCAGAAAGTTGTTGCCCGTGTTGCCATCCCAGATTGCCGTGGCATCCGTCCCGTTCACCATCCAGACATAATCAAGGAAAGTCGTAAATCTGGTCTTTCCCGCAGTCAGCCCCGTGCGTTTGTTCGTCCAGACACTGCTGCCGTTCAGGTACTTCACGGTCGTGGAGTTGGCCAGCAGGATCTGGTTGTTCGTCCCACTGCCCGAGTCCCGGAATTCGTACAAGCCTAAAATATTCCCTGAGAGGGCATCACCCAGGCGGGTCGTGCCTTTCCTTAAAGTGGCGGCACCAATCTTGTCAAAATGGAAGTTGAGACTTTCCGTGACCGCATCAAGAGGCATCCGGTGTTCACTTAAGGCACCTTCGGTAATGAGTCCGGTCTGGACAGATTTGTAATCCAACGGGGCTAGTTCCATGAGTCTTCGGGGACAAGGAAGGAATCCTGTCCCGTTATTTCTTTATTGATTAGCTGGGTCTTTCGCTTCTCCCACTCCAGGTAGTCGCCATCGGTTTTCGGGTCAGCAGTACCGTTGCTCTTCAGATACTTTATCTTCCACTTCAGCCAGGGCACGAACATATCGTATTCAGTCTCGTCCAGGGTGTCCGCGTCAGAGTCGTAGGCGGTCAGGGTCTTGTAGTAGTCCATAAAAATAATTTCCCCCGCGAGGTCGTCACTGAAGGGTACATCAAAGTAAATCGTCCCGTCGTGAATCGTGTACCGGGTCGGAAGGCCGAAGGTCGCGTCCTGCCAGACATCCCTGCCGGTCGCGTGGGTCGTCGCGACACCCGTCACCCCGCTTAAGACATTCGTGGACTCGTTGTTGGCAGTGTAGGCCACGGCATCGAGGGTGCCCGCCACGTTTTCTGCGGCCACGTACACGGTCCCGCTCTCATCAAAGTTTCCACTCTCCGTCAGGGTGATCGAGGTGGACACAGCGGTAATCTGGCCATTCAAGGTGGAGTGGCCAATATTCCGGTAGTCCTGATTGAAGCGAATCAAATCAAGGTACTTAAGTTCCCGGTTCACGAGGCCAACCCTTAAAGACAGAATATTCTTGTCCGTGTTCGGATCTCTGATGTCAGTCGGTGTGGCCACGCTCCACCGTCCGGGAATACAGGCTCCAATGTTGGTGTTGAATTTCGTGCGGAAGCTCCATCTTAAGACTCGTTCGTCCTGGTCGAGTTCTCTTCTCCCCTCCCAGAGAGCTTCATTCAGGAATTCATCGGTAATTAAATCTCCGAGCTTTTCCCCCATTCCCCGAAGGGCACGTCTCTTTATCGAAGCAACCGTGTTGTCCGCGAAACCTGAGGCCGTGGCATTGTCGGAGTAAGCGGAATACAAACCCGAAGTCGAGTTGTAAAACCGGAACCGGTAAACATCCGTGGAGGAATCACTCGTTCTCTGAATGTACGTCTCGGACGCATCAGGGCGAATGTCAACCGCAGTCAAGGCGGAAAAGTTACTCCCTGAGTCCGTGGAGCGTTCCACGACAATCTGGTTGTAGGGAATAAAGGTAATCCTGTCCCCGCGTGAGTGGGCAAAGGTCGTGGCCCCCGTGGTAATCGTCGTGGAGGTCGGGGCCGTGCTGGAATGAAGTTTGACAATCTCGGTCTTCTCGGCTCCGGGGTTGCCCAGGACCACATACTGGTCAACGGCAAAGTTCGTCCCGTTGGCAGAAAGCGTGGTCTGTGCTGCGGCTTCATCCGCGTCAAAGTAAGTCTTCTCGTTGCTCGAAAGGTCGGGGAATTGAATCAGGAGTTCAACCCCAATTGCTTCCCCATATCGTGTTCGTAAAGTTGGTAGTTTGCTCATAGAGTTGTGTTAATTACCAGGTTGCGTGAGCGATCCTGCGCCAGGTGTTCGACGCGGTGCATATATAAAAATATGAAGAGTCGTAAGCAAAAGTTCCGGCCACACCGCTGGCAGAGGCAGAGGCAGGGGCGGCCACCTGAACCATGAAAGTTCCGGTCTGGTTTGGAAAAGTGAACGTCTTGTCTGCCGTCAAAGAGGAGGTCGCAAATGAAGCTTTGTTGCTTCCATTGATGACAATCCCGAGACTTGTCCCGCCAAGGATGACTGAGGTGTCGCCGTAGCCAAGCTGGGTTCCAACGCTGTCCGAAAGGCGCAAGTAGGGACTGCCGCTGTCACCAAATATCCGATAGTTTGCATCAAATACTGGCAATGTCCCTGAAGCATTCGGGAAGGTGAAGGTTTTGTCGGAGGAAGCGAGGGAGTCAAAGTCGAGGATGCCATAAACAGTAGAGTGTGACTTCGGAGCAAATTTAAATTTTCCGTTTGTGACCGACCCTGAGCCAGTTTGAATTATTATATCTCCTCCATCTCCAGTAGTTGCTTCGCCTGCTAATAACGCCGCATATCCTGCTACACCGTTCGTTACATTCCCTCCTTGTAACTCAGCAACTCCTCCATTTCCACTTGTGCTTCCTCCGTCCCCAGCATGTACTTGTGCAAATCCACCATTGCTTGTTGGCCCAGCAATACCCACATCTAATTGTAAGTCACCACTATCTGCTGAGTCCGAATCTCCAGTATGAATGTTTATCAGTCCACCTTCTCCCCCTAAAACACCTGACCCACCTCTAATTACAATTGCCCCACCATTACCTCCTCCTAACCCGCCTGAACCTCCTGTAAAATCTATTTCTCCTCCATCATTACCTGAGTCTCCACCTGTTCCTGCTGTTAATTGGAAACTCCCACCTATTCCATTTCCGTTACCTTTACCACCAACCAATATAAGAGTATTTCCCCTTGTGTTTAAAGTAGATTGGTCCCTCACTTGTAAATACCTGTTTGTAGCAGCCGCATCATCAGAAAAGTACATATCACCTGCAATGGATAAAACATTACCTGTCTTATCCCACGTTAAATCAGCATCACCGCCAAAACTCCCGCTATCATTGAATTGGATCTGGGTGTTGGAGCCTGCGGGAGCCCCAGCCGTTACGTTGGCGAAGGTCGTCGCTCCTGTTTTGGCAATGGCCTGGCCCGCTCCTGAGGTCGCCAAAGCAGCCAGGTTGGTCAGGGCCGTAATTTCGGAACTGGTAGATTGTTCCCCCCGGACAGAGACGTGAGACATCAGAGAATCAATTTAATATCAGCACCCGACTCATCAATGTATTTTTGAAGTCGGGCTTTATAAATATCCAAATCCGCACGCTGGCGGCTAATCACTTCCTGCTCCGCAACAATCCGGGTGTGGGCGTCCTGTTCATCCTGTTTCGTGCGGGCCAGAATTTCCTGCTGGTCAAGAATCCTCTGGTCGAGCGCTTTAACCGCCCCCAGGAATTTCTGCACCGTGTCTTCTGCATCCTGAAGCGTCTGGAAGCATTCGTTCACGAGTCCCTGGCAGTATTCTGCAAACGAGAACAGGTTCAACTCCAGGCTGCGGAGTTCCAGGTCAATACTCGTCATCTCCTCCCGCTTGTGCGCGAGGTCTTCGGAGACCTGAGTGAAGACTTTTTCTTCGGCCTCCCGCCTGGCTTTCAAGTCAGTCAGGGCCGTTTCAATCTCAGCCTTCTTTTCCAGGACAGGGCGAAGTTGGAGTTTTCGTTTTGTGGTGTAGTTAACCATTGACGATGCGGTAACGACAGAAGCCCTTTACTGAGGTTGAGGCTCCCAGGTTAAGGTTAAAAGCCTGGCTGTCAGCAATGGTAATAACCCCTTTCTGGTGGTGCATCGCGTTTTCAAAGGTCAAGGGCTGGTTATCATCCAAAGCCATATCAAACAGGGTCGTGGAACCACTCTTAAAGGTTAGGGTCTGTGCCCCGCCATCGGGGTTCAAGGTCAGGAAATCAATTGCGATGTATTTCCCGTCGCCGGGGTCAGCAATAATTTCATTGTCGCCCGATGTGTTCACATTTATCCGGGCGTGTTTCAGGTCTTCTAAAATCATGGGGAGTGAGGTTAATAACTAAAGTTGTGGGGCAAAGAAGTTAATTAAAAGATGTAGGTTTTACCGGCAGTCGTGGTAATCGTGGTTCCCGCAACGTAGGTGTTGAACCAGCGGTTGGAACCACTGGTAGCAGTCCAATTACCAATTGCATTACCTGTGGTGAGTGTTGTAAACGTAAACTGCGGGAGCTGGTTCAGGCTTTGTCTGCGTTTTTCAATCGCTTCCAGATTACCTGACTTCACGTTCTTGATATTCTCTTCGTGGACTCGCTTTTGTTCATTCAGCTTGCGAATGTCCGCGTCTATTTTGTCTACACTCTCAAGCTCCTGTTTCAGGAACTCGTAGACTTCCTGTTTTAATCTCTCTGCTCGTTCGTTTTCAAGTCTCTCTTCAGCCGACTTGATAGCTGTTTTTAGTTCGTTTTGTGACATAAGTTTTCAAGGCTTTGCCCCACAAACTTAGTTACTAAGGGGCGGGTTTCTCATCCCCGCGAAAGCCGTATCAGAGTAATTAAAGAGTGGTCCAGTTAGTCGTACCGGTACAAATATGAATCTTGTTGTTGGGACCATTCAAACAGATGTCTCCAGCAGTACCCGAAAGAGTACCGTTAGGGTCTGTCGCGTCCTGGTCCAACCAGACAACCACAGTCTTTGTACCATCAGTGAATGACATCTGCTTCGTGAACTTGCTATTAACAACAGCGACGTTTGAAGTCTTGATTGGAACAGCCAGTACCGCAGCCGCGTTTGTAACTTTAGACAGAAAACCAACACGGGCGCTGGTATCAGCGGAAGAGTCGGTAATCAAGGCCAAAGTAGCCGTGGTGTGCGAGGTGGAAGCCAGATCGAGCAGGACACCGGTAGTTGAACCAGTATCCACGCCCGTGGAGGAAAGTCTCAGGAGTGAGGTTCCTGCCCCAAGGACAGAGGTGGTGTGACTGACTAAGATACCTGTCGCTGCGCCAAGGGTAAGGGCGTTTGCAACTACCTTAATGCCGTTTCCGGCAGTCGTTGCACCCGCAGTCACCAAAATGACGCTGGAGTCACCCGTAGTGCTTGCGCTCGTGAAGGTGGCGACAGAACCAGTGTACCCGGTCGTGAAACCGGAAGCGTCAACTCTGAGTAGTTCAGTCGCGGTTTGTCCCGCAGCAGAAGAAGCAATACGAACCACGGTTCCCGCAGTCGTTGCCGAAGCCAGAATGTCCACGAAACCAACGTTGGAGGTGGATGTAAAGGCACCGGTCGCACGGAAGGAAATTGCACCGTTCGTAGCAACTGCGCCAGCCGTCGAGCTGGTGGCTCGAATCAAGCTACCTGAGGTCATGCCAGTCGTGGAAATCACGGAGAGAACTACACCGGTTGTGACTGCGCCGGCCTTGAACAATACCTGTGTACCCGCAACCTGTGCGGTTGTTTGCACGTCAAGCATTGTTCCGTTCGTCGCACCACCCGTGTTAATACCCGTGGAAGACAAACGAAGCATCGAACCGCCGTCTGCAATTACAGAAGTGGTGTGGGCAAGAATAATTCCTTGTCCAGTCGTTAACCCTGTGTTTGTTCCAAGGTTGAAAATCTTACCAGTATCAACAGCAGTCGCAGAGAGAGCGAGAACGGTACCTGAGGTAAGGGAAGCAGCCGTAACCTGTAACACAATGGTTTCATCGTTGGCTGCGCTCTTGAATTCGTTCAGAGTTGCAGAGGTTCCCGTTGCACCCGTGTGGTCGGAAAGGAACAAACGTCCGGTCGTGGTAATCGCCGTGGCAGCGGATGCAATGTGAAGCCCCATACCCGTGGTCAGTGCATCAAGGTCATTCGCGGTAATCGCTTTACCAGTAGTCAGGGAAGAAGCACTTACTTGCAACAAGGTGCCCAAGGCCAAAGCTGCCGAAGCGGTAAGCTTAAGCAATACAGTTTCGTCGTTGGCCGCAGTAATAAACTCGTTAAGTGTGGCGCTCGTGCCAGTAGCTCCAGAGTGTGTGGAAAGGAACAATCTGCCATTACCAGTAATGGCTGTGGCAGAGGAAGTCACATTAAACACAATACCGGAGGTCAGGGCGTTGGCCACAATGTGAACTGCACGTCCCGTATCAAGGGCAGCAACCGGAATGTACACTGCGGTTCCAGAGGTTAAGCCGGAAGCCGTCAGGGTAATAAAGCTGGTGGTCGTGGAACCCGTGAAAGTACCAGAACCCGCAATCTTGAAGATTGTCGCGGTCGTGGCCGTGTTGTTGGTCAGGGAGAAGGAAGCCGCGTTATCCGCGTCGGTAATGGTCAGGGAACCATCGGAGATAACTGCATCTCCAAGGGTCATGGTAAACGAATCCGTGGCATCTGTTCCCGCGAGAACCGCAGTCAATAACGTGGCGGCACCAGCCTTTGAGAAAGACCAGGTGCCGGAGGTACCGTTAATATCCTTACCAGTTCCGACGTTGGTAATCTGAATACAGTCGCCAGATCCCGCGCCAGTATTGGTTATGGTCACCACGTCCCCGTTGCCTGCGGTGCGGTCAATGGTGAAGGTGCTGCCGCCAATGGCAAAGGTCTGGTCGTTGGCGTAGAGGGCTTCAAACGAAGGGACAGAACCACTGCCGCCAGTCGTTCCCAGGACAGTCGAGGTCCCCTGGGAGGAGAAAATAAGTTGATTGGAGGCATTCACGTACAACCCGTTGGAGGTGGAATCAAGCGGGTTCGTGCTTGAAGTCCTCGCAAACCTGAGAACAGAACCCTTCGTTGAGCTTACGCCCTGAAGGTTGATGTTCCTCGGGTTGGAGTACGGAATCCCGTTAATATTTGACATAGTATCCTTATATAAGGAGGGGAGTGTATAGGCGTAGAGCCCCACTGCTCCCCACTTAATTCAATTATAGAGTTTAACGGTTAGCTAATGGGCGAGGTAGAATCGCCTTTAGAACCAACCCAGCTTCGGACAACATCATTGTGACCGAGGTCAAACAAGGTGTGGGCCGAGGTCTGGATTTCTTTGGTCTTGTAGACAATGTTCACGGGGTCAACGGTCGGAGCTTTGCTCTCGACAAATTGGAACCCGTGCATGTCGTCCTTCTTCGAGGAGTCGAAGGCGAACCAGTAACCGGTATTGGTGAGGTAATCGAGTTCAATTAACTTGAAGCTCGAAACGCCGGAGCCGTCATTGTCGTTGGATTCCGGAATCTTGCCGTTTTGAATGGCTTTCAGAATTTCACGAGCTTTGAAGGCATTGGCGGTCCCGCGCTTCACCACCACGGTGTCCGGGGTCGTCGGATCAGGGTTGCCCCTGGGGTCAACGAATAAAGACATCGTGCGGTACGCGGCTTTGAGACCGGCGTAGTCGAACGGGAGGTTGTAGGTAGTACCATCATAAACGTAGTTGTTCATGTTGGTGCCGCCGTCTTCGCGGGTGTGGTCGTCATCAAACGCTCCCAGGGCATCACCACCAGCGGTGGAAATGGTTCTGGAACCGCCCTGACCACTGTGGGTGTACGACGTGGACTCAAAGCCGTTGTCCAATCGTTCCGCGCAGAGTTTTTCTTTCTTGCGGGCAATCGAACGCTTGAGTTCAGAAGCGACGTTGTTTAAGTCGCGCTTCTTGATGCCAAACATCCACATTTTAAAAGTAAACGGTACGATCAGACCGACCATATTCTGGGTGTAGGTCTTGTCGAAACCTTGAATTGGAGTATCCTGGACAATCGTGGAGTTTTCATCCACGAAGTCCGCTTCACCCAAGCCAGAGAGACTGCTGTCTTTGTCGTAGTAGTCGGAAGTCGTGCGAACGTTGAAGTAGTTTGGGTACTGCTTCTCGGGTTCGGAAGACTTCTGGAAGACTTTTTGAATCGACAAATCTACAAGGTCTGCTGCCTGAGCTATGTTCATTGGTGCGCTCATAATATTTCCTTATAGATTAAGTAGCATCGCCTCGGAATTGGAATAACCCTTTACTACCGGAGACGCCAACCTGCGTGACAATAGACTGGTCAGCAACGGAGTCCGTGCCGGTGTTGTTGACGGTTGATTTGTCAGTCAACACCATGCTCTGGTAGTTGTGGTTTGCGGAAACCGTGTTGGTTACCGCGCATTCCCATACCTGGCTTGGCTCGATAATAGCAATAAGTAATGAAGTCGCTGTCGAGGCTACCGTTTCCATCGCCACACCGAGAATGTTCTGGTGGGTCGTGGAGGAAGTAGCGGGAACGACATCAACGGAGTCAGAAGTCTGATCCGTCATGACTGCATCACCTATGGTATAGGCTTGTGAAGCCACTCGAACGACGCGGTATTCCACCTCATTCAAGTTCTTTTTTAAGCTAAAACCTGCCATAGCAATTTAAGTTAGTTTATAAGCCAAGCTCAGCCAGTTCCGCCTCAGAGAATCCCTTCATGCCGCCACTGCGGGCGACCTGGGAAAGATTCGGATCTGTGGCTTTCTGTGCTGCCCTGGAAGGGGTCGCGCCAGACGTGTGAGATGCGACTTTAATTTTCTCTGTCTGGGCGTCCACTTTACTGAGGGCTTCGGTCGGCTGAACACCGAACACTTCGCTGTGAATCTTGTTGAGGGCTTTTTTCAAAGCCTGGGGATTCTGGCTGAGGTGTTTTTTGTCGTAGATGCCACTGTTCCACTCCTGCTGGAAACGGTTCCACAGGACATCGTCCGGGTCGTTTTCCTTGGAGTATTCAGGGTGGCCTTCCAGGAAGTCCGAGAACGTGGTCTGGGCCGTCGTCTGCTCCAGCTCCCCTTTCTTAACGTAGCCTTTCTTCTCGGCCAGAATGTCAAACAGTTGTTCCAGGTTCTGGACCTCTGTCTGGTCATACTGGGCCAGGATTTTCTGCTTGTCGTCAGAAAGCGTGGGCTGGGCAGGGTCGGTCAGAAGCGCTTTGGTGCGCTCGTCCCGGAGGGCCTTTTTCAAGCGCTGGGCTTCCAGCCTCAGGGCTCGCTCCCGTGGGGTTTCCCCGTCCACGGGCCTGGGCTCCTTAACTTCGGGTTCAGGTAAAGTCCTGCCGCGCAGTTCTTCCTCAGCCTTGGGAGCTTCGGGTTCCTGCGCCGGTTTTTCTGCCTCGGAAGATGAGGCCGGAGTGTCCACCGCTTCCGGTGCCGTCTCCGCTGCTTCAGGGATCTCCACGGTCTCCGTCTCTTCAGACGGCTCCACGTATGAGACCTCCTCAAACAGGTTTACTTCCTTGTCGTTGTCCATAGTTTTACTTTCGGGTTTTACTTGCAGAAAGAGTGCAAGAAAAAACAACTCCGCTTCAGGGAGTTGTTGGGGCCTTCTTCCATAAACTAATTCACAAGTTCAGGAAGAAAGCTTTAACAGCTCCCCGAATTGATGTGAATTAGTTGGTTAGAAATGTGCTTACCGGGATTTGCGCACCCTGGAGGCAAGGCGCTTCAGGAGGGTTTTCTTCTTTGGCGGTTCAGGAGTCTCCAGGACTTCAGGAGTCTCAGGAGTTTCTTCAGGTTCAGGAACCAGGTCTGGTACGGGCTTGCGCTGAAACAGGGAACCTTTTCCCCCGCAGTCAGGGCAGACGCTCGGTATCGGGGTACTGGTCAGCCCCGTGGCGTTACAGTTTGGGCAGTCAATCATTGCAGCTTCTCCAGAACAGAGGCCACGGCTCCCGCTAAGGGGTCAGCAGCGCTGTACTCTAAAGCTGTAATCTTTTCTTTCAGGAAGGTGTGGGTAAAAGAATCAATATCAATTTCCTTGGTATAGCCAGGATTATTCCACTTGTAAGACGTTATCTGCCCTTCCTCGTTCTTCAGTTCTTCCCAGGCAATTTCTTCCTTCTCCTTATCGTCAATCCGAAATTTATGCACGTCTTCCAGGTAGATTTTCAAATGTTCCGTCGCGACTTTGTTCTCCGGGTTATTGAACACCGCGAGGGAGACGAGCCGTTCGGCAATGTTGAGTTCTATTGTCATGGTTATTTCTTGGTTAAGTTAGTCTTGATGAGCTTGCACCAGTTTTCCACTCCCGTAATCCCGGTGTTGCCTATCTGTTTGGTCCGCACATCCCGCTTGTGCATCTCCCAGTATGCGGGAGTCGCGTTGCTGTGTTCTTTCCTGATGTAGACCCGGAACAGAATACCTCCGTCAGGCGGGTATATCGCGGCCACTTCATCGAGCGCGTCTCCGAGAATCTCTTCGGCCTTCTTCCGCCAGGATGGATTCACGGGGGCATCGTCGGGTCCGGCCTCGGCCACGGCTCTGGTTTCCTTCGCAGCTTCAGGGGTGGCCTGCTTCTCGCTGATCAGGGTGGTTAAGGACTTCAACGAGTCAAAGACGTTCTTCTGGAACTCCTGAAACTCGTCAACACTCACACTCTTTGGAGGTTCTTTCTCCTTCAGTTTTGGTTCTGCCATTGTTTTACTTCAGTATTTGTTACTCTCCCGAAGACGGAGAGAAGTTAATGGTCTATGCCCGCAGTATCGGGCTCTTCTTTCGTTTATTCAAAATTCCGGAAATCCCCTCTTCCACGGTCGTGGGCACGTCTATTTCACAGTTGGCAACAATCGTATCGCCGGGTTTCATGCTCTTCCCGACTCTGATGGTGTGCTGTCTGAGGTATTTGGTAATCGTGGTCTGGCGGACGGGCATCAGGTCCTGCTGCTGTTCTTCGTTACAGATCACGAATATCAGGCCGTAGAGGTCGCGGACAGGGATGTAGGCTTCTTCTGAACCCATTATAACACGAACGGTATCTGTCCATTTAGGGTCAGAACTGAAGTTCACTTCAAATTCAACCTTCCGTTTTCCTTTTAAGTCGTCGAGGACGGCCTTGTTGTGGTCACTCAGCATTGTCGTAAGCTTCCTTGTATATTTGTGCTAAAAAATCTCGCAGGGCCTGTACTTTGAATTCTTTCTCCATCGCTTTTTTTATCGTGTCGAACTCACTTTCACAGATCACGGGCTCATTCTGCCATTGAGTTATCAACAGGTCCGCGAGCTGGGTAATGGCTTCGTAGTTCGGAGAGTCAGTCAGCTGAATGAGTTTCTTTTTGGCGGGTAGGTCAAGCATTCATCATCGGGTTACTGGGTTTGGCGGTTATGCCGGGAATATTTGGTGTCTGGACCTGGGAACTCGGGACTACCGTGGGTGCGCCCTGGTTGGGTGTCGTACCTGCCGACGCCTGGACGGATTGTCCTCCCTGTGGTGGCTGCTGGATCGGCTGGCCCGTCAGGGGGTCCATCTGCACGGGTGCGGGAGTCTGCACAAATATCGAGCTGTCCTGTTCGAGGAATTGAATCCAGGAGTCAGGGAGCCAGTCGTCTTCATCCTCGTCATTGACTTTAATTACCTGCCTCGCAGCCTTGGCCATCAGTTCCGGTGGCTGGGGGAACAAGGGCACGAGAATGTTGAATAATTCCATCTTCCGCTGCTTCTCCAGTTCTGCAGAAGGCGAAAGAATGGATTTGGCAACTATCTTGAATTGCCCCCTCCAGCGCAAGTCCTCAGGCTGCAAGTCATCCCCGACTTTGAAGAACCGGTTTTCCCTGCTCTCGTTCCATCCGTCGCCGTCTTTCTCCAGGCCGAGGTTGAGTTCCGGGTAGAATTTCGCCTTGTACGGACCAACCAAACCGCCTTCCGGGTCCACGGCAGAAGGAACTACTCCCTGGGCTTCCTGTCCCGTTTCATTCTGGTAAGCCACGAGATCTTTAAGCTCCACGAATTCCCTGACTTCCGGCGTACTCAGCACCTGAGCCGACCAGGAAATCGTCAGGTAGGCATCCTGCTCCATTGCGTCTCCAATATTCTCAAGAGGGATTTTCATCTTCTTCAGGCCCGCTTCTTTGGCGTGGAGTATTTCTCCCAGGGTTTTACCGGTAATCTCGCCTTCAATCACGGGGGCAATACCGGAGTCATCATCGAGCCCGCTCTTGAGCATCTTCAAGCCTTCAAACACCGCAGTGTCCGGGGTGGGAATGCTCGTCACGGTCACCTTGCCCATTGCCTTCTTTACTTTCCCGGGAGCCAGTTTCTCCTCACCGTCTCCAATCGCGCCGGGTCCTTCGTGGAAGATCATCGGAAAAATCGCCACGACGAGCTGGTCCATCGTCATGTTCATCATCTTGTCGTAGAGACCCTTTTTCTGCTTAATCATCTCCCAGAGGGAAATCCCGTACGGACTCTTCGCACTCCGTAAGATCCAGGGAGCCTGGAAAATGGAGAGCATCCCGTCATCGTTGGGCAGGGGGCAGTGGTGGAGAACCAGCTTCTGCTGGGGAATCCGAATCACGTAGAGGTCTTTAAGTCTGTTCTCGTAGAAGCCCACGGTCACAATATCTCTGCGTTCCTGTTTGTCCTCGTCCTTGTCTTCGTCAGACACGCGGGCGTCTTTCTTCACGTATTTGAAGTTCGCGTAGTCGCCAAACTCCGCTTCCAACTGGTCGTAGGAGTAATCAACTTCCCGGTACCAGTCGTTCATTGAGTGCCGGTCGTAGGGCCGCGTCATTTCATCAATCCAGACTTTGAACGGGTCATCAATCTGGCGGTCCACGTCATTAAACCAGGTCACTTCCTTGTCTTCGTATTTCTTCTTTGCCCCGCTTTCAATCAGGACTTGTTTCTTGTACTTTATCTGCCTCGGGAACACGTGCCCCACACTCCAGCCGTACCTGGCCTGATTGAAGACGAACAGTTTGTACTTTTCCTTGGCGTTGGTCAGGTTCCAGTTCCGCTTCCAGGTGGCGTAAGCCACGGCGTTACGCTTCTCGTACATCTTGTTCTGAGCTTCCAGGATGGCTTCCGGGTTGTTGTCAATTATGATCGAAAGGGCAGACTGAATCTTATTCAACAGCACGGGGTCAGAGTTGTTACTCCGCCAGTTGCTCGAAGTATCCCCAATCGGCACGAGTCTGCTTCTGAGGCCCGTGTCCTGGTCAGTTTCAAAGCGCTTCCTGGTTTTCAGGGTGAGTTCTTCGGGGACGTACTCGGAGTCCGCTTCTTTCCAGCGCTCTTCAATCTTCAGACTCTTCCGGTAGCCCTGCATTTCCTGCACCCGCTTACTGACAAAAGCCTCAACGTCACGTTCTTTCACGGCCATATCAATGGCCGGGGTGAGTTGAGGTTCGTTTATATCTTTCAGGTCTTTGGTGTCCATTATATGTGTAGCTAAAACTTAAATTGATTCCTCTTCCTGCATCTGCTTCAGCATCTTCTCCACCATATTCAGGGGCCTGGGGGTTTTGGATTCTCGGAGGGTCTGGAGGAAGTAGCCTATTTCGTCGGCGGCGTGGTCTTCGCCGTCCGTATCCACGTCATCCGGGTTCTTGTCGTCGTGAATCAGGGTAGGAATGGTTCTGATTGCATTATAACAGGTTTCAAAGAATTTGATTTTTGGGCCTGCTTCTGCATTCCAGCGTAAGTATTGGTGCATTAAATCCCAGCGTGCCCGTCTGTCCTTGGAACAAGGCAGGAGGTTATCCACACCATTTCTGATGTACACCTCGGCCAAGGTCTCGGGCAGGCCAACGTTACTGAAGGCTGAATTATCAATGACGGTGTAAGCGTAAGTTTCCCCTTCACTCAGTCTCGCTATCTCTTTTGCGTGTTCATCAGCATCCTTCCCCGTGCCGTAGTGTTCCCGGTAGACCCAGACATTCCCGTCGTAATCAACGGCAAACCAGTGGCAGCTCGTAATTCCGTTCCGGCCTGAAACATCAATACTCCGGGCTTTCCGCCAACTGTCAGGGATCTGGAACGGCTTGACGACGTGCTTCTCATATCGCCATTCAGTAAAGAACTGTCCCGCGAACAAATCCCAGTCACCTTCACGCCATGCCTTGCCTAAATCACCACTCAACCCCTCAAGATAATCGACATATTCAGGGTTGAGGTAAGGGTTTTCCCTGTAGGTGGAAGGAACAAATCGTGTCTTCGTCTCAGTGTTAGCTCTCCACGGCTCAACGAAGGTTTCTTTGACAAAGGCGTGTCCCAAACCACCAGGGTTGAATGAAGTGTATAATCGGGGTCGCCAACCGGGTTTACTGGTTCTTAAAGAGCCTTCCAGCTTTTCTACCTTCTCCTTGTTGAGCTGGTTCAACTCTTCAACCGCAATAACGTCATATTCAATCCCAATGTATTTATCAATGTCTCGTTCGTCTTCAAATCCTCCTAAAATAACTCGTGAGCCCGTCCTGGGGAATTTCAGTACACCCTGCGTGTATTTATAAAAAACCTTGCCGAAGAGAACTCTGTTTACTAAATCCTCAAACGATTCACTGGCGGCTTTACCTGTCTGGCGTAAAAACAGGCCTTTTAATCCCGGCACCCGGTGGCAGTCATCAAGGGTAAGCTGGGCAAATACGCCGTGTGACTTCCCTGGGCCTCTGGCTCCCCCTGCTCCAAGCTTTACGGGGCCTCCCTGTACGTCGCATTCTCTGGCCAGGGCGTGGAATTTCAGTTGCCACGGTAAGGGAATGTATCCGCTGGTGATAAACCGCTCTAACTGCTCTCTCGGTACTCCTGCTTTATGCGCTGTAGTTACGAAGTCCTCAGTCGCTTGTAGGTTTAGATCCATATATCCGGTCAAGGGTCTGCTTAATTGAAACGTCTATCTCAATGGGCTTACCCTCTTTGCCGGACATCTCCACTGTCTCTTTCGGCTTTCCGACGGCCTGACTGGTCAGGTACTGCAAATCATTTCCGTCGGGCGACTTTGTCCATATTTCGTAATAACTCTTATCATCTCCATTGAGTAGCTCCTGTATTTCAAGAGGACTGGTCACTTGTATCCATTTGCCCGTGCGTTCGTATTTTCCTGTCTTCTTGTCTTTGACCAGTTCCCGAACCATCATCACCTTATGACCTAACGCCAAAGCAAAGTGAGACTCCATCAGTGGTTCAAGTTTCTCTACCACTTTATTCACCACATACTCACGAGCCTTCTCTGCTTCTATTGTGTGATTGGCCTTCTTCCGGCCTGCATTTGGTCTGAGACCGCCTTTTGCCATAGTCGAGCGAATTTCAATGAATCAATTGTGTACTTAGTAACTATCTCAAAACGCGAACTGGCTACAAAATGTTGTAGCTACAGATTGATAGAATATTTGATCAGGAGAAGACCAGCGCCGGATCTGACTCCCGACGATACCAGAGCAAGGC